>Ga0134122_10001810_pt1 | contig 15547 bp, 14 predicted proteins | sample KB302_FD_96461 | JGI IMG/M metagenome (GOLD analysis project Ga0134122, IMG submission 96461) | Terrestrial soil microbial communities without Nitrogen fertilizer from Kellogg Biological Station, Michigan, USA - KB3-0-2 | ecosystem: Environmental > Terrestrial > Soil > Unclassified ... | reverse complement strand
TGTAACATGTGCTAAAGTTCATCCACCGAGACGCTCTGATTCGTATAGATGCAGATCTTCCCGGCAATCTGCATGGCTTCTTCGGCAATCTCGCGTGCACCGAGATTGGTATATTTCACAAGGGCGCGAGCAGCCGCCAGGGCATAGGCGCCGCCGGAACCGATCGCAATCAATCCGTCATCCGGTTCAATCAGGTCTCCATTGCCGGCGATGAGGAACGTGTTCTTATCGTCGGCAACAATCATGACGGCTTCGAGATGCCGTAACGAACGGTCCGTCCGCCAGTCTTTGGCAAGCTCGACCGCAGCGCGGCTCAAATTGCCGTGAAACTGTTCGAGCTTGGATTCAAACCGTGAAAACAGGGCAAAGCTGTCCGCCGACGATCCCGCAAATCCCGCGAGTATCTTGTCGTTGTACAGCCTTCGAATTTTTTTGGCGTTGTGTTTGATGATCGTGTCGCCCAGGGTGACCTGGCCGTCCCCGGCAAGCGCAACCTTGTTCTCGCGGCGGACGCAGATAATTGTTGTTGAATGCATTTGGTGTTCACCGCCCTATTTGGCGGTCAGCGTTGGTGGAGCAAACAGACTGTCGGCCAAACCTGGATTGTAGCTGACATTGTCGAAACGAACTTCGAAAGTCTTTTCGCCGTCCTTGAAGTGAATCGTGTACAAAGCCGTCTTGATTCCCTGAAAAACGTGCCAGTTCGCAAATTCTTCTGCACGGATGAATGTTTCTCCGGCACGGCGGACTTCCATTCTGGTGGGAAGGTGCGATTGCTGATCGACGTATAGACGGAAAAAATTTCCAGAGTCGCGGAATTCCACGACGTCATTACGTTTGAAATCGATGAGTTCGCTGCCCACAAGCTGCAGCACGAGTCCCGGGCGATTCAGTACAAATCGGGTGAGGTACTGAAAACCGGCCCGGAAGCTGGTCTGGAATTCCTTCACTTCTGCAGCGGACTGAGTCTCAATTTTCCTGTCGTCGACATTCCATCCGGAATCACCGTTATTAATGATGGCCGGCTTGATGCGGTAGGATCCGAATTCCTGCCGTTCCTTGTCGGGAAACTTGATGTAGTCCAGGAACGCTTGAGTGCCCGACATTTGCCCCCGCTTAAACGTAAAAAATTTCCCGGTGCCCTGGATTTCACGGACTTCCAGAAAGGACTTGCCTCCAAGGGCAGCGAACATCTCGTTGATAACTGTAGCCGCCTTGTCCGATTGCGCCCCGGCCGCCGGAACACCGGCCAATACTGCGGCAATCAGGAATGCGAATTTCGAAATGGTGTGGCGTATCAACATCGCGGGACTTCCGTAATTATACTCGCGAGGCTTGGACGAAGGCAGAAAACAACCGTTTCGCAAAATCACTTTCCTGCCAGCCACGCTCCGGATGCCATTGAACCCCAATGACGAACCGGCCAGTCACATCCTCCACTGCTTCGATGACACCATCGGGCGCCCGCGCGGCAACACGGAGATTTCTGCCGGGCTTTTCGACACTCTGATGATGAAAGCTGTTGACCTCCAGGTGTGTGACCCCAGCTAGCTTCGCAAGAAGACTGCCAGCTTCCAACCGGATCTCGTGTCTGGCATCGTCGTGCAGGACAGCCTGGGAAACCACCGCCGGAATGTCCTGCACCAGCGGACCGCCTCGGAAAACATTAAGACTCTGAGTACCAAAACAGATTCCGAGAACCGGCAGGTTTGCTGCCTCCGCGTGTTTTAACAGCGCAAAGTCCGTAGAGTCCCGCTCGGGATAGAGCGGTCCCAGTTTTGGGTGCGCCTCTGCTCCATATAAGCCAGGATCAACGTCGGTAGGACTGCCGGGCAATAGAATGCCGTCGGCCTGTTCCATGTAATCCTGGACGACGGAGGGCGATCCCACAGTCGGAATCAATAAGGGAATCCCACCCGCATCAATGACAGCATCCACATAATGCCGGATCTGTCCGATTGTTTCAGACGGCGCGTGATAGCGCGTCGGGATGCCGATCCATGGCTTGCCTGTGTTCTGAATCGCGGGTTTATCCAATATTGTGTTCCTGCATCTTGAGCGCGCGCTCTATGGACCAATTCGGGGCCGTGCTACTCGAACCCCGAATTCTAAACTGCAAATTCGGGGTTCGAGTAGCACGGCCCCGAATTGGTCTGACTCCAATTTTTTCACACCTTCCATTGTACCGCCTTTGTCAGAGCAGACGATTCTGAAGCGCGTCCGTGCCGAAGGTCCGGATAATTTTACCGGCACGGGGCCGGGCAAAGCGGCGCGCCAGCGTGGCCGTATTGAAATCGTAAACAGCGATCACTATATCCTGCAATCACTCGCCCGAAGCGATGACATGGACCTCCTCCGGAAGTGCAGGTGCTGACGATGACCTATACGTAAGGGAAAGGAGAAAACAACATGTCTGAACGCAAACCGCTCCCCGGAAAATTCGTCTGGTTCGAGCTGGAAACCGACGATACCGCGAAGGCGAAGCCATTCTATGCCGAAGTGCTCGGCTGGAAAACCGTGCCGTTCCCCATGGGCGACCGCACTTACGAGATGATCTGTGCCGGCGAGACGACGGATACGATGATCGGCGGCTACGCAACGCCAAAAAAGAAGACCCGAGGTGCCGCGCAATGGATTTCCTATGTCTCGGTCGAGGACGTTGACGCGATCGCGAAGGCCGCTAAGGCCAACGGCGGCAAGGTCCTCGAGCCACCCTTCGAGATCCCGGGTGTTGGTCGTAGTGCGCGAATTGCGGACCCGCAGGGCGCCGAACTGTGTCTCCTGAAGAACGCCGAGGGCGATCCGCCGGACGCGAAAAACGTGCCGGCCGGACGCTTTTTCTGGAACGAACTGCACACCAGCAACCCGGTGAAGGCACTCGCGTTTTACGAAAAAGTCCTGGGATTCTCGCACAAGTCGATGGACATGGGACCCGGCAGCACCTACTACATACTTTCTCAAGGCGGCGTCGACCGCGGCGGCGTGACGGACCACCTGACAGAGGGGGAGGCGCCGCACTGGTTGCCCTACGTCAACGTCTCCGATCCCGACGCCACGGTTTCGCGCGCCAGGAAACTCGGCGCGACGATCCCGATGGCGCCCGAGGATATCCCTGGCGTCGGCCGCTTTGGCGTGCTGCAGGATCCGACCGGAGCGGCCCTCGCCATCATGAAGCCGCGACCGATGGAAAGGGAACGAACCGCCTAAGCGTGGGCTTTAATCCGGCATTCCGGAAACTCCAACCGGCCTGAGTCGCCAGCATTCGACTCAGGCCGCAAGTTTTCACTTCAATGGAGTCGTGCGGGTTCACATATGGGCAATTTCCTCCCCACGCACGGCGGACCACGCCCGCGCCCGGCCGCCTAATTCTCGAAACGGAAACATTAAGCTTGCGGTTCAAAGGCCCTTGCAGGCGTTGATTCCCCTGAACGGGGGAAGAGGCCAAACGGCATCCCACGTGCTCCTACCGGTTCACATTTTTCAGGGAAGTGGGACCATGGCACAAGAACAGGAACAGGTTTTGTTTGAAAGCAGCATTCGCGAACTCTCCAGACTGACGCTTCGAGCGTTGGCTGTTCTTTCGCCCTCGAATTCCGTACCGGATCCGGTGCGCTATCAAGAAGTGATCCGGTGCATTTCGGAACTGCGCCAAATGTGGGCAGACCACATGGTTCTTCATTCGCGCGCAAGTTCAATAATTCTTGCGAGCGATCCTCACTTCACGGACTTCCTGACGGCACTGGATCGCGAAGGCTCCGATTTCGATCATCAATTGAGCGCCCTGAGCTCCGCCGCCTGGCCTCGTTCCTCGGGAGCCGCCATGTACTCGGTTCGCGGCCGAATCGCCGAAACTTTGACGGCTCTTCATCATCAGGTTGACAGAGAACGGACAACCGTCCTGCCGCTTCTACGCCGTTGGTGCTCCCAACAGTCATCGGAGACCACCTGTTCGCCGCTCCGATCCTGAATCCAAAAGCCCGGGTTGCTGGAACGTCTCGAGAATTATTTCGTGCGTGCGTGCGGCAAGTTCATCGGGAGTCAACCCGCGCGAGGAAATCGGCGCACCGACAATCACTTCCACTTTTCCACTGCGCACATGGTAGGTATTTGGAACAAGAACCTGCCGTGAACCGCGAATCGTCACGGGAACGACATCGACGTTCGATTGCGTTGCCAGAAGAAATCCGCCTCCCTTAAACGGAAGGATCGCCCCCTCGATGCTCGTTCCGCCTTCCGGAAAAATCACGACGGGCATCCCCTTCTGAACCTGTGCCGCCGCGGCCCGGATAGACTTCACGGCAGCACGCGGATTGCCCCGATCGATGGGCACGTACCCCGACCGCCGCATGTGCCAACCCAGGAAAGGAATTCCAAACAACTCCTTCTTGGAGAGAAACCGGAACTGGCCAGGAATCGCAACCAGCACAATTGGAATATCCATGTGACTCTGGTGATTCACACAGAAAACACAGGGCACGCCGGGCTGGATGTTGTCCAGACCTCGGACAGTCAGGTGAACTCCGGATGTCCAGAGAATCATCCGGGACCAGATGCGAGCACATGCGTGTTGTATCCGGCCCGTCGAATCCACCAGGGAGCTTGCCACGGAAATGGACCCCATGACCGCAGTGTAGATACCAACCAGAGGTGCGGTGATCAGCAGCGATCGGGCATAACTGAGTTGGCCGCCAAGCCGGCTCACAGCAAGATGGCGCGAGCTTCACCGACCAGATAAAGCGAGCCGCAGATGAGCACGGTTTCGTCCGGCGACGCCGTCGCGCGCACATGGTCGATGGCTTCTTGCAGGGAGGGCTTCACCAGCGCCTGCGGAACGAGTTCCTGCAATTTGGAAGGTTCGAGCGAACGTGCGTTCTTTGCCTGCATGGGTTTCGTAAAAATGATTTCACGGGTGTATGGCTGTAGAACCTTTAACATCTCCTCGTAGTTCTTGTCCCGCATGCAGCCGAAGATCATGCGCACGCCATCAGGATGAAATTCCCCCAGGAACACCGCGAGAGCGCGAGCGGCCATTTCATTGTGCGCACCGTCCAGCAGAAAAGACGGCTTTCCGGCAATGGTTTCAAGACGTCCGGGCCAAACCGCGGTGTTGACGCCGTGTTCGATGTGTTCCCTGGAAACCTTCACGCATTCGGCGGCACGAATCGCGATCACCACATTGTCCAACTGATGGCGACCCGCAAGCTGCGGACGCAAGCCCTTGTACTGGCGAATGGGAGTAACGACGTCGATCTCGAATCGTCCATTGCCCAACGGCCGTTCGCTGCGCTGGATGTGTTTGGTACGGAACAACCGTTCGCCGGCCTGCTGACAGATCGGATCCAGTTCCGCGTCAGGCCCAATAACAACGGGTTCTCCATTCTTGATGATGCCGGCCTTTTCACTGGCGATCTGCTCCAGTGTGCTTCCGAGAAACTCCTGATGATCGAGCCCGATGCTGGTAATCACGGATACATCCTGGCGAACTACGTTGGTGGCATCGAGCCGGCCGCCGAGACCGACTTCCAATACCGCCATGCCGGCGCGATTCTGGAAATGCACAAACGCCATGGCCGTCACCAACTCAAAATATGTTGGCGGATAGATAAGATTTTTTGCTTCATTGGCGGCGTGTGCGACGCGGGCATACGCGGCTTGAAGATCGGAATCCGAAATCTCCTGATTCCCGATTTGAATGCGCTCATTGATGCGGGACAAATGCGGCGAAGTGTAGAGTCCGCAGCCGGGCATCATGGCGGCGAGAAGCGCAGCAACCGAACCCTTTCCGTTTGTGCCGGCGACCAGGATGGAGCGAAAGGAACGTTGTGGATTGTCGAGGTGTTCCATCAGCACCTGCATGTTTCGCAGATCGTATTTGATGGAACGGTATTCGTTTGTCAGTGCGAACAGATGATCGAGACTGGTGGAAGCCATCAGGACACGGCAACTCCTTCCGCCCCTTCCATAGAGGCGGATATTTTATAGTCGCAGGTTTCTTCATTGCAGTAATGCACCAGACCTTCTTTCTTGGTGGATTTCTCAAGAAGGTATGGCGAACCGCACTGCGGGCACTGTTCGTGCACCGGCTTGTTCCAGGTTACGAAATCGCACGCCGGATACTTCAAACAACCATAGAACGTCTTGCCGCGCTTGGTCCGGCGTTCGATCAATTCTCCGCCGCACCCCGGCTTCGGACATGACACACCCATCAATTTCGGCTTGATGTACTTGCACTTTGGATAATTGCCGCACGAGGTGAACGCACCAAACCGGCCGTCCTTGACGACAAGTTTGGCTTCCCCGCACTGCGGGCATATTTCCTCGAGAATGATATCGGGTTTCTTCGGCAGACCGGTGCTTCCCGTAATCTTTCGGGTGGTCTTGCACTCCGGATATCCGGTACATGCCAGGAATTGTCCGAATCGTCCGCGTTTAAGCGCCATCGGCTTGCCGCAGTTTTCACACGGCTCCGGCTCGGCTTCGGTTCCGGCAGCAGCGGCGCCGTCCTTGACGGAGGTCTCTTCCTTGGCAATTTCCCTGGTGCTTTTGCATTCCGGGTACGCGGCGCAGGCCAGAAAGCTGCCGAACTGGCCCCATTTCTGAACCATGGGCCCGCCGCATTTTTCGCAGATCTCGTTGGTAGGGAGTTCCTGGGCCTTCAGGTTCTCCATGTTCTTTGTGGCCTTTTTCAGATCTTTTTCGAACTTCTTGTAGAAGTCATGAAGGGCCTGAACCCACGTCATCTTGCCTTCTTCGACTTCGTCGAGCTCCTCTTCCATGCGAGCCGTGTACTGGATATCGAAGATTTCCTCGAAATGCCGCACCAGCAGGGTGGTGACAACCGTGCCGAGTTCGGTGGGACGGAACTTGCCCTGGTCCTTCTGGGCATACTCGCGATCCTGGATCGTCGTCAGAATCGTGGCGTATGTCGACGGGCGGCCAATGCCTTTTTCTTCGAGCGTTTTGACCAGCGATGCTTCGGTGTAGCGCGGCGGCGGCTCGGTAAAATGCTGTTTCGGATTGATTTCCAGGGTTTTCAGCGTTTCGCCCTGCGTCAGCAGCGGCAGTGTGATGTCTTCTTCGTCCTCCGCCGGCTTCTGGTCTTCATCCGCGGTCTCCTCGTAGACTTTGAGGAATCCGTCAAACTTGAGCACGCGGCCGGAGGCACGGAACATATAGTCGCCTGCGGCAATCTCCGCGCTGGTTTGATCGTAAATCGCGGGATTCATCTGCGATGCCGTGAACCGCGTCCAGATCAGTTTGTAGAGCTTGTATTCGTCGTCGGAAAGAATGGCCTTCAGGTCGTCGGGAGTCCGGCCCACAAACGTCGGACGAATCGCCTCGTGGGCATCCTGCGCATCCTTCTTGCCTTTGTAGACGATCGGTTTTTCCGGAAGGTATTTAGCGGAATAAACATCCGAAACATACGAACGGACCATCTGCATGGCATCGTCGGAAATGCGCGGCGAGTCCGTGCGCATGTAGGTGATGAGACCCACACGTCCTTCTTCACTGCCGACCTCGATGCCTTCATACAGGCGCTGCGCGAGCATCATCGTCTTTTTCACCGTAAACCGGAGCTTGCGCGCGGCCTCCTGCTGTAATTTGCTGGTGGTGAATGGCGGAACGGGAAATCGCTTCTTCTCTTTGGTGACGACGGATTCGACATTGAACGCCGCGGACTTCAGATTCTCCAGAATATGGTCGGCTTCGGCCTGGTTCGATACCGACGCGGTCTTTCCCTTGATCTTGACCAGTTTCGCTTCAAACGGCGGAGGTTGATGGCCTTCGAGCCTTGCAATAACGGACCAGTACTCTTCCGGCTTGAAAGCCAGAATCTCCTGCTCGCGTTCCACAATCAATCGGAGGGCAACGGTCTGGACGCGGCCCGCTGAAATTCCGCGGCGAACCTTGTCCCACAGCAAGGGACTGACCTGGTAACCCACAATCCGGTCCAGAATGCGCCGCGCCTGCTGCGCATCGACAATGTTCTGATTGATGAAGCCGGGATTGGCAACGGCGGCCTGAATGGCCTTCGGCGTGATTTCGTTAAAAAGGACGCGAAAAACTTCGGCTTTGCTGCCGGAGAGGATTTCCTTCAGGTGCTGGCAAATGGCTTCGCCTTCACGATCCGGGTCGGCCGCCAGGAAGATCCGGTCTGCGGTTTTCGCGGCGGCGCGAAGTTCTCGAATGACTTTGTCCTTGCCGGGAGATTCGACGTAGGTCGGCTCGAAATCATGCTCGACATCCACGCCCAGCTTGCTTTTCGGGAGGTCCTTGACGTGGCCAAGCGAGGCCTTGACGACGTATTCCTTGCCCAGGTATTTGTTGATGGTGGTCGCCTTCGCCGGCGACTCCACAATGACCAATGTTTTCTTTGAAGCCATGTTTATGTTCAGTTCTCTCGTATTCTAAATAAGTCTCCCGGCGACAAAAATCAACATGGCAATTTTTTCAGAGCCGCCGGATGAACTTCTTTCCGGGCAATTCCCGAATCAAATGGGCACTCTCCAGCCCAAGCAACGCACTATAGACTTCGGACACGTCCGACGGCAACTTTGCCAACAATGTGTCGATTCCCACGGCCTCCTGAAGAGACAGCAATCCCCATACTTTTTTCTGCATCCCCTCCAGTTCCGGCTCCGGCATCGCCTGCATTGCGGCAACCAGCGGCAGCAGAATTTTTTCGCGGATCGGGTGCGGCAATTCCTCGATGACGTCCTGCCAGCTCGCGACCAGCTTCGCACCCTGCCGAATCAGGACGTGCGGGCCAAAGCTGTTCGGCGAAGTAATATTCCCCGGAATTGCAAAAACCTCCCGGTTTCCATCAATGGCTAGCCGGGCCGTTATCAAGGAACCGGAATATTCCGCCGCCTCGACCACGATGACCCCCAGCGACATTCCCGCGATGATCCGGTTTCGGATTGGAAAATTTTCCGGTGACGGCGGAGTGCCGAGAGGAAATTCCGCGATAATCGCGCCTTTTTCTTCCACCATTTCCGCGAGTTTCCGGTTCTCCCTCGGATAAATCGTATCCAGCCCGCAGCCGAAGACGGCGTAGGTCGCCCCTCCTCGGAGGGCGCCACGGTGAGCCGCCGAATCGATGCCTCTTGCCAACCCCGAAGTAATCGCCAGACCCCGCGATGACAGGTCCTCCGCGACGCGTTCGGCACAATTCAGACCGTAGCCGGTTGGCCGGCGAGTTCCGACGATGGCGACCTGGGGCTGTTCCGGGTCCCATCCTCTACCTTTTATATAAAGGACGACAGGTGGATCGAAAATCTCCCGTAAGAGCGGAGGGTATTCCGGGTGCAGGATATCCAGAATGCGAATGCCCAGATTCTCCGCCTTCTTCCATTCCAGTTCGGCGCGTTCTGCGGATTTTTGGGACAGCAGATCGTCGGCAACCTCCGGGGGAATACCGTGCGCTTCCAGTTGCGGAAGTCCGGCGTCCAATACGGCCTCGGGAGTTTTGAACTGGCGGATAAGAGCGTTAGACGACCGGAGCCCGAGACCGCGAACAAGAGACATACGCAATATGCGGATGGTTCGGTTTTGCAAGTCCATGGGCATGCTTCAGCACTTGCATAGCCGCTGTTGTGTCAACTGTGCCAGAATAGTGGCGAATCAAGGACCAAAATCCAGTTCCATATGGAGATCGCATGCTCGCTAGATTGACATTGGCAGTTTTATTGTTCACTGGCATCGCGTATGCCCAGCATCCGGAAGATGCTTTTGTAGGGCAGAAAGCGCCGGAGATTAAGAAATCCGACGTCTGGATCAATACGGCGCCGTTGACACTGGCATCGCTGAAGGGAAAGGTGGTCGTCATTGATTTCTGGGCTTTCGATTGCCCGTATTGTGCGGAGGCGATGCCCCACGTCCTGGATCTTTACGACAAGTATGCCAAAGACGGTCTGGTAATTATTGGCGTCCACACACCGAGAATCGATTCTGAGAAGGACGTGCCGAAAATCAAGGAAGCCGTCATCAAAAAGGGCATCCAGTATCCGGTCGTCGTGGACAATAAATACGACATCTGGAGCGATTACCTCTGCAACGTCTGGCCATCGCAATTTGTGGTCGACCGGGAGGGTATAATCCAGTTCAGCCACAGTGGTCTCGGCCGCTACGACGAGATGGAAAAAGTGGTTCAGAATCTCCTGAAGAAAAAGTAGGGTCCATGGACATGCGAACGCTTCGTTCAATTCTGAAATATCTGCTCACTCTGCTGACGATTTTCGCGCTGGCCCGCCACGCTGCGGCCCAGGCGGTTCCGGCGTCGCCCGGCGTCTCGCTCGGCGGCGGCAGAACGATTCCATTGCCGCGGAAGGACACCGGACCCAAGCCCAAGACAATCCATGGCACCGTTGAGGATGCGGCGGGGAAGCCGCTGGAAGGGGCTCATGTCCTTGTGCGGGACACCAAGAACAATGTGACGCGCTCGTTGATCACGAACGCCGAAGGCGTTTACTCCGGAAACGGGTTTCCGCCCGGCTCCAGCTACGAAGTCAGCGCGGAATTTCGCGGCGAGATTTCCGAAAAGAAGGCGGTCAGTTCCTACCTGGACCGTGAAGATAATGTTCTCAATTTCCAGCTCAAGGTCACGTCTGCCACCGGCGCGTCCAATGCTCCTCTGCGCGTTGCCGCATCAGTTCCCAGCGGGCCTCAGATTGAAACCCTTGATCTGGTGAAACTCCAGACCTCGATGGAAATTCCGTCCGGCGTGCCTGCTCCGATCCCTGCGGTTCTGCTGCTTCATGGCTTTGGCGAAGATCGCACCGTTTGGAATGAATTCAAAAAGGCGCTGCTGGCAAAAGGGTTTGCTGTCATGACGCTGGATCTTCGCGGACATGGTGAGAGTAAAACGAAAAACAATCAGCCGATTACCGCAAGCAAGGATTGGAGAACCAGCCCACATGAATTTCCGGTCGATGTCGACGCCGCACTGACCTGGCTGAAGACTCAGACGCGGATCAATTCCAATAAGATTGCCGTCATTGGCACGGATGTCGGGGCCAGCCTCGCACTGATCGCAAGCGGCAGATTTCGTCAGGTGCGCACCGTCGTGGCCGTCAATCCCAATCTTCGAGAAGGACAGGAAATGGCGGGCGGTGCGCAGGACTTCAAGCCTCGCTCCGCGCTGATTTTCGCGTCAAGCGAGGCCGAAGGAAACAGCGTCATCGGCGCGGTTCAAACGCCGGCTCAGGTTCGTGCTTTGTCGAAGACTGGCGGAACAGCATCGTGGATTCAAGACAAGCAGGTCACCGACTCCATCTTTCAATGGCTTAAGGATACGTTTTGATAATTCCGGGTAATTCCGGGAATTATCACGGCTTCCTGGTAAAAACTCCCAGTTCGCTGTTGAGCGTGCCGTCGTCATTGATGGTAAATACAGCATCGCCTTCCTTGGGGTCGAGGATGGTGAGCTTGTTGCCTTCCACCTTGTAGTCCAGCGTCTTGGACTCATTCCCCACCAGGAATATGGCCTTGCCCTCTTTGATGGTGAGGGTGATCGGCCCGCCGGTAACGCCATGGTAGACGCCATCGAGATTACGGCTGTCGCCCCCTTTGCCGGGACAGCCGACGAGCACAAGCGAGAGGATACTGACGACCAGACACGCAGCAGCGCGGCGAAACAGTGAAGTACTCATGCTGGATTCCCCCTATTAGAACGTGTATGAGAAAGCCAAAAGTGGAACGACCCTGGCCCGAAGACCGCCGTTGTTCAATTTCACCAGCGCATTTCCGGTGACCAGAAAATTTTCGAAGGGCTTCAACTTCACCCCGATCGAACCATTCGAAATGTTGTAGGACCCGAAGGCTTGATCGAGATTGGAATCGGTTTTGGGAGCCGCAAATGACGTGCAAGCGGAAGTCGTGCATGCTCCAAGCTCCGTGAAGGTTGCCAGTGTTTCGCGCGGCGCTTCAAATATCTGCTGTCCAATCAAGTCGACAGCCACAGTGACGCGATTCGTGAGCCACGCGTCGGCGCCCAGGGAATACGTCAATTGGCCCGGCAGTTTCGTCTTCACTCCCGTTGAGATGTCGCCGGCCAGCACAGAACCCCGATTCATCTCAAAACCAACGAGAGCATGCGGGGAGATTCTGGATCGGTAGGACCAAACGACGATCGGCTTGAGCCCCAGCGCCCCGGAGCCTAAAAAGTTGAGTTCATCGCCGGATGGAACGCGCATATCCACACCGAGCGCCAATGCGGACCGCTCGCTGCTCCATGCCGTTCCTTTGACTCGCAGGGTAATGTCACCGATCCCCGAAGCAGTCCGAAACTTCGAGAACGAACCGTTAAAGCAGGGCGCGGCGCAGTCGGATCTTGGAACAAAGGTATGGAGGTTTTGCTGGGAGTTGTTCACGATTGTCGCAGTGGTACTTACTCCCATGCGGGCGTTCTCTATTGGGATGGCCATCGACACATCGATTTTATTCGTGAGCCCGAAAGTGACATAGGTGGTGTATTGGTGAATCTTCAAATCCACTGCCGTGTTGGTCTTGATCACGTCTCTCACGAAACCACACTGCGTCGTATTGTCCCCAGTGACGGAACATGTTCTCCCAAAAACGTCGTCGCTGTCGTCCTGATGCGTAAAGACAACCGGCAATCCAGTCATTTTCGTTCCATCAACGGTGCTGAATTTGAAAAATTGATACGCCACCCCTAAAGACAGTTTGTATCTCCCAATGGTCTCCGCCCGCTCACCCAGCACCGGCCCGAAACTTTCAGTGGATGGAGTAAACACCTTTGCGCTTGGATTCCAAGTGAACGTGATACCGGATGAAGGCGAGGCAAGCGGCAAAACGCTGGACTGGCTGGCAATGGCGGAGTCCAAAGGCCGAAGGGTACCGACGAAACTATCCTCGAAATGGCCCTGGTGGGAGCCGGTATTCAGTTGAAGTCCATTGACTCCGAATATTCCGGGAATCAGACATACCAATTTGTTGCTGGCTTTTCCGACCGGGCAAAGATCCTGGGCCCACGCCGAGGTGCCAGCCAAAAACGCAGTGATCAAAATTACCCACGATAGTGTCTTAATCATGGCGTCGCATTTTCTCCTGAGATTTTGTTTTCATTCCTGACGCAGCTACTGCACATCATCCAATTTCCACGTTCCGCCCGTTTTCTTAAGAATAAATTTAATGTCATAGGAAGACTTTCTGGGTCCACCCGACTTTGGGGTCTGCTCCAGCTCCGCATGGCCTTTTACAGTCGCGGTGATGTGATCGGGAGCTATTTCCGGATTCTCCAGCTTGAGATCCAATTTGATTGAACGAGCACCATTAAAGCCTGCCTCGATTTGGCTCTTTGTATTGCTGGACGCGCTCGGCCAAATCGCCCAGAGGGCTTTCGAATCGATATGGATGTAGGCATCTCTGTAGGCGTCTATCACCTTACGGATGGCCTCATTATCCGCTTGCGGCGAATACACAACGGGCTGGTTGGGAATGGCGTAAAGTTCCAACTGCCAGGGATGATTCCACTCCTGCATGATCTTTTTAATAAAATCGATGCTTAGCGCCTGGGTTCCCTGTTCGGAATCGGTCTGGATCATCCCGATAATTCCAGTGTCTGAAAGCACCGGTCCACCGGACGATCCTGGTTTGACACCGAGCCCCTCGAGTTCGAGCAGCCACTCGGTCGAAGGCTCCGTCAGGACGTGTCCGGGACTGATGGGAGGATTCCATTTTCGATCGCGCCCGATATACCAAACCGCCGTGCCGCGCTTCTGTTTATCCGAACCTGCCAGGCTTTTCTTCGTCCATGCAAATCCTCGAGGTGTCGGCACGGTGAGCACCGCCAGGTCGCGATTGGCATCGTGGGTTCCAAGCAGCGATGCGTCGAACATCTGCCCGGCCATGCCGAAGAATTCCAGCCTCACCTTTGCCGTAGCGTTCGGACCGACTTCGTCTTTGTCGTTCACAACGTGATAGGCGGTTACAACGTAGAGGGTTCCCGGGGTTCCAGCCTTCTCTCCCACCACGAAGCCAAATCCGTTTTCCGCTTTTCCATTTCGGAATTGGGATTCGATTCGGACGACATTCTGCCGCAGATCGCTTGCCACACGATCTCCGCCCGTCTGAGAAACCGCGAAAGAGACCCACAGAAATACCGGGAATAATCCCGCGATCAAGGCTCTGGAGATTTGAAGCGGACTACCTCTTCTTCTCATTCGAATCATTCGAATAGGGTCTTGGACACTCTCCATATGACTCCCCAAAGAAATACAATGGCGCTCCAAAAGAATGTCAGAGATTTCCGGTTGTAAAGGTACTCCAAATAGGATGGCGCCAAATCTCTTTTCGTTTCCGAGTCTCCTACAGTTACGCTTCCGACCAGACCGGTCAGTGTGACATGCATGGCTCCCAGCATGGCTCCGGTATCGCCACGCGCATCCATTCGGGCGGATTCTGTCTTGTTCACCCGGACAAGGTCGCCTTCCCGCAAGTCCAGTACGGGCCAGGTCGTGTCGCCAAACCGGATCGTGCCGGTTTTAATGCCCGATGTCAGAGCGCGCTGAGCTACACCGCTATTTTCCTCACGGACAAAACTCACGTCCCTGCTTCGCGGTGTGGATAAAGCCCACTTGTTCGGCTTATGAACGCTGATCTGAGTGGGAACTCCCCTCGGGCCGACGACAGCAAATTCGATCGTTTCCGGAATATCGATGTTGAAAGACTTGTGCGTCGATTCTTCTCCGACGCGCGGGCCGGCGCTGACGGTCACCTTGCCCAGCACCGTCGCTATGCCGGTAATGGCCCCACGACTGGCATAGAGATTGACCTCATCATCGTCACTTTGGATCTCCACAAATGTGTTTTCCTTGAATTCCAGACTCTGCAGTGCGATCTGTCCTCCCTCCAATTCGATCCATGCATCCCCGGAACTACGCTCAATGGAGATTCCAAGATTGGGGGCTGAGATCGTATCCAGTCGATCAAAATGCATCAACCTGGTCGTTCGAAAGACGTAGCCATTTTTTACGTTCTCCAGTTTCCACGGAGTCGCAAGATCCGCACGGAGGCTGTCGGTATCCAGCGCAACCGAAACGTCCGTTCGCGAAATCTGAACGCTCCAGAGAATCCCGACCACGGCGACGCACACGGAAGCCAGGAACGCCGGCCACATCCACTCCCGGCCGGGCGAAGCTTCGGCCACCGAAAGCAGGTTGGAATACGCATCGATCCTGGCGAGTTCGGACTTGAGATCGACCCCCTCGGTTCCTTCAACGATATCTCGAGTCAGTTTCTCAATCTGTTCGTCTCGCTTGAGCCGTAGCAGCCTGCGCGATCGGGAATTCACCGGGCTGGCATCTCAATGCGAATTTTTTGTGTGACCCAATCGTTGCTATCCCGGGATCGTGCTGCAAATTCGACGCAATTCAACCTTCCTGGGAGCTGCTGAAGGTCGATCTGTATCGGCTTACCGGCAATAACTATCCGGGTGACCGCGTCCCGCCATTGATCGAACGCGAGGCAATCTGTCCCTTGAGTGCGCGCCGATCGCCATTTGACGGTTTCCACATCAAACGAGGCC
>Ga0134122_10001809_pt1 | contig 15548 bp, 16 predicted proteins | sample KB302_FD_96461 | JGI IMG/M metagenome (GOLD analysis project Ga0134122, IMG submission 96461) | Terrestrial soil microbial communities without Nitrogen fertilizer from Kellogg Biological Station, Michigan, USA - KB3-0-2 | ecosystem: Environmental > Terrestrial > Soil > Unclassified ... | reverse complement strand
GGGCGATGTCGCCGTCGTTCTCGGGGCCGAAGGTTTAGGCTTAAGAAGGCTGGTACGAGAGCGCTGCGACGTTTCGGCGTTCATTCCGCTCGGCAGCGCGATGGAAAGCCTCAACGTATCGAACGCCGCGGCAATCGCTTTCTACGAACTCACGCGGAGTTCATAGCTCAACTCCCAGATCCGCTTATTCTGTAGCATGATGAGAAGGCTGCATCGGGGGCACTCATGAAAATCGGCAAAACTTTGCGGGGATCAGCTTCTGTTGTCGCGGTTCTCGTCCTCGCCGCCTGCAATCAACAGCAGACGCAAACGACTGCTCCAAGTGGTCCTCCCGATCCCGCGAAGCTGACCAGCGTTGCCACCAACGACATCGGCAAGACGCCCGATTTGCAGCAGATGTCGATGACGATCGGCAAGGATGTCTACGACAAAAACTGTGGGCTCTGTCACGGGGGTGATTTGAAAGGGTCAGTCGAGCAGCACACACCCGATCTGACCGACGACTATTGGATGTTCACCGGAGACGACCTGAATTCGGGCGGCTTGGTCCTGTTTCCCTCCGATGTCGAGAAGACCGTGCTCTACGGCGTCCGCTCGGACCATGAGAAGACGCGCAAGGATGCCGACATGCCGGGATTAGGTGCGCAAGCGCGCAACATCCTCAACGCACAGGAAATCGCCGACGTCACCGAATATGTGCTGAAGCTTTCGGGCCAGCCCGCCGATGAACAGGCGGTGATGCGCGCGGATAAACTGTGGAACGACAAGGGCAGCTGCTACGACTGTCACGATCCCGACGGCATCGGCAACGGCGCCATCGGCGGCACGGATCTGACCAAGAGGGAGCACTTCCTTTACGGCTCCGACAAGCAGTCGATCACCGAAACCATAATCTCGGGTCGCCACGGAATAAGTCCCGCCTTCGAAGGTAAGCTCACGCCCGAAGAGATTAAGGCCGTATCCGTGTACGTCTTTTCGTTCGCGAAGCAGCCGCCACCGCCGCCTGTGGCGCAGCCTTAGCGGCAGGAACTCCTGCCAGCGTCAGCCATTATCTTCCTCGAATTCGCACTTCGAGGACGACATGCGCTCGGCTCTGTTGTGGCTCATCGGTATTCCGCTGCCGATCATTCTCATTCTGTGGCTGATACTCGGACATCCGTGAGGGGACGTTTTAGAATTCGTTGAATCCGTCCGACATGACGAAGTCGAGCGCCTGCACGATCAGACGGTGGTGCGCATCGACGCTTTCACGCGTGGGTGTGGTCGCTCGATCGAGATAGCGCTTCGCTGTTGCCAAATCGCGGTCCGCGAAAAATGAGTAGCGCAGCACGGCGAGCACCATCACCGATGGCTTCTCGTTCTTCTCGTGTAGCGTGCTGCCCGCGATTTCCTCCAGCCTGAAACTGGTGACGAAGGGAAAAACACAGGCCGCACGCAGCTTGCCGGCATGCACCGCGTCGCGAATGAAGAGGTCGACCGGCGTACGCAGACCGCCCGCGATTTCCTGCTGATACAGACTCAAGATCCGGTCTATCGATTTCACTCCCACGACATAGGAGGTCAGGCAGGCGAAACTCTCATTGGCAAGGTCGAGGACCCGAAGGTCGTTCAATCTCAGCGCGCGCGTCTTCTGAGCCTGGACGCCGTCGAAGGCGGCCTTCATCGATTTCAGCATGCCGAGGTGGCAGTTGACGAACGTATCCGTGAACAGAATGTCGAAGCGGTCAAAGACGCCGCCGGCGATCGCGTCCTCGATCACCGGCTGCACGTGCCGCGAAAGCAAGGCATCGTCTTCCAGGATATGGACCGGGAGGTTTCGGGAGCGCGCCGCTTCGAGAGCGCGGAAGTGGGAAAAGAAGCACCCGGTTTCGCCGCCCGGCAGTGCGGTGCGCGCGGTGCTGAGCATGGCGCCCTCGATCGCGGGGAACCGCGCATAGAGCGACGCCAATCCGAGCGTCGCCAATTGCTGCTCGAAGTTCTGTCGCCTGCCGGGACTGCGGTCGAGGTTGATGTAAAGCCCGTGATAGGGAGACTGCGCGCTCATCTCCTTGGGTTATAATTGCCGGAGAGGACATCTCACAATGCCCGCAGACGCACAGCGCGCAGCCGGTGCCGGCGGTGCCAATCAGCCACCTCCCCTCACTTCACTTGCGATGTCGAAGGCCTAGAAAGCGCTCTTAAGAAAACTTGATCGCCTTGGAGAAACCACGGGGCACGATGCGGCCGGCTTGCGCGCGGCTGCCGCGATAATCCTTGAGTTCGTCGGGTGTAAACGTGCGGCCGTTGGAGTCGACAAGCCCGTCCTTCCAGGTGAACACGCGCGCGTCGGACAGATCGCCGTCCTTGTAGCGCTGGAGCCTGACGCCGCGGCCGCGGCCGAGCTCCGGCACCTCCTCCAGCGGGAAAATCAGCAGCTTGCGGTTTTCCCCGACCACCGCGACTGAATCCCCGTCGACGAACACGCAAGCCGAAGCCTTCGTCCCTTCCCCGACATTCATCACTTTCTTGCCCGAGCGTGTCATCGCCACGGCGTCGTCCTCGCTGGTGACAAAACCGTGGCCCGAGCTCGCGGCGAGCAGCAGCTTGCGCCCATCCTTGTGCACGAACATTTTGACGATGTCGGCCTCGGGCGGCAGATCGATGAAGCCGCGAATGGCCTCCCCCAGACCCCGGCCACCGGGCAACTTGGCGCAGTCCAGCGTGAAGAACCGCCCATCGGTCGCGAGCATCATCAATTTGTCGGTGGTCTCGGCGTGGAGCCAGAAGCGGCCTTGGTCGCCTTCGCGGTATTTGATGCTGTCGCTTGGCTCTTGATGACCCTTCATCGCCCGCAGCCAAAGTTTGTCGGAACAGATGACGGTGATCGGCTCCTTTTCGATCATCGCTTCGGGCGAGAAGTCTTCGCTGATGTCCGGTGGCGATGAGAACTCCGTACGCCGGCGCCCTAGCGGCGTTTTCAAGCCGAAGCGCTTATCGATCTCGTTGATCTCTTCCGTCAGGCGCTCGGCCTGCAATTTTTCAGAGCCGACGAGACGCTTGAGCTCCTTCTGCTCCTTGGTCAGCGCGTCATGCTCCGCGTTGATCTGCTGCTCCTCGAGCTTGCGCAAGGCGCGCAGCCGCATATTCAGGATCGCCTCCGCCTGATGATCGTTCAGCTTGAACGCCTTCATCAGCTTTGGCTTCGGCTCGTCCTCGGTGCGGATGATGCGGATCACTTTGTCGAGGTTCAGATAGACCGCGAGGTAGCCTTCCAGCACCTCCAGCCGCTCGGCAATGCGCGCCAGGCGGTGGCGGCTGCGGCGCTCGAGCACTTCGCGCCGATGGTCGAGGAACGCCATCAGCGCCTCGCGCAGCGACATCACCTTCGGCGTGACGCCCTTGTCGAGCACGTTCAAATTCAACGGGATGCGAGTCTCGAGATCGGTTTGCCGGAAAAGCTGCTCCATCAGGATCTCAGGCTCGATGGCGCGGCTCTTCGGGATGAGCACGATGCGCACGTCCTCGGTGGATTCATCGCGAACGGAATCGAGCGCCGACAGCTTTTTCTCGTCGATCAATTGGGCGATGCGCTCGATCAGCTTCGCCTTCTGCACCTGATAGGGAATCTGATTGACGATGATCTGGTAGGTGCCGCGCGGGCCTTCCTCTTTTTTCCAGCGTGCCCGAACGCGAAACGAACCCCGCCCGGTGCGATAGGCCTCGTGGATCGTAGCCGGATCATCGACGATGGTTCCCCCCGTCGGAAAATCGGGACCTTTGACGAGGCGAAACAGCGTGCGGTCCTGGATCTTGGGATTCTCGACGAGTGCAATCAGCGCCTGGCAAAGCTCGCCCGCATTGTGCGGAGGAACGGAGGTCGCCATGCCGACGGCAATGCCCGATGCGCCGTTGGCAAGCAGGTTGGGAAAGGCGGCGGGCAGGACGACCGGTTCGCGGTCCGAACCGTCATAGGTCGGACGGAAGTCGACCGCGTCCTCGTCGATGCCTTCCAGGAGCGCTTCGGCAACGCCGGTGAGTCTGCTCTCCGTGTAGCGCATGGCGGCGGGGTTATCGCCGTCAACATTGCCGAAATTGCCTTGCCCATCGACCAGCGGATAACGCGACGAAAAGTCCTGTGCCAGACGAACGAGCGCGTCGTAGATCGCCTGGTCGCCATGCGGGTGAAAGGTGCCCATCACGTCGCCGACGATCTTCGCGGACTTCTTGTACGCCGAGTCCGGATTGAGCCGGAGCAGCCGCATGCCATAGAGGATGCGGCGGTGAACCGGCTTCAGCCCATCGCGCGCATCGGGCAGCGCGCGCGACGTGATCGTCGACAGCGCATAGGCGAGATAGCGCTCGCTGAGCGCCTTCTCCAAAGGCTCCGGCCTGATGTCGTCTTTGAACGTGACGTTGCCCATGGGGCTTGTTTAAGCCGATTCGGCGGTGCGGGCGGCAAGATCGGTCAGCCGAATGCGCGCTTCGGGAACGGTCTTGTCGTGCGGCGTCAGCACCCACTGCGCAAGAAAATGCTGCGTCAACTGCAGCCCGGCCAGCAGATCGTGCGTCTTGGTCGAGCCCGCCTGCCGTCCCAACAGAAAATTCGGTAGAGCGAGCAGCCGGTCTCGATAGGCTTCACCACCCGCACGCGACACAGCGCGGCCCGTGCGCGGGGAAACATAGATGAGGTCGTCGGCGCTCCCGGTTGCGGCACAGCGCGCGAGATCCAGTCCAAAACCCAGCTCCTCCAACAGGCCGAGCTCCCAACGCACGAAGAGCGGCGCCCAATCTTCAAAATCATGTTCGGCAATGGTTTCAAGCAGCGCTTCGGCGCCCTCGAAGGCCGCCGCATGCGGCTCCCGTTCGGGCAACGCCGCAGCGGCGACGGCTGCGAACGCGTTCAAACCTGTTAGCGCAGCCCGGCGTTCGAAAATGTCCCCCGCGCGCGAGCGGGCAAGCTCGACCGTGTAAATGCCGAGATGCTCGGAGAGGCGAGCGCGCCACGTCAGCTTCACGCGGTTGCCGGATTGCAGCAAAGCGCGTCCCTTGGGCGCCGAGCCACCGCGCACCAGCCCCAAATGCCGGCCATGGCTCCGCGTCAGGGCTTCCAAGATGCCGGAGCTTTCTCCGTGCCGGCGCAGCGACAGCACGATGGCTTCGTCAGACCATTCCATTCACATACTCACAGCCGCTTCGGCGATTTCATCCACAGCCTGAGAATAAGCGTGCATCTTATTGATCCTTAGGGAATTCCAGCCCCCACTCCTGATAGTTCTCGCGACTGTCTCCCCAGGCTTCGGCGACCTTGCTGTGGAGAAACAGATGCACCCTTTTCTCAAGCATTTTTTCCAATTCGAGCCGCGCCGCCTCGCCTATCTTTTTGATGGTTTGCCCGCCTTTGCCGATCACAATCGCTTTTTGCCCGTCGCGTTCGACAAAGATGGTCTGATCGATCCTGACCGATCCGTCCTTTTGATCCTTCCACGATTCGGTGACCACCGCCGATGCGTAGGGCAGCTCGTCATGGAGGCGCAGATACAATTTTTCACGCGTGATCTCGGCCGCTAGCAGCCGAAGCGGAATGTCCGCCGCCTGATCCGCCGGATAGAGGAATGGACCTTCAGGCACCGCGCTGGCGCAATAGTCTATCAGCTCGTCGATGCCGTCGCGTTTGAGCGCCGAGATCATGAAGACGCGATCGAATATGCCGGACTCTTGCAGCCTCTGCGTCAGAGGCAGAAGCGCTTCGCGCTTCATCGCATCGACCTTGTTCAAGACGAGAGAAGCCTGCCGTTTTGACTCCCTCAAGCCTTCGATGATGCGTTCGGTGTCTTGCGCGGACCATGAAGACGCGCGTGCCGCGACCTCAGGTGCATCGACGACCACCAGCACGACATCGGCATCGGCGGCTCCGCCCCACGCGGCTTTCACCATGGCGCGATCGAGGCGGCGCTTGGGCGCGAATATCCCCGGCGTGTCGATGAAGATCAGCTGCGCATTGTCCTTGATGGCGATGCCGCGCACGGGCATGCGCGTGGTCTGAACCTTTTGCGTGACGATGGAGACCTTCTGACCAACGGCGGCATTGACTAGCGTCGACTTGCCAGAATTGGGCGCGCCCAACACGGCTATGAACCCGCAGCGGGTTTGGATGTCGCTCATTCTTTCCAGACACCAAGTTGACGCAGTGTGCGCGCGGCAGCGTCCTGCTCCGCGTCGCGCTTGGTCGCGCCCTCGCCCCGCTGAGGTTCGAGACCGGGGATGCGGACCTCGATGACGAAGCGCGGCGCATGATCGGGGCCGCTGCGTGACTTCACGACATAATGTGGCTCTATTTTCTCTTTAAGAGCCCCCGATTGCGCCCATTCCTGCAAGGCAGTCTTCGCGTCCTTAAGCCCGGGTGACAAGCTCGCAAACGCTTCGTCCCAATAGCGCAGCACGAACGCCTTCGCGGCTTCCAAGCCGCCGTCCAAATACAAAGCTGCGATGACGGCTTCGTAGGCATCCGCCAAGATGGTGCTGTTATTGCGTCCGCCACTCTTCAAGTCGCCGGGCGCCATGATGAGATGCGGCGCGAGCCCTACCGCCTCGGCGGCCTTGGCACACGCTTCACGCCTAACGATTGCGTGCAGCCGGACCGTCAAGCCACCCTCGGTCTCCAAAGGGAACTCGCCGTAGAGCCGCTCGGCGACGATCAATCCGAGCACCCGGTCACCGAGGAACTCCAACCGCTCATTGGACTCTGAACCCGCGCTCGCGTGCGAAAGGGCCCGCCGAAGCAACTCGGGATTCTTGAATTTGTGCGAAAGCTGCGTCTCCAAAGACGCAATGTCACCGGATGTAGCGGCCGATGCGGTCGTACCTGACCGCTTGTGGCCACTTCCAGAACTCCCAGATGCGCGCGCTGCCATGCCGGGCCATACTATGATGATATTGGCAACTGCGCGATTAGTACGTGAAGTGGCCCACGCGATCGTAACGGATGGCGAACGGCCACTTCCAGACTTCCCAGATGCGGGCGCTACCATCGGTCGAGAAGAAAATGATCTCGGCCTTGCCGACGAAATTCTCGAACGGCACATAGCCGACGCCGGCGCGGCTATCGTCGGAATTGTCGCGGTTGTCGCCCATCATGAAATAGTGGCCTTCGGGCACCAAAAAAACCTCGGTATTGTCGAGATTGCCGTCGCGGTCGCGATCGAGCACGTAATAACTGACGCCGTTAGGCAGAGTTTCGCGGTAGCGGTCAACGTGACGGATCTGGCCTTCGTAGTCGCCGACAAAATCGTCGGCCTTTACCTTCGGCACGGCCTTGTCATTGATGTAGAGAACGCCGTCCTTGACTTGGATGCGGTCGCCCGGAAGGCCGACCAATCGCTTGATGTAGTCCGTGGAATTGTCCCGTGGCCATTTGAATACCACGATGTCGCCGCGCTTGGGCTCCGAGGCAAAGAAGCGGCCGCTGAAAGGAATCACTCCGAACGGGAACGAGTAGCGGCTGTAGCCGTAAGCCGATTTCGACACGAACAAATAGTCGCCTACCAGCAGCGTATCCATCATCGAACCCGACGGGATGTTGAACGGCTGGAACAGGAAAGAACGGATGACCCCGGCGATCAGAAGCGCGTAGACGATGGTCTTGACGACCTCGACCCAGGATTCCTGCTTCTTCGCCGGCGCACGCACCTCGGTTTCGACAATCACGTTGTCGGTCTCCGCGTGCGGACCTAATCCCTCGGACGCCATCTTCGGCGCGTCTGCCGGATGATCTGTGTTGTTCATGGCTGATTTGCAGGGAAGCGGAGTGGGTCGCGTCCGTCAAGGCCGCGGGCCCTTATCCGACGCCGCACCTACACATTCCCTTTCTGCTGCGGCGCTTTCTCCACAGCGCTAATCATTACAATAGCTTGAGCCAACGGATACTCGTCGGTAATGGTGAGATTGATCTGCGCCTCGTATCCGCGCGGGGTGATCTGTTCCAGGCGCTTCAACGCGCCGCCCGTCAATCGCATGGTGGGCTGGCCGGTGGCAAGATTGACGACGCCCATGTCGCGCCAGAAAACGCCGTGCTTAAGCCCGGTACCCAAGGCCTTAGCGCAGGCTTCCTTGGCCGCGAAGCGTTTCGCGTAAGAGGCCGCACGCTCGGCTCGCCGTTCGGACTTTAGCTGCTCCACGTCGGTAAAAATGCGGTTGATGAATTTCTGCCCGTAACGCTCGAGCATCTTTTCCATGCGTCTGATGTCGATGAGATCGCTGCCAAGCCCGATGATCATTTGGCGGCTCTCGCCTCGTCCATCAAGTGGCGCATGCGTTTGATCGCGGGTCCAAGGCCGCTGAATACGGCTTCGCCGATCAGGAAGTGACCGATCTGCAGCTCCACGATATCGGGTATTGCGGCAATCGGCACAACATTGTCATAGGTCAAGCCGTGGCCGGCGTGGACTTCCAAACCCAGGCCGGCAGCCTGCGCGGCTCCCTTCTTGAGAGCTTCAACGTGGCGGGCAATGTCGTCGCTATCCCCCTTGAGCACGGCTTCGGCATAGGCACCGGTATGGAGCTCGATATCGGGCACGGCAAGAGAACGCGCGGCCTCGAATTGCGCCGCGTCGGCATCGATAAAGAGCGAGACCCTTATACCCGCGTCACTGAGGCGCCGTACCAAAGGAGCGAGACGGTTATGATGCCGGGCGGCGTCGAGACCGTGCTCCGTGGTCACCTCTTCGCGCCGCTCGGGCACGACGCAGCAGGCCTGCGGTCTTAGCCGCACTGCGATTGCCGTCATTTCCTCGGTCGCGCCCATCTCGAGATTGAGCGGGACGCCAGCGCGCGTGAAGGCCGCCACGTCGCTGTCGCGAATATGCCTGCGATCCTCGCGGAGATGCGCCGTGATGACGTCCGCGCCGGCCGCCAAAGCAGTCTCCGCTGCACGCAGCGGATCGGGATAGGGGCTGCCGCGCGCGTTCCTAAGCGTCGCCACGTGGTCGATGTTCACGCCAAGACGGAGCCGGCTCATATGTCTAATGCTTCGCCCGCTCGAGCGGCAGCGCGCCCTGAAGTTCGCTCGTGGCGCGTGCCGCCTGATTGTCGGTATCGAGACCGCGATAGCGCTCAACGGCTTCCACGGCGGAATCCACCTTCAGCGCGCGGATGAGGTTTTCCAGATGCGCCGCGTCGCCGACTTCGACATCGACCTGGAACTCGAAAAAGAGCGGATTGCGGCTGGTGATTTTCAAATTGGAAATGTTGGCGCCGTTCTGGCCGATGACATTGGCGAGCGTCGCCAGGGCTCCGGGCGTGTTTTTGAGCCGCACGATGATGCGCGCGACGGACAACGCGTCGACATGCTCCTTCCAGCGTACATCGATCCAGTCGGCCATGCTGTCCTGATGGCGGTCCAGCACGTCACAGTCGATAGTGTGGATGACAACGCCTTCGCTCGGAACCATCAGCCCGATGATGCGGTCGCCCGGAATCGGATGGCAGCAAGAACCCAGCCTGTAGCCGATACCCTCGGTCAGGCCGGCGATCGACACGCCCTTCGAATTCGGCGCGACATAACTCGGCCGCTTGCGTTTGGGGTCGCGCTTGAGCTGCGGATACACGGACTGAAGCACTTCGTCGGCGCGGAGGGCGCCACGGCCGACATCGGCGTAGACATCGTCGGCCTTGGCAAGGCGAAGCTTCTTCAGCACGCCTTCCACCGCCTTGTCGGTCAATTCGAAGTTCTCGTCTGAAAACGCCTTCTCCAAAATCTTACGCCCGAGGGCGACGTGCTGATCGCGCTGAGTGTGGCGGAGATAGCGGCGGATCTCCGCGCGCGCCCTGCCCGTTACCACGAAGCGCTCCCAAAGCGGCGAAGGCGTCTGCTCCTTGGACCGGATGATCTCGACCTGATCGCCGTTCTTCAGCGGCGTATGCAGCGGCGTGTGGACGCCGTTCACCTTGGCGCCGACTGCGGTGTTGCCGACATCGGTATGCACGAAATAAGCGAAGTCGATGGGCGTGGCGCCGCGCGGCAGCGCGATCAGCATGCCCTTCGGGGTGAAGCAGAACACCTGGTCCTGATAGAGGCTGAGCTTGGAGTGCTCGTAGAACTCTTCGGGACTTTCGCCGCGTTCCAGGAGATCAACCATGTCGCGCAGCCATTCATAGGCCTTCATGGCGCTGGCGTCGTTCTCGCTGACCTTCTCGCGATAGCTCCAATGGGCCGCCACGCCGCGCTCGGCCACTTCGTGCATTTCCTGGGTGCGGATCTGCACTTCGACGCGCTGGTTTTCCGGCCCCATCACGGTCGTGTGGATCGAGCGATACCCGTTCGACTTCGGCAGCGAGATGAAATCCTTGAAGCGCTCGGGCACCATGCTCCAAGTCCGGTGCAGCACGCCGAGCGCGCGGTAGCAATCTTCCTCCGAGCCGACGACGGCGCGGAAACCGAAGACATCGGAGAGCTGCTCGAAATTGATCTTCTTGTCTTTGAGCTTGCGCCAGATCGAATAGGGACGTTTGGCGCGGCCCTGAATCCAGGCTTCGATCCCGGCCTCGGCAAGCTTGCGCTTGATCTCGTCGGCGATGCGGGCGATGCGCTGCGAAGACTGCGCGTCGAGCTGGGCCAAGCGGCGGACGATGGATTCGCGTGCTTCCGGATCGAGCTCGGCGAATGCCAAGTCCTCGAGCTCCTCACGCATGTTCTGCATGCCGATGCGGCCGGCGAGCGGCGCGTAAATCTCGATCGTCTCTTGCGCAATACGCTTGCGCTTTTCCGCGCTCTTGATGTGCGAGAGCGTGCGCATATTGTGCAGGCGGTCGGCGAGCTTGACCATCAGCACGCGGATGTCGTTGGACATCGCCAGCATCAATTTGCGGAAGTTCTCCGCCTGCTGGGTGCGTTCGGAAAGCCCCTCGAGCTGGGAAAGCTTGGTGACGCCGTCGACAAGCCCGGCGATCTCGCCGCCGAAATTGCTTTCGATATCGCCGATGGTCGCGGAGGTGTCCTCCACGGTGTCGTGCAGGAGCGCCGTCGCGATCGTCGCGGTGTCGAGCTTCAAATCGGTGAGGATGCCGGCGACTTCCAGCGGGTGAGAAAAATACGGATCACCTGAGGCGCGCTTCTGCGGTCCATGCGCCTGCATGGCAAAGACATAGGCCTTGTTGAGGACGGCCTCGTCGGCATCGGGATCGTAAGCCCGCACGCGGTCGACCAGGGCCGTCTGCCTAATCAGACGATTCTGCTTGAGGCTCACGGTGCGAGCCTCGCGAAAGTGATGCCGGGCAGAGGAATGCTATTCCTCGTAGTCGGTGGTGTCCTCAGGCTGCGGCTCGGCGCGGCGCTGTGCTTCCGAGGTAAGCGCGCGGAGGAGCTCTTCCTCGGTGAGCTGCCGGTGCAGCATGTCGTCGGTGGCGACCTCTTCGACCGGCTGCGCGGATTCGGGCTCGTCGACCTCGGCATGACGCTGGAGGCTCTTGATGAACTCTTCCTTGAGCTCATCGGGCTTGAGCGCCTTACCGGCGATTTCGCGCAGCGCGACGACCGGGTTCTTGTCGCGGTCGCGGTCGACCAACGTGTCGGTGCCGCCCGACAGCTGGCGGGCACGGTGTGCTGCAAGCAGCACGAGGTCGAAACGGTTTGAGATCTTGTCGACACAGTCTTCTACGGTTACGCGGGCCATCAATTCCTCATAAAAGGCGAAGAGTCTTACAATTTAGCCAACATGCTGCGCCGCAGCAAGGGGGCCGCAAGCAAGCCAAACAGCCGTTTTTCCGCTTACTCCGGCGCCGGAGTGGAGAGCTCAGCGCCCTTCGGGATCGTGTAGATGGCAAGGATCTTGGTCAGTGCTGCGCCATTCTTCACGCTGTGTTTCACCCCGTTCTCAAGGCGGAAATTGTCGCCCGCCTTGATGTGTTTGGTGCCCACGCCGTCGATGACGAAGTCGGCTTCCCCGGCCAGCATGTAGGAGATTTCCACTCCAGGGTGCGTGTGCCGTGCGGCCGTCATGTTCGGCAGTATCTCCGTGACCGCCATGACCACGGTGTAGTTGCTCCCCGGCGCGTCGGTCTGCTGAAGGATGGTGCGTGTCGGCACATAGCCGTTCTGGGCGGCAATAGGCGCCGATCCCGCAACCGAGAGAGCAAGAACAGCGGCGCCGAGAGTAAATGTTTTCAACATGTGGATCCTCCCATAGTTGAAACGAAAACTAGCAGCAGCACGGCAAACCGTCGATGCCTAGCCGTTGTCGAGCAGCCTAATCTCGACTTGCGGTAGCGCTGCGATCAGCTCGGAAACCGTGTGTAAGCTGACCGGATGGCGCCAATCGGGGGCCACATCGCGCAGGGGAACGAGCACGAAGGAACGGGATGCCGCGGGCCGATGGGGCAGCTCGGGCGGGCCCTGCTCCACCCGCCCGTCGTAATCGATGAGATCGAGATCCAGTGTCCGCGGCGCATTTCGTACCCCGCGCTCGCGCCCAAACGAATCCTCGATCTGGTGCATCAGGCGAAGCAATTCGGCCGGCGCCAGCGCCGTTCTCACGCGGACCACTGCGTTGACGAAGGCTGGATCGGATGCGTTGGGCCACGCCGGCGAGCTGTAGAAACCGGATTGGCTTTCGACCGTTATTCCCCGCGCGCCAAGGGAGGAAATGGCAGCACGCAATGTGTCCTTGGGCGCCCCCGCCCAGGAGGGAAGATTGGCGCCGAGCGCGATCAGGATCATGTGCCTTTCCGAGCGCGTCGTGTCGGGTTAGAACCTGCGCATTAGGTTCTGGACCAATTTTGACAGAAGTCGATTTTGAGTGGAGGCCATATGCTGTTCTACCCCCAGGAGAGAATTGCGCTTTTTGTCGACGGAGCCAACCTCTATGGCGCCGCCAAGGGCCTGCAATTCGACATCGACTACAAGCGCCTGCTCGAGCTCTTCGCGCGCAAAGGCGTGCTGGTGCGCGCCTTCTATTATACGGCGCTGGCGGAGGAGCAGGAGTTCTCGCCCTTGCGCCCGCTGATCGACTGGCTCGACTACAACGGGTTCTCGGTCGTCACCAAGCCGCTCAAGGAATACACCGACGCCCAGGGGCGCCGCCGCGTCAAAGGCAACATGGATATCGAGCTTGCCATCGACGTGATGGAGATGTCCGAGCGCGTCGACCACATCGTCATCTTCTCGGGCGACGGCGATTTCAGGAAACTCGTCGAGGCCGTGCAGCGCAAAGGCCGACGGGTGTCCGTGTGCTCGACCATCCGCACGCAGCCGCCGATGGTGGCCGACGAGCTCCGCCGCCAAGCCGACAATTTCATCGAGCTCGAGGAATTGAAGCCGATGATCATGCGCGAAGGCGGCGGCCGGCAAACCGTCCCGATCCAGAACCATTTCGCCGAAACCGCGTGACGTATTCCGATCCGCTCGGACCTTCACCTCCCCCTTGCCTGCCCGCCATAGCCTTGGCGAAGGCGGGCGGGGAGGTCGAGCCGCGATAGCGGCTCGGGTGGGGGTCGGGGTGGCAAACGCTTATCAACCGCCGAGAAACTGTCCGCTGTGCCCACGGCTGTTCGACTTTCGCGAAACGAACCGCGAAAGCTTTCCCGACTTCTTCAACGATCCCGTACCGAGCTTCGGTGAACTGACCGTGCCGTTGCTGATCGTCGGATTGGCGCCCGGGTTGAAAGGCGCCAACCGCACCGGTCGTCCCTTCACCGGCGACTATGCAGGCGATCTCCTCTATGCGTCGCTCAAGCGGCACGGATTGGCGCGCGGCGAATACGGCGCGCGTGCCGACGACGGTTTTGAGCTCGTCGGCGCGCGCATCAGCAATGCGGTGCGCTGCGTGCCGCCCGAGAACAAGCCGCTGCCGCTCGAGATCAACACCTGCCGGCAATTTCTCATGGCGGAGATCGCCGCGATGCCGAACCTGAAAGCCATTCTCGCGCTCGGACAGATCTCGCATAACAGCGTGGTCTCGGCGCTCAAGTTGAAAAAGAAGGACCACGCGTTCGGGCACGGCGCGAGGCATGAGGCCGAGGGCCTCACTATTCTCGCGAGCTATCATTGCTCGCGCTACAACACGAACACGGGCGTGCTCACCGAAGCGATGTTCGACGCGGTTGTCTCGGCGGCGAAAGAAGCGGCACGTCTTTAAGCGGGCACACCACGGGGAAGATCGAACATGCCGGTGGGCAGCGTGTCGAAATAGGTGAGCACCTCTTCCGATTTGACGATGTCGGCATATTTGGCGCCGAGATCGCACAGCGTGATCGCGTGACTTGCCTGGCTGCGATCGAAGCAGCCCTCTTCCACCATGGCAACACGGTAATTGTGGCTGAACGCATCCACGACGGTGGCACGCACGCAGCCCGAGGTCGTCGTGCCGGTGACGATGACGCTGTCGCATTGGAGCTGCGTCAGATAGCCGGTCATCGGCGTGCCGAAGAAGCCCGACGGCTTCTGCTTGTAGATGACGAGGTCCTTCGGCGACGGCGCGATCTCATCGACGATGTCGTAGCCGTTGCGGTTGCTGGTCGTCTTCGGCGCTTCGGCGCTGCGCGTGTTCTTGCGCGACCAGCCGCCGGAGTCCCACAGATCGGGACGCCGCACGCCGGTGGTGTAGATCACCGGCAGATCCTTCTCATGCGCCTTGTCGATCAGCTTCTTGATGTGGCCGATGGCAACCCAGGATTCCGCGCCGCAGGAATTCCGCCAGCGCTTGATCGATTCCAGAATCGGCTCGGGCTTGTCGCCGGTGAATGCGTAGCTGACGTCGATGACGAGCAGCGCCGGCCGCTTGCCGAAGCCGCTCCGCGCGCCATAACCGGCGGCGGCGAACACCGCCTTGTCGCGTTCGGTCAAAAATTGGTTCCAGATCGGTTCGGCCATCGCACCCTCTCGGTATTCTCTCCGCCTAACTATAACGGTCTTCCTTCCACGGATCGCCTTCATTGTGATAGCCGCGGACTTCCCAGAAGCCGGGCTTGTCTTCGGCGGCAAACTCAATCCGCGTTACCCATTTGGCGCTCTTCCAGAAATACCAGTCGGGGATCACCACACGCACCGGTCCACCATGGTCGCGCGCAAGCGGCTTGCCCTCCCAGGAATGCGCCAGCAGCACATTCGCCCCCTCGAAAACTTCGCGCTTCACGTTGGTGGTGTAGCCGTCATAGGAATGAAACAGCACGTGGCGCGCTTCCGGCTTGGGCCGTGCGAGTTCCACGATGCGGCGCGCCGACACGCCGCGCCAATGATTGTCGAAGCGGCTCCACTGCGTGACGCAATGGATGTCTGAGACGAACTCCTCTTGCGGCTGCGCCATGAATTCCTCGAGCGACCAGGTGACGGGATTTTCGACAAGGCCGCCGATGTCGAGCTTCCATTTTCGTGGTGGCACGATGTTGGGCTGCACGCCTAAATCGAGCACCGGCCAATTCTTCACTTCTTTTTGACCGGGCGGCAGGCGTTTGCGATGCTGCTCATCGGGCATACCGGTGAGCAGCCGGCCCTCTTTTGCCCATTCCTGTTTGGTGCGGATGAGCTTGTCCTTGATCTCGCCGGTCAGCGCGGGCTTGTCGTCATCATCATCGGCCATTGT
>Ga0134122_10001807_pt1 | contig 15559 bp, 19 predicted proteins | sample KB302_FD_96461 | JGI IMG/M metagenome (GOLD analysis project Ga0134122, IMG submission 96461) | Terrestrial soil microbial communities without Nitrogen fertilizer from Kellogg Biological Station, Michigan, USA - KB3-0-2 | ecosystem: Environmental > Terrestrial > Soil > Unclassified ... | reverse complement strand
CGGCTGAATCGCAACTGATTCTCCGAGCGGGATTACTGGGTGTCTTCAACCACCTCATAACCTGCCTCCCTATTTGACTCATAGGGTTCAATCTGCCGGAGAGGTTGCATTTAGATTTCGGTTTGAGCCACCATTCGAACACTCCCGGATGGTCGCTATCGGAAGGAATCCAGATTGAGACCTGCGGATCGGTACCGAGACGTCGGCCTATGGGTAGTGATCACGATTTCTACGGGCCATTGGGCCGGTATCGCAGCGATCACATTTCACAGAGAAAACCTCGGTTGTCACTGTCGCGCGCCTCCGAAGATTGCACCTCTGTGAAAGGGATCGCCGCAGTGAGTTCCCTGGCAACGATTGGGTTAGTCGAGACCGAGCACGAGCCTTCTGGCCGTTTCGTCGTTCGGACCAAACGGTCCAAGTCCGATTGAGTCGGGAAACCCTCTTGGCTCCGACATCATGCGCGGAAAGACACGTCCGCGCCGTTCGTCAGCCTCGGGACCGGGGGTCCAGGTGAGTTCCGTCATCCAGCCCAGGATTCGCCGGAGGGCCGAGTAGTACTCGTCATGTTCCCTGGCGTACCGGTCGAGCGCTGCGTCCCAGTCATCGCTTGCGCAGAGCGCGCTTGCAAGGTGCTCGACATCCAGCAGTGTCAGCGACAGGCCACAGCCCCAGGACGGATCCGACGAAGCAGCAGCGTCACCGATCAGTGCGACTCTGTTCTTGACCGGCGATTCGACCCATTGATCCGCGCCATCGAACTCGGCAAGCGGACCGATCGACTCTACTCCGTCGAACCATGACTCCGGCACCCCGGCTCCTTTGCAGAGGCGGATGAACTCCGGGACCTTGTCTTTTCCCGAGAGTCCTCGACGTCCGGAAACTCCAGGGTAAACGTAGTACGTTCGCGCCCGCCGCCCACCGAGCGGAGCCAGGAGGGTCACACATCCCGCGCCGAAAGCGAGGTGGACAGCGTCGTCGGGAACATCGGTTCCCTGAATCAGGGTTCCGGCAATCGTCAGAAGGTCCGGATTCCGTTGTGCTTCAAACTTGCCCCATCCCCGAACCTGGGAAGATCTTCCGTCAGCCCCGACCACCACCCGGGCACTCACCGTCTCTCGCCTGCCTTCGAGCTCGAAGGTCACGGTCGGATCCCTGCCCGGACCCGAGTCGACGCTGACGACCTTGGCACCTCGCTTCACCTCGACTCCGAGGGTACTCGCCCGCTCCAGTAGGGTTTCCTGCATGTCGGGGTGATAGATATTCAGGGAAACTTCGCCGTGCGGGGTAGTCGCGCGCAAATCCCGTTTGCTGACCGGATTGCCGAATATGTAGGTTATCCAGGACCGAGGCTGATGGCCCCCGGCGGCGATCAGGTCATCGACAAGACCCAGTCGACGGGCCACCGCGACACCCCACGGCACCATGTTCTCGCCGCGTACCCGATCCTTGAACCGCGTCTCTCGCTCCAGGACGAGGACCTTGTGACCGGCACGAGCCAACTCTGCCGAAAGAGTTGATCCGGCAAGGCCACTTCCTACGGTAATCACGTCAAAGCCCATCGGAATTGCCTGTTGGTCGGCTGGCGACGGAGCCGAGAAAGTGTTGGTATCACTCTGGGGTATTCGGTATCAATAACCACCCCTGTGGAAAACAGAAATCCGCGAAAAAACAGATGGGCTATTGTGAAACGAGTTCAACCATCGCTAACCTGCGTGAATTCAAAGGCAAACATTCTTTGCGTGTTCAGCTTCCTAGAGGAAGAACGACCTTTGGATCCAGTAAGCGTCTGGAATTCGCTAATGGAGTCTGGTGATGCGAAGAGGCGAGCGAAAACGATGCAACGGTAAAACGAAGCCCAGCCGAGGACGAGAAGATGGCCACTCTCTCGCAAGGCACGACCTAGACTCCGTCGCGAGGCATAGCTTATGACAAACTGGGCACTACATGCTTCGCCATTCACTCATGTTTCTCTTGTAAAACCCAATTTGCCCCTTTATCGGGACAATCGGGGTTGGAACAAGGCGCGACCATTTTCCCCTTGTTTAGAATCTTGGTTTCGGCACATGCCGCGTGTTGGTATCGGCCAGTGTCGGGTGCCGTCGTTCCGACGACGCAGAGTATGCCTAGATGTGCCATAAAAGTGCGCAGGCCGTCGGTCACTGTCTTGCTTTTCCACGGCGGCCCGCTCGCAAACCACGCTCTCACTCTAAGCTGTCCTTCTGCCACCAATCAAAAAATGCAGGATCAAGGAGATCACTGCGAAGACGAGCAGTAAGTGAATCAACCCTCCTGCCACGTGAAAAACAGTGAAACCACCGATCCAAGAAATCAGCAGAACCACGAACAGTATCGTCCAGATGCTCATTTGTCTCTCCTTTTAGTCATGCGAAAGCAACTTCGAAATACTACCGACAAACCGGGACGGACTCTGTGTCCGTCCGGTTTGCAGACGTTAGCCTAGGCAATTTGCCGGCTCGGCGCGGCTTTCTTGTCGCCAGTGGCTTCGCCGGTCGACGAAATATCCTGAGCGCCAGTTTGCTGAAGTATTTCCTTTGCCCTTTTCGTCTCGTCGGAACTATCTGAGTGAACGGATAGAAGAATGCCGCCATCTTTCACCCGGCCTTCGTAGCGCTTCGCCTCGTATTCGGGTATGCCCATTCCGACCAGCGCACCCGTAAGACCGCCTACTGCGCCTCCAACTCCTGCTCCCGCCAGCGCCGCCATGATCGGACCAGCTGCGATGAAAGGTCCGAGGCCAGGAATTGCCAGTGCGCCAATTCCCGCCAGCCATCCCAAACCACCACCTAATAACGCTCCGGTTCCCGCGCCTGTCGTGGCACCCTCAGGTGCCTTGGTACTCTTCTCGTGGGCAAAATCCTTGGTGCCCTTGTTCTCCGGAAACAGAGCGGATACGTCGTTGTTGGAAAACCCGGCCGTCTTAAGAGCCACGACGGCCCGATCCACACTCGACCGATCGGTATAAATGCCAAATACTGCTGTATTCTTACCTGCCATGTAGTTGATCTCCTTATGTTTCAATTGTTATTGCTTGGGTTTAACTTCGAGCTGGCTGATCACTTTGTCCGCTCCAGCAATTTCCGCCGCCTTGGCTTCGACCGCAGTCTTTTCCTCGTCTGACCTCACCGGCCCCTTTAGCGTTACGGCGCCATTTTCCGCGATGATCTTGACGTTATGGGCGTACGAAGACAGTGATTTGTCTTGCACAATAGACTGACGGATCTTTCGTGCGATCTCCCGATCCGGCTGGTTTTCTTTCTGTTGGTCTGCAGTGGGCTCTGCCTTGTTCTTATCTCGCTTGTTTACCTTCGTATTATCGGGAGCGGGTTGTTGTTCAGAAGAATCCTGTGCGCTTGCGTACGCCGATGCTAGGGTTAGCAGGCACGCGAGAACAATCATTTGAAAAGCCATCTTTAGACCGTGTTTCATTTTTTACTCCCTTTTCGCCTTACAACTTTCTGTACGTTGTGTGGGGCTTCGCAAACTCAGGTCACCCTGGTTGCCTAGGCAATCAACCCTACCTCAGGAGCGGAAGGACGTCAGTAACGTGAACACTGTAGTTGGGTATCTATTAGTGGGTACTAAAGAAGCGGAAGATTAAGCGGGAAGAACGAAAGCGTCTTGCTCCGAATAAGCCGAAGACGCTTCGGAATGGCCCATCACGCTACTCGCCTGAGACTTTTTTTGTCTCGCGATCTCGCTTCGTCATGCTGTTCATTGCCCCTCTCGTTCGCTTAAGTATTGCCATGCTGCGAACACTCGGTTGTTATATTCCCGGATCACAGCTGAGACATTGCAGGAATAGACGGCGATGCGGGCCAAAGCGAACAAGGTACGATAGCGCTTTTCGTTTTCACGCAGCGCGTCTTCGACTCACTTGAGGTCAACCGCGCTTTCATCTTGAAACGTGGGATGGGGATTCATAGTCGATCCTCGATGGCGAAACAGAGATGGGGTGGCTCAATAGTTGAAAGCGTACGGCGTTCGACAAATCCTTCGTTCCGAAATCAACCAAGTGCTTTCGACTCGTCTTGGTAGTCAAGCCCTACCCCTGTTTCCCCTGTAATCAGTCTGCACGTCTCTCGAGTTCTCGTCCCAAAGGCCCGGCGCTATTCAGTTTGCGATGTTGGGCGAAAGGGATTTGGAGTCGTTCTTCGTCAATCTTGGCAATGAGTTGCTCAACAAGTTTGAACATCTTTTTGGGATCGGATTCCACTTGGACTCGCTGCGCAAGTTCGCGCCAGTCTTCAGGGGGCGATGAGCGGGGCTCTGGCATCGGAGGCTCAGCGCTGTTTGTGCGCCAGCCACCGTCAGACTCAAATGGTGTTTCCTGTGGCGGCTGCAAACTTTCGGCCAGTTCTTCTGAGTCACTCATTTCAAACGCCCTTTCTGTAGGCAAATTCGCCCGTACGCGAGGCAGGCTCAGTGTTCCCGTTGGGAGTATTAAGACCTCTCCTGCAATTTCTCGTCTCTCCCTCTTCTGTTTTTTCGGGATGTTCATTAACCATCTTCTTCACCACTTCGACCGGAATTTGCTCGAAATACGTCTTTGACTTTTTCACTTTTTACCCCGTCTAACCCTCCAAACAGTAGCAGGCGGGGTTTGATACGGGTTGTATCTTTTGCACATTGTTCCCTGCCGTTAGAACGTCTAAGTTGCTCAAATATCGGCACTTGTTGATCCAGTCTTCGCGACGCTGCGCTCACGTTCGGTGAGCCTCATTTAACGCCTCAAGTTTATCCTTGTACGACGCGTCACGACCCGTTACGATTACGTATCGTTTGTTTAACGTAGTGCCCGGACGGAGGATCCGATGAAATCTCAACCCCAAAAGGCTCCGATGAACTTCAAGACAATGGCGCAGGTGGATGTTCCCCAAGGTCGAAACGGAAAGCACAAGCAGGTTGTGACTAAAATTCTCTCGGATCTCGATCAGGTACCAGAAGGAAGTGCCCTCAAAGTACCATTGGCAGCACTAGCCGAAAGCAAGGAAAAGGTGCGGTCCGCCCTTAATCGTGCCACTCACAAGGCGGGGCGGAGTGTAGCCACCGCTAGCGACGCGGTTTTCCTATACGTATGGAATGAACGCCAGTAGCGGAATTGCTTTGTCGAGATGCGGTGATGTATTGACTGTGTCTCCAGGATGAGATCATGTTTCTCGGAGAAAGGCCGCGGATGACTGTCGCAAACATCGCCGTTTCGCCAGGCAATCGGGACGTTGGCGGCTCCTGCAGGAGGCAGAGAAACTCGCCATCAAATCGCCACCATTGCTGTCCTGGTCATCACGTACTTGTCCCTGGTGATTGGCGAACTGATCCCCAAACGCCTGGCACTACACAGTCCGAAGCGCATCCCCAGCCGCGGAATACTGCACGCTAAAGAATTTTTGACAGACCGGAGAACATCGAAGTTCGCACTCTCCTGCGCCAACCAGTGGTCGTTCCAGAACAAACCCCTGCTCTCAAAGTGCTGGAAAAGTTTCGCCAGACCACTGCCCATATTGCTCTTATCATCCATGAATAGGGTGTTCTGGCTTGGTCAGATCAACAGGCATTCTTGAATTTCTAGTGGGTGAGTTGCCTGATCTAGCGCGTGCAGCGACCCGACGGGTCCTGGCTCATTGACGTCAGCGGTCCCATTGAGGACACAAGAGCTCTCCCGCAGGTCCCAAAGTTACGGGGCGAGCAAGATAATCGGTTTCGGGCCATTGCCGGTTTTGTCCACTACAATCTGCACAAGATGCCGTCCGAGGGCGAGCAATTCGTCTAGGAGGGCAATCGATTTGAAGTGGTAGACATGGACGGGAACAGGATCGACAGGGCCTTGGTTGTACCCAATTACGCGAAAACCGTCCTGAGCGTATAGCACCGACCACTGAATAGTCATTCCGGATAGTTGAACCCTGCCCGATATATCTGTTATGAATATAACGTGCAGCAATGAGCGTTACCAAGCAGGACGAACCCAAACCCCCTTGGCTCCTCCTGGTGTTTAGTTTGGCGAGAAAGGGAGCCAGTCTCAGAGTCACGGTTTGGCGGAAGCTGCAGCGGCATGGAGCATTGCCGCTTGGCAACTCCGGCTACTTTCTTCCGAATACTGAGGAGAACCGGGAACGGTTCGAATGGCTGGCAACGGCCGTCCGCACCGAGGGTGGTGAGGCTTCTGTCCTTGAGGTGCAGTCCATCGACAATTGCTCCTTTGCGCAGATGAAGCAGCGGTTTTCTGATGCGCGTGCCGCAGACTATCGGAAGTTGCTCAAGGACCTTCGAAATCCGGCTTCTGCAAGCCGGTCGTCGCGGATCACACGCCTCCGGCAGCGCTTCCAAGACATCGTCTCCATCGACTTCTTCGGCAGTCCACTTCGCAAACAGGTCGGGCACACGTTGAATGCCATGCAAACATCCAAAACAAAATCAGTCGCCGCAGAGATGACCAAAGTGTCCCCCGCCGAATATCGAAACCGAGTATGGGTCACGCGGCCGCGGCCGGGCGTCGATCGAGTGACCTCCGCATGGTTGATCCGCAAGTTTATTGATCCCAAGGCCAGGTTTGCTTTCGCCCCCGATGACAAGAAACCCGTTAAGGCCGTCCCATTCGACATGTACGAGGGCGGGTTTGGGCACCGTGGCGAGGACTGTACTTTCGAGACGCTGCTCAAGGCTTTTCATATTCGCGAAAAGAAGGTGCTGGTCATGGCGGAAGTGGTTCATGATGCAGACCTCTTCGATGAGAAATTTGGCCGGAAAGAAGGCTTCGGAATCGATGAAGTGATGAAGGGTTGGGCCCGAGAGGGTCTCAACGATCAAGAACTTCTAAAGCGAGGCATGCAACTGGCTGAGGGACTCTACAAATCGCTCCGCTGATTTTTGATAGATGTAAAAGCGCTTATTGTCGGAGTGCAAAACCAAATACGAAGGAAGGTTGCTTTTATGAAATTAAGAACTCTGATTCTTTCTCTTCTGCTGTCCTGTCCGGTAATGCTCGTGGCTCAGGGCCTGGATACGGCCAAGATTGACGAAGCGATGGGCCGCTCTGGCCAAAAAACTGGCGATGTTTATCGATTGGGATTTCCCCGCACCGACCTCCATGTCTCGATTGGCGGCTTCGAGATCAAGCCCGGACTGGCACTCGGCTCCTGGGCGGCGTTCGCCGGAAACGACAACGACGGCGTGGTCATGGGCGACCTGGTGCTCTTGGAGAACGAACTCACGCCAGTCATGAAAAAGTTGCGGGCCGCAGGATTCGACATCACCGCTGTTCACAATCATGTCCTGAATGAAACTCCACGCGTCATTTACATGCATTACATGGGTCAGGGAAAGGCCGCTGATCTGGCGAAGTCCCTTCACGCTGCGCTGGCAGAGTCGAAGACGCCCCTCGACAAGCCAGCGCCACCGGCACCAGCGGCGGAACCTCCAGCATTTGTAAAGACAATCGAAGACACCTTGGGCACGAAAGGCCGCTTTGCCGGAGGCGTGCTCTCCTTCGCCATCCCTCGTGCAGGGGCGATTACCGATCATGGAATGACCCTGACTGGCGCACTAGGCGTAGCCGAGGCTATCAACTTCCAGGAAGCCGGCACGGGCAAAGTTGCGACGACGGGTGATTTTGTATTGACCGCGGAGGAAGTCAATCCTGTAATCTCCGCACTCGAAGAACATGATGTAGCAGTTACAGCGCTGCACAGCCACATGCTTACGGAGCAACCTCGTCTGTTCTTCATGCACTTCTGGGCTGTGGGCAGCACGGAATCGGTCGCCGCGGGAATCAAAGCGGCACTGAGCCACGTAGCGGTGAAGTAGCCAGATGCGCTGCGAGATCAGGCGCAACCATGAAATGGATTACTCGCGAACACATCAAAGTGGATCGGGTCGCCTGCCCGTGGTTGATCCGTCGCTTCATCGATCCGCAGGCTCAATTCCTGTTCGTCGACGAAAGCGAACTGCTAGAAACAGCGGCGCGCGAACATGCGATTCCTTTCGACGCACCGCGACTTTCAGAAGTGAAATTGAATCATCGCGGGATGCGCTGTTCTTTCGAAGCATTCGTTGAAGATTATCACCTTCAGGCACCTGGACTAGAACGACTCGCGCTGATCGTCCGTGCCGCCGATATCAAAGGCCAGGAGCAAGTTGCTCTCGAAGGGATCGGCCTGCGGGCCATGGCGCAGGGCTTCGCGGCCTTGGGCTTGCCCGATCAAGAACGATTGGTGCGGCAATTCCCGATCTACGACGCACTCTACGAATTCGCGCGTCAAGGGCTATGAGTGTGGCTTAGATGATTTTTACCCAGCCATTGAGCCGGCGACAACGCGCTGAGGAGACTGGAATGCACATATTCATATTTCTACTTGCGTCCGCTGCTCTAGCTTATGCCCAGGCAACTCAACCTCTGCGGCTGGAGAAGACCATCGAACTGCCAGATGTACAGGGACGAATTGATCACCTGGCAGTTGACTTAAGAGGCGAGAGACTATTCGTTGCAGCGCTGGGCAACGACACGCTGGAAGTTATCGATATCAAAGCCGGAAAACGAGCAAAAACAATTGCCCAGCTTCAAGAACCGCAGGGCGTCCTTTATGTAGCTGAAACCAACCGGCTGTACGTTGCGAACGGAAGGGACGGCAGCGTTCGAGTGTTCGATGCGAGTTCGTATGCGCCGCTGAAGACCTTGGACTACAACGATGACGCTGATAATCTGCGCTACGATTCAGGTCGCAAGCGGATCTTCGTGGGCTACGGTAGCGGCGCGCTTGGGGAAGTCGACAGTGAGGGCAATAAGACCGGTGATATTAAGCTCGATGCTCATCCAGAATCATTCCAGATTGAGGAAGACAGTCCGCGGATTTACGTAAACCTTCCGAAGTCGCGGAAGGTTGTCGTTCTCGATCGGGAGAAGCGCACGATCACCGCGACGTGGAACACTGGAATGGCGTTCGCCAACTATGCCATGGCTCTCGATGAAAGCGATCACCGGTTGTTTGTAGTAACCCGCCTTCCTGCCAGACTGCTCGTGTTCGACACCAACACGGGAACGATCATCCAGAAACTCTCCGCGATCGGCGATTGCGATGACGTGTTCTACGACAAAACTCGAAAGCGAATTTATGCCAGTGGTGGCGACGGCGCAATCTCCGTCTTTGAACAAAAAGACGCCGACCACTACACGGAATCCGCACGCGTGACCACCGTGAAGGGGGCACGAACAAGTTTGTTTTCGCCAGAACTTGATCGCTTGTTCCTGGCTGTACGTCGCGAGGGTTCGCAGTCGGCCGCGATCCAGGTCTTTGTTCCCGTGCAATGAGTTGATTAAATATCGGGCTGGTCATCGCAGCCGGGAGAGTCGGCGCAGCAGTTGCCACACTCGTTATCAGTCTGCGCGCAGATCGTCTGGGCGAAGGACTGCTCTGCTCTTCCTTGCTCTGCTCTGCTGAATCGCAGGTATTCCTGTTGGCGGTAAGTCGCGGCCTTCCCGTTCTTCTGGTACTTGCCTTCGTCGGTATTGGCATGGGAACCGACAGGTCGGCAACCTTCGCCCTCGAACAGACAAGTGGTGAACGGGGCGCATCGCTGCAAACCCGACTCGGACGGAAGAGAGCCATCGGATCGGCGAGAGGCTATCACTGCCAGCGCTAAGTAATTCGGCCTCTCCGAAAACCGGAAGGGTCAGTTAGAAAACGCTACGTGTTGGTAAGGGAAGGAGCTCTGTCGCTTGCACTGCAACGCGCTTTCTGCAGGAATGGTTGACAGCCCCGCCGTCAAATCAAGAGAATTCTGTGTGCAATATCTGAAAGGCAACAACCTCGGGCGGTCTTGCCTCCGGGCCCTTCCTGGCATACTGGTTGTTGGAGGAGTAACTGCCGTCTGCTACGTGTTACGGTTGGATCTTACCGTTACTGCATTTTTGTATCTGATTATTGTGGTGTTGCAATCCCTGATGGGGGATTTCGTATCGTCCGCAATTGTTTCCGTCGTCGCCGACCTTTGCCTGAATTTTTTCTTTGCTCCTCCTCTGTTCTCGTTTCGAGTCTCCGACTCCTCGGATTTTTGGACGCTGGTAGCTTTCCTGATCACAGGGCTGGTCATTACCCGGCTCACGACGAAAGTCCGCCGCGAGGTGGAGACATCGGAACGGCAGCGCCGCGAGATGAAGTTGTTATATGAACTCGCACAACGACTCTTCGCTTTGGATCCACGAGAAGAAATCTTGCAGAAGTCGGTCGCACTCTTTCGGACGGTGTTCGAACTGCAGGCGGTGTGCCTGTTCGACGGGATCAATGCGGAGCTTTACAGCGACGGGGATTCTCCGAGCGGGCTCGCCGATAGAATTCGCGCGGCTTACATCTCTCGCCAGGACAACGATGATCCGATCGCCGGAGTTTTCACGCGCGTTCTTCGTGCCTCAGGAAACGTCATGGGAGCGATTGGATTCGACGGCTTGCGCGATGCCGCGTTGACCGCCGGCCCGCTGGCCGAACTGGCAACCGCAGTGCTGGAAAGAGCGCGCGTTTTTCGGGCCGCCAGCCATGCCGATGCGGCAGCTCAGGCAGAAGTTTTCCGGGGAGCGATTCTGGATGCCCTGGCGCACGAATTCAAAACACCTCTGGCCACGATCGTAACCGCTGCCGGAGGTTTGCGTGAGACTGGTGGCTTACGTCCGGAACAGTTGGAGTTGGCCGAGATGGCAGAGATGGAGGCGTCACGGCTGGGTCTGCTGACGTCACGATTGCTCCGCATAGCGCGGCTCGACCGCGAGGAAGTCAAACCGCAACTGGAGCTGACTGATCTCGCCGAGTTGGTCACACATTTAGCCGAGCAGTATGCAGAACGCTGGACTGACCGCAAGTTGTCTTTGAACAACGATGCGGTCTCCACAGATGTTCTCGCCGACGCCGAGTTGCTGCGGCTCGCTCTGCGCCAACTGTTGGACAATGCCTGCAAGTATTCGCAATCGGGAGCAGACATCAAGATTGGTATTGAAATGCAGAACGAGCTGGTGATCGTTCTGGTCTGGAACAGTGGAAGCCGGGTTCCGTCGAACGAGCGCACCCGGATTTTCGAGCGCTTCTACCGGGGTGCGGACGCGCGCCAGGTGGCGCCGGGATCTGGTCTTGGTTTATACGTCGCGCGAAAAATAGTGCAGGCGCACGGAGGAAACCTTGAGCTCGAGAACAACGGCACGTCCGACCGAGAGGGCGTATCTTTCCGGCTCACCATGCCCATCGCAAAGAGCGATCCTGATCCTGTTAGCAAAATCCCTTAATCGGCAGGTGTGCGCAAGACATCTCATTGCAAGGGTTTCGCACCTTCCATCCCCATGGTTCTCAAGTTTTTTATGAACTCTTTATGATTTCTTTATGCCTCCCACTCTATGCTGGGCGTGGATGGTTCTCTGCGATGCGCATGAATGCGACGCTTTCGACGTTCTGTACAGAACTCGCCTTGGTGCCCGATGAAATCGCTTCGAAACTCGGCAGTACCCACAGGACATTTACGATCAAGATTCAGTGTGAGCGGGTCTTCCCGCCCGATTCATGTTCTGGTCGTCGATGACGAGCCTGCCCTGCGTAAGGTGTTTCGCACTTCTCTGGCTGCCAGCGGCTTTGTGATTGAGGAGGCGCGCAGCGGAGAGGAGGCGGTCGACACTCTGCCCCAACACGCTTTTGATCTGGTCCTGCTCGACATCAACATGCCGGGAATCGGCGGCGTGGAAGCTTGTCGCGAGATTCGCGCGCTTGCGCCCAGGATCGGGATTCTGATGGTGACGGTGCGAGACGCGGAGCACGATATGGTGCGGGCGCTGGAGGCTGGCGCTGACGACTATGCCACCAAGCCAGTTCGTTTTCGCGAACTCGTAGCCCGCATGCGAGCCGTACTTCGCCGGCTCGATGCCGGCAACGCAACCGAACCGACAGTCATCCGAATGGCCGATCTGGAAATGGATGTAGGACGTCACTGGGTGCGCAAAGCCGGAAATGTGGTTCATCTGACGCCGAAAGAGTTTGAATTGCTGGCGGTATTGATGAGGAATCCTGGAGTTCCGATAACTCACGCCAAGCTGTTGCGCGCGGTCTGGGGGCCAGAGTACGGAACCGAAATGGACTACTTACGATCGTTCGTCAGGGCACTGCGCAAGAAAATCGAGGATGATCCCGCCCGGCCCCGGTACATCCTGACCGAACCCTGGGTCGGTTACCGATTCTGTGATCCGGGTGACCCGGACGCGTCGTCGCTTCCAAGCGAGTCCTCCTGAACGATCCCGGCCCGCGATTGAATACTTAGCCGTGATCACCGTGTTCGAAAAGACTTAGCCAAGATGAATCCGCTCGGCCAAAACTTTTATGACAATTTGCGAAAAACTTCACGGTTTCTCCATCCATATCATTTTATGTTCGTCAATGAGTGAGCAAGAGCCAGCAGAGCTCTTCAACTGTGAAGGAGTCGAACATGAGTGTATCGAAAAGAATGACAACTCTATGTCGAGGGACAGTGCAAGGCGGGTATTTGTTTCTGTTGCTATGTATCAGCCTGGCGCTCGGGGGCAGCACCTACGCCCAGACGCAGGCCCAACCAGCCAGCGCCGGTTCCCCTCAGACGTCGGCGGCGTCGGAAGTGCCGTCCGCGGTAGCGCAAGAACTGCAAGAGATGAAAGCCCGCATGGCGCAAATGGAATCACAACTGAGGGGCCTCGCGGCATTTGTGACGCCTACGAATTTTGCGGCTCGGCCAACGCGGTCCGCCCCGACCGAAGTCACTCTCGCGGGGACTGTGAGTTGCGGCCACTGCCAAGGCATCCAGCCGATCCACAAGGGGTACACGCAATTTAGCTGGGCTCTGAACTCGGTCAGCCAGGGGGACGACATCGTGTTGCTCAGCCAGAATCAGGTTTATAAGCTACAAGGCAATAAGGACGAAATCCTGAAATTCATGTCTGCGAAGACGCGTGTCACCGGGCGTCTCGACAGAAGTACCCTTGCAGTCGAAACGATCGGCCGGCCTGTGAAGGGCGAATAGCGTGGGCATCGCACGCCGACGAGGATTCTGCCGCAGGACGCTCTTGGCATCTTGTCAGGCGAACTGGCAGCGCACAACTGGGGCCGTCGGTCCAAGCCGAAGTCGGGATAGTTAACAGTTTTATGGCATGCAGCCAAAGTTTTGATGAAGACTCTTCACGGATTCTTCATGACCCACGGTCTAGAGTTCAAGCCTGAGACGGGCAAGCAGGCCACTAACACAGTGGCGGGCTTGCGAGCGGCAAGGCGGCTGCGATGGTGATGACGACTTACCAAAACGATCTAGAGTTCAGTTTGCTGCGTACTTTCCTGGCAATAGTCCGCTACGGAACTATGGGAAGAGCGGCAACCGCAGTTCGCAGAACTCAGCCGGCCGTGAGCCAACAGATGTTCAGGCTGGAGACAATTATCGGCCGAAAGGTCTTTTCCAGAACCAAAGGTGGAGTGAAGTTGACTCACCACGGAGAGATGCTGGTGTCATATGCGAATCGCGCTCTCGAACTCAACGACCAGGCTCTGGCCCGACTTCGTGAGAAATCGGCCTCGGGGCCGTTACATCTCGTACGATCCGAACCTGACTACCACCGCTCTCGCATTGCTCCCGGTAATGCACTCGACGCAAGCTAAATAAGTCTTATAGCTGCTTTCCATAATTACTTACCTACCTATCTAACATCTCATTCGTGGATCAACGGCCTACCTCTGCCGTGGCGATCACTTAAGGCATCGGCTGGCGCAAAGGAAGAATCTATAGAGGTCAATTAAAGATTTAATAGCAAATCTTCATGGTTCTTTTATGTCACCCCCCGTATGTTCCTCCAACGCAGTGTGACGTTAGTGGGATCGTGTGTAGTTATCTTTACGAAAAACTTATTCCAATTTAACGGCATTCTTATAAATCTTTTGGTCGAATACCACTAGAGAAACAAAGGGGACGTGCAAATGAAGGTATTGTTTTCCATAAACGACTTGCAAATAGCGACAGGCTCGAGCCTCAGGAATAGCGCTCTCCCGGAATGTCCAGAAAGGAAACACACGGTGTTGACCATCCGATATGCGCGTCACAAGAGAATCGCGGTTGCAGGCATGGCCACCTTAGTCACGGTATGGCTGGCACTCACTGCAACTACGCCGTGCTACGCGCAGACCCAAAACCAACCCCAGACCCAGATGGTAGCCCGAGCCAACGAGGCCGCTACACCCGTGCCCGCTGCGGCGAGCACCGATACAGTCCCCACAGCACCATCCGCGCCACCACCGGCAGCGCCCGCGGACGCACAGATACCTCCCTCGGTTGCGAAAGAACTCGAAATCCTCAAGCTTCGCATCGAGCAACTGGAATCGCAGCTTAAGGGCCACTCCGCGGCTGAAAGACCTGCCGCAGCTCAAGCGCCTGCGGTGTCTGGCATGAGCACACCGGCGACAGCGACAGCAAGCTGGGCGCCTGTGCCAGCGCAACCGCAAAACGAATCCACGAGCGCGCCGACGTCGGCCGCTCAGCCCGCTGCCCCCGCGGTGGACACGGTAACTCCATTTGCCTACGCCGACTGGACCTGGCTGAACGGCACACCGCGCAACAAAGATGCGGTGTGGGATTCCAAGTTCTTCACCCCAGAGATCAGATTCGACACCAACTTTGTAAGCAGTTTTAACCACCCCCAGGATGACACTCTCGGCGGGTCGACGGAGATCTTCCGGTCGAACGAAATCCAAATAGAACAGATCAGCTTCGGCGGCGACTTCCACTGGCAAAACGTGCGCGGCAGAGTCCTGACGATGGGAGGAATGTTCGGAGTCACAACCCCGCGGAATGATGCCAGCGCTGGACGAGGACAATGGGACCTGCGTGGCGCCTATCGCTACTTCTCTGAAGCCTACGGCGGCTATCACTTTAATGTGAATCATGGGCTCAATGTGGACGCCGGTATCTTCGTGTCTTACATCGGCCTGTTCAGTTACTACAACTTCGATAACTGGGCTTATCAGCCGTCCTACGTGTCATCCAATACGCCGTGGTTCTTCAATGGTTTGCGTGTTCAGTGGTTTCCTACCAATAAGTTAAAGATCGAGCCCTGGATCATCAATGGATGGCAATCCTACGGCAGAATCGGCAGCAGGCCTGGCCTGGGCGGACAGATCTTGTATCGCCCAGCGCCGTGGATTTCGCTGGTCTTCAACAACTACGGCATGGGCGAAGATACTCTCGGCGCTGGCAATGGCAAACTTGGTCGCTCGCGCATTCACACGGACGACAGCGTCGAGATCAAGTACTACGACCATCCCGAGAGAACACTCGATAAGATGGCATTTTCGCTCACGGGCGATCTTGGATGCGAATACGGGGGAGGAGTGAGTTGTTTTGGAGATAAGAAGGACGCGAGCGGCGCCATCATCTCTCACAAACAGGCATTCTTAGGCTGGATGCTCTACAACCGCTGGCAGTTCAAAAAAGACACATTTGGGCTTACGGTCGGCGGGGGCGCGATGAACAATCCGGGACGCTATCTGGTGTTGTTGCCGCCGAT
>Ga0134122_10001805_pt1 | contig 15569 bp, 19 predicted proteins | sample KB302_FD_96461 | JGI IMG/M metagenome (GOLD analysis project Ga0134122, IMG submission 96461) | Terrestrial soil microbial communities without Nitrogen fertilizer from Kellogg Biological Station, Michigan, USA - KB3-0-2 | ecosystem: Environmental > Terrestrial > Soil > Unclassified ... | reverse complement strand
CGCTCCCATGCTTCGCGCTTGCGGAGCTCGGCGTCGTCGCGCTTCTCCGCTCGGCGCTTGTGCGCCGCGTTCGCCAGCTCGTCGAGCGCCTTGCGCTCGCAGTCCTCGGGCACGTTGCCGACGCCGAACCAGTCGACCGGATGGCGCGCGCCCGCCTCCTTGCCGCCACGCGAGAACCACGCCCGCATGACCGCCGCGGATGCCGTCGCGAGGTCGGTGTTTGCCTCGACGGCGACGGCTTCGCAGCTCACGATCATGGCCTCCCACGCATCGCGCGGCGGCTCGACGCGGAACGAGCCCGGGCCGATTTTGTGCGTCAGCGACCGCTGCTGAAGGTACGCGGCGCGCACGATTTGGGCTTGGTCGTCCAGCTGCTCGCGCGAGGGCACGAGCTTGACTGCGTCCTTCACACGGACGAAGTCACAGGTTCGAATCCTGTAGCGCCCACCACACCCGCACTTGCGCGGGCAAGGCACGTTTTCCACGTCGGCGCGTTGCAGTTTGCTGGCGAGCACCAGGTCGTAAATATGCTCGCGCAACATTTCCTCGCCCGCGCTCGGGCGTTCGTCGTCCGCGTCGGCGCGCTGAGCGAGCTCGACCACCTCGGCGCCTTCGAGAGCGTCGAGCGCGTCGTTTGCTTCGTCGGCAAGCGCATTTTGGGCCGCGAGCTCGCGGCGCAGCCGCGTGACCTCTGCGGCGAGCCGCGCAGCTTCGCTCGGCTCTGCGCGTGTTGACGCGTCCTGAACGACAACGCGAAATGCTAGGGCGCGCCACGGCTTGCCGCGCCACGTGGTGCGGGTGCGCTTGATGTAACCCAGCGTTTCGAGTGCATCGAGCACGCGGGTGATGCTGCGCTCCGTGACGTCGTACTCCTTCGCGAGAACTGGGCGCCAAGCCCTTGCGACGCCTTCCTCGTTCGCGCAGCCAATGAAATCCTTCAACACGGTCTTCATCAACACGACGGACGGCCAAGAAATGCCGCTGGTCCGCCAGTCCGGAGCTTCGAAGCTCACGCGCCGGACCGCCTGATATGCATCGCGCCGCTCGAACCTTGTTGGCTCTCGCTCGGGTGTGCTAACTCTCATTTTGCGTTCTGTTGAAGCCCCGGCGGAGTGAAGACCGTCCGGGGCTTTTTTTTGTCGTGCCGGCCCGGGGGGCGTGTGTGAAGACCCCGGGCCAGCGTGTTTGTAAGTGCACCACCTCTAACCCGCTTCCCTGCTTCCGATCAAGTTTCTCCGCGCGCGGGCGCCTCAGACGCTCTCTCACTCGACTACGTCTCGTTAGAGAGTGAAGAGACAGACTCAGAGAAGAAGAAGAGATCCAGAACGGGCGATCACGAGGATCCCCTAACTGAGGGGATCCCTCGATCCTCCTGCTCAAACCTTCAAAAAGCTGGCGCTTTCTCGTAGACTTGCCCGGGTGAGCATCGACCCGAAGCTTTTGGAGCCACCGCCGAACGCGTATTGGTTCGAGCTGCAGCGCGAGGACGACGACGGGTGGCAGCCCATCGAGCTGGGCGGCCGCACGTGGCACAAGGTCGGCCAGGCGCCGACGCCGGAGCAGCTCGCGACGGCCGACGTCGCCGAGCAGGGCGCCGCGGCGAGCTACCGCATCGAGTGGCGCCAGCAGAATCGCAACCTGAAAAAGTGCGGCTACAGCCCCACGTTCGCCGTGGAAGGACCAGCAGCAGCGCTGCCAGCGGCGCAGGAGCTGCCGCGGCCCGAGCCCGAGCCCGAAGAGGCCGACGACGCGGACGACGGCGACGATGAGCCGCACGAGCGCGAAAGCACCGTGCGCGTCACCGACGCGGCAGCGGCGCGCATCGCCGAGCTCGAACGCGAGCTCGCTGCGGCGCGTGCGCGGCCGCGCAGCAACGGCAACGGCAACGGGCTCCGCAAGCCGACGCCGCGCCACGGCGTGCTGGTGCGAGGCGAGCTGCCGTCGGAGGTCTACACAGACCCGGACTGGAAGCACGTTTTGCTATTCGACCACCTCAACGCGAGCGTTGAGAGCCGGCACCAGGCGGCGCTGCTCATGCAGCAGCAGCTGACAGCCCAGTCATTCGGGATGGTGCAGGCCAGCATCACCGAGCTCGTCAAGGCCGTCAGGGGCGACAAGAGCGACAGCGACGCGAAGTGGGAGCGCCTGCTCGAAGAGCGCAGCAGGGTCGCCAGCGCCGAGCACAGGGCCGCGCAAGCGGCCTCGTCGGTCGGCGTCGCCGATGCGTCGATGCAGACTCAGCTCGAAGCCCTGCGCGTATACTTCGAGCAGAAGCTTGAAGCGAAGGCGAGCGGCGGCGAGAGCGACGACGACGACGAGGACGACGACGACGAGGGCGAGATCGACCCGCGCGTCATCAAGACACTGGAGATGATGTTTGGCGGCCTCAAAGCTGCCGCCAAGGCATTCGCATCGAACCCGAGGGCACACGAACGATGGCCAGAAATCGCGGCTCTGTTGGCACAGTTCACGGGCGTTTCCGGCGCGGCCTCGCCCTGACGGTGATGCTCGCTCTCTTCGCTGCGCCGGCTCTCGTCGCGTGCGCTCACGAAGATCCGCCGAACCCGTGCCCTGGCTGCCCGACATTCGAGTGCATCGATATGCACACCACGAGCTGCGGAGAGTGCGTGGCGTACCACGGCAGCTGCTGTTGCCTGTACGAGGGGCGCCAGGTGTGCGCGGGCGCGGGGCACTGTAGTTGAGCTGGGAGGAAGAACCCGGGCGCCTGCGGGCCGTGGTCGAGCGCGCGGGCTGCCGGCTCGTGTACCAGGCGACGGCAAACGGCGAGCTCGCTGCGGTCATCGAGTGCCCGTCCCGCTGGCACTCGGTCGACCTGCTCGACGCGATGACCTGGGAGGACAGCCGCGACCCCGAGCTGCACCAGCTCGCGTCCGACATCGTCGCCAGAGGTGACCACGACCTGATCCCGCCCGCGCGCCTGCTCGCTTGGGTCCACGAGCACGTGCCGTTTGTGCCCGAAGAAATCGAGACGTTCAAGGGGTGGCGTCACACGGTCGCCAACGGCGGCGACTGCGACGACTCGGCGCGCCTTCTTACGGCGATGCTCCGCGCCCTCGATTGGCTGGCACGGCTCAGCATCTTCGAAGACGCCGACGGCGACCCCGTGCACGTCGCCGCGCAGGTCGACGACGGCACCGCCTGGCGTTGGCTCGAAGGCACGGTCCCCGGCGCGCTCGTCGGCGAGAGCCCGCAGGAAGCGTGCAGACGGCTCGGCTTCAAGATTCGGCCGGACCTCGAGGTCGGCTAATTTGCCGTCCATTGTGCTAATCCGTTGTCAGCGGTAGCTTCATGGCGTGAAGGACTGCACGGCCGAGTGCCTCGACGCGCCGCTTGACCGCGAAATGAAGAGCCAGGTGGGCGCGTTCTCGGCGTCGAGTGCAGCGCTCTCCGGGCTCGCAGCGACGGGCCGGAGCCCGTGGGTGCAGGGCGCGGCGGCCGCGGGCGGCGGCATCCTTGGGTTTGTATTTTCGTACAGCCTTGGGCGCTACGTCGCGCAGAAGAAGTGCGAAACGATTTGCGCCGCCTTCAACGCCATCGAGCGCGGCGAGGAGATCATCGTCGACGAGTGGCTGCTCGCTGCGTTCAAATGGCTTGAGTCGATCATCGTGCGCGGCGAGACGTGCAAGCCCGGCGACACGGCGTGCGTGATGTACGAGAAGCTGGTGCCCTACATCGTCAAGGCGGCCAAGCACCTGCCGTCCCACGACGACGACGAGGGCTTCTAAGATGGGCATCCACGCGCAAGCGGCGCCCATCATCGCCGAGGCCGTCAAGGCCATCCTCGGGCGCAAGGGCACGGCCGCCGAGCGGCAGTACACCCAGGCCATCGCCTTTCTAGAAACCGCTTACGGCCGCGGATGGAAGGGCGCGATGGTCGGCTCGAACAACTGGGGCGCCGTGCAGTGCGCCGCCGGGCAGTCGCCGTGCATCGCCTACCAGGACAGCTTTCCCGACGGCACGCCCTACTCGATTTCTTTCCGCGCGTACGAGTCGCCAGAGAAGGGCGCCGAGGACGTGGCGCGGCACGTGCTCAAGCTGCGGCCGCAGACGGCGCGCGCTCTCGAAGAGCGCAACCCGACCACGTTTCGCGCCTCGTACGCGATGCGCCGAGAGAAATACTACGGGGGCTTTTGCCCCCAAGCGACGTCGCGCTTCGGCGGCGCCGTCGCGAACGCGTCGTTTGCGACACCGGACCGCGACGCCGGCACCAAGGCTTGCGCCGAAGAGTGCATCAGCGCCCACGCGAAGCGCGTCGCGCAAATCGTCCACGATATCGCAGCCGACACGGGCGAGCCTGCGGCCCTCTCGCTCGGCAACTACGCGGACGCCGACTCGTGGTGGCACGGCGGCGGCTCTCGTAGCTGGGCGCCGCTCGCCGGGCTCGTCGTCGCGGGTCTCTGCGTCGGCGGCCTCGCAGCGGGCCTCCGCTTCTACGGAGACCGCGCGTGAAGCTCCTGCCCATCGTGCTGGCGCTCGCGGGCACGGGCGCCGCTGCGACCGCTGGCGGCGCGGTTCTGCGCGCGCGCAAGCGCAAGCGCCTCGCAGAGGCCACCGCGAACGCCGCGCACAACCGTGGCGTGTCCATGCCCACGGTGGCGGCCCACGTGCTCGCCGAGCAGCAGCGCAAAGCGGGCATCTTGCAGAAGGTCGTGCCCAACTACCGGCCGACGGGCAACGAAGCCGAGCACGTGCAGAACCTGCTCGGCCAGTCGGCCGCCGTCGCCAACGTGCGCGACTACGAAGAACCGGCAGCGCCGTACCGCGTCATCGACGCCGTCTCCATCGCGCAGCGACTGATTTGCGTGGCGAGCGCGTGCGATGTCACGCGAGAGAGGCCCTGCACCGATGACGAAGTGTCGGACGCGCCCAGCGACAACGACGAGGCGCACACGTATTACGCCGAGCTCGGCTGCGACCCAAATCCTGACCTGAACGGGTGGATCGGCCAGCAACTGACGGCACTGCTCGCCTCGATCTTGCGGACGCCCGTTGGGCCACGCTCGAAGGTGCGCGCCATCATCTTTCAAATCATCGTGCCGCTTCTCGCGTGCGAGTTCTATCAGACGGCCGACGGGCTCGAACCGTTCGACTCGGGCAAGTACCGCTTCGACACCGTGCGCCGTCGCTTCCTGCGCGTCTGGGCGCAGGGGAGCCCCCAAAAGGCTCAGCTCGTCGCGGGCGTAGCGGCGTGGGTCGCCCTCTGGCTCATCGGCCCCGACACCGGCGAAGTGGTGCGCGAAGCCTACCGCAGCACGTCCGACCAATTCGACTTCGTGCGCTTCCAGGGCAATCCGTGGCCCCTGACGTCAAACAGATACCTCGACGCGTCACGCTTCCGAGCCTCAACGCTCGACGAGAAGCGCCAAGCGCTCGAAGAGCTGCACTCGCGGATGCGCGACTACATGACCGAGTTCTGCGAGGCCGTTGGCCCTGACTCGCACTGGAAGCCCGAGCCGTGCGAAGTGATCGGCGGCCGCGGCCGCGGCGGTCTCATCACGAAGATTACGGACGTCCGCAGCGACGAGGGCGTGCGCTACGACAGCCCCGAGGCAATCGCCGCTGGCAACTTGCGCCGGATCGAGCTCATCGCTGAGCTCCCGGGCATCGTGACGCAGTCCGAGGCGCCACCACCGCCCATAGACGGCGTCCTCAAGAGCTTTATGGAAGGCTCCGTGGCAGCGGCATCTACCGTGCTCTCGGCGTTTGGGGGGCAGGCGGCGGCCGCTGGGCTCGCGTCCGCGGTCAACATCACGACGCAAATGGCCTCGCTCGCCATCGGCATCGCTCGCAGCGTCGAGACGGGAGCGAGCGCGCGCGCTGTCATGCAGAAGGCGCTCGGCAGCGGGCTCGCGCAGGCGCTGCGCGCACAGGCGGGACTGTTTCTGGACCAAGATTTCGCAGCCGCGGCGAGCTACCTGCAGCAACAGGGCCAGCAAGCGAAGGCGATGGGCAGCCAGCTCGGCGGCGCGCTTGGCGTGCAGTTCTAATAAACCGACATTTCGGCCAATCTGTTGACGTGGTACCTTTGGGCGCATGAGTGGAGCCCGCTGCGTCTGCCCCAACAAGCAAGCCCAACTGCAATACGGCAACACCGCGCACCAGCTCGGCCTTTACGGCCTCGAGCTCGTTACCGCGAACAACGCCCGCCAGCTCGGCGCGTTCACGACGGGCACGAGCGAGAACGAGACCGACGCGTCGTCGAACCAGCTGTTCGAGAGCGCGGCGAGCGCGCTTGAGGGAGAGGTGACTCCGCCTGCGCCGCACGTGCCGACGCCACAGACGCCGGGCGCCGTGCCGGTGGTGGCGGGCGCGTGGGACTTCCAGGCGCAGCCCTACGCGACGTACGTGCTGCAGCAGGGCGACACGCTGAGCGGCCTCGCGGCGACGTACCTCGGCTCGGGCACGCGATGGAAAGAAATCTGGGCCGTGCAAAGCCCCAACTACAAGGCGCAGCGCACGCCCGATCACATCTTCTACGGCGACGTCATCAACATGCCCGACGAAGCCGCGGGCAACGCGCACGCCTGGATCAACGAGGCGCCCGGAAAGCGGCCCGCGAAGCCCGGCGACAAGAAGCTCACGCCGACGGCGAAGACGAGCGACAACACCGTGTGGTGGTGGATTGGCGGCAGCGCCCTCGCAGCAACGCTGACGGCGGCCGTGGGGATGGGCGTCGAGTACCTGTACAAGAAGAAGAAGCGCGCAGCCTGAGGGGCAGCCGTGGCCATCGAGGTTTTCGGCTCCGTCAAGTGCAGCGTGCAGCCGGCCGGCTGGTTCCGGCTCGCGAGCGGCCTGTACATGACCTGCATGCCGTTTTGGGACGGCGACGCGGGTCTCTTCTGTCGCAAGGGCGCGGCCGACTTCGCGGCGATGCTCGCGCCGCTCGGCATGCGCTTGCCTACGGCGGCCGAGTACATCGAGCTCCACAAACAGGGCGTGCACATCGAGCCCGTCGAGCTGCCGACGCCGGAGATGGTCGCAGCGGCAGGCGTGCCGAAGCCCTGGGTCAACGCCGACGGCTCCGACACGACGCAAATGGCCGCGTACCGCGGCGCCAACATGGCCTCGCGCGCGTGGTGCGAGATGCACGACCGCGAAGTCTTCAAGCGCCTGGGCGCCGTCGGCTGGCGCGGCGAGCCCGTCGACAACGCGGGCAAGCATTTCTGCAACGACGGCGGGATCATCGGCTGGTGGCGCTCGAACGGCACCATGGTGCAGCCGCTCAGCTACTGGCACGAGCCCGGCGACGTGCCGAACGTGCCGCCGAAGGGTCAACAGCGTGACTACGCCTCGACGTGCCACGCCGTTGCGCTGAAAGAGCCGAGCAACGTCGGGCCGTCGAAGAGCGGCCTTTTTCCGAGCGCCTTGGAGTCGCCGAGGTCGCGCGCGCTTGGTGCGCTCGCTGGCCTCGGCGTCGCCGCGGCCGCCTCTGCAGTCCTCTACTTCTACGCCTGAGCAAGCCCCATGGATGACGTTCAAAAAATTCAGTGGTCGCCGATCGAAGAGGGCTTTGCGAAAATCGCCTTCGCCCTCGTCGAGACGCAGTTGTCGCAGGGAAAGCAACCCGTGCTGCCCGCGAAGGACTGGGCGCGCATGTGCGTGTCGCTGCAAATCGAAGCCGAGCGCCTGTTGCAGGTCGTGCGGCTGCGTCGAGCGCTGCCGGTCCTCGGCGGCACGGGCGACTTGCTCAAGCTCGCTGACACGACGCCGCAAGACCTCGGCACCATCGGCGACAAGGCCAAGGACGCCGAAGAGCTCGGCATCGGCGCGTACTACAACGCGGCGCTTGGTGCGACGCGGCTCATCTACCGCGGCGCGCGCTTCGTAACCATCGACGGCCAGCCCCAAGAAAATACGCTCGACGCAGCGAAGCAAATGGGTTGGGTGCAGTTCGCCCTCGGCATCGTGGGCATCCTCGGCGCGGTCGTCGTCACCATGTACGCGACCGACCGAATCGCGCAGGTCTACGACGGCAGCGCGCTTGCCACGGTGGCGCTCAAGCACCGGCTGGAAGAGCTGCGACTGCGACTCGAAAAGGGCGCGCCTCTGCCGCCGCCGGGGCAGCCCATCGATTACGACGCCCTCGTCAAGAAGCTCGCCGACGCGGAGGCCGCGCGCTCTGGCTGGCTCGCTGGCGCTGGCGTCGTCGGCCTCATGCTCGGCGGCCTGGCCGTCTACGGCGCCATGAACCCCGAAGCCTTCGCGAGCTCGAGCTCGTCGAGGTCCTCCTCCGGCACGCGCGCCACGGTCGCAAACCCGCTCGTTCGCGGCTACTCGGAGGACACCCTCCGCCACAACATCGCGATCCTGGTGAAGGAAGGGCGGCCGCCGTTTGCGGCGGCGGGGATCGCGCTCAAGCAAGCGCGCGACGAGTACCGCAAGAGCCACCCCACGGGGCCCTTCCCCAAGCACCTCGAAACGAAGGCGGAGCGCTCTGGCCACGCGAAGGCGTCGAAGAAGAAGCGCAAGAAGGCGAGCGCAGCACCGCCACCGCCCGCGCCGCCGCGTCCGAAGAAGTCGAAGAAGAAACCGAAGAAGAAGCCCAAGCACAAGGCCAAGGGCAAGGCGAAGAAGAAGCCGAAGAAGGGCAAGAAGAAGGGCGGCAAGCGGAAGTGAGCCCGCGCGGCCGCGTGGTGAGCGAGCGCGATGCCGTGCGCCTCTACCGCCGCTTTCACTGGGGCCGCACGCCCGACAAGTGCCAGCGCATCACGCTACCGCTCGACAACGGCGATCGGGTCATCCAGCTCGGCGAGCTCGTGGCCGTGAAATACCGCACGGGATGGGAGGAATTCGACCGCCTGCACGACTTCGAGGGCGAGCTCCCCGTGTTGACATATAGTCCAAAAGGTTGTCTTATCGTCCTCGGCGGCGAGTACCACATCAGCGCTCGCGGCATCATCGGGTGAGCCGATGCCCTTTTCTCTCGTTGTTCTGAACCCCCTCGACGGCAAACGAATGAAGCACAAGCACAACGACGGCTCCGAGTGCCACGGCGCAGAGTGCAAGCACCGCCAGCACAAGAAGAAGAAGGACAAGGGTCGCAAGACCAAGAAGAACCCGATCTCCGGCTGGGGCCTGCTCTTCGCGGCCGTCGGCGGCGCGGCCGTCGGTGGCGTGCGCTACGCGGCCGACATGACCAACATGTCGCGCGGAAAAATCGGCGCCGCTGTTGGCGTCGTCGGCACGGCCATCGGGACGGGCGTCTCGATGGTGTCGCCGCACGCGGGCTCTGGCATCACCGGCGCGAGCCTCGGCATCGCCACGTTCGACGGCCTCGCCGCGAACCTCTCCGAGCCCGCCAAGTCGACGTCGAGCGGCACCGGCCGCGTCGTCGACAACGGCATGGGCAAGGTCATCGCCAACGAGGTGCGCCAGCAGCTCTCGGCGGCGATGCAGAACCAGGGCCGCTCAGGCTCCTACTACGGCAACTCCGCGGCGCCTGCGGCGCGCGGCTGACGTCGGAACGCTTTCTCCCACCCCCCCCCAAGAACGAGCACGAGCAAAAGACATGTCCGGTTCATTTCTCATCGCCCTCCCCTACTTCTCGAAAATCAAGATGCGCGCGGAGCGCGTGGGCGCCGGCATCGGGCCGTTCGCGTATTCGGTGGTGAGCGGCACCAAGGAGAGCGCGTTCAGCTACGGCCGCAAACAGCTCCGCACCTCGGCAGGCTTCACCACGGCCGATGGCGTCGCGTCCGACAGCGACACCAACATCTACGAAGGCTCGAAGTGCATCGCGGGCGAGCAGGTGCACATCACCGGCGTCAGCGTGATGCCGATGGACGTCGGCACCGACGTCAACGACGACGACGAGGTGGTGCTGCGCCGCACGGACCGCGACCTCCTCGCGGCGTTCATGGACTTCTCCATCGCGCGCATCAAGTTCAACGGCCGCGAAGACCTCGACCTCGGCGTGCCTGCCATGCTGCCGGGCGGCGGCGGCCTCTACGGCCGCGCGGCTCTCAACGCCGGGCTTCGCAGCGACCTCGCTGGGGACATCGAGGACGCGGGATTCGTGGCCAACGGCCTGCCGACCCGCGGCAACTACATGGGCTTCCCCGAGGGCCTGATCTGGAACGACGTCGGCCCCGACTCGCTGATGACCATCGATTTCGTGCTCACGCGCGATCTCACCATCTACTCGGGCGGCGACATCGACAACAAGCGCACCAACGACGACGCCGACAACGACCCGGGCGAAGTGGCTACGGGCACGCGCGGCTACACCTTCCCGACGGTCATCATGCTCGAAGCGATGGTGCAGCTGCATGGCATGGTCACTGGCAAGCGCTCGGGCAACATCTGAGGCGCTGAACGATGGCGCGCGACCCCTACAACCAAGCGCGCGGCGACACGCCCGCGCGCTACCCGAGCCCGGCGGGCGCTGGCGCCCCTCCCTCGACGTCGGACCGCATTCCGGCAGGGCGCCGCGCTGGGCGCGCGCGCTACCGAAACCAAGACATCCTCGCGATCCTCTCCGAGTGTGACGCGGTCGTCGTCACGCCGGACGCGCCGCTCATCGACCCGGGCGACACCGCGCCGGGCCAGTGCAAGTTCACGCTCATCGGCTCGCGCAACGACGCCATGACGCGCCAGGACATGATCGAAATCGTCGCGATGCGCGGCACGGTGCGCGACGACACGCCGGGCAGCGAAGGCGCGGGCGTGTACGAGTTTTCGAGCGTGGGCCTGCAAATCAAAGAGCAGAGCGGGCTCGACCTCATCACCTCGGGCGCGCAGGGAGGCGGCTCGGCCTTCGCCCTGTACTCCGACCTCTTCACGACGGCGCAGCCCTTCTACATCCTCGGCGTCGATGTGCCCGCGGACCACATCTACGCCCTGATCTGGAAGAACTTCCAGCCGAGCACCACGGGACACAGCCTGCAGGTGTCGCTGACCTTCTTCTGCCGCACTCGCCCGCCCGAGCAGTAGGACCATGGAGGACCTCGCGGGCGTCCTCAGTGCACAGGAGCGGCTGACGCTGCAGCCTGACGCCGGCTCGCCTGGCTACCCGTTCGGCACTTCGCAGAGCGTCATCAGCGTGCCCTGCGAGCCCGCGCCGCGCTGCTCGTGCGATTGCTTCATCGTCGCCGACGACTCGTGGAGCGGCGTGACCTTCCGCCTGCTGGGCCGCATCAACGAGGCCGTGGCGGAGCTCGACGTCGTCACCCTCGGCGACGACATCGATTTCCGCGACGCTCACAAGAAGGGCTTTTCGGGCGCGCTCTTCGCCTACGACGGCGCGCCCTGCGACGAGTTCAAGGTGGAGGCGTTTCGCGACTCCACGCGGCGCACCAACGCGCTTCTGACCTTGCGGGCCTGGGGCCACCACGGCGCGCAACGCGTCTTGCAGCCCTACGCCCCCTTGCACGAGGAAGTCGACAACACCGTCACGCGCACCAACAACGTTCCCGAAGAGGTATTTGCGGCGCGCGAAGACCGGCGGCGATGGTTCGTCAGCGGCATCGACATCACCCACGACGTGGCAGCGAGCGTACTTTGTTCGCTCATCGAAGTGCCCGCGTCTGGGCCGCCAATCACGCGCCGGCAGTGGTATGTGGGGACGGGCGGGGTGCAGCGCTCGTACACCAAGCCCCTGAAGTTTGGCCCGGGAAGCGCCGTGCAGTTCCAGGCCGACGGGCTCGGCGGCGGCGGCGTTGGCACCGCTATCTGCAACCTGGATGGCTTCACGCAATGAAGAACGACCACCCGAGCGAGACTTTCGAAGCGGAGCAGGCGGTCGTCGCCGCTCTGCACAGTCGCGCCATGGTCGAGTTCGAGCTCGCCGAAGCGCGCGTGCGGCTCGCGAAGGCGACGGGGCTGCGGCAGAGCAAGCTTACGCTGGCGAAGGCTCAGGCCACCTGGGACGAGCGCGCGCGCAGCATCGACGCTACCACGCGCCTTCGGCCCGAGCGGCGGCGCGTTGCACTACTCGGAGGCGACCATGGGATGGGATGATTTCGTCAACGACGCATCGGGCGCGCTGCAGCAGGCGGGCGCCGCCACGGGGCAGGTGGCCGCGGGGCTGCAGGGCGCGTCCAACGCGCTCGGGCAGCTCGGCGGCCAAAGCAACACCTCGGGCGTCTTCGTCGTCGGCGGCCCGATGAGCACGGCCAAGCTATTTCAGACGAGCTCGCAGCTCGGTCTCACGCAGAAGGCCGTCGGCAACACCCTGCCGGCCTACCTGCAGGGCGCACAGGGCGCCGTCGGTAAGGGCGCGCTCGGCGGCGGCAGCGCGGCCACAGAGAGCGCTGGCGGCGGTGGGGGCGGCTCGCGGACGCTCGCGATGACTGACCCCACGCCCACGAGCTCGGGCCTCACGACGGGCGAGAAGGTTGCGATCGGCGTCGGCGTCGTGGGCGTCATCGCCACAATCGGCATCGGCATCTACATGGCGATGGACTGAAGGGACGGACACTCATGGGCATGGCACCTACGGGCCCGAAGACGGCTCGACCGACACGCGAAGAAATCCAGGCGCAGAAGCAACGCGCCGCGGCCGAGGCGCGCGCCAAGCGCCGCGCTCGGCTCGATGAGCTGATGGCGCGCGCGAAGGAGCACGGGCTCGAAGAGCACGCCCAGGACGCGGCCGAGGACGCCGCGGCCGCGGCGCTGCAGCGCCTGCTCAAGACCTTGCCGGACAAGCCGAAGCAGAAGCCGAAGATGACTGACCGCGAGCGCGATGAGCTCTTGCGCAAGCTCCACCGCATCAAATGAACGACCACGCCGGAAATAAGGGCTTTCGCGCGATCCATTTGTCCGCGGAAGCCGTTCTCACCAACCCCGACTACCCGCTGTCGCGGCCGGGCGAGGCCGTCATCGTCTTCGACCGCGCTGCGATGGCGCTCTACGCGTCGATGGACGGCGGTGGCTGGGAAATCTTCGAGCTCGGCGCAGGGCCCACGAGCCCCTTCTCTCAGGACATCGGCGGCAACATCCGCCAGGCCGACCTTTCGGCGCGCCTCGCGCTCAAGCGCAGCACATCCTTCACGCTCGCCAACGCGCTCAGCGTGCAGGCGCCTTCGGACGACCCGCTTGCGGGCGACGCCACCATGCGCATCCGCGCCGACGCGGCGCAGACGGGCGACCTCGAGCGCTACGAAGACAGCGCCGCCGTCGCGCTCCGCATCCTCTCGATGGTCGGCGACGAGACGGTCAAGCGCGACCTCAACGCCGGCAGGAACGTCAACGCGACCGGTGACGTGAACGCGGGCGGCGACGTCAATTGCGACAACGTCTCAGCCACGGGCGACGTCTCGGCGACTGCCGACGTCAGCGCGGGCAACGACGTCGACGCGGGCAACGACGTCAACGCCTCGAACGACGTCAACGCGACCGCCGACGTCAACGCGGGCGGCAATGTCGCTGCCACCAATGCCGTCACCGGCGCCACAGTGAGCTCGACCGCGGGCAACGTGCACAGCGCGGTCGACGTGACCGCCTCGCGCGACGTCCTTGCGACGCGCGACGTGACCGCCGGGCGCAACGTCTCTGCGGTCTCCACGGTCTCGGGCGCGACCCTGAGCGCCACGACTGACGTCAACGCCGGCCGCGACGTCAATGCGACGCGCGATCTGACCGCCGGGCGCAACTGCACCGCCACCCTGGCCGTCTCAGGCGCCACGGTGAGCTCGACGAGCGGCAACGTGTCGAGCGCCCAGGACGCCACAGCGACGCGCGACGTGACGGCGGGCCGCGACGTCACTGCCACGCGCAACATCACTGCCACCTTGGCCGCCTCGGGCGCCACGGTGAGCTCGACCGCGGGCGACGTGTCGAGCGCTCAGGACGTCGCAGCGACGCGCGACGTCACCGCGGGCCGCAATGTGCTCGCACCGACCGGCGCGGGCCGCTTCGGCATTTCCACGGCAACATCGTACAACGAAAAATTTCGCGCCTATCGCCAGGTAGCCGGCGCATCGGGCACGCTCGCGGACGTGGCGCAGTTCGAGCTCGACGTGCACAACGCCACCGGAGGCGGCTTCGCCGACTACGAGGGCGCGATCTGGTACGTCGGGTCGAGCGGCACATCTGCCCTCGATTCGGCCGCCCTTGAAGGGCACAACATGAGCGTGTTTCACGGCGGCTCGGGCGCGGGCCCTGATTTTATGGGCGGCACCATCACGGGCGCTGGTCTTGGAGATCCCCGCCTGTCTGGCCTCGGCGCGGTTGGAACGGCTCCGCTTGTGGCCGCTCTCATTGGGCAGATCGTCATGGGCGACATCGCCAGCGGGGCGATCAGCTCGGCAATTGACCTCTACGCGGCCGGGCCGTTCAACACCTCCGGTCTTCGGACCATCGGCACGCAGCGCGGCGTATACGTCGAAAACCAAGGCGCTACCGGCATCACTGACGCCCTCGGCATCGACATCGAGGCGGTCAGCGGCGCGAGCGGCGTCAACCTGTCGCTGCGCTCGAAGGGGGGCAACGCCTTTCCCTGGGTCACGCCCACGACGCTCGCCGCCAACACCAACAACTGGCAGCCGGGCCCCGTGGCGCACATCACCGCCCAGAGCTTCCGCATCGCCGCAAGCGGCGCTGTCAACCTGACCGGGCTGATTGCTGGCGTCGATGGCCAGGTGGTGGTGTTCCGCAACATCGCCGCCAACGTCATCACGCTCAAACACGAGAGCGCGTTGAGCACGGCGGCCAATCGCTTCGTGCTCAACGGCAGCGCAGACAAAGCCCTCGGCCTCAACGACTCGATCAATCTCCAATACGACGCGACTTCGGCGCGCTGGGCGCAGGTGTGACGATGAGCAACCCAAGTTCACTCCACCGTGACCGCTTGGAGCGGGCCGCAAAGATCGCCCTGGAAGACGCAGCGGCGCGCGCTGTCGATCTCGAGGCGCCGCCCGGCGAAGGCGAAGAGTCGTCGCCGGCGGCCGCCCGCGACGCGCACGACGATGCGGCGCCGTCCGCCAAGCCGAAGGGCAAGGCGAAGAAATGAAGCGGCGCCGAATTGCGCTCACGCAAGGCGACGTCGAAGCGATGAGCGAGAAGGGCTACGAGCTGCCGATCGTGTTCGCGAAGTTAGCCGTTCGCAAGAGCGGCCGCCACGGCATCGCCGTGATGGTCATGTCGACCGACGGCGGCGCGCGCTACTCGGTTGTGTGCGTCGAGACGCCGCTCGGCGAGCTCAAGAAGGCCCATCGCAGAGGCGTCAGCGAAGGCGAGGCGATTGAGCTCGTCTTCCAAAACCACGCCCACCAGGTCGTTACGCGCGAGCTGTTGCCGCTTGCCGAGGCGACGGCGGCCGCCGAAGCGTTCCGGCGCGCGTGGCTCAAGAGCTCGAAGGCGGCCGCGGCGTGCTTGTGCGGGCCGATCGCTGCCCCGAGCTCGCCCCCGGCGAGCTCGCGCAGGAAGCGCGCCGCGTGACCGTCGCACAAGACGCCGGCACGCTCGCCTACTACGGCGGCCTCTTGTTCGGGCCGCCGATCCTGGCGGGCGCGGCCGCGGGCGCTGCGACGGCGCCAAAGGGCAAGGCAGGGCGCCGCGCTGCCGTCGGCGCGGGCGTGGGCTTTCTCGCTGGCCTCGGCGCCGCTGTG
>Ga0134122_10001804_pt1 | contig 15571 bp, 6 predicted proteins | sample KB302_FD_96461 | JGI IMG/M metagenome (GOLD analysis project Ga0134122, IMG submission 96461) | Terrestrial soil microbial communities without Nitrogen fertilizer from Kellogg Biological Station, Michigan, USA - KB3-0-2 | ecosystem: Environmental > Terrestrial > Soil > Unclassified ... | reverse complement strand
TAGGCCCGCTTGACGTCCTCGATGGTGGCGTCGGCGGGCATGTTGATGGTCTTGCTGATGGCGCCGGACAGGAAAGGCTGGGCCGCCGACATCATGCGGATATGCGCGTCTACCGCGATATAGCGCTGCCCCTTCTTGCCGCAGCGGTTCGCGCAGTCGAAGACGGGAAGGTCCTCGTTCTTGAGATGCGGGGCGCCCTCCACCGTCATGGTGCCGCAGACATAGTCGCTGGCCGCCTCGATCTCCGCCGAGGTGAACCCGAGCGCGCGCAGCAGATTGCCGTTCCACTCCGCCAGCCGGGCCTCGTTGATGCCGAGCCGCTGCTGCACATAGCCCTCGCCGAGCGTCCAGGCATTGAAGGCGAAGGTGAGATCGAAGGCGCCTTCCAGCTCGCCTTCCACGCGGGCCAGCCCTTCCTCGTCGAAGCCCTTGGCGCGCAGGGTGTCGGGGTTGATATACGGCGCGCCGCGCAGCGTCTTGCGCCCCACGCAGTAGGCCACGATGTCGTCGATGGCGTCGGCACGGTAGCCCAGCGCGCGCAGCGCCAGCGGGATGCTCTGGTTGATGATCTTGAAGTAGCCGCCGCCCGCCAGCTTCTTGAACTTCACGAGGGCGAAGTCGGGCTCGATCCCGGTGGTGTCGCAGTCCATCACCAGCCCGATGGTGCCGGTGGGCGCGAGCACCGTGACCTGGGCATTCCGGTAGCCGTAGGTCTCCCCGAGGGTGAGGGCGCGGTCCCAGGTCTCGCGCGCCGCCTGCACCAGGTGGCCCGGGCAATGCGAGGGATCGATGCCGAGCGGCTTGATGGTGAGGCCCTCGTACACCGAGGGCGCCGCATTGTACGCGGCCCGGCGGTGGTTGCGCATCACCCGGAGCATGGCCTCGCGGTTCCGGGCGTAGCCGGGGAAGGGGCCCAGGTCCTTGGCGATCTCCGCCGAGGTGGCATACGCCTCGCCGTGCATGATCGCGGTGATCGAGCCGCAGATGGCGACCGCCTCCGGCGAGTCGTAGGGAATGCCCTGGCGCATCAGCACCGTGCCCATGTTGGCGTATCCCAGCCCGAGGGTGCGGTAGTGCCAGCTCCGCTCGGCGATGGGGGGGCTCGGGTAGGCGGCCATGAGCACGCTGATCTCGAGCACGAGCGTCCAGAGCCGGCAGGCGTGACGATAGCCGTCCACGTCGAAGGTGCCGTCGGCCCGCAGGAACTTGACGAGGTTGATCGAGGCCAGGTTACAGGCGGTGTCGTCGAGGAACATGTATTCGGAGCAGTTGTGGACGACGAGGCCGCCCGCCACGAAGTGATGCGTGGCTTCCTCGGTGAGGTCGTAGACGTCTGCCTCGCCGATCGCCTCGACAGAAGCGACCGCGTCGGTGAGCTCGTCGTGGTACGTGCCAATCTCGGCGTTGAGCCGGGCCAGGGCGGCAGCCTTCGGGCTCTCGGAATGGAAGCCGATCTCACGCTCGAAGACGAAGCGCGAGGACCGGCTGATCCGAAGCGAGAACATGGGCGCCACCGGATACTCGCGGCGGCCGCCTTTGCCGTCGGGGAGTAGCGCCACCGTCGTCTCGCCGCGGCGATCCCCGTACAGCTTGGACTTGATGCCGAAGGAGAGCAGCAGCACCTGGACCTGGCGAAGGAGGGTTTCCGAGGAGGAGTCGAGCGCCACGTACTGCGACTTCTCGCCGTAATTCGCCACCGTCCCGTCGGCGGTGAAGAGTCCACGGAGCACCGCAGAGAGCGATGGCCGGTCCAGCTCGAACACGGCGGGAGTGAACCGCTTGCCCTCGGAGCCCTCGTCGAGCACCGCGAGCTGGCGGAACACGTCCACCACGGGCCGGGAGCCGAAGGCGAGCCGAGCGCCCGAGCCGGCGCGCGTCACGGAGACCCCGTCGTTGCGCCCGACCGAGCCCACCGCCTTCAACGCCTGTTTCTCGACATTGACGGCGCTGGCGATGGCGCCCAGCACGCCCGCCTCGGCGACGTGCATGGTGAGGATGACGGTGAGCTGCTCGCGTCCGGCGATGGTGGAATGAGTGAGGCAGCCGTCGCCGACGGCGACGCCGATCCCGAGGGCGAAGTCCGGCTCGAGGACGCGCCGCCCAAAGCCGCCTCCCTGGAGATAGATGCGGTCGCTCGGTCGGAGATCTCGGACGGCGACATCGCCCCGATCCACGGTCAAGACCTTGTGGTCTTCCGTGATCTGGACCTCGTAACCGGCCCGCGTGCGCAGACGGAAGGTGGGCTTCCGTCCCGTCGGGAAGATCCTGGTCACCAGGTGGGGCTGGCCATCGGCCCCGATGATCCGGGCCGACCGGCCCACCAGGGAGTCGATCCGTTGCCAGCCGTCGACGGTCGCAACCAGCGTGTCGCCGGTCACGCACGGGTTGGACGCGTTGATGCGCCCATCCTCGGGGCAGGTGTGCCACTCGTTGATCGTGGTGTCGTACTGCACGCCGGGATCCGCGCAGGCCCAGGCCGCGTAGGCGATCTCGTTCCACAGCTCGTGGGCGGGCAGGCTCCGGGACACCTTCTTGTCGGTGCGCCGGCGCAGCTCCCATTCGCCCCCGCGCTCGAGCACGTCGAAGAATCCGTTGGGCACGCGGATGCTGTTGTTGGAGTTCTGGCCGGCGACCGTGAGATAGGCGTCGCTGTCCCAGTCGGTGTCGTACTCGGGGAAGATGAGCTCGGTGACGCCCTGCCCCGCGAGCTGCACCGCGCGCTGGATATAGCCCTCGGGCACCATGGCCGCCCGGGCCTCGCGGATCGCCGCCCGGAGGGCCGCGTTCTGCTTGGGATCGGCGTTGATGCGCGTCGCGTCGAGCGCGTCGGGCCGGCAGGCCGCCATCACCGCCTGGAGGCGCCGCTTGCCGAGGCGGGAGCCCGCCACCAGCGCGGCCACCTTCTGCTCCTCGATCACCTTCCAGCGGATGAACTCCACCACGTCGGGGTGGTCGAGATCGAGGCAGACCATCTTGGCCGCGCGCCGGGTGGTGCCGCCCGACTTGATGGCGCCGGCGGCCCGGTCCCCGATCTTGAGGAAGGACATCAGCCCGGAGGACTTGCCGCCGCCGGACAGCGGCTCGTTCTCGCCGCGAAGGTCGGAGAAATTGGACCCCGTACCCGAGCCGTACTTGAAGATGCGCGCCTCGCGCGTCCAGAGGTCCATGATCCCGCCTTCGTTGACGAGATCGTCCTTCACGGACTGGATGAAGCAGGCGCTGGGCTGGGGCCGCTCGTAGGCCGACGTCGCCCGGGTCAGGACCCCCGTGGCGGGCTCGACATAGTAGTGACCCTGCGCGGGACCGGTGAGGCCATAGGCCCAGTGCAGTCCCGTATTGAACCATTGCGGAGAATTCGGCGCCGCCACCTGCGCGGCGAGCATGTGGCACAGCTCGTCGTAGAAGGCGCGCGCGTCGGAAGGCCCGTCGAAGTAGCCGTGGCGCTCGCCCCAGTGGGTCCACGTGCCGGCGAGCCGGTGAAAGACTTGCCGGGCGTCGCGCTCGCCACCCGACACGGGCCGGCCGTCCTTGTCGAGGAGCGGCTTGCCGTCGGGGCCGACTTGCGGCACGCCGGCCTTCCGGAAATACTTCTGCGCGAGGATGTCGGTCGCGACCGCCGACCACGCTGAGGGCACCGCGATGCCGTCCTGACGGAAGACCGTCGAGCCGTCCGGGTTCTTGATCTCGGAAGTTCGCAGGTCGAACTCGATCCCGTGATAGGGGCTCTGGCCTTCGGTCGTATAGCGGCGGGAGATCTTCATACTGCCCTCCTCGGAGCGATCGCAGCGCGTTTCCGGATCATTACTTGGACATTACGGTTGATGGGACGAAGCCCAACATATTGTGGCCGTCCCATCCGAGTCAACCTTTATTTAGTGCTTGTGCCCATCTTCCCAAAGAGCGGACCGGTGGAAAAATGTGGACAACGGTGGATATCCCGCGGGTGTCGACGACACGCGCGTTTCGGGGCGGCGCGCCTGTGGATGAAGCGTAGAATTGTGGCCGCCCCGCACCGGGCAAGGTCCATGCACTGGCTCATCGACGGCTACAATCTGATCCGCCGCGATCCCGCGCTGGCTTCACGCGAGGTCGAGAGCCTCGAAGCGGGACGCATCGCGCTATGCCGGATGCTCGCGCAGGCCGCGCGCGGATCCGGCGATCGCTTCACCGTGGTCTTCGACGGGCGCGGAGCCGGCGGAAGCGGCACCGGGGCCGCGGGCGTGAGCGTGGTGTTCTCGAGCGCCCGAGAAACTGCTGATCGCGTGCTGGGGCGGCTCGCCGCCGGCGGTGGCGCGGTCGTATCCAACGATCGCGAGGTGCGCCAGGCCGCCAAGCGCGCTGGCGCCATCGCGATCAGTGCCGACGAATTCCTCGCGCGGATGAAGACCGCTGCCGCCGACCGCATGCCGCCGGGGGCCGACCACCCCATGGCCGAGGATCCCCCTTATATGAAGGAGGCCGACCATGAGCCGGAGCGGCGGGGCCCCCGCAAGGGCAACCCGCGAAAGCTGCCCCGGAAGGCCCGCGAGGCGGAGCGTGCACTCCGAAGGCTAAATCCCAAGAAGGATTGACCGAAATCGATCGACCCCGATCAACAGGAGACTCCCATGAACGTCGGCTTCGTCGGCACCGGAAACATGGGTCGCCCCATGGCGGCCAATATCCTCAAGGCCGGTCACCAGATGACGGTTTACGACCTCAGCGCCGAGGCCACCGCGCCGCTGGAGCGCGCGGGTGCCACCCGCGCCACCGACCTGCCCGCGCTGGCGCGGGCCGTGCGCGTGACCATGCTGAGCCTTCCCGATGCGCGCGCGGTGGAGGCCGCGCTCTTCGGCAGCTCCGCCGCGCCCGGCCTCATGGCGGGTGCGCGGAGCGGTGACTTCTTCTTCGATCTCTCCACCGTGGGACCCGCCAGCACGCGAAGCCTGGCCGCCCGCGCGGGGCAGCAAGGCGTGCGGCTCGTGGATGCGCCGGTGAGCGGCAGCGTGAGCGGCGCCGAGGCGGGGACGCTGGCGGTGATGATCGGGGCGCCCGAGGCGGACGCCAAGCCTTTCGAGAGCATTCTCCGCGCCATCGGGAAGAACCTCTTCTTCCTGGGCGAGGTGGGGAAGGGGAATATCCTCAAGCTGCTCAACAACTATGTCGCCTTGACCAACCAGGCCGCGCTCTGCGAGGCCATGGCCCTGGCCGACCGGCTCGGCGTGCCACGCCAGACCGTGGGCGACGTGGTGGGCAAGAGCTCGGGCGCCAGCTTCATCCTCGAGCGAAAGCTGGCGGCGCTGGTGCAGCATGACTACAAGGCGGGGTTCTTCGTGGATCTCGCGCGCAAGGATCTGGGGCTGGGGCTCGATCTGGCCAAGGAAGTGAAGGGAGAGAGCGTGGTGGGACGGGCCGCGTGGGAGCTCTACGGCCGCGCCAGCGAGGCAGGGTTCGGCCGGCTGGACACCTGCGGCCTGCTGGGACTGCTCGAGCCCCGCGCTACTCCCTGATCTGTCGCGCCCGGCGCTGCAGGTAGCCGTTGCGCACCGAGGTGTAGAGGTCGACCGTGCTCTCCTCGACGCCCTCGAACAGGTCGAGGTTGAGCGACCGCTCGTTGATCAGGTTGCCGATCCTCATCAAGAGGCGATCCCAGATGAAGGGGATGTAGTACGAGAGCGGATCCATGGCCCCGTCCACCGCGGTGCCGATGGAGTCGCGAACCGTGCTGGGGGCCATGAAGGGCAGGACCAGGAATGGGCCGGGGGGGACGCCGTAGAAGCCGAGCGTCTGGCCGAAGTCTTCCTTGCTGGGCTCGATCCCCCATTCTTGCTTGGCCATGTCCCAGAGCCCGCCGATCCCGATCGTGGAGTTGATGAGAAACCGGGCCAGCTCACGCCCGGCGCCGGACCACTTGCCCTGGAGCACGCTGTTCACGAAGCGCGGCACCCAGTTGATATTGGTGAAGCCGCGGTCCACCATCTTCTGCAGCTCGTCCGGCATGATGAAGTTGTAGCCCTTGGCGATGGGCTTGAGCACGTACTTGTCCACGCGATAGTTGAACGCGAACATCTTCTCGTTGAAGGCTTCCCAGGGGTCGTACTCCTCGACGGGAGGCTCCAGCGGCGGCCCCTCCGAGCGATCGGACTGGGTCTGGGCCAGGGACATCGAGTCAGCCAGGGCGAGAAGCCCCGGCGTCATCTCGGCCTCGATGATGGGCTCTATGGTCAGCGAGCTGTCGGCCGCCTCCGCCACCATCGGATTCGAGTCCGGGGTGAGCTCATCGGCGGCGGCGGGAACCAGCTCATCCTCGGCCCCCGGCGGCACGGACACGAGCTCGGGTGTCGGCGAGGCGTCCGTCTCGTCGGACACCGTGGTGGGCGCGGCCGAAGCCCAGGCGTCCGGGGCCAAGGCGTCCGCCCGCGCCGATCCGCAAAAGGTCCCGTAACCACTCAGGGCGAGCGCAGCCAGCAAGACGACCAGGGGACGGACTTTCAGGCGCAACGTGGCTCTCCCTCCGATACCAATCGATGACCCTCGACCCTCAGGCGACACTCCGACGAGACTAGCCCGAATCGAGGCCGGCTGCCCCACTTTCTCGGCCCGCCTCCTTCGCGAATCAAGGAGAGCGCCGCCCGGACGCCGGCCGTGATACTCGCACCTATCCGGCTGACAAGGCAAGCGTTTTCGCCCGTTGACAGGCCTCGCGCCGGGGCGTAGGGTCGGCGACAACGCGTCGGGAGGCCAGGCATGAAGCCCTTCGTCATCAACCGCTACGGCCGGATCGTCTTTCCCGAGAGCTTCTTCCCGGAGCTCGACTTCTCCGTGTTCGACACGCTCGAGCAGTTCGCGGCGGTCATCAAGCGCGACTTCGAGGAGAAGGCGCCGAGCGAGACCGACATCGTGGCGCGGGTGGAGGCGCGCGAGTACGGGGGGCGCTACGAGCTGCTCCGGGACCTCGCGCTGAATCTCTTCTGGGTCAATCGCTACGCCATGACCATGTCCGAGAAGCGGCCCACGCGGTGGCGCGACGTGGCCCGCGGGCGCGACGATGTGTTCCTCCCGGTGTTCAAGCAGTGGGAGGGGGCCGAGCTCACCGCCGCCATCGAGGGCGGCTATCGCTCGCTCAAGGCCTCCTGGGACGAGGGGACCGAGGACAAGATCTGCCGCATCCTGCTCGACGTGTTCCGCCACAAGAAGGGCGCGGGCGCGGAGCTGCCCGCCATCAAGCCCACCGTGGCCGAGCTCCTCGCCCGGCCGAAGTCCCTGACCTATCATCTTCTCGCCTACGACCCGGACTTTCCCGGCTACGGGCACGACGACATCATCGAGTACGCGCATGCCGTCCCCGAGCTGGAAGCGGTGATGCGCCAGGCCATGGTCCTGCACAACCAGTACCGCTGGGACCGCGCGCGCACCCGGCTCACCGAGGTGGGCCAGCTCCACGACGACGACTACGTGGTGGTGTTCCACCCGCGCAACGAGGACGTGCTGCAGTTCATCCGGCGCGTGAAGTCGGGGCAGCGCGCCCGTCCCCGCCGGCCCGCGCCCGCCGAGACGGTGCGCCCCATCGCGCCCTATCCGCCGGTGGTGGTGGCCAAGCGGTTCAGCGTGCTGCCCCGGATCGAGTCCCTGGCCGTGTACAAGGGCGAGCGCCCGTGCACCAACGAGGACCTCATCCGCAACGCCGCCTACTGCTGGTCCCCCATGAGCGCGGAGGAGATACACCGGAAGACCGGGATCCAGCAGCGGCTGTACACCGAGCTGGATCTCGACCACATCGCGCTGCTGGCCGCGCGGGCCGCGCTGGCGAAGTCCGGGCGGCGCCCGGAGGAGATCGGGGCGGTGATCTTCTGCTCCTGCACGAGCGTGAAGATGATGCCGTCGCTGGCCACCTGGCTCTCCGGGCAGCTCGGGCTCTTCCAGACGCACGCCTCGGTGGACATGGTGGCGGCCTGCGCGGGGCTGCCCTACGGTCTCTCGGAGGCGGTGCGGCTGCTGCAGGAAATCGAGCGCCCGGTGCTGGTGGTGTGCGGCGAGAAGTTCTCCGACAAGATCGGAACCGTGCGGACATCGCGGATGATCTTCGGCGACGGCGCCGCTGCGATGGTGCTGGCGCCCGCCCCGCCCGGCGCCCCCACCGACATCGAGGTCTACCAGACCTACGCATCGGGGCCGATGGCGGAGGTGGACTCCATCATCTGGCCCAATCCGAGCTTCGACAACAACATCACGGTGTACGGCCCCGAGGTGCGGGCCCTGGTGAAGCGCTATCTCGGCCAGATGATCGACGAGATGCGCGAGCTGCCGAACACCGAGGGCGGCCCCGGCTCGCTGCTGGAAGCGGTGGATCTCATCGTGCCGCACCAGGCGAACAAGGTGATGGTGGTCAACATCGCGAAGGCGGCGGGGGTCGGACCCGAGCGGCTCTACTTCAATATCGACACGGTGGGCAATACGTCATCGGCGAGCATTCCCATCGCCATCCACGACGCGGTGCGAGACGGGGTGATCGACCGTCCGATGCGGGTGTTCGCGCCGGGATTCGGCGCGGGGGCGGTGGCCGGCTACGTGGTGATGCGAGTGGATCCCGCCGTCATCGCGTGACGGGTCGCCGTCCTATCCGCCCAGCTCCTTCAGCAGATCCCGGATGCGGCCGGCTTCGGCGAAGTTCCCGCCGTTCTGGAGCGAGCGCCGGAGCCAGGTCGCGGCCTGATCCTTCTGGCCCAGCCGATAGTACGTCATACCGAGATGATACTGGATGGTTGCGTCGTTGGCCGCCAGCTCGTACGCCTTCGTCAGGACGGGTTCCGCCTGCGTGTACTCGCCCCGGGCATAGTGGACGAAGCCCAGCGTATCGAGAATGCCCGGCACCATCGCGCGCTGGGTCGGGGAGCTCGCCAGCTCGCGCGCCTTCTGGGCGAGGCTCAGGGCGGCGTCCAGGTTCTTGCCCTGCGTGGCATAGATCCACGCCAGGTTGTTGTACGCCCGCGGATCTCTCGGCGCCAGCAGCTGCGCGCGCTTGTAGGCTTCCGCGGCCTTGTCAAACTCCCGTAGGCGCTCGTGCGCCGACCCGAGGGCGAAATGGGCGATCGCCATGTTCGGGTCCAGACGCACCGCGGTCCGGAACGAGGCGATCGCCTCGGGCAGCTGGCCTCGGCGCAGGTGCAGGTCGCCCAGCACATAGTGGCCCTGGGGGACCTTCGGTCGAGCGACGGTGACCTCCTCCGCCCGCGTGATGCCCTCGTCGAAGCGGCCCAGGGAGGCGTACAGCGTGGCCAGGCGCAGCTTGAGGTCGTCCCGAGCCGGTAATGCGGCGGAGGCGACCTCGAGGTGCTGGCTGGCGAGGAGCCGGTTTCCCCGACTCTCGTAGTGATTGGCGAGCAGCAGGTTGGCTTCCGTATGCTTGGGGTTCGCTCGCAACACCGCCTTGAAGTGCTCGGCCGCCTCGTCCGGCTTCTTTTCCAGGAGCCGCAGGAGCGCCAGCGCCATGTTGGCCGCGGCATGCGTCGGGATCGTGTCGAGCACGCGCCGCAGCTCGGCTTCCCCTTCCTTGGGCCGCCGGGCGACGAGATAGGCCCGGCCCAGCGCGAAGCGCGCCTCGACGTTGGTGGGCTCGCGGTCGAGGACCTGCCGGAGGTCCTGGATCTGGCCGGCCACCACCCCTTCGTCGGGCCTCTGGCCCGACGCGGAGGCCAGAGCGAGCCGGGCCTCCTTGTGACCGGGGTCGATGGCGATCGCCTGCTCGAATGCGCGCCGGGCGCCCGCCGCATCGCCTCGAGCCAGCAGCGCACGTCCCAGGTAGTAGTGGCTCGGCGCGAGCTTCGGGTTGAGCTTGTTGACCTGCTCGAACTCCCGGCTCGCCTCGAGAGGCTTTTGCTTTCCCAGGTAGGCGAGCCCCAGGACCATCCGGGCGCTGACCAGGCCCGGGCTGGCGTCCACGATGCGCTGGCTCCGCGCGATGGCCTCGTCGTACTGCTGTCTCTTGAGCTGCATCTCGGCGGCAAACACCGCCAGCTCGGGCATCTCGCGGTTCTGTTGCATCGCCGCGTCGAGGACCTGGACCGCTTGCTCGTAGCGTCCGTCGCGCGAATAGTGCCGGGCGAGGAGGAGGGTCGCCGGGATATGGCCCGGCCGATCCCGGACGACTCGCTGGAGGAGTCCGATTCCCTCGGCCTCCCGCTTGCCATCGAGGGCGAGCTTCGCCAGCTCGAACCGCGCGGGCGCGAATCCCTCGTCGGCCTTGAGCGCCCGCCGGAACTCCTCCTCGGCCCGTCGCGGCTGCTGCTGGGAGAGGAAGAGCCCGCCGAGCAGCGTGAGGGCGACGGCGTTCCGGGCGTCGGCTTTCACGATGCCCTGCAGATAGCCAATCGCCTCGTCGCCCCGCTTCTCCCGGGTGAGGATCGCCACCTTCGCGGCCATGGCGGATGGGTTCCCGGGATCGCTCTGGAGGACCGTCTCGTACTCTCTCAGCGCGCCCTCAGGATTCTGCTGGAGCCCGCGGACCGTCGCCAGCGCAAAGTGCGCGGGCGTGAAGTCCGGCTTGAGCTCGAGCGCCCGGGTGTACATCTCCTGAGCCTTGGCGAGATCGTTTCGCGCCAGATAGATCTGTCCCAGCAGGGCCAGCGGCCCGGGGCTCTCGGGAGCCAGACGCCGGCCGATCTGTGCCTCCTTCATGGCATCCTGCCAGCGCCCGACCATGAGCAGCGCGCGTCCGGCGTGGACATGGTAGGCGGAGACGACGGCCAGCGGCTTGGCGAGCTTCTCGAACTCGATCACGGCGTCGGCCGAGCGCCCGGCATCGATGTACGCCACCGCGAGGCTGAATCGATTCCAGTGATTCCCCGGCTCGCGATTGACCAGCTCGGCGAACTCGGTGACCGCCTGCGCCGGCCGGCCGGCGCGGAGGGCCGCCTGGCCGAGCAGATGACGGCCGATCGTGAAGCTCGGGTATCGTCGCGTCACCGGCGTGAGGAGATCCATGGCCTCGGTTGCCCGCCCCGCGCGCAGGTAGAGCTCCGCGAGGCCCACCACCACGGGAATGGGGCGCTCGGCGACGGGAAGGCCTTCGAGCTCCTTGATCGCGTCGGCGATCTTTCCCTGTTGCGCCAGCGCCGCGCTCCAGGCCAGACGCACTCGCGGATTCCGAGGGTCCGCGGACCGGGCCTCGACATAGAGTCGGTCGGCTTCCTCGCGCTTGCCGGCCCGCCGCAGCAGCTCCGCCAGCGCGACGAGCGCCTCCGCGAACTTGGGGTTCTGGGCGAGGGCATTCCGATACGACCGCTCTGCCTCGTCCCGCCGGCCCGCGCGGGCGAGCGCGTCACCGTAGCCCTTGTGGAACTCCGGGACCGCCGGGGTGAGCGTGAGGGCGCGGGACAGCAGCGGGAGGGCCTCCTTGGCGTTCCCGCCGGCATTGTGCGCGACCCCGGCCAGATAGAGCGCGTAGGGGTTGTCGGGCTCTTTCTGCCGGATGGCGTCGGCGACGGATAGTATTTCTTCCCAGGCGCCCAGCGGCAGCAGCGCCCGCCCGAGCGCGATCCGAAGCGGGATCGAGCTTGGGTCGAGGTCGATGGCGCGCTGCAGCTCGCGGCGCGCGTCGAGATACCAGGCCTTCGCGTAGTAGGCTTGGCCGAGCGCGTGCAGGGCTGGGACGAAGTCGGCATCGATCGAGAGCGCGTTCTTGAGTTCGATGACCGCTTCGTTGTAGCGCCCTGCGTCGAGGTGCTTGACACCCCGGTCGAGGTACTGTTGCTTCTTGGTGGCGGGGTCCTGGGCGCACGCCGAAAGCACGAGTGAGAGGGCGACGAGCAAGATAAGGACCGGACTCCGGAGCATCACATGAATCATTTCCTTTCCAAGTATACGCCGCCGGGCGCGGGGTGGGGGAAAGCAGCGCCCGAGGCGCTCTGGTTGCGGTCAGGCTCGATCGGCGCCGGAGTTGTAAAGATTTTCGACAGATCCTATGGGTCCCGACGGGCACTCGATTCAATCAGTGGAAAGCCGGCCCCAGAATGGCAACCGCCGATTTAATTGGCGATTTCTGGCTCCCACACGGTGTCGCCCGGCGCCCGGAACGTCCCGAGCTGTCGACCCAGGCAACACCTGCGCTGTCCAAGAAAGTCAGCGACGTCTAAGTGGTCGGAATCGTGGAGGCTCATGTTCTGGCACCCAAACTGCAGAAGCCCCTGCCGGTCACTCACTCTCAAACGAGCACAATCAGGAGATCATCGGGAATGAAGAGCAAGAGAAACTGGCGTGGAGCTTCAATCATCATGGCGGCCACGGCCGTGGTCGCCTTGGCCGTGGCATTTGCCGGAATTGCGTCTGCGTCGACGCTCACCCTTCCGGACCCGACCATCTATGATCCCGTCGCGTACGGGGACAGCTTGGTCTATTCGCTGGAGCTCCAGAACCTGATCCAGAACAACAACAAGCTCAACCCGAACAGCCAGTTCAACGTGTCGTCGTCCGAGGGGGCGATCAAGGACCTCATCGTGATCGGCACCGGGGCCAAGGGGCTATCCTCCACCAACACGAAGGGTGTGGCGGATGACGCCTACAATACGCCGGGCGGCGCCGACGTCTTTTTCAACACGCGGGCTTCGGAGCCGACCAATGGTCCCGCGGTGGGCGATCTCACGAACTCGTGGGAAGTGAGCATCGCTGCGCTCATCACCTATCTGACCGACCCCGTCACCGCCCAGACCTTCAATCTTGTCTTCCTCGTTGACTCGAACCAGGTGGGGAGCGGCCCGGGACAGACGCAGTTCTTCTGGGGCCGCGTCCAGGGCGTCGACGCCCTCGGGAACAATATCGGCGGGTGCTTCGACCTGACGAGCTCCGCCGGGGACGGCGCGGGCTGCGTCCCGATCACCGAGCTCGCCGATGGGGTCAATCCGTATCCGGGGTTCACCGGGAACTATGTCGAGGATACCGGCGTCTTCTGCATGAGCTCGGCGACGGGCGTCCCCTATCTCCCCGATGGGAGCGGCAAGTGCCTAGCGGGCGACTTCGGGCCGGTGAACGCGAACGTCGGCTCCGCCTCCACGGAGTTCGCGCTCTACTTCCCCCTGCTGAATACCGTCACCCAGCTGCAGGCGCTGCTGGCCGCGGGCGCGGTGAATCTCAGCATGGAGTTCCGTTTCAACAACACCGATGGCTATGACACCATCTGGCTCTGCGACCGGTGCTCGATCGGGGGCCCCATCCCGCCGCCGCCGCCGCCGCCCGTTCCCGCCCCTGCCTCCCTGCTCCTTCTGGGCTCAGGGATGATTGGGATAAGCGCTCTCGCGTGGAGACGGGCTCGCCACCAGGCCTAGAGTCCCTCGGCTCCGCTTGTCCGAGTAGAACCCGGGGTGCCGGCCCTGCCGGCACCCCGGTGGTGTCTCTGGCGCCTGCCACCGCAATGGTATCTTCGAGCCCATGATGGTCTCGCCTTCCGGCACGGAGCGGAGTCCGCGCCCGCGCCGGAAGGCCCTGTGGGTCCTCGGTTTCTGTTTCTTTCTCTCCGGTGCGACCGGACTCGTCTACGAGGTCGTCTGGCTCCGGCTGCTCGGGCTCGTCTTCGGCCACACCGTTCACGCGATCACGACCGTGCTGGCCGCCTTCATGGCCGGGCTGGCCCTGGGCTCCGTGCTGCTGGGTCGTCTCGTCGGCCGGACGTCGAACCTGATCCGGACCTACGGGTGGCTGGAGATCGGGATTGCCATCTGCTGCGCGGCGATCCCGGCGGTCCTCGCGGCCACCGGCCCGCTCTATCTGGGGCTGCAGCGGATGCTGGGACTTTCTCCCCTCGCCTTCGGATTCGTTCAATTCGTGATCGTCTTCCTGCTCCTGCTCGTCCCGACCACCCTGATGGGCGGAACCCTCCCGGTGCTGAGTCAGGCGCTGGCGCGGCAGGGATCCCCTCCGGGTCGCATCATTGGAGCGCTCTACGCGGCGAATACGTTCGGCGCCGTGTTCGGTGTTGCCGTCGCCGGCTACGTCCTCCTGCCCGCCCTGGGCAACCGCCTGACCGTCGCCACGGGCGTGGTCGGGAACCTCGCGGTCGGACTCCTGGCCCTCCTCTACGGATCGAGGGCGAGCCGCACGTCCGAGGGGCTCGTCGGCAGCGCCGATCAAGATCCCGGTACGGAAAGCGAGCCCGCGTGCGTGGGGGACGAGTCCCGATCGCGCGGATGGACGATACGCGCCACGATCGCCGCCCTCGGGGTTTCCGGAGCCGTCTCGATGGTCTACGAGGTCGCCTGGTCCCGCGCACTCGCCCTGGCCATCGGCAGCTCGACCTATGCCTTCACTGCGATGCTCGTGGCCTTCCTGGTCGGGATCGCTGGCGGGAGCGCGATGTATTCGTGGCTCGGCGGGAATCGGCGCGCCACCGCGGCGCAGTTCGCCCTCATCCAGGGAGCGATCGGGATCACCGCGACCCTGTCTCTCCTGGCGCTCGGCAGGGTGTCGGGCCTGTTCTTGCTCGGGGTCAGCTGGTCCGACGCCCCCGGGTTCGTGGAGGCCGTCCAGGTCGCGGTGAGCGTGAGCATCATGCTCCTTCCCACTCTTCTGATCGGCGCGACCTTTCCGTGCGCAGTGGCAGTCGTCGCGCCGGATCCGGTCCGGACCGGCCGGGAGGTCGGCACGGTATACGCGGTGAACACCTCCGGCGCCATCGTCGGCTCCGTGATCGCCGGCTTCGTCCTCATCCCGACGCTGGGCGCGCATGCGGCCGCGAAGCTCGGCATCATCGTCAACCTCCTGCTCGCCGCCGGCCTGCTCGCGGCCTCGCGCCGGCTGGACCCTGCCGCTCGGTGGGGCGCGTCTGCCGCGGCAATCGTCCTCGCCCTCGGAGTCTGGGCTCTCCCCGCGTGGAACGAGCGGGTGATGACCAGCGGCGCCGCCGTTTACGCGAAAAACTATCTCCGGGCTCGTTCCGATGGAGCCTGGATGACGGCCCCCACGCTGCCGACGAGTCAACATATCGTCTACTACCGGGATGGGCTCAGCAGCACGGTGTCGGTGCACCGGGAAAGGGACAACCTCTTTCTCCGCGTCAATGGCAAGACGGATGCGTCGACGACCGACGACATGCCGACCCAGCTGATGCTGGGACATCTCCCGCTGCTCGTCCACCCGGCACCGAGCGAGGTCGCGGTGATAGGCCTGGGGGCGGGCGTGACCGTCGCGGCGGTGGCACGGCATCCCGTCACGCACGTGGACGTCGTCGAGATCGAGCCGGCGGTGGTCGAGGCCTCCCGGTTCTTCTCCCATGTGAACGACGGCGTGCTTGGCGACCCACGGGTCCGCACCGTGCTCGCCGACGGCCGCAACTACCTCCTGACCGCCCCCCGCCGGTTCGACGTCATCATCTCCGCGCCCTCCAACCCCTGGATCGGCGGGGTGGCCTCGCTCTTCTCACGGGAGTTCTTCGTCCTCGCGCGCGAGCGACTCCGCCCGGGAGGGCTGATGCTGCAGTGGCTTCAGGCATACGGCCTCACCCCGGACGACTTTCGCATGGTGGTCCGGACGTTCCGTTCGGCCTTTCCAGCCACCACCGTCTGGAGCATGGGAAGCGGAGACTTCCTGCTCCTGGGGGCGGCGGACC
>Ga0134122_10001803_pt1 | contig 15577 bp, 12 predicted proteins | sample KB302_FD_96461 | JGI IMG/M metagenome (GOLD analysis project Ga0134122, IMG submission 96461) | Terrestrial soil microbial communities without Nitrogen fertilizer from Kellogg Biological Station, Michigan, USA - KB3-0-2 | ecosystem: Environmental > Terrestrial > Soil > Unclassified ... | reverse complement strand
TGACGACCGCGGAAGAAACTCACGGAACGGATACGGACCAGTCATGAAAAATATTATTGCCATCGTTCAACGCGAGCTTGGGATGTACTTCGTATCGCCGGTAGCCTATGTGGTGCTGACGATATTTCTGTTTTTGTCTGGAATGTTTTTCCAGACCGTTCTTTCGGAGGTGATGCGGGCGTCCATGATGCAGGCCATGCAAGGCGCCCAGATGGGGCAGGGCGCCCCGCCAATGGACGTGCCGGGAATCGTGAGCCGGAATTTCCTCAGTTCCATGAGCGTGATTCTTCTCTTCATGATTCCAATGATTACCATGGCGCTGATTTCCGAAGAGAAGAAGCGCGGCACGATTGAATTACTGCTGACGGCACCGATTACCGATGCCCAGGTGATTCTCGGGAAGTTTTTTGCGGCGGGATCGTTCTTTGCGATTATGTTGCTGTCGACCTGGATTCCCATGGCGGTGCTCTACATATTCGGGCACCCGGCGTCGGCGCCCATCCTCACGGCATACCTGGGATTGCTGCTCTACAGCTTGTCCCTCGTATCGATCGGGATGTTCATCTCGAGCCTCACGGAAAACCAGATCGTCGCCGGCGTGTTGAGTTTTGGCACGTTCATGCTGCTGTGGCTCATCAGCGTCATGGCAAACGCGGCGCAGGGTTCGTATAAAGCGGTGCTGTCGTACCTCTCGATACTGGATCATCTGGACGACTTCATGAAGGGTGTGCTCTCGAGTTCGAATGTCATCTTCTATGTGTCGCTGGCGTTCGTTGGAGTCTTTCTAACGTACCGCTCGGTCGACTCGTTGCGCTGGAGAGGATGAAATGAAAGAACAACTCAAAAAAGCGGATCTGTTCGGCCTTGCCATCATCGCCGCGACGTTGATTACGTACTCCACTCGTAATGTCTGGTCCATTTACCAGACAATCGCCGCTGTTGCCGGCGGACTCCTGGTGGTGATTTCCCTTGTTCTGAAGCTGCCCGAAATCCGGGCAAGACTCGGACGGCGTTCGTCGAAGTTTGGCATCAATTCGGCGGTTTCGGTGATCCTGGTTCTGGGAATTCTCGTGTTTGTCAATTACCTCGGAGCTCAGCACTCCATCCGCCGGGATATGACTTCCGAAAAGATTTTCAGTCTGTCGGACCAATCCGTTCAGGTTGCGGCCCAGGTGAAGGAAGACGTCAAGTTCATGGCGTTTTATCCGGGCCCCGGCGAGTACGTGCCGACACGCGATCTGCTTCGGCTGTTCGCGCATCAGAACAGCAAAATCTCGTTTCAATTCATCGATCCCGACAAGGACAAGCAGATCGCCGAGCAATATCAGGTGACCGCTTACGGAGAGTTGCAGAACCCCATGACTGGGGAGACGAGTCGTTATGGAACCCTGATTCTGGAAATGGGCAAAAAGACCGAGCGCATCGAGAAACAAGGCGGAGCGCTGAAGGAAGAGGACATTACCAACGCCTTGTTGAAGCTGGTCAAAGGAGTCCAGAAGACCATCTATTTCACCGAAGGTCATGGCGAAAAGCAGATCGATAGTACGGATCAGCGGACTGGGTATTCGCTCGCTAAGGGTGGACTGGAGAAGGAGAACTATGTCATCAAGTCCGTGAACCTGATTCAGGAAGGCAAGGTCCCCATGGACGCAACGGTGGTGGTTATGGCCGGTCCCACCGTCGAACCGGTGCAGGCGGAATTGGACGCGCTTGATACCTACTTGAATGGGGGTGGCAGCGCCCTGTTGCTGTTGGATCCTCCCCCGGGCGCGTCATTGAAGGATTTCCTGAAGAAATGGTCCATCGACGCCGGGAACAATTTCGTTGTCGATGTCAGCGGTATGGGAAAGCTCGTTGGCACGGGTCCGACGATGCCTCTGGTGGCGAAATACGAAGGACACCGGATCACCCAGGGATTCAATGTGATGACATTTTTCCCAATGGTGCGGTCGATCGCGCCGGCAAAGCCGCCAGTCGAGGGAATTTCCGTTGAACCTCTGCTGCGAACGAATGACGCGAGTTGGGGCGAATCGGATTTGAGCCCGGGCGAAAAGAAGAAGGTTCAGTTCGATGAGAAGACCGATATTAAAGGGCCCGTGTCGATCGCTGCCGTTGCGACAAAGACAATGGGAGAAAAAAAGGGCCGCCTGATTGTGTTCGGCGACTCCGATTTTGCCGTCAACGGATTCTATGGAGATCTCGGGAACGGTAATCTCCTGACGAACACGGTGAGTTTCCTCGCGCAGGACGAGAATTTCATTTCGATCAAAGCGAAGGATCCGGCGAATCGCCCGGTGACCATGACGGAGGCGCAGGAGAAGTCGGTGGCTTGGCTTGTGCAGCTGCTGCTGCCGGGTGGGGTGTTGATCGTCGGGATCACCGTCTGGGTGAGGCGGAGGAAGTAGTGCGTTTTCGGGGTACGTTCATTCTCCTTGGGGTTTTCGTCGTTCTCGGCGGCTATGTCTATTTTGCGGAATACCGGAATAGCGATGAACGGGAGCAGCAGGAAGCATCAAAGAAGAAGCTGTTTTCAACCCCGTTGAAGGAGGTTACCGAATTAAGCCTGGTATACCCGGACCACCGGATTTCAGCGGTGAAGAAGGACGACAAACGCTGGGAAATCACCGAACCGCAGGGCATCGACTCCGATTCGGAACAGTGGGAGATGCTGGCATCGAGTCTGTCGCAGATCGAAAAGGATGGCATTGTTTCCGGAAGCTCGGATCCTGCACAGTATGGACTCGACAAACCGGCGGTTGAAGTTCGCGTCAAGACGAAGGATGGCCATTCCGTCGGGATCCTGTTTGGAGCCGAGAATCCCAAGAAGTCCCACAATTACGCCAAACTCGCCGATACGTCTGAAATCTTCCTGAGCCCCGTCACCTGGAGCAAGACGTTCCAGAAGAGTCTGGCCGATCTGCGGAACAAGAAGGTTCTGGAATTCACGGCCGAAGACATCAATTCCATTCGGATCGAAGACGGCAAGAACCATATTGAACTTCAGAAATCCGGAATGGATTGGCTACTGACGAAGGACATCAAGGCGGATACCGGGGAAGTGTCGGGGTTTCTCAGTGCCCTTCAGTCTGCCCGCGCCATGAATTTTGCGGCCGATGGGACCAGTCCGGCAAGCGAAGGTTTGACTCCACCAGAGTCCCGGATTACCTTGCATGATGCGAAGGCCAATGCGGACCGGGTTTTGAGTATTGGAAAATCGGCGGAGACCGACAAGTATTACGCCAAAGACGAGTCGCGGCCCGCAATCATGATCATCGAAAAAGAGATTCCAGCCAAGGTGCGGCGGCCCGTGGTGGAGTGGCGGGACCGGACGATCGTTCACCTGGAGCCGGAAAGCATCGACGAGATCGAGATTGTCCGGGGGAAAGAGAAGATTGCGGTAAAGAAGCAGGGGACAGACTGGAAGCTTGCCGACGGACGGAAAGCACAGTCGGAAAAAATCTCGAATTTGCTCGTCACGCTGGAATTCGAACGGGCGATTCAAATTATCGATACGGGAGGTTCTTCCAGCAATGGGTTGGATAAGCCCCGGCTCGAGGCCACGCTTCGGACGTCCGGCAAGGATGTGGTCGGACTGAAATTTGGAGGTGCAACCAGGAATCCGGACGGTTCGTACTTAAAGGTGTCGACGAGTCCGTCGGTTATGACAGTTGCCGCGGACTTTTACGAAAAATTCAACCTGAAGGCAGACGATCTCGCCGAGACCCAACCTGCACCGAAGTGAAAACGGCGTGAGATGCAGGGGCCGGATTGGCCTCAAACTTTGTGCGAAATCCGAGGAATGTAACCGCGCTCGGGCATGCGACGTAATCACTTATGAGTTTTGAACGCGAACTGGTTGTTCGCGCCCAGGCCGGGGATGAGGCCGCACAGGAGGAGCTGGTCCGGCAGTTCTCTCCCATGGTCTTTCGCTTGATTTCGCGTTTCTTCCGGCACCGGGAAGATGTTGAAGATCTGGCGCAAGACGTTTTCTTTAAGGTCTTTACGCGGATTGACCAGGTTCGGCCAAATGAGAATTTCCCAGGTTGGCTGAGGCAGGTGACGATCAATACCTGCTATGACGAACTGCGGAAGACACGCCGCCGCAATGCGGCTTTTGAGATTTATGGGCCGCTTCAGGAAGTCGAGCCCATGGCGCCCCCCGCCGCGCCGCAGGAGCCGGGAGATTTTGGAATTGCACGGGTTGCATTGGACGCTTTGGACCCGAAATTGAAGATTCCACTGATACTTAAGGAAGTTGAAGAGCAGTCGGTGGCAGAAATTGCGAAAACGATGGGGATCACCCAGACCAATGTGAAAGTTCGTTTGTTTCGAGCGCGCAAGAAGCTGGCCGCGAGTTTGGCGAAATTGGGCGAAATTGGGCGAAAATAGTCGGTCGTAAGCCCACGAGGGAGCCGGGATATGGGACAGAAGCAGGACAGGCAATCAGGCATGGATTCAGGCATAAGCGAGTTTTTCAAAAGTGAACGAGCGCGGGTATTCGAACCCGGCCCGTATTTTGCCAAGCGAGTCATGGCGCACATCGCTGGCCGTGGTGCTGCCGTGAGGGAAAATGCCATCTGGGATGGCGTGATGGCTGGTGCCCGTCCAATATTTGCTCTGGCGCTGGTGCTGTTCCTGGCGATTGTGGCAATACAGTTTTTTGTGCCGGATATGCCCGAACGGGGTCCAATCGACGCCGTTCTATCGCCGGACATTACCGATGGGGAACATCTTCTATTGACGGGGTCGGATCCGACAAGCCCGGAGCTGGAGCAGATGATCATTATTACGGAGGACGGGCAATGATCGCACGGTCGATCAAAGGCAAGTTGTTGGTATTTTCGGTGTTTATTCTTGGGATCGCTTCTGGCGTGTTGATGTCTTATGCCTGGGAGACACGGGTCAGTTCCGCGGTTATTGCCAGCGACGCGAAGTCGGTCAATCGCGCCAAGGCGGATCGCGATGTGAATAACTTCTACGATTACCTGGGACTGAGCAAGGACCAGCGCATTCAGGTGAAGCAAATCACCGAGGATTCGCGTCCGGCGTTTAACAAGCTCTTCCAGCAGACTCGCCCTCAGATGGATGCGCTGCAGAAACAGACGCGGAGCCAGATCCGTGCCGTCCTGACCGACGATCAAAAGAAAAAGTACGACCAGTTCTACGAGGCGCGGCGCAACAAGCAGAGGCCGCCGCACTCGAATTAAATGAGTTTTGAAATACTAAAAACTTTCCAGGAGACGCTTATGAAGAACCTTATGAAGAAATTGATGTTTGTAATTGCAGTCGCAATCCTGGCCGTTCCAAGGGCTGGCCTTGTCTATGCGCAGGACGAATCCATTGATGTCAATCTCCAAAATATTTTAGGTGGTGGTAATCAGCAGGGGCGCGGCGGCAATCGCGCACCTGTGCTTCCCGACTCCAAGGAGATGTTCGCGGAGATAGAAAACACCTTGAAAAAAGGCAAGACCCCTTTGGAAAAGGATCAGATAAAACCGTTGAAGAGCCTGTTGGATTTGGAAATCGTGACGCTTGCGGACAAAATCCAGCTTCTCCGAAACAATAACGGAAACAATCCGGGTAATGCTCCCGGTTTTCCGGAGGGTGGCAATCCTCCTCAGGGCGGTCCCGGTGGCCGTGGCGGTGGCCGTGGCGGACGCGGTGGTGGTGAACGCGAACAGCAGGCGAACCCGCAGACTCAGCAGCAGACCCAGCAACAACAACAAAGCGCCCAGGCCCTGACAGTCGATACGTTGACGACTCTGAGCAATGACGAACTCATCGAAACCAAGCTGCCACTGTTCCTTTCACCGGAACAGGTGGCGTTGGTGAAGAAAGCGAAAGCCGACGACAAGAATAATTCCACGTGTTTGGGCGGCTTGCTGGACCGGGTTTTCAATCAGCTGCAGAACCGCAATAACCAGAACTTCAATAACCAGAATCAGAACCAAAATCAGAATCAGAACCGCGGAAACCAGGCGAATAACAATAACAACAGCGCCAACCGGCCAAACGGTCAGAAGTATTGTATGGCGGCCGATGCGACAGCGGCGCAACGCCTGGAGCCCATTCGGAAGGTGCTTGCGAACGGGAAACTTCCTCTGGCGGCCGATAAGGAGCCACTGGCGGAAGTCGTGATGACGGCGCAGATCGGGACTCTGGAACAAAAGCTGCGGACCACTCTGACACAGAACCAAGGTGGCGGCCGCGGGGGCAACAACAATAACAACAACAATAATAACAATAAGATACAGCAGACCATTCAGACGACGAAGGATGCCATGTATAAGAAGATTGAAGCCTCGTTGAAGCCCGAACAGGCGGCAACTCTGAAGACATGGCATTACACGCAGATGTTGGGACGCAGCCCCGTCGAAACGCTGATCGCCGTCAATGCCATGCAGGACACTCCGCTCAGCGAAGAACAAATCACGAAGGTATCCGTCGCATGGACTGAAATTCACACTCAGATCTACAACGCGGCGAAAGCGGCCAACAAGAATGTTTCGACGAAGGACGTGGACAAAGCCACGATGAACAAGGTTCTGGAAATGCTGGAACCGACGCAGGTGGCGTCCTATCAGCTCGCGATTAAATACGGTCCGGAGGCTGCGGCCGGCGGCGGCAAGTAAGACTCAACAATAAGAAATAGGAAGAATGTAACCCTGCCATCCGAAAGGACGTAATTGCCTTTGTATATCTGGCGCGGGTGGGATTTATCGGGAAGCATGATTCAGAAAACGAAAGAAATCGTATCTACTTTGGGGGAGGTTGGCTACATGCGGAGGCTGAGTTTACTCACACTAATCGTTCTTTTATTGTGCAGCGCGGTTCTTGGCGCCCAGACGGCGGCCCGGGGCCAGGCAACGGCGCCTGTACCGGCGAATGCCGTTAAGGTAAAAGGCAAAGTTCTCGATACGACTGGTCTCGCCATGCAGGGCGCCGATGTTCAGGTATCCTTTCCGGGAACCCCGGTTCGCGTCGTTGCCACTGGAAAAACGGATGGCCAGGGGGAATTTGAGCTGGATGTGGCGCCGGGGGCGTACCAGCTGAAGATCACCGTCCCGGACTTCAAGGACATCAGCCAGACTTTACGCGTCACCTCAGACATGGCAAACCAGCCTCCTCTCAGCTTCGCAATGGCCATTAAGGATGCCGACACGATCGTTGAGGTCAACAGTGCCACCAACGAATTGGGAGTCGATCCGTCGTCCAGTCTGAATACGGACGTGATTACGGGTGATGCACTGCTGGATTTGCCGGACAACGAAGACGATTTGCTGGCGTACCTGACCCAGTTGGCCCAGGCGCGCGGCGGCGACGGCACGGTCACTCTCTCCGTCGATGGATTCAATGATGCAAATCTCCCTCCGCTGGCTCAGATCGCGGAAATTCGCATCGTCAACAGTTCCTTTAGCGCGGATGGTTCTAACGGTCCTCGAATTGAAATCGTGACGAAGGCGGGATCGGGTAAATGGACTGCCAGCACGACGTTGAGTTTCGCGGATCAGCGCCTGGATGCAATGAATCATCTCGCCACTGTGAAACCCAAGTCTCAGAGACGCAATCTTTCGGTCAGTTCCAATGGCCCGCTCATTCCCGGCCGCTTGAGCTTGAACCTCAGCGGCGCGAACAACGAAACCGATTCGGGTGGCAGCGATCTTCGCGCGGTGACGCCCAATGGCCTACTCTCCAATGGTGTTACCAGCATCAGTTCCAACCGCAACATCTCGTTGTCCCCCCGTTTGATGATCAACAAGGTTCACAACCTGACGTCCTCTTTCCGATACACGACTCAGGGCTCGAAGAATAGCGGTATCGGCGGTTTGACCCTGCCGGAACGCGCGGCGAACAGCCATAGCAAGAACTGGCAGTTGCAGTTGAGCGACCGAATCACCAAAGGCAAGATTGTAGACACGATTCGGTTCTCGGAGACCCACAACAGTTCATTCAACGAGCCGACGACTCCGAACGGCTACACCATCAACGTCAGCGGCGCGTTTCAGGGAGGCGCGGCCCCGAATCACACCGACAGCCTTTCTGAGAATTTCACTTTCGGAAATACCATGCAGTGGCAACCCAAGCCCAAGCTGACCTTCAGCGCGATTGCGTTCGAGTTGCAGTATCACAAGACGCAAAGCAACAATCAGAACAACTACAACGGTACGTACACGTTTTCCAGTCTCTACGATTATTGCGCGACGCTCGCTTCGGATTTTTCCGTCGGTTCGCAGTGCGCGGTGGAGCGTCAGAAAAAGGTGGACGCAAAGGCGCTTTACGATGCGGAACAGTCGAACATCGACGCCGGCAGAACTTTGAATATCGCCCCAGCTCCTCCAGTGACATTCACGCAGACATCGGGAGATGCGCGTATCAAGGTGAGCCAGGCGGAGCTCGCTCTGTGGGCTCAGGGCGATTGGAGAGTCACGCCGAGAGCCGACATTTCCTTCGGTTTGCGCTACCAGATCCAACAACATTTCAATGATTATAATAATCTGGCTCCAGTAGCCGGTTTGTCGTACCAGCTGCGGACCAAAGGCAATTGGAAAACCGTCATTCGCACAGGCGTCAAGATGAGCCAGAGCACGTTTGCGATGAGCCAGTACCAGCAGTTCAAGCAATCGGGTACGACTTCGGCCCAGCAGAATCTCACCATCAACAATCCGTCGTATCCGGATCCTACTCAGGGCGGAACGGTATCGATTGTTCCGGTGGTATCCAATAGTACAACCCGAATTCTGGCGGCAGACGCCGTGTCGCCTTATCAAGTGAATCCTTCCTTTGCGTGGGAACAATCCATGCCACGTGGGATGACCGTCAGTGCGACGTACAACATCAGCCGCGGCTATCGCCAGAACCGCAATCTCAATCTCAATGCTCCGTATCCGGGCACTCCGCTTCCGGCAGATATTCAGTTGATGTTGAAGAACATCAATCCCGCAACGGGTCTCCAGGATTTCACCCAGAAGCCTATTGCAACGGCATACGTGAATGCTCAGCGTCCGTTCTTTGGGGGCGGCAACGTCGGTGACATTGTTTTTCCGGCCGGCACTGTCGGAAACATTAACGTGACCCAGTCCGTGGGCAAGTCGTTGACAAAGACCTTCAGTCTTCAGTACCGCGTGACAAATTACTCCTTCTTTAACAACAAGCTTCGAGTGACGGGCAATCTGACCTACGCCGTGACTCGCGGAAAAGACGACAGCCAGTTCGAGAACGTCTACGACCGGTTTGCCGATTGGGCGCGAACCAGCAGTACGGGTCAACGGCTCAGCAGCACCATCACGTTGAACCTCCCGCGTCGAACAACCGTCGCGTTCACCAGCATCGGTTGGAATTCCGGCCGGCCCTACAGCATCACGCTGGGCACCGACGCCAACGGAGACTCCAGCAACAGCGATCGTCCGGATCCCATCCAATGCGCGGACCTCATTGCCCAGGGCAAATTGCACTCGACCGCCCAATGCGAACGCGATGGGGCAACGGGACCGAGCAGTTTGTCGCTTCCTCAGGCACGTATCACCAAGATTTTCATCCTGTCGGTTCCGAAACCCACGTCATCCCCATCCCTCGGACGGCTGGTCAGTTCCTTTGCTGAACCGGCGCAAGGCGGTGGCGGTGGCGGCGGCGGTGGTGGGGGCGGCGGTGGCTTTGGCGGCGGCGGTGGCGGTGGTGGCGGCGGTGCTGCCAATCCGAACCGCGTCCCGACCGGTGCGCGCACCATCTCGTTCAACGTTCAGGCTTCGAATTTTCTCAACAGCTCGGTGCGATCGAACATCAATGGTCAGTTGTCTTCGCCCCTCTTTGGACAGGTGACCGGTGGCAGTTCTGGACGCAAGATCACGCTCGGTATGACCATGAAGCTCTTCTAGGAGACAAACAAGACCCGAGTGTGGCGAGTTCCGTTGAAAGAAGCCACATTCGGATGCCGGGGATGGAAGCAGGAGCCCCCCCCTTAATCCTGCTTCCGTTCCCGGTTTTTCTTTTCCAGCTATAATTCCCGCTATGCATCATTTTGACTATAGCGGCGGCCGTCTCCACTGCGAGGAAGTTCCTCTTCAACGTATTGCCGATGAAGTTGGCACGCCCGCCTATATATACAGCGAACGCACGCTGCGCCGTCACGTCCGCGTCTTTGAAGAAGCATTCCAATCCATACCTCACCTCACCTGCTACGCCGTCAAGGCGAACTCCAATGTCAACATCCTCCGTCGTTTCTCGGAATGGGGAACCGGGTTTGAAATCGTCTCCGGAGGCGAACTCTTCCGTGTACTGAAGGCGGCCGGTTCCGCCAGTAAAGTCATCTTCGATGGTCCAGGCAAGACTGCCGCCGAGATCCGGTTCGCGCTGGAATCCGACATCCTGTTTCTGAATGTGGAGTCGGGAGCCGAAGCCGACCTGATTATCGAAACTGCCCGCCGGCTGGGAACGAAGGCGCGCATCTCCATCCGCACCAATCCGAACGTCGATCCGAAAACCCATCCCTACATCTCAACGGGAATGAAGAAGCACAAATTTGGAGTTGGAATTTCCGAAGCCCGCGAGCTTTACCTGCGCCTGAAGAATATTCCGGAAATTGAACTGGTCGGTGTCACTTGTCACATGGGCTCGCAGATTACTCAGATGGGACCGTTTGTAGAAGCTCTGGCGAGCATCGGAGCGCTTATCGGCGATTTGAAAAGCAACGGCATTCCGCTTCAATATCTGGATTTCGGTGGCGGCCTTGGGATTACCTACAATGGTGAAGAGCCGCCGTCACCTTCCTGCTATGCTGGCGCCATCATCGACGCGACGAAGAATCTTGGAATGACCGTGGTACTCGAACCCGGCCGCGTCATTGTCGGTAATGCCGGGATACTGCTGTCTCGCGTCGTGGTTCGCAAAAGTCAGGGAGATAAGCATTTTGTAATTATCGACGCGGGAATGAATGACCTGATCCGCCCTCCGCTGTACGGATCGCACCACAATATCTGGCCTGTTATTGAAGAAGACGCCGAAAGGAGCTCCCGCGAGATTGTCGATGTCGTCGGACCAATTTGTGAATCCGCCGATTTCATTGCCCAGGATCGCGAACTTCCTAAGCTTGAGGCAGGAGACTTGATGGCAATCATGAGCGCCGGCGCCTATGGATTCAGTCTCTCATCGAATTATAATTCCCGCCCGCGCGTGGCCGAGGTGCTGGTGACTGGAGATCGTTACGAAGTGATTGGCCGGCGGGAGACGTATGAGGATCTTATACGATTGGAAACCCAAACGGGGATCGGATCTCCCTAATGGGCTCCGAGTTCATCCAGCTTCGCTCTCACCTTGGAAATCAGCACATTCGAATCTCCAACAAGCGTGTCGCTCCATTGAACCCTGCCGTCCTTGTCGACAATCGCATAGCTGGCGACGCGAGTTTCCAGCAGGCGGGAGCCGTTATTGAACACCATTGGAAATGTCATCCCGGCGGGTCTGTCCTGGCCGCGGCTGGAAATTCCAAGTATTTGCAGGTCGCGCCGCGTTCCAAAGGCCTGGTACAAACGCTGAAGATTCTGTGAGGTCTCCGGCCGATCCGCGGACCAGACTCCGAAAAGTAATATCCGGTTTCGATAATCCTGCAGGCTCTTCGAGTAGCCCTCGGGAGTGATCACCTGAAATTCCGGCGCATTATCCGAAATAGCCGGTTCGGGCGGAGGCTTGACAGGCTGCAATCGTGGATCCGGAGCATCCGGCTTCGTTCGATCGATAGATAGGGAAGGTTCCCCTTTGTCTTCGGCTTTCGACGGATCTGGATTCTGAGCGGCGGATTGATTGGCGGAGCCCTTTGGTCGTTCAGTCTGATTGAAAATCACGATCCCAAGTACCGCCAACAGCGCCACCGCAGCGGTCGCCAGTCCAAGTTGAAAGCCCATGCTGCGCCGGGGTGCGAAAGCCGCGGCACGGGCCTTCGTCATTCGATATGCCAGAACCTGTTTGACCAGAGGATCCGTTTCGTGCAGCGCCTGGAATTCTTTACGGCAACTCAGGCAGGTTTGCAGATGTTCCGAGGCGAGTTTGAAGTCCTCGGTTCCGAGGCTTTCGCAGAAGAACGCTTCGAGATTAGTGCTAAACCACCGGCAATCAACTTTCATTATTTCCCTTTATTCTCCAGCGCGCTTTTCAGGCGTTTGCGGGCGTAAAAAACGCGCGATTTTACCGTCCCCTGAGGGATTTCCAGAATCTCCGCGATTTCCGGGATGGTCATGCCGTCCACAGCCAGCATCAACAGCGGCAACTTGAATTCGGCTGGCAGCCGGTTTACCTGCTGATCCACATCCATGAGTCTTTCGCGTGGAACGTTTTTCAAGGGATCGGGCGGATCAAACTCCGGATGAGAACCGTCCTCACGTTCCATTTCAACGTCACCAAAGAACACCCAGCGTTTCAAACGCCGCGCGGCGCTCCGGTGGTGATTGATCGCCACACGTACAACGATGCGCGACAGCCATATGCGGAGCGGACAATCCCCTCGGAACCGCTCCATTCCCCGATACCCGCGCAAGAGAGCCTCCTGGACGATATCCTCCGCATCCACCGGATTGCGCGCCGATGCGACTGCGATCTGCAAGAGATACGGCCGGCAATCGCGGGCAGCCGTTTCGAAATCGGACTGGGGATCTGGGGCCGCCACCATGTTCTGTTTAAATGACAGCAGCGAGGAGGAAAAGGTTCAAAGCTGCCTTTTAGGTATCTTGTTCTTAATCTGGTCGCGCTTTTTCTTGATCTGATCGGTTTCCTTGGGTTCGGTCGCCAGGTTCAAGGCCTTTTGCCATTCGGAATCCGCCTCCGGATACTTCATGATCCTGTTGTAAAGATCGCCAAGGTGCTCGTGCATGGTGGAGTCCGTGCTCGCAAAACGGACGGCTTTTTTCAGGTACTTTTCTGCTTCATCCAGGCGGTTCAACTTGTAGTAAACCCACCCCAGGCTATCCAGGTATGCTCCGCTGATCGGTTCCGCATCCACAGCCTTTTGAATCATTACCAGCGCTTCGTCCAGCTTGATGCCGCGATCCGCAAGCATGTATCCGAGGTAATTCAGCGTTGCAGGACTGTCCTTGTCGAGTTCAAGCGATTTCCGGAATGCCTTTTCGGCATCGGCATCCTTCTTTTGTTTTTCGTAGAGGGCTCCCTGCAGGAAATAGACTCTCGAATCCATTGGGTAGCTCTTGGCCGCGCGTTCGAGTACGGCCTGCGCTTCGTCCCATTTTTTTGCCCGTTGATAGATGTCCGACATTGCCGACAGAATGTCCAGGTCGGGTGGACTGCCTTTGGCCAGACTTTCCAGAGCCTTGATCCCTTCGTCAACCTTGCCTCTTTCCGCGATCATGTCCGCCGATATCATCAGGAGCTGCTGGCTGGTGGGATTCTCTTTCAAGGATTTCTGCAAGTACTGATTCGCCATATCCAGATTCTTCCCGGCGCGATAAGACTCCACGATCAGAGCGTCGACGCGATCCTTTTCCGTCGAGAAATTCCTCAGTCCCTGATAAGCCACGATCGCCTGGTCATAATGTCCCAGCGATGAATTCAACGCCGCAATATTGGTCAGAAATATCGAGCGGTTCTGCTGTTCGGCCGGCGTATACCTGCCATTCGGTTTTTCAGAGTTCTCGAGCAGCTTTCCCAGCCGTGCCACGGCATCTTCCAGCTTGCCCTCATCGCGATCCACGAGGAACAAGTTGAACTGGATTTCAGAGTTGTTGGGAACAAGTTTATCCGCCGAATTCAGGACCGCCCGGGCCTTATCGAAGTTCATCGTGCGGCGATAGATCTGAGACAGCCGCAGCAAGGTCGGAGCGTCGTTCGGATTATCCCGAATCATTTTTTCGAAGGCCGCCTCTGCTTCAGCGAAGCGATCGTCCATGAACAATGCCTGCGCATAATTCCCCTCGACGTCTGGATCCTCCGAACCCAGCATGATGGCCTGCTTGTACTTTTCCGCCGCCTTGCCAAATTCCTGCAGGTAAAAGTAGGCATCCCCGAGTTCCTTTGTTGCACGATCCGAGTCGGCTCGGCGCTTCAGAAAGTCTTCAAGAATTGCGACCCCGGCCTTGTTGTCGCCGGCCTTGATTTTAAGGTCTGCCAGTGCGAGGGCTGCTTCTTCAGAACCCGGGTCGGCGTTCAGGTGTTTCCTGTAAATCTCCTCCGCTTTGTCGTTCTGTTTCGTGACCTGATAAAGCTGTCCAAGTTGGAGATATGCCTGCGGATCTGCAGGGTCGATGCGCATGATTTCTTCGAGTTCGTGGACGTTCGAATTGATCAACTCGGCCGTGGGATTCGCATTACCCTGTATGAGCGTCCGCCAGAAGACCTGGCTCAGCAGCGTGTGCGCGTCGATATTATCGCGATTGATTTCGATGGCCTTGTTGGCTGCATTGACCGCTTCGGTAACCCTCTGGTTCCGGAGATAGGTTTGGGCCATTTCAGAATAAAGCGTGGAATTCCTGGAATCCAGATCCAGAGCTTTCTTGTACTCGTCAATCGCCTCCGAGAAACGGCCCTGGGAGTCGTACAGACGAGCCTGCGAGAAGTGGTAATACGCGTCCGCCCGCCGGGGTGTTTGCGCACCAGCGGGACCCTGGGCCGTTGTTTGCGCAAATACCGAAGGCGCAAAAGCTACAAGAAGCAGCGCGAAGTACCCTTTTTTCATAATCCACCCAGTCGAAAAATTTAGGAGACGGGACGTTCGGGGATTATACATCAGCCTCTAGTGTTTAAAATGCCTCAGACCGGTGAAAATCATCGCCATACCATGCTGATTTGCCGCTTCGATGACTTCGTTGTCTCTTACGGATCCGCCCGGTTGAATGATAGCGGTGACTCCGGCCCTGGCCGCTTCGTCGATGCCATCCCGGAACGGAAAAAAGGCATCGGACGCCATCACGGATTCTTTTGACGTAGGGTGGGCCTTTTGGACACTGATCTTTACCGAATCGACACGGCTCATCTGTCCGGCGCCGACCCCGACCGTGCGGCCCTCCCTGGCGAGAACGATGGCATTGGATTTGACATGCTTTGCCACACGCCACGCAAATTCAAGATCGCGCTGTTCCGCATCGGTTGGTTTGCGCGCCGTCACAACGCGGGATTCCGGTCCAATGAGCGAGGCATCTCTTTCCTGAAGCAGCATTCCGCCGGACACACGTTTCATTTCAAGTTCGGCAGGGCCGCCGTCATCGGCTGCGTTGACGACGACAAGGCGCAGATTCTTCTTCGTCGACAACTGCCTGGCCGCTGCTTCATCAAAACCCGGCGCGACGATCGCTTCCACAAACAACTTCGAAACCTCGATGGCGGTCGGGCCATCGACCGCCTTGTTAAAACCGATCACGGAGCCAAAAGCCGATACGGAATCGGCTTCGTAGGCCTTCAAATACGCGCCTTGAAGCGTGCCGGCCACAGCGGTGCCGCAGGGATTGGTGTGTTTGATCACGCAGCAAGCGGGTTCGTTGAATTCACAAATCAAATTCCATGCCGCTTCAAGGTCCACGATATTGTTATAGGACAATTCTTTTCCCTGCAGTTGTCTGGCAGCCGCGATTCCGCGCGGCTGCTG
>Ga0134122_10001802_pt1 | contig 15582 bp, 11 predicted proteins | sample KB302_FD_96461 | JGI IMG/M metagenome (GOLD analysis project Ga0134122, IMG submission 96461) | Terrestrial soil microbial communities without Nitrogen fertilizer from Kellogg Biological Station, Michigan, USA - KB3-0-2 | ecosystem: Environmental > Terrestrial > Soil > Unclassified ... | reverse complement strand
GCGATGTCGTGGCCGAGCCCTTCGGGCGTTTGCGCCGTCCAGGCCGCCTTGGTCACCGGGGCCGCCATGTCCACCTGTCGCAACTCCTGGAAGGCGCCGCGCCCGAGCTCCTTGAGGCCGGCGTGTCCCGACAGCAGCAGCAGCGGGGCGTGCGCCGCCTCCGCCGTCGCCAGGGCGGCGAGCGCATTGGCGTGCCCCGCCCCGCCGCTTACCAAGGCAATGCCGCATTGGCCGGTCAACCGGCCCCAGGCATCGGCCATGTGCACGGTCGCCGCCTCATGGCGCACGTGCAGCAAGCGCAGCCTCGAGCCGAGCACGGCATCGAAAATCGGCATGATGTGGTTGCCGGACAGGGTGAAGATATGCGAACAGCCCGCCAGCTCTAGGGCGCGCACGACGAGATCGGCGCCGCGGATCGAATTCGACATAACGGGCGCCTCCGCAAAGCTCACCACACCATGAGCCTCATAGCGCAGCTTAGGGGCGTCGAATAGGCGTTCGGCTTGAGGCTTAGTGCGGCTCCGGCTCGATCGAGAACGAAGAGGGTTGCTCGCCGGCCTCGCTCACGCGCCAGATTTCGCCGAAGGCCGCTTCCACGTTGCGGCAAAATCGCTCCGTATCGAATAGGGCGGTGCGCGTTTTGTTGTGCGCAAGTTGGCCTTTGAGGGAGGCCCGGCGGGCCGGGGACCGAGCCACCGCCAGCGCCAGGTCCTCGTATTGGGCAAGCGAATCGGTCACGAGCTCGGGCATGCCGATGGCCTTGAGCAGACTTCCGGCCATGCGCGAGGCATAACTGCTGCCGCTACAGGTGATCACTGGCAATCCGCACCACAGCGCGTCATTGCAGGTGGCGCCGCCGTTGTAGGGGAAGGTGTCGAGGAAGAGATCGGCGGCGAGCTGATGGCCAAGATAGCTTGCATAGTCGACGCGTGGCGCAAAGATCAGGCGCGCCGGGTCGATGCCGGCACGGCGCGCCTCGTGCATGAGATTGGCCTCAGCCCAGCGATTGTCGGCAACCAGCCAAAGCACGCTACCCGGCACGGCGGCGAGCAGCCGCATCCAGACGTCGAAGAGCGCCGCCGTGATCTTGTAGCTATTGTTGAAACAGCAAAACACCAGGGCATTGTCAGGCAGGCCCAGCTTTGCGCGCGGCGGCGGTGCAAGCGGCGCCGGCCGGTTGCTGTCGCTCACTTGGAAGCAATCGGGCAAGTAGATCAGCTTTTCAGAGAAGAACGGCTGCTGCGCCTCGGGCACCACGGTGCGGTCGACGATGGCATAGTCGATGAAATCGGCGCCCATCGTCGCCGGATAGCCGAGGTAGGCCACTTGTGCGGGCACCGGACGCCAGGCCAGTGCCCGGCTGCGGCTTCCCTCCGTGTGGCCATCGAGATCGACGAGGATGTCGATCTCGAGCGCCCGCAACCTTTGGGCGATGGCCGCATCGGCGAGCGGCCGCACGTCGATGAAGTGATCACAGGCCTGAGACACCCTGCGCCGCAGTGGGCTCTTGTCGTCGGGTCCCGACGAGACCGCGAACACCTCGAATTGCGAACGGTCGTGGCGTTCGATGAGGTCGACGATCAAACGCGCGGCGGGGTGCTCGCGCAGGTCGAAGGAGAAATATGCCAGTTTGATCCGCCGGTGCTTATAGCTCTCGCCGTTCCACAGCGCGGGATAGGCGATACCGATGCTGTGCCGGACAAAAGCCTGCGCCGCCGTGTGCTGCACGGCGGGATCATCGGTGATGGCGAGGATGGGAAAGGGTGGGCCATTCAAGCGGCCATGCCGGGCTCGCTCTAGCAGCGCTTCGGAGTGCGGCGCCACTTGGCGCCAGGCGCACATTTGGTTTGAGACCTGAACGTACTGCAAAAGCGCATGACAGTCGTCGGCCATAGCTTCGCTGGCATGGCGGTAGCTGGCGGCGGCGGCGTCCAGGTCGCCAGCGGCGGCCAAGGCGTTGCCCAAGTTATGGTGGGCGACCGCGTTGTCGGGCTGCATGGCGATGGCGCGCCGGTAGGCGGCGGCCGCGCCGCCCATTTGCCGCTGAGCACTCAAGGCACTGCCGAGACTGATGTGAGCATCGGCATCATCGGGCCTCAGCCTGACGGCGCGCTCAAGCGCCACGACGGCTTCGTCGTCGCGCCGCAGGCCCAAGAGCGCGTTGCCGAGGCCGCGATAGGCCTCGGCAAAATTGGGGTTGGCGGCAATGGCCTGGCGAAAGGCGGCGATCGCCTCTTCGTCGCGCCGTTGTCGGGCATGGGCCGTGGCCAGATTGTTATGCGCTTTGGCATAATTGGGTCTGATCTCGAGGGCGCGTTGACACGCCTCGGCCGCCTCATCGAAGCGCCCGAGCGCAATCAGGACGTTGCCGAGATTGTTGTAGGCTTCCGCGTAGTCGGGTTTGAGGGCAATGGCTTGCCGATGGCTGCCAACGGCCTCCTCTCGGCGGCCCAGGTCGGCGAGCGCATTGCCGAGGTTGCTATGCGCCTCGGCAAAGTCGGCCTTGAGTTCGACGGCGCGCCGAAAGCTCGCGAGCGCTTGTTCGGGTTGTCTTGCCGCGAGCAGCGCCGTGCCCAGGTTGTTGTGCGCGCCAGCGAACTTCGGCTGCAGCGCCAGCGCCCGTTTGATCAGCTCGATGCCCTCGGCCGAGTGCCGCCGCGAACTCAACAGCACCCCCAAAAGGTGCAGCGCGTCAAAATCGTTGGGCGCGGCAGTGAGGATGGCGCGATAGAGCCTCGCCGCCTCCTCGAGCTTGCCGCTGCGATGCAGCGTCATCGCCTGCCGGAGGGCGTCGGCCTTGCTGATGCCGGCTGGCGGGGCGGCGGTCGGAGTGGGCTTGCTCACGCGTGATCCATGGCTTGCGGCGGGCGCCGCCTCGCCCGCCGTTTTATCAGCGCCCATGCAACAGCGGCGAGCAAAAACGCGCAAAATTCACGGGCACCGTTGTGCACGGGCGCCACGGCCAACCCACGGGCGCGCGCAGGCCCTTGCACACCCAGGCGTCATGGCCGCTTGGGGCCGGAGGCTGTGCCCGCTGCCCGCGCTCGACGCCGAAGTGCTCGCTGGCGGGCCGGCTGCTGCCCTTGACGCCCGGCATTGCGATGTCCCAACAAGGGGGCTGGCCTCCTTTCGGCTCGCACCCCCGTCCAGACTGAGGGAAAGCAAAATGCGCATCTTCACGGCGACGCTTGCCACCGAGACCAACACCTTTTCGCCGCTACCCACCAGCCTTGCCTCCTACAAGGAGAGCGTCTTCCTGCGGCCAGGGGAGCATCCCGATGATGCACCGCGCATGTGCACCGCGCCGCTGTTCGTCGCCCGCAGGCGCGCCGCCAAGGACGGCTTTAGCCTGATCGAGGGCAGCTGCTTTGCCGCCAGCCCGGCGGGTACGACCAACCGCCAAGACTACGAGACCATGCGCGATGAAATCCTGGCCCAGCTGAAAAGCGCGCTGCCGGTCGACGGCGTGTTGCTAGGCCTGCACGGGGCCATGGTGGCCTACGGCTACGACGACGTGGAGGGTGACATTCTTGCGCGCGTGCGCGAGATCGTTCCGCGCCATTGCGTGATCGGTGTCGAGCTCGATCCGCATTGCCACCTGACGCGCAAGCGCGTTGAGCTCTCCGACATTATCGTCCTGTATAAGGAGTTTCCACACACCGACGTGGTCGAACGCGCCGAGGAGGTGCTCGATCTCATGCTAGCGACGCTGCGCGGCCAAATTGCGCCGGTCATGTCGGTCTACGATTGCCGCCAGATCCAAAGCTATCCCACCACGCTGCCGCTGATGCGGCGTTTCGTCGACAAGGTCAAGGGACTGGAGGGCAAAGGTGGCATTCTGTCCATTTCGATTGGCCACTGCTTTCCTTATGCCGATGTCCCTGAGCTTTCTGGCCGCGTGCTCGTGATTGCCGACGGCGACAAGGGCAAGGCCAATGCGTTGGCGCAAGAGCTCGGCGAGGAATTGGTGGCGATGCGTGGCAAGACCATGCCGGAATACCTCGCTATTGAGGCGGCGATCGCGGCCGCGCGCGCCCAAGACGCTGGGCCCGTCGTCATCGCCGAGCCGGCCGACAACGCCGGCGGCGGAGCCCCGTCCGACAACACCAGCATTTTGCGCGCGCTGGTTGCCAGCAACGCGGTGGACGCGGGGCTCGGACCGATCTGGGACCCGGTGGCCGTCAAGCTCTGCTTCGATGCCGGTGTCGGCGCCACCTTTGCTCTGCGCTTGGGTGGCAAGACCGGACCGGCTTCCGGCCAGCCGTTCGATGCGCAGGTGACGGTGATTGGCCTTGCCAGGGATAGTTGGCAGAGCTTTGGGCCCACCAAGGTTCCCCTCGGTGACTGCGCCGCCGTGCGCATCGGCGGTATCGACGTCGTCCTGATCAGCAACCGCACGCAAGCCTTGGGTCTTGAGCTGTTCAGTAACCTTGGCATCGATCCGGCGCGAAAGCGGATTTTGGTTCTCAAGTCGACCAATCATTTCATGGCCGCCTTCGGGCCAATTGCGAAAAAGGTGCTCTATGCCGATAGCGATGCGCCGCTGGCGCGCGACTATCGCCGCGTACCCTACGTCCGCGTCCAACGTCCGATCTGGCCGCTCGACGAGATAACCCATCCGGGGCTGATCTTTTGAGGCTCCCGCTCGTGCCGGGCCGCTCCCACCCCCGTGGGGCCACTGCGCGCATAGCTCGCGGCGGCCTTTTTGGTTAGATTGCGCTGCGGCCGGATGGGAGTTCGGCAGCAACGAGGCAAGACGCCAGCTCGACGGCATGGACAAGAAGCTCCTGGACGACTGTTTTCTGAGCGACCGGCCGCGCCTGCTCCATGCGGAGGCGCTGGCAATCCTGCGTGACCGGGTGCGACCGGTTGTTGGGGTTGAGCGCGTGCGGCTCGCCGACGCCCTGAACCGGATCCTTGCCGACCCCGCCGTCGCCCCGCAGGACGTGCCCGCGCACACCAATGCCGCCGTCGACGGCTACTCCTTCGCGGCCGCCGATTATCGCGGAGACGCCGGGGCGACGTTGGCGCTCGGCGGGCGGGCCGCCGCGGGGCACCCGTTGCCCGGAGCGCCCCCGCCAGGCACCGCGGTGCGGATCTTCACTGGCGCCGTCATGCCGGACGGCCATGATACCGTAGCGATGCAGGAAGACGCGCACGCGCGCCTCGAGAATGGCCGCGCGGTTGTGAGCATCCCCAGCGGCCTCAGGCCACAAGCCAATGTGCGCAAGGCGGGCGAGGACGTCGAAGCCGGGGAGACAGTGCTCGGTGCCGGGTCGGTGCTGCGACCGCAGGATCTGGCCGCGCTTGCCGCCTTAGGGCGGGCCGAGGTTGCCTGCTATACGCGGCTCAAGGTCGCCATCCTCGCCAGTGGCGATGAGATCGTGCGCGCGGGGGCCGCGCTGCCACCAGGACAGGTTTACGATGCCAACACGCCCATGCTGGCGGGCCTCATTGCGGCGGCGGGTGCGGGGGTCGTCGATCTCGGCGTATTGCCCGACGATGCCGAAATCGTCCGGCGCCGGCTGGCCGAAACGGCTGCGGCCTACGACGTGATCATCACCTCGGGAGGCGCCAGCCGGGGCGAGGAAGACCATCTGGCGACGGCGCTCGCTGCCTTGGGCAAGCGCCACCTCTGGCAGCTTGCCATCAAGCCAGGACGTCCCATGAGTTTCGGCCAAATCGGCGACGCCATCGTGGTCGGTCTGCCGGGCAATCCCGTTGCCGTGTTTGTCTGCTTTCTGCTCTACGTGTGGCCCCTGCTGCGACGCCTGGGCGGCGCGCCGTGGCCCGAGCCGCGCCGCTTTAGCTTGCCGGCGCATTTCGCCTTTCCCAATCGCAAGCTGGGGCGGCGCGAGTTCTGGCGCGGCACGCTGGTGCGGGCGCCGCAGGGGGGCTGGGCGGTCGTCAAATTTCCCCGCGATGGCTCGGGCCTGATCTCGGGGCTGCGCGCCGCCGACGGGTTGATCGAGATCCCCGAAGATGTGCCGGAGGTGAAATGGGGTGACCCGGTTGCCTTCATGCCCTTTTCGGAATTTTGCATCGCAAGCCGCTGAACCGGCGCACCGCCCCCAAGTCCCGCAAAATTTCTTTGATTTTACAGTGCATTATTTTGCAGGCTTGCAGATAGGTCAGCATTGCTGACATAATTGTTTCCGGGCCAAAGGGGAGCCCAGGAGACAGCGATGACGATCAGCGGCCAAGCGACTGAGTGGGAGCCACGTTATGCGCACCGCGCCCAGCGCATGGTTGCCTCCGAGATCCGCGAGCTCCTCAAAGTGTTGGAGCGGCCCAACGTCGTCTCCTTCGCCGGCGGGATCCCCGATCCAGCACTATTTCCCGTCGCCGAGATCGGCGCCGCCTACACCGACGTCCTGTCGCATCCGACCTCAGCCGGGGCGGGCCTGCAGTACTCGGTGAGCGAGGGTTATGCGCCCTTGCGGCAGTGGATCGCCGACGACATGGGTCGTCTCGGCGTTCCCTGCGCGCCTGACAACATCGTCATCACCAACGGCTCACAGCAAGCCCTGGAGTTCCTGGCCCGGCTGCTCATCTCCCCGGGCGATACGGCGCTGGTAGGGATGCCCACCTATCTCGGGGCCTTGCAGGCCTTCGCCGCCTACGAGCCGCGCTACGACGAGCTTCGCCCCGAACTGGGAAACCGGACACCGGATTCTTACCGGACGGCAGCGGCGGCAAGCGGCGGCGCCGTCAAGCTCGCCTACGTGGTGCCTGATTTTGCCAACCCCACGGGCGAGACGCTGTCGACGGCCGCGCGCCAGGGCCTGCTTGATCTGGCCGGGCAACTCGATATTCCGATTCTCGAAGACGCCGCCTATAGCGCGCTCAACTTCGAGGGCGCGCCTAGGCCCTCGATTCTAGCCCTGGATGTGGCACGCTGCGGCAGCATCGAAGCCGCGCGCACGATTTACTGCGGCACATTCTCCAAGACACTCTCTCCTGGTTTGCGGGTCGGCTGGATCGTCGCACCGCGCGCCTTGATCCGCCGCCTGGTGCTCGTCAAGCAGGCTTCCGACCTCAACAGCGCCACCCTCAATCAGATGGTGATGCACCGCGTGGCCGACAGCATCTACGACCGGCAGGTCGCCGCGGCCCGCGCGCATTATCGACGCCGGCGCGATCGCATGTTGGCCGCGCTTGTGCGCCATATGCCAAGCGGCTGCCGCTGGAGCGAACCCAAGGGTGGGTTGTTCGTATGGCTGCGGCTCCCCAACGGCCAGGACAGCGCCGCGCTGTTGGGACGAGCCGTGGAAGAGGCCGGCGTGGCCTTCGTACCGGGTGCCGCCTTCTATTTCGATCGCAGCGGCCACGACCATCTTCGCCTTAGTTATTCGCTCGCTACCGAGGCCGAGATCGACACCGGCATCGCGCGGCTGGCAGCGCTGATCTGAGCGGCGGCGGCAAGTTGACAGCCGGGTCTCGGCCCGCGACCATCCACCAAACTGGCGCCTTGAGAGCCAAACGGCGCTGCCAACGAGGAAGCGAAGCTATGACCAGCATGGCGTTCGAACGGCGTCGGGTGGGCGGCACGTCGGTGATGACGAGTGCGCTAGGGTTCGGTGGGGCCCCGATCGGCGGCTTTCGCTTCGCTCTCAGCGACCAGCAGGGCGCAGAGGCGCTGGCCGCCGCCTTCGACGGCGGCATTCGCTATTTCGACACCTCGCCCTACTACGGCTATGGCCGCAGCGAGCTCATTTTCGGCTATGCCCTGCGCCCGCACCCGCGCGACGACTACGTGCTGTCGACCAAAGTCGGCCGTTGGCTGACCCCCCTGCGGCCAGGTGAGCGCGTGGAGGGCTGGCGTACCGGTGGCCTGCCCTTTAAGGCAACCTTCGACTACAGCCGCGATGGCACCTTGCGCTCGCTCGAGCAGTCACTGCTCCGCTTGGGGCTCCCGCGCATCGACGTCGCTTTGATCCATGACGCCGATGTGCACACGCACGGCAGCCAGGCCGAGGCCGATCGGCGCTTTGCCGAGGCGATGGCCGGCAGCTATCCCGCCCTGGTCGAGCTGCGCCGCGCCGGCGTCATCAAGGCCATCGGCGTCGGCCTCAACGAGACGGCGATGAGCCTGCGCTTCGCGCGCGAGGCCGATCTCGACTGCATCATGCTGGCCGGTCGCTACACCCTGCTGGAGCAGGGGGCGCTCGATGCGCTGCTGCCGCTGTGTGAGAAAAAGAACATGTCGATCCTGCTGGCGGCGCCGCTCAATTCCGGAATTCTGGCCACGGGCGCCCGCGCGGGCGCAACCTACGACTACCAGCCAGCACCAGCGCCGATCCTCGAGAAAGTTCGTCGCATCGAGACGGTGTGCCAGCGCCATAAGGTCGATCTCACGAGTGCGGCGCTCAAGTTTCCCCTGGCCCACCCGCGCCTTGCCTCAATTGTCGCGGGTGCGCTCAAGCCCGCCGAAGTGCGCGAGAACATGGCGCGCATGTCTACTGCGATCCCAGCCGATTTCTGGCGCGAGCTGAAGCACGAAAAATTGCTGGCCGAGGCCGCACCCGTCCCCGACTAAGCGAAAAGCCCCGCGCCCGCAGGATCTCCACGCCTCATAGCAGACAAGGAAAGGGTCGGTAGCTCCGGCGGGGGCCCGTGCCCTGCAGCACGCTGAGGGATGCCCGTGCCTCCGGTCCGCTGACGAGGTCCGTGCCTCCGCCCCGCTGACAAGGTCCGTGCCTCCGGCCCTCCGTGCCTCCGGCACGCTGACAAGGTCCGTGCCTCCGGCACGAGCAACCGTCTGCTTAGTCTCTAGGCCGCCTCTTCAATGCCGAGGCGATCGAGGGGCCCGAGCTCCTTTTCCAGCTTTGGCCGCACCCGCTCGGCGAAGGCTTCGATGGATCGCAACGCCGTATTCTGCGGTGAGGCGCCGGCCTGAAAGTGCAGCAGCATGTGCTTGGGTCGCGCTGCGCGCACGAGGGCAGCCAATCGCTCGGCCACGGTTTCAGCATCGCCAACCAAAACGTTTTGCGCGAGCTCTTCAATGGGAGGCTCGTTCTTGTAGGGCTTCTCGACCAGCATGGTGCCATCGATGAGCTCCTCGCGGAAGCGCAGGCTCTGCGAGAGCCGAATTTGATGGCGAACATTGTCGATAAAATCTTGCGCCTCGGCCTTGGCTTGGGTGATGCAGACATGGCGCAACGGCGCAATCGCCACGCGCGAGCGATCAAGCCCCTGGGAGGCGTAGATGTCGGCAAGGCGGCGGCGCATGTCGAGCAGCTGGGGAATGCTGGCGTGGCGCGGTGTCAGCATCACCGTCCAACCCTTGCGGGCCGCCATTTGATGCAACTGCACATTGTCGCCGGCGACCCAGATTTCCGGCAGCTGCGCAAACGGCCGTGAGGCGATATGGGTCTCGGGCAACGTAAAATATTTGCCCTGGTAGCTGAAGGTATCGCGGCTAAAGGCGAGCTCCAACATGTCCATGAATTCGAAGAGCTTGGGCACGGAGTGCTCCAGCGCTTCCCCGAAGCGCTCGAACTCATAGGGCTGGTAGCCGCTTCCCACCCCCAGCACCAGTCGGCCATGCGTCAGGGCATCCACCATGCCGACTTCGGAGATCAGCCGCACAGGCTGGTAGAGCGGCGTCACCACCACCGCAGAGCCAAGCTTGATACGCTTGGTCTCGCCCGCCAGCCGCGCCAGCATCATGAGCGGGGACGGACACACGCAATAGTTGGAGAAGTGGTGTTCGGCGAACCAGGCGATTTCAAAGCCGTTGGCCTCGGCGGCCTTCACCTGTTCGATGGCGTTGTCGTAAAGCTCATGCGCCTTGGCGCCGGGTGTGCGGTAGCCCATCAAGTTGAATTGGCCAAAATGCATCAATGCCCTCCTCGCCGTCGAGCGCTGCCCCTGCGCGGGACAGTAACGCATGCACGGCGAGGCTTGAGCAACGCCAATCTCAGCAACGCTTTCTACCACCCCAGGTCCCAGCTCGATGGCCTTGGGCGGCACCGGGGTGGGCAGGCTCACTCCGTCGGGCCGGCATCAGGCACCGTTTGCGGGCGCCGGCCCGGCAAGGGTTGGACCATCGGCCAAGAGACCACCGGCAACCCAGTGCGGGCCGTCGGCCCGGATTGAGGACACAACGGCAAAGAGCAGCGCTGCCGTCAGGACCCCGCCAATGATAATCATCTTCATTTTCTGTTCCTTGCGCATTGTTTTGTTCGGCTTCGCGGCTCATGTTGCTCAGCGAAACTGCCGCCTCGAGCCTTGGCGAGGTGTCGCCGTTGTTCACTGTTGTTGCCCTGATATGGCGTCAACGGACGGCCAAAAAAGGCCTGTCACAGGGGCGTGACGAGGTTTGAACTTGGCTGTTGGGGGGTCAGCTCGAGCGACCGGGATTGTAACGGTGCTTCAAACGCCACTCGGAGAGGAAGTAGGAAAGTTCGTCGTCGATCTTGTCGGGAAGCACGATGTGCACCGTCACGAGTTGGTCACCCGTGTTAGCGGTGGCGTTGTTGCGAACGCCCTTGCCCTTGAGGCGAAAGACACGGCCCGAGCTGGTGCCCTTGGGGATCGTGAGTTGGACACGTCCCGAGATGGTCGGGACCTCGACCTTGGCACCGATCACGGCTTCGTCGATCGCGATTGGCAGCTCGAGCGTGATGTCATCGCCCGAACGCTTGAACTGTTGATGCGGACGCACGCGCACCTCAACCAGCGCGTCGCCGGGCTCACCGCCGCGGCCCGCGGCGCCACCTTTGCCGCGCAGGCGCAAGATTTGGCCGTCGGTGACAGCCTCCGGGACATTGAGATCGAGCACCCCACCTTCGGGCATGGTCACACGCTTGGTCGCCCCGTTGACGGCCTCCAGAAAATCGACCTCCAGCGTGTAACGGATGTCCTGGCCGCGCACGCGGAAGGCCGTATCGGCGCCACGCCCACCCCGCATCGAACCGAACAGATCGGAGAAAATGTCACCAAAGCCGAAGTCATCGCCCGGACGGGCACCAGCCGTGCGGCCGGCAAATGGGCTGCCGCCGGCGTGGGCGCGTTGATAGCTGCGGCGCTGTTCGCCGTTGGCATCGATTTCGCCACGGTCGTACTGCTTGCGCTTTTCCGGGTCGCCGACAATCTCGTAGGCCCCTGACACCTTCTTGAAGCGTTCCTCGGCCTGGACTTGGTCGGCGGGATTGAGGTCCGGATGCAGTTCCTTCGCCAGTTTGCGATAGGTCCGGCGGATCTCTTCGTCGGTTGCCGTGCGCGGCACGCCTAGCACCTTGTAGGGATCTTCGGCCATCTCAAAGCCCATCCAGCCCAGCTTGTTCAGTACCCTAAGATAGGATCATGGCGTCCGTGCGCCAATCTATAGGCGGTCTCGGCGCCACGAAATGGGGCTGCCCGGGGCCCCGCAATGGCTTGCCGTCAGGGCTCCAAGCGCACCTCGGGGACCCGTTCCAGCAGGCTTGCCAGCACGGCGAATCGGCGCCGCAGGCGCTCGCCATCGAGCGCAGCATAGGATTTGGGCAGCGTCAGCGCCAAGCGATCGCGTTCGTAGGACAAGGTGGTCTCATCGATGATACCTGGCCGGCCAATGGAAAGCATGTGTGCGGCACGGATGGCCGCACCGATGATCCGGGCACGCCGGTATTGCTTTTTGCTGACCAGGTCCTTGAGCCGGTCCGACAACCGGCTGTCGGCGTTGGCGTCGGCGGCAGTGCCGATGTGGCGGAAATAGATCGTGAGTGCCAAAAACACGCGGCCTGGGTGATCGATGCCCCCGAGTGCGGTATGGGCGATCAGGTTGAGACTCTGCTCGCCACGGTAATCGGGGTGGGCGCGCCAACTGATGTCGGACAACAAGCAGGCGGCATGCCGCAGCCGCCGTTCCTCCTCGGTCTCCTTCGGGCCCGGCGTCTCGAAGAGGGCATCGGTCCAAGTACAAAGCTCGGCGGCGTGCTCGGCCGAGCGCGAGCGCAACTGGGCATAGTCGGCGCAAAACGAGAGCAGCGGGTCGCGCCGACGTTCGCTTTCCGACAAGAGGCTATAAAGCAGACCCTCGCGAATGCCGAATACGGAGAAATGCAGCTCCCTCGGCTTCAGCCGCTTCAATAGGCGCTCCAGCACCAGCGCCCCGAACGGCAGCACCTCGCGGCGCGGCCGCGCAATGTCCTCAATCCCCAACAGCGTCGAGAGCCGCTTTGTTTTGCGGATGTCCTCGCAAAAGGCGATCGCCTCCTCGGTCCGCATGGCATAGCCGTGCATCACACGCAGGGGATAGTCAACTTCCTCCATGTGCAGTCGGGCGATGGCCCGCCAAGCGCCGCCGACTGCGTAGAAGGCCCGATCGTGCCCATCCTCCAGCCAGCGAACGCGCTGGACCTGCTCATCGACCAGGTCGAGGGCCTTGTCGATCCGCCCGGCGGAGGCGTCGATCAAGCGCAAACCGCCGAGCGGCAGCGTGGCCGCCTGCCGCAAGGTGTCGACGTTGATGTCGATGAGCTCGAGGCTGCCCCCGCCGAGATCGCCGGCCACGCCGTCGGGGGCGCGGAAGCCCATCATGATGCCCTGTGCGGCCAGCGCGGCCTCGCGTTCGCCGGAGAGCACCTGGATCGGGGCGCCCAACACCGCCTCGCCACGCACGATGAAATCGGGGCCGTCGGCGGCCTCGCGGCAGGCGGCGGTGGCAATGGCGCGCACATTCTTGACGCGCAGAATGCGGTTAATGGCGCGAAACCGTGCCAGGGCCGCCAAGGCGCGCTCGACGCTCTCGGCGCCGAGGCGGCCGGTGGAGGCAACCTGTCGGCCGAGGCCGCAAAGCACCTTTTCGTTAAAAATCGGCGTCGGGCTTCGCACCGCCCCTTCATAGACGACAAGCCGTACCGAATTGGAGCCGATATCGACGACGCCGATGGGTTCGAGCTCCCCCCTGCGCCAAAAATCGGCGTTATCGCGCGTCACGCCCTAGCGCCCTTTGCCAGCTCGTCTCTTCTAGGCAACGCTGAACCGGCGCGGTGAGCTATCCTTCAATGACTGCCCGCGCCCAGAAAGACTCGGGTTGGTCATGAAATACTCGTGCGCATTAAACGGTTCCTCGCCCGCGCTCGGCCGGATGCGTTCGGAGGTGCCATCGGCCAAGACGCGCCAGCTTTGCTCATTGTCTTTCAGGTTGGCAACCATGATTTGGTCGAGGATTTGTTCGTGCACCGTCGGGTTGGTGATGGGGACCATAACCTCAACGCGACGGTCCAGGTTGCGCGGCATCATGTCCGCCGAACTGATATAGACCAGGGCCTTGGGCGCAGGCAAACCGTGGCCGGCGCCGAAGCAATAGACCCGCCCATGCTCCAGGAAGCGGCCGATGATGCTCTTGACCCGAATATGCTCGGAAAGCCCCGGGATTCCCGGCCTGAGGCAGCAGACGCCGCGCACGACCAGGTCGATCTCGACACCGGCCTGGCTCGCTTCGTAGAGGGCATCGATGATCTGGCCGTCGACCAGCGAGTTCATCTTCATCCAGATCGCCGCCCGTCGCCCGGCCTTGGCGTGGCCAATCTCATCGCGAATGTGGTCCAGGATGCGCGCGCGAATGCCGTGCGGGGAGACCGCCATCACTTCGATTTCGGCGGGCTCGGCGTAACCCGTGACGAAGTTGAAAATGCGCGTCACGTCCCGGCCGACCACGGGGTCGGCGGTAAAGAACGACAGATCGCTGTAGATCTTGGCGTTGACGGGGTGATAGTTGCCGGTGCCGATGTTGCAGTAGGTGGCAAGTTCGCCGCCTTCGCGGCGCACGATCAGGCCGAGCTTGGCGTGCGTCTTGAGCTCAATGAAACCGTAGACCACGTGCACGCCGGCGCTCTCCAGGTCGCGGGCCCAGCGGATATTGGCGGCCTCATCGAAGCGCGCCTTTAGCTCCACGACGGCGGTGACGGACTTGCCGAGATCGGCGGCCTCCTTCAGCGCCTGTACGATCGGGCTGTCCTTCGAGGTTCGATAGAGCGTCCACTTGATCGCCAGCACGTTGGGATCGGCCGCCGCCTGGCGGAGCAGCTGCACGACGACGTCAAAGGACTCGTAGGGATGGTGCACCACGATGTCCTTCTTGCGGATGGCCGCGAAGCAGTCACCGTTGAATTCGCGAATGCGCTCCGGGAAGCGGATATTGAGCGGCTTGAAGACGAGATCGGTCCGCTCGGAAACGATGAGCTGGGAGGTATCGGCCAGGCCGAGCATGCCCTCCTTGACGAAAATGGCATCCTCGCCGAGCTCGAGTTCCTGCACGACGAAGCGCTGCAGGCGCGCCGGCATCTGGCCGTCGATCTCGAGCCGGATCACGTTGCCGCGGCGGCGGCGTTTCAGCGCCGTCTCGTAGAGCGCCACCAGGTCCTCGGCTTCCTCTTGGACCTCGATGTCGCTGTCGCGCAGGACCCGGAAGGCGCCCTGGCTGCGCGCCAAGAAGCCCGGAAACAGGCGCGATAGGAACATGGCGATCGCCGATTCGATGCGGATGAAGCGGCGCGGTGGCGGCTCTTCGCCCTCCGGGCGCGCGGCCGGTTCCGGCAAGCGCACGAAACGCGCAAGCTGTCCCGGAATCGGCAAAAGCGCGTGCATGGTCTTGTTGTCGCGCTCGCGCCGCAGCTCGACGCCGACGGTGAGGCCCGTATTCTGGATGAACGGGAAGGGGTGGGCAGGATCGACGGCGATCGGCGTCAAGATCGGAAGATGGTGCGCCAGGAACTGGCGCTCGAGCCAGTCGCGGTCGGGCGGCTGCAAGTCCTTGGGTTCGACGATATGGATGCCCACCGTCGCCATTTCGGCTTTCAGCGCGCTCCAGCAGGCCTGCTGATCGCTGGCGAGGGCTCCGGCAAAGCGCGTGATCTCCGAGAGTTGCTGCGCGGGGGTGAGGCCATCCTGGCTGGGTTGTACGACGCCGGCGGTGACCTGGCCATAAAGCCCGGCGGCCCGGACCATGTAAAACTCGTCGAGGTTGGAGGCCGAAATCGACAGAAACCGCAGCCGCTCCAGCAGCGGGTGGCGGGTGTTGCGCGCCTCTTCCAGCACGCGCCGATTGAACTGCAGCCAAGACAGTTCGCGATTGTAGAAGCGTGCCGGCCCAAGGGATGCGAAGGTCAGGGGAGCAGCCTCGGGTGCTTGCTCCTTCTCCCGCTGACGGGGTTTTGCCGAGCTCATGCCAATCCTTCAGTCTGCGGACAGGAGGGCCAGAGTACTCCGGTCTTGCCCCGACAATCATACAATTTTGCAAAGCCGAAATGAAGAATTGATGACGGGCGGCTGCAACTAGCCAAGTCGGCCCTGCTGGCGCGCCAGGATTTCCCCGGCCAGCCCGCGCGTTATCCGGCGATGAGAGGCCATGGCCGCCCGGTCGAGCTCGGCAACGATGGTGGCAGCCGCTTCCATCGACTGTTCCATGTGCAGCGCGAGATGGGCAACCACGTGCGGCTCGACCACCAGCTGGCGGTCGGCAAAGTGCTTGACCAGCACCGCCCGCAGCAACGCCGCGTCGGGAGGCGCGATCTCGATCAGCGGCAAGGCCCGCAAGCGTGAGCGCAGATCGGGGAGCTCGACGGGCAGGGCGCCGGGCGCAACGCGCGAGGT
>Ga0134122_10001801_pt1 | contig 15583 bp, 13 predicted proteins | sample KB302_FD_96461 | JGI IMG/M metagenome (GOLD analysis project Ga0134122, IMG submission 96461) | Terrestrial soil microbial communities without Nitrogen fertilizer from Kellogg Biological Station, Michigan, USA - KB3-0-2 | ecosystem: Environmental > Terrestrial > Soil > Unclassified ... | reverse complement strand
GTTTCCATGGGTTCATCTTGCCCGGATCCTCGTGGCAGGAGGGTTCATGACGCGCGCCTGCGTGGTCAAGTGTGCGCCCGCGGCACTGGCGGCCTGTACCGGTGAGGCGCCTTCCCTTGCCGGTCGTGACCCAGAAGATGGAGCCTGAAGGTCACAAACAGGGTCACTGGCCGCAGTGCTGCTCCTTGTGGCCCTGGTCCTTTCCGCTCTCCCACAGGATCTTCTGAGTACCATTGGCGCAGATGACGGTGGCCTGTTGCCGATCGGCCGTCCCGGCGATTCGCAGCGCGCCGCCGGTGCTCTCGCTGTCCTCGATACCCTGGCTCATGCCGCTGTCGATCAAGAACAGCAAGCCGTATCGCTGGAACAGGGTCTCCTCGTCGCGGTCCTTGCCGTCCGGAAACCTCACCCGGCCATACTGATGGCCCTGGACCGTGTGTTTGACACCCAGCTGGCGCACGTACCGGAGCAACAGGGCTTTCGGATCGGTGCTGGCCTTTCCGGCCTGAAACCAGGGCAAGCCATTCGGCCCCTTCTTGTTCAAGCGCGCCTCCAGGATGGAGTCGTCGCCGACCAATGCCGGAGTGGCGAAACCGGACTCGTTGAAGCCACTCTGGATCGCGGCGCTCAGTTGCGCGACGGTCTGGCCGCCGGTGTTTCCACCGTGGCTGAAGAACCAGTCGTTGACCCGAACCCCGATCGGCAGCTCGCACAGGAACTGCCCCAGGTCGCCGGCGCAACGACCGACCGCGCTGGGATCGAGCCCGGCGGCCTTCAGCTCCGCGGCGAACTCCGCCGTCTTCTTGCCCAGCGGGTCCGCCAGGAATTCCGCTTCATGGTTGCCCATCGTGATGATGACCTGGCCGCCCTGCGTCGCCGCGTCTCTCTGCAGCGCCCTCAACAGCGCGATCACGCCGAGCGAGTCGGTCCACTTGTCGATCATGTCGCCGGTGACGACCAGCACCGCCTTGCCGGCGGCCCATTTCACCTGATCCGGCGCGACCGCGGCGCTCCGGGTCAGCTTGGCCGCCGCCAGTACCGCCGCGAGCCGGCCCGGGTCGCCGTGGGCATCGCCGACGGCGAACACGTCTTCGGACGTGTCCAGCTGGACGACCGCGGGATGTTTGCCCCAGTCGCGACTCGGCTTGGCCGCGTCCCTGCCGGCGTCCTGGGCGCCGACGCCCGCACCGCCAACGGCCGCCGCCAGCATGAATCCGACGATGTATCGCAATCTGGACCTCCGTGCTCGGAGCATCATAGCCAGGAAGCTGCCTCCCTGGGCGCTGGCCTCCGCTCACGAGTCACTGACCGCCGCGACGCGCTACCGCCGGACGGGATATCCGGGCGTGGGATAGGCGATGGGCCCGGTGTAATCATAGGACCAGCAGAAACCACCGCTCGCGGAGCTATCGCGCGACGACCGGTAGGTGAAAGGGACCGGCTCCCCCAGGCACCCCAGACCATCCCAGGTGACCGTGACGCTGATCTTGCTGTGATCATCCACTGCATATTCGGTCCCCTGGCAATGCAGGTCCGAGAACATGCTCCAGCCTTGACGACCCGGGCTGGTGCACAGGCGTGGCCAGGTGCAGTTGCCATCAGGCGTGCAGAGTCCCGCGGCTGCCGTGGAGGCCTTGGATTGATCCACTGCATCCACGGGACCTCCACACGCGCCCAGCACCAGAAGAACGAAAACCACGAGGGTCACGACGGTTGCGCGCATGCGGTCAACTCCATCGAGCGGGGAAGGAGCTCAAGAGATGGGGAACTGTGGAGGGACGCGACAGCAGGCTCCGTGCCGTCACCGCTCACGAGTGAGGTGGGGCCGCCGGGCCTGCGCAACCTGCGCAATCTGCACGAACTGCGCACGCCCGGATTGCGCAGTCCGCGCACCGGCCCGGGATGCGGCGCGATGCCATCGTCCAGGGAGGGCCTGAAGGGTGTGGACGCTCCGCCCTCGACCTTGATCTTGTCGTGATCGCCCTGCACGCTGGCGCTGCCGGGGAACTGCCCTCGCTGGTACACCTTCTTTGGACCTTGGCTGTGGCGCATCTTGCTCGTGGACCTATGTGCCATGGTCCGTGGAAGAGTTGATTCGTTGACCGAGGGTAGAGCCATGATCGCAATGGATCCCGAGCTTGCCTACCGAGCAGTCGTCGCCTTTCTCGAAGACCAGTGGAATCGACATCCCGTTCCTGGCGACTTCGGCAGTTTCTGGGGCGACTGTCGCTACATACCCGGCAAGGGAACGAGGGATCCTGCCTTGTGGTACGACTGGCTCGCTTGGGTGAAGAAGCTTCAGACCGGCGAGTTGGTGCCGGAAAGCCGGGGTTGGCTCAAGGCCGAGATGTTGCAGTCGCTCGATCCAGAGCAGGCGTACCTCGCCATGTTCGCCTTCATCGAGGAGTACTGGCTGCGCGTCAGCCGCCCGACTGACATCGGCGATCTCCTCGGCCGGATGCGCTACACGCCCAGCACCGGCACCGCAGACCCCGAGATGTGGAAGCGGTGGCTCGCTGCCGTCGAGAAGGTGCAGGCGGATCGGTAGCTCGATGCCCGGCGCTTCCCGGTCGCCGCCGCCAGTACCGTACGGTCAGGGTGCGCTGCCGGTGATCCACTTGCCCAGCAGCGCCAGCACCCCGTCCCCTCCAGCTTTGGGCGCCGCACGCGGGCACCGGGGCGGAGAGCTGCATCACCCGGTGCATCACCTCCACCCGATGCACCACAACGAACAAGCCCCGGCTCGCTGAGCCGGGCGCTTCAGCGCAGCCGCGCGCACCGGCCCAGCCACGGGTTCACTGCTGGCTGGAGCGGTGCATGGCGATGATGGCGGTCAGCAGTGTCCGCACCTCCTCGATCAACTCGGTCTGCTGCTGGTCGAGGGCGGCGCGGAACTTCGCCAGCGCGTGTCCGAGTTGCTCCCGGGCGGCGCCGGTCAACTCCACGAACAGGGCGTCCCCCCGCGCCAGCAGCGTCGCGTTCGGCAACGCGTCCCTCGGGTGGAGCTTCAGCTTCGCCATGGCTTCGCGGGCCGCGGACACCTCCGCCTCGCTCAGCACGCCCGGCCTCTGGAGGACGACGAAGGACTCCTTGCGCTTGAGCTGGTCCATGTTCAAGTCGATCTCGAGGATGCCGTTCTGGTCGTAGGTGAAGCGCACGGCGATGGCGATCCTCCCCGCCGGCATGGGGGGGAGCGAGCCGAGCCGGTACGTGGCCAGCTTCTGGTTCTTCGAGCACTGCGAGTGCTCGCCCTGGTACACGTGGATGTCGATCGCGGGCTGATTGTCGGCCATCGTCGAGAACACTCGCTCGCGGCTGGCCGGGATGATCGTCCCTCGCTCGAGAATGGGCGCGAACAGGTCACCCACGACCCGCTCGCCGAAGCGGTTGGCCATCTCGACCCCCATGCTGAAGGGAACCACATCGGTCACCACCATGTCCTCGACCTCGGCGCGCCCCTCCTTGAGCGCCGCCTGCACGGCCGCCCCCTGCGCCACAGCCTCATCGGGCGGTAACTTCCGCAGCGGCAGGCGCCCGAACAACTGCGCCGCCAGGTGGCTCACGCACGGCATGCGCGTGGAACCTCCGACCAGTAGCACCTCGTCCACGTCGCGGACGGCGAGGCCGGCGTCACGCAGCGCGCGCACAGTCGGGGCGCGAATGCGCTCGAGCAGGTCGGCCCATACCTCCTCCGCCTCGGCCCGATCGATCGGCTCGTCGACCTGGATCGTCCTTCCACCGGCGTCCAGGTCGGGCAGGACAATCCGCGTCCGCTCGGCGTCGGTGAGGCGGTGCTTGGCCAACTCGGCGGCGCCCCGGAGCCGCGCCCAGGCGAGCGGCATGTGCTGGATCTCTACCCCGTGCGCCTTGTTGATTCGTGCCGCGACCTGCTGCGCCAGCGCCGTGTCGAAGTCCTCACCTCCCAGCCGGGCGTCACCGGCGGAGGCCTGGATCTCGATCACCCCCTCCATGATCTGCAGGACCGTGACGTCGAATGTCCCGCCGCCCAGGTCCAGCACGATGGCGCGGAGCTCCCGCTTCCGCTCGTGCAGCCCGTACGCGAGCGCCGCGGCGGTCGGCTCGTTGATGATCCGCTCCACCTTCAGCCCCGCGATCGCCCCGGCCGCGCGCGTCGCCTGGCGCTGGAGGTCTCCGAAATAGGCCGGGACGGTGATCACGGCCTCCTCGATGGGCATGCCCAGCGCCGCCTCCGCGTCCTTCTTGAGGCTGGACAGCACCAGGGCGGACAACTCCGGAGGCGTGAAGGTCCGGTCACCCAGGGTGTACTTGCGGTCGGTGCCCATGTCCCGCTTGAAGGCCAGGGCCGTGCGCGCCGGGTGGGTGGTTGCCCGCGCCCGGGCCGGAGCGCCCACCAGTACCAGGCCATCGGTCGCCAGGCTCACTGCACTGGGCGTGAGCAGCTCGCCGAGGGCGTTGGGGATGACCGCCGGGGCGCCGTTTTGCAGCACCGCGACCAGCGAGTAGGTGGTGCCCAGATCGATACCCACGATGGGTGAGGCGCTCATCGGACCACTCCTGGACAGGCGCTGGCGTGCAGCCTCCGCAGGCGCTCGAGGCAGTCAACCGCCCTTCCCGGAGGAAGTCCAAGCGCGTCGAGATCCCTGATGGAGAGGCGGGCCGTCTCGCAGTCGCCGGCGGCGAGCGCGCGGGCCACCATCGCCGCGAGATCGCACGCCCGGGCCGCGGGCCCTTCTTCGCGCTCCTGCGCGTACCGGCAGAGCTCAGCGGAGGCCGCTCGAGCCTCCAGGCCGGGGGCTGGACCGATCCGGATGGGCGCGTCGTGGGACGTCTCCCATCCAACGAGCGACGCGATCGCGACCGCCGCCACCAGGCCTGCTGCCGCCCAGAGGCGCCGGAGCCGGCGCTTGATCTTCGGCGCGGGGAGACCGGCCCCGGACGCGAGCACGTCGCCGAACCGCCTCAGAAGCACCCCCTGTCGATTCGTCAGGATCTCCAGCGCGACGGCGGCCGCCAGTGGCCCCTGCGACGCCGCGGTGCGCACCACCGCCTCGCTGGCTTCCCTCGTCGGCTGGAGGAGCGCCTCGGCGAGGGCTACCCGGATCGTCGGAGGAAACCCGGGCGGGTCGTGCCCGCACAGCTCCTGGGCTCCCTGCCATCGCCCCGAGCGCGCCAGGGCGGCCTCTTGCCCCGTCCGGAAGGCCCACCGCTGGATCGCGTCCCGCATCTTCGCTGCGAGCTCGTGCGCTGCGCGCACCACCGCCAGGAGGTGATCGACCAACCTGGACGGATCGACCTCGAGGGCCGGCGTGTGGCGGGCGGCGAGCGCGGAGATCGCCGCCTGCCCAGCGGAAGCCCATTGTCGGTCGGCGAAGAGCTGCTCCGCGCGCTCCCAGTGCTGCTGGGCGCCTGTCTCGTCCGTTCCCGCGCCGTCCTCCTCCACGACGTCGAGCGGGCGCTCGAAGGCCTCGAAGAGGGTGGTCGCCTCCAGAGCCAGCATGCGCCAAGCGAGCTCGGCCTGCGCCGGGTTGGCGGCGGCGAAGGCGCGGAGGCGCGCGAAGGCGTCCCTCGGAGCATCCAGTGCTCCCGCGATCGCGCTGCGCACCTCCACCGGGAAGCGGAGCGGATCCAGCCGGGCCAGCTCGCGCGCGCAGGTCCAGCGGTGCCGGAGCGGCTCCTCCTCGAAGGGTGCTTTCTTCATCCGCTCGAGCCAAGCGACCAGCGAGGCCTGGAGCTCGACTGCGCTCGTCGCGCGCCGCTCCCGGTGCAAGGTCAGGACGACGGCAAGGACGAGCTCCGGCCTCACCGGCGACGCCGCGTCATCCTCGTGCTCCCTCAGCGCCCGGATCATCACCAAGGCCGCCTGGACGGAGTTGTCCTCGCGGACCCACGCCTCCACGCGCGCCCAGCGCTCGGCGGCCTGGCGTCGCCGGGGATCCATCTGGACCTCGAGCGGCGGGGCCTGCGCCGTCTCAGTCTCGGTGGAGAGCAAGTCGCCGAAGAGCGCCTTCAGTGTCGGGGCGACCCGCTCAAGATCCGAGCGGGCCTCCCGCGCGGCCACGGGGTCGGCGCCCTGCAACTCGCGCCACGCCGCGCGCACCGGGACCGGATCGACCTTGCCGGAGTCGTCGAGCGCCCGGGCGATCGCGCTCCGGAGCGCCGCCGGAAAGCGAAGCGGATCCAGCTGCGCCAACTCGTTCGCATAGCTCCACTGGCGGCGGTATGGCTCCGACTGGAACGGGGTCTCCCCGGTGCGATACAGCCATCCGCAGAGCGCGTGGTGGAGCGCGCCCGCGTCGGTGCTCCGATGGGCGCGGTGCAGTTCGAACAGAACGTAGAGCACATACCTCGGATTCACGGGCGAGCGCCTGTGGCCGGTCTCCTCGGCGAGCGCCCGTGCCATCAGCAGGGCCCCTTGGGCGAGGTCGCCTGCGCGGAGGCGGTCGTGCGCGCGGGCCCAGCACTCCGCGCCGTCTCCGCGCTTCCGCTTGGTGGAGGCGACGTCCTGGGGCGGCTGCGCCTGGCCGGGTGGGGGCGCGGAGAGGAACGGACCGAAGAGGGCCAACAGTCCAGGCGCACCGCGGGCCAGCTCGGACAGCGCCTCGCGGGCCGCGGCGGGCTCCCTGCGGCCGAAGTCGTTCAGCGCCACCTGGACCCGGGCCGGGCCGCCCGCGCGGGCCGCGCCGGCGATCAGCTTGCGGACCGCGAACGGCAGCCGCAGCGGATCGACGCGACCGAGCTCGTCGCAGATGCGCCACGAGATCTCCGTGCCTTCCTCGGGCCTGCGTCCGGTTCGCTCCATCCACCGGGTAGCAGCGGTGAACAGGTGGTTGGCTTCTTCGGAGAACCCCGCCTCGTACAAGTCGAGCAAGAACCCCAGCAGCAGCCGCGGCGGCACTTCCAGCTGCAGCGCAGCGGCCTCGCCGAGCAACCGCTGCACGGTGCGGGCGGCCGGCTGGAGCTCGCCGCGGGCGTGGGCGGTCCAGGCGTCGCGCCAGCTCGCCTCGAAGTCCGGGCTCCCGGGCGATCCCCCGGCAGACCCCGGCGTCGCGGGCGCTTCCGCGGGCGGAACCACCTCGTTCGCGGAGGCGTGGGGCCGCGCCAGCTCCAGGGCCTCCCGGAGGCGGAGGAACCCGGCCCGGTCCCGTTCGGGGTTGTGCCTTCTCAGCAGCCGCAGGTACGCGCGCTGGACCGCCTCCCTGTTCGCGGTGAGCTCAAGCCCAAGTACTTGAAACGCCTCGTCGAGCGTCACTGCCGGCCTGTCCCGCGTCCCCGCCGCGCCGACCTCGAGAGCAACGCGGCTCGCCTCGAATCCTGGCAGACGTGAGCGGTCCGGGGAAGAGGTGGCGGCCCTGGCGTCAGCGCCGCATCGTCCGAATCGAGCTACGGCGACGTCGCCCGCCCGCTGAATTGCGCTTTCGTCGGCACGCCGCCGGAGTTGGCGACCCATGATCAACCTGTTGCAGGTCGTGCTGGAGCCGGAGAAGTCGCATCTCAGGGCCTTCGATGGGTCGGAGCGGGAGAACAGGGCGAACGTGTCCGTCGCGACCGCGCTGCCCCGGCACGGTATCCATGTGGACGCTCGAGTCGCTGGCGACGGGGGAGAGCTGGTCGTTGGCCGAATTCTGGAGTGAACCGAACGAGCCCGTCCCTGAAACCTTATCGAAGCGCCGAGCGGCCCACCCGGAGATGCCGCCCATACCACACCGCGGTTTCCGATCGAGAAGGAGGACCCCGACGCAAGGCGCCGGCCTCGCGGCGCCGGTAAAGCCATCGAGCCCGGGCGTGCTCAACCATGCGAAGCCATGAGTAAACGCTGCCCCGACCCCAGGGTGCATCAGCCAGTGCATCACCTCCCACCGATGCACCCGCAAGAAGAAGTCCCGGCTCCGCAACCTCGCGCCCCCGGGGCTCCTCACTGAGCGGCGGACAAAGGTTCGAACCGGCGACCCCGAGTTTGGGAAGGTCATGCGAGGTGCCCTGATTCCGGCAACTTGGCGGATCGACTGGGTGCAGGACGCGCATTACGCGCAGGGGAGAGCAGGACGCGCAGGCGATCTGTATCAGGAACGCATCAGGGACGGGCCTGATGCACTCCAGGGCGCGGGGAGGGTCGGCGGGCGGGTGTCGGCGCCCGGCCGGCGTAGGACTCCAGCACCTTCGCGACAGAAGGCGCGAACCCTCCGTCTGGATCCGGTGGGCCTGAGGTAGCCAGCGACGCCAAGGGACTAAACGTCGCCGGGGCTGCTCGGTCAGGAACAGCGAAGGCAGATTGTTCCCGAGGATGGCTGCCGGTAGTGTGAGGCCATGTCGTCAACCAGCCTGAGTTCAGTTGAGTTTTACCTGTACCGCCTCGGCCCGATCTTCCGTCTGCCAACTCCCCTGCCGATAGACTTCCTTTTTGCTCTTATTCGGGTCTCTGGCATGCATGGACCAGGGTGGGATCCTCTCGAAGAATCTCGTGAGTTCGAAAGTGACTTCAGCGCGCTACGCACACTGGAACTACCCGCGGCTCGATTTTCTGATGCCGTGCGCACTCGATGGCGACTTAGACTTCTGACCTACGCCCATCTGGTTGAAATGGATTCGCCGTATGCGGTTATGGCCAATCTCTTACGCGCGCGAGCAGGACTTCCATACACCATTGCGCCATTCGAGAGGCCGGCTGCCGTCGATAAGAAGAAGCATAAACAGAACAGGACTCCTCCAAAGGTGCATCGGAAGCAAACAGTTATCGAAGAACTCGCGGCGAAGGTGGGGCTCCCTTCAATCTCTGGGCTCTTCAAGACCTTCTACTTCAACCAACTTCGCAACGCCATCGATCACTCGGACTACATCCTCCATGGCAATGAATTTCGTTTGGGCTCTGGCAGCCTTCCTATATCTGATGAGTCGATCGTGTACTCGCCCGCCATCTCCATAGAGCGCCTAGAGGAGATCGTATCCAGTGCAGAGGCATTTTATGAGGCCTTCTTTCGGCTGGAATTGGAGGCACGCGTCGTGCTTGGCAAGTTTGCTGGCCGCGCCGTCCCATTTGATCGGGCATACAAAGGCATGCTCGAAGTTCTGGCCGACGATACCGGGAAGCTATCGGGCGTCAAAATGCATTGGCCCAACGGAAGTGAATCGGAGGTACGCAGAACTACCGATGGCGTAGTTGCCTCGAATGTGTCGTTTGGCCCAGCCGGCGACATTGTCCCGATGGTGGGGATGTATGCCTCTGATCCTGGCGAATTCTCGCCGCTCGTGGGGCGGGGGCAGTCACCAAAGTATACGCTTTGCGAGCAAACCGGCGCGGAGCCGGCTTGGCCTGAATAGACGAGGTTAGCGCCGAGGCTCTGATGCAGTAGGAACTGGCCAGCCTGGGGGCGGCGGTGGCGCTCGCCGGGAAGCCTCGGCCGTCGTAGGACTCCAGCACCTTCGCGACAGAAGGCGCGAACCTCCCTCCGGAGCCTAACGCGGTTCAGGGCGGTGATCGTTGTCACGGTCCATTCTCCATAGACCCTACGATTTTTCGGATGGCATTTGCGAAGTCCCCTTTCAGGGGGTGAATCTTTGGCGCGAGATTCGGGCTTGCCCAAGTACGTAAGCGCGCAATGGCCTGGTCGGTGGGATCAACTACCAGCACGCTTCGAAGGCGCGAAGCGCCTGACAAGCCAAGCGCCAACAGGTATTTGAAATAGGTGTCGGTTGCCGGGAAGGAGTATCCAATGAAGACAAGGTATCTGGCCTCTCTTAGCTCGCGCGCCGCCTGTTGCCAGACATTCAACACCGACGGATCTTCTGTTTTGCTCCATGTGGGCGGCACAATGAGCGGGCTGGGTATGAGGGCTTGGCCACACCAGCGGCAGTTGCCCCTCAGTTTGTCTGATATGTTCAGGCTGACTCTATGAACATCCTTGTCTCGAATGGGTGGCGCGACGAATTGATACTCTCGACGCATTTGCTCGTAGTCGTAGCTAGACGCTTGTCCGCAGCTTGAGCATTTGGCCCAATTTAGCGAGCCATGCAGCTTGAGGATTTTTATGGCGTTGGGATTTGGTTGGGCGCTTGAATTTAGACAGTAATCTAGAGGCATGCTCTCATGATGCAGGGCGACTTCAATCCCCATGTCGTAGTTCATCGTCAGAATGGCTGGCCAGCCGTGAGTGATTTTAGTTGTTCCCGGCTTGGATAGCTCCCAGATGACCATTTTAACGAAATCCTGATAGCTGCGCGTGGCCGCAGGTCCGCCTTCATCGAGGGTGAACTTGAAGGTCTCCTCGATGGTTCTTGCGATAAGATGCGTCATTGACTGGCGTACTGCGGTTGCTCTTTCACCGTCAATGTCACCGAATCCGCCGCACACGCGCGCCATTTCAAAAGCGCAAAATGCCTCTTCCAGATTGTCTGCATCGAGGATGAACTGGGCTTGAGCAAGCTTCAGTTGTCCTAGTGCTTCGAAGACGCGTCGGAAGTGGTCGCCATCGGGGCCGACTTGCTTTTGAAAGAGTAGATCTTCGGCCACGTTCAGGAATTTGGCCATCACTGGGGCTCCAGCATCAGCGGACGCGCCGGCTCCCAAGATGAAGACAACTTCAGCCATATCAGTCTCCCACTATACGTTCACACCTCACAGAGATCCGTTTGCTAAAGATGCCGGACTCATGCGATGCCCTTTGCGAATTAGAGCCTTGACTAGGAAGTGCGGCAAGCGCCTGGGCACCTGCAAGGTTCGATCTAGCTTTTCGGCGCTTCGGTTCAGGGACCAATCGCGGGCCGGCATTCCCAAAGCCCAAGCTTCTGATGCATCAGTGCCGCCATAGCGGAGCACGCCGGCCGGAGTAAGCTCCCTCGGGTCCACCTTCGCCCCCCGAGGAAGACCATGAACCCCTTGCCGCGCCTGCTGGAGACCTACGCAGAGGCCAGGATGTTGCTGGAGGCAAAGGGCTGGCCGCTGGCAGCCGCAGCGGAGCACCTCGCCGAGATGCCGGGGTTGAAGCGCTTCCACATCTCTCAGGCCAAAATCTCCAAGAGGACGACTCCAGGGAGCAAGTTTCCCATCGAGCCCGAGGTAGCCGCCGCCGTCGAAGAGATGGAGACGCGGATCGGGTACCAGCGGCAGACGGAGATCGTCACCGCTGGGCTGCGGGCCGCCTACGGCGCCCCGCCTCTGCCAGCTAGCCAGAGGATCGCTCATCGCGCGTTCAGGTTCCTGCGGAGGCTCGCGGAGAGGCTCGACCGCGCCTTCTGGACGCGGATTGCCGTGACCGCCGCGTCCGGGGCGCTGGTTGCCGTCCTGCTGGTGCCGCTCCTGGCGGGTGCTGCCCGGCCCGGACCGTTCGTGCTCGTTCTTCCCGGCGCGGGGCCGGACGGGTCCACCGTGAGCTTCGACCCGCGGAGTTTGCTCGACCCGCCCGTGGCATGGGGGGAGAAGCCGCTGGACCAACCCATCCCCGTGAAAACCTTACCAGGGCAGAAGGCGGCGCCGTGCAACGCCGAGGCCGGTGAGGAAGCCATTTACGGCAACTGCTGGGCATGGATGGGCGCGTTGAAACCGCCTTGCGGGCGCCTCGCGTTCCGGCAAGGCGACAAGTGTTACCGCCCCGTTGCCGCAGACCCGAAGAAGCCAATCGGGCCAGCTCCCTGAGAGCTCCTCAGTGCCGAGCTGGTTCCTCTTGTGGGGAATGAATGGGCCGCGCGAGCGCCTGCGGGATCCATGAGGTGCGGGTCACCATTCATTACTCCCTCCCGAACCGGACCCATGCGCATCCGGAGGGCATGCCCAAGCCCAACACGAAGAAGCGCTCGCCGTCTGAGACTGCCGAGGAGAAAGCCCTGGCGGCAGAGGCGATGCTCCGCAAAGCCGCGCTCGCCTACGCCGCGGTGGCGCACCTGAACACCTCCGATCCGCGCTGGCGACGCTGCTGGCGAGCGCTGCTCATTGCGGCGTTCCGGGTGGCCGAGGCTCTCTAAGCCGGGCGGAGGCGGCGGGCCCCTCGGGCGCTTAGAACACGCGCCCAGCGGGCCGCCAGGGCCGTTCCCCACGCCGTCCTGATTGCGCCGAGCTAGTCCTCGGGTGCGGAGACCACCCGCAAGATCGTCAGGGTCCGGCTGGCGTCATCGATGAGGTAGCTAACGACGTGGCCGGGGCAAAGTACGGGGTCCCAGCGCTTGGTTTCGATGACGGTCGTGAGCCAGTGGATGGGCCACTCCGACGTGAACCTGACGGTGAAGCGCTACGGCCCCCAGCCCGGCTCGACTCCACGTTGGCGCGCACTGAGCGGCCCGTGCAGAGAGAAGCGGCGCGCCCAAGCCCAAGCTTCTGATGCATCACCGCTGGCCGGATCGGAGTGCGCGAAAGAAGACCTCCGGATGTAAGGTCCGGCCCCTCCGAGAGGGGATCGACATGGTTCGACTGTTGGAGACGTACGAGGAAGCCCGGCTGGACGTCGTGCTGGGGAGAGGTCATTCCGCGATCTCGCACACGTTGCGGCGCTCGTTGGGACCAACGATCGTCGTGCACGTTTCACCTGGCGGACAGGCCCCGGGGGCGTTCTCGCCACAGAGTCGAGCGCAGGACTCGTTGTAGCAGTACCATCCGGTCGGGCAGGGCTGCCCCTCTCCCTTGTTGCAAGGGCGCGCGCACCACATCTTGACGACCTGTGGCGACCGTTGATACCCCAGCTCACGCCGGCATACTTCTCTCTCAGGGCAGGGCTGCTCGTCACAGTCCTGCCCGCGCAGGATGGCGCAGACCGAGAATTCACGTTCGAGCCGGATGCACCGTGTCTCTGACGGACAGGCGCTACGGAGACAGGAAGGGAGGCAGGTCGCCTCTCCATACCAGTCATGGCACACGAACCTGTCTGGACAGGAGGAGGGCTTTGTTGGATCGCAAGCGCGACCGCAATACCCACCATTGCAGATCAGCCCAGGCCGACACCCGCGGTCCTTCTTCAGGGGAAAGCGTTCGCATGGCTGCCCCTCGTTCTGCGTTCCCTCGACGAAGCAAAGGCCGATCGAGAGCTCCTTCTGCAAACGGTAGGGCGCGCACATGAAGCCGGGCCCGCACGGATGCTCGGAGTCGCACTCGCTGCCAAGGCAGATCCGATCTTGCAGTCTCAGATCATCCACGCAGCCGAGTGGAGGCTCGCAGTCGGCTTGCCCTCGACATCTGCGCTGGTAGGTGCGTAGCAACTGGAGTTGAGCCCTGCTCAGCGCGGGCAGCACGGTGCGCGCACCGGCGTCGCGTATCCGCGACCGCCACCACCACGTACCGGCGCCTCCAACGGCGACCATCGCGATCAGCCCCAGCGTCACGGACAAGGCGATCTTGATGCGCGAGCTCAAGGGCCCGCGTCCAGATCGTCATCGACGCACTTCGGTTCGCAGGAGTCGCCAAGGCAAGAATCGGGGGGAGCCAGCCGATGCTTGCCCGCCGGGCAGGGCTGAAGCGGTTGTCTCAGGTCATCCCCCATCGCCTGGTCGACGCGCCCGGCTCTCCCATACTCGGACGGGCATCCCAGGGACACCAAGAGCACTCCGACTGCGAGGGGAAGATGCCTTCTCATGTGAGTTCCTGGGCGGCAATGGCGCGAGAGACCAGCACGAGCAGGTGCGGCACTCGAAGGTTCATGCAGGCGATCATGCCCTGGAAAAGCTGCCGGTGTTTGTGTACCTGCTGGCGCCCGCGGTGCCGCCGCCAAAGCCGAGCCCAAGGGCCCGGCGCGGTCGGTGGTGCGGATAGAGCAAGGGGGCGCGGAGGCAAGGATGTTACCGTGGTGGAGCAGTTGGAACTGCGTCCCGCGAAGGGGCCCAGGCCTTGGCGCATGGGTCGGAGCTTCCCGATCTCGACTGCCCCCCCTTGCTGTAATGGCCCTACCGCTCACCATGGTCGCCTCTGGTCTACATCAGCCAGTGCATCATCCAGAGCCGATGCACCAGAGCGAAGAAGCCCCGGCTCCGCAACTTCGCGCCCCCGGGGCTCCTCACTGAGCGGCGAACAAAGGTTCGAACCGGCGACCCCGAGCTTGGGAGCTCGTGCTCCAGAGGACGGCTTTGTCCGCCGGGCCGTCTCCGTCGATCGCCTACCCAGGCCTGGACCAGACGTAGACTCCGCCGCCTCAACCCTCGACCGGGAGATCGACCATGCAGGGCGGAACGATGATGGACCTGCCGCTGACGATCGAGGCGATCGCGCAGCGCGCGGGCGGCCTGATGTCCAACGTGGAGGTGGTCTCTCGGCGGCCGGACAAATCGCTCCACCGCACCACCTACGGCAAGGTGCTGGAGCGCTCGCGGCGGCTGGCGCGGGCGCTGGTGGGCGCAGGCATCAAGCCCGGCGACCGGGTGGCGACGCTGATGTGGAACCACGCCGAGCACCTGGAGGCCTACTTCGGCGTGCCGCTCGCGGGCGCGGTCATCCACACGCTCAACCTCCGCCTCGCCCCCGAGGAGATCGGCTACATCGCCGCGGACGCCAAGGACCGGCTCCTGATCGTCGACGAGGTGCTCCTCCCGCTCCTCGCCAGGTTCCGCGCCCTCGCCGGTTGCTTCGAGCGCGTGCTCGTCGCCGGCGCCACCAGACCCACCGAGGGCACGGAGGACTACGAAGGGTTCCTCTCCACCGCGCCGGACGTCGCGCTCCCGGCGCTCCAGGAGTCGCAGCCGCTGGGGAGCTGTTACAGCAGCGGCACCACCGGTAAGCCGAAGGGCGTGGTCTACACGCACCGCTCCACCGTCCTGCACACGCTGGTATCGGCGATGCGCGACTGCCTGGACCTGTCGCGGACGGACACGCTGCTCCCGGTGGTCCCCATGTTCCACGTCAACGCCTGGGGCCTGCCGTACATCGCGGCCATGGTGGGCGCGCGGCTCGTCTTCCCCGGCCCGCACCTCGACCCGCCCAGCCTGCTCGACCTGATGGAGCAGGAGCGCGTCACCATCGCCGCCGGGGTGCCCACCATCTGGCTGGGCATCCGCGACGCGCTGGAGGCGCAGCCGCGCAAGCTCCAGCCCGGGGTGCGGATGATCGTCGGCGGCTCCGCGGCGCCGGAGAAGCTCATCCGCGACTTCGACCGCCTGGGCCTGACGCTCATCCACGCCTGGGGGATGACGGAGACCTCGCCCATCGGCACCGTCTCCCGCCTCCCGCCCGAGGCCGCCGCCTGGAGCGAGGACGAGCGCTACCAGCTCCGCGCCAAGCAGGGCACCCCGGTGCCGCTGGTGGAGCTGCGCGTGCGCAACGACCAGGGCGACGTCCCGCGCGACGGGAAGACCAGCGGCGAGGTGCAGGTGCGCGGGCCGTGGGTGACCGGCAGCTACAGCAACACCTCCGTCCCGGAGCGCTGGACGAAGGACGGCTTCTTCTGCACCGGCGACGTGGCCACCCTGGACGCGCGCGGCTTCGTGCACCTCGTGCACCGGACCGCGGACCTGATCAAATCCGGCGGCGAGTGGATCCCCTCCCAGTTGGTGGAGAACCACCTGATGGGCCACCCGGCGGTGCGCGAGGCGGCGGTGATCGGCCTGCCGGATCCGAAGTGGGGTGAGCGGCCCCTGGCCGTGGTGGCCTTCAAGTCCGGCCAGTCCGCCTCGGCCGACGAGCTGCGCGCCTTCGTCG
>Ga0134122_10001800_pt1 | contig 15583 bp, 11 predicted proteins | sample KB302_FD_96461 | JGI IMG/M metagenome (GOLD analysis project Ga0134122, IMG submission 96461) | Terrestrial soil microbial communities without Nitrogen fertilizer from Kellogg Biological Station, Michigan, USA - KB3-0-2 | ecosystem: Environmental > Terrestrial > Soil > Unclassified ... | reverse complement strand
CTGATCGCCATCCCGGCGGTGCTCGGCTTCACGCGCTACATCCGCAAGCTGGTCGAGAAGCGGCGCGCCTCTCCGGGAGACGACCTGCTGACCGGGCTGATCCAGGCGGAGGAGGCGGGGGACCGCCTGAGCCAGGACGAGCTGGTCAGCATGGTGTTCCTGATCCTGGTGGCGGGGCACGAGACCACGGTCAACCTGATCGCCAACGGCATGCTCGCGCTGTTGCAGCACCCCGACCAGCTGGAGCGGCTGCGGAAGGAGCCCGCGCTCATCGGGACGGCGGTGGAGGAGCTGCTGCGCTTCACGTGCCCGGTGGAGCTGGCCACCATGCGCGTGGCCCGCGAGGACTTCGAGCTGTCCGGGGCGAAGATCCTCCGCGGCGACTACGTGGCCGCCGTCATCGCCTCCGCCAACCGCGACGAGCAGCATTTCTCCGACCCGGACGCGCTGGACGTGGGGCGCGATCCCAACCGGCACCTGGGGTTCGGGATGGGCATCCACTACTGCCTGGGGGCCCCGCTGGCGCGGCTGGAGGGGGCGATCGCCATCCAGAACGCGGTCCAGCGGCTGCCCAACCTGCGCCTGACCGTGCCCGTGGAGAAGCTCCGGTGGCGCACCGGCTTCGTCATCCGCGGCCTGAGGAAGCTGCCGGTTGCGTTCTGAGGGGCGGCCGATGAGAGTCCTCTCCAGGGCCGCCCTGGCGGCAGGCGCGCTGCTGGCGGCCGTGCCCGCGCGCGCGGAGGAGCCCCGCTTCCTCGAGCCTCACGTCCGGGCGGGCGTCTTCGTCGCGACCACCCTCTATCTGCAGCAGCTCATCGCCCTGCCGATGCCCTCTGCCGCGGTCATCTTCCATCAGCTGATCGTCGCGGATGTCTCCGGCTTCTTTCTGCCGACGCCGAATGGGCCGGTTGGCTTCGGCGCCCTCCAGGCCGGCCCGATGCTCCGCCTCGGTGCGCGAGGCGCCGGGGGCGCGGGGCTCACGGTGGACCTGCGCGCCCTGCTCGGCGCGGGCCTGGGAACGCAGAACACATCCTCGTCTCCGCAGACCTTCCTGGTGCCCGCGGGCCTGGGCGGCGTGGCGGTGGAGGGGACGAACTGGTTTGGCCGGTCCTGGGGGCTGAGCGGTGAGCTGGTCGCCAACGTGCTGATCGCGCCGGAGACGGATCCCTTGCTGGTGGCCCGGATTTCCGTGGGCGTGGCGTTCTGAGGGCCAGGGAAATCAGGGCCTTCCGCGGTTGGAGGGGCCCGCGCAGCTCCGAGTAGATCCAATCCGCTCCTGGTCCGTTCTCCGTCAGACGGCGCGGTCCCTCCGCGTCCGTGTGGGTAGGGCTCACCTGGGAGGACGGGTCATGAAGAGCAATCTCATCTCCTCCACGCTGGTCGCCGCCGTGGGTCTCGCGGCCCTGGCGCCGGCCACCGCGCTCGCGGACAGCCAGGTCCGGTACACGAACCGGTCGGGCCAGGTCCTCCACCTCTACTTCGCCGTCGCGCCCTACGGCGCCGACATCGGCTGCGAGGACCTCGTCTACGGCGGGACGGTGGAGGCCGATTCCAGCTGGCAGCACTTCGTCCCCAGCAACTACTGGACGTGGGTGCGGTTCCTGGAGGACCCGTCGGAAGGGGGCTGCGCCTCCGACGCCCGGGACGAGTGGCGCTACGGCGGCAGCGGGTACGGCTACCAGGCGCAGAACGTCTGGTAGCAACGAAGACCCGGCCTTCGGCTCACGCCATCACGACCTGCAAGTGTCCGGGGCCTCGGCTCCGGGGCCGATCCTTGACCACGATCTCGACGTCGCGGCCCAGCGCATTGAGGAACCGGATGAGGCGCTCGGTGGAGAAGCCGGTGAGCTTGCCGCGCAGCAGAGCCGACACCTTCGGTTGATCGATGCCGAGGAGCTTGGCAGCGGCCTGCTGGGTCAGGCCTTTGTCGGCGATGATCTTGGAGATCTTGGCGGTGAGCTCGGCCTTGGCGAGCGCCTCTTCAGGAGCATCCACGCCGAGATCCGCGAAGACGTTGCCGCCGCTGACCTTGTAGTGACTTCCGCTCATCTGACTCCTCCTACTTTGAAGCGGCCTGGTGAAGCTCCGTCTCCACGGCTCATTATGCCTATTCTGGCATATCAAGGCAACGCCTGTCCTCGACTAGAAGGGCAGGCGGAGGGCATTTCGCCGTGAGCGCCGGGAAGATGTGTTCATCAGCCATACGCTTCGCAGACGCCGCCGGGATCCTGCCGGTGCCCGGCGGGAGCTGAGTCCACCAGTCTCAGCGAACGCACTCAGTCACCCGCCTCGTCTCCAACGGGCCCCAGGCACTTCGCGGGTTTGCCCCTGGCGCCGCGCTTGCTGAGGGGAACCGCGCGCGGACGCCGTTTCCGCGCGTCACCCTTCAAAGCTCAGGAGCTTGCCCATGCATCCGAGGTACTTCACGACAACCCTTCTCGCGGCCATGGTGGTCGCCTTCGGCTGCGCCCCACCCACCGAGGACACGGCGCCGGACGCGCGGGCCCAGGCGCTGGTCCAGAGCACGCCGTCGCTCTCGACCGGCCGCATGGACCACAGCACCACCAAGCTCGCCAACGGCAAGGTGCTCGTCGCCGGAGGCACGGGCGCGTCAGGCAAGCTCACCAGCGCGGAGATCTACGACCCGGCGAACAACACCTGGACCGCGACCGGATCGATGCAGGCCGCCCGCGCTGCCCATACCGCGGTGCTGCTCAACGACGGCACCGTGCTCGTCACCGGCGGCGTGAGCAACGGCAGCATCCTCTCCAGCTCCGAGCGCTACGACCCCGCCACCGGGAGCTGGTCCCCCGCGGCACCCATCAACCACATCTCCTGGAGCCACACCGCGACCAAGCTGCAGGACGGCCGCGTCCTCGTCACCGGCGGCTGCCCGAGCCCGCTCTCCGCGGCCGCGCAGCTCTTCGACCCCACGACCGGCGCCTGGACCACCACCGGCTCGATGACCATCGCCCGCTGCAACCACCGGGCGACGCTGCTGCTGGACGGCCGGGTCCTCATCACCGGCGGCACCGACCTCCAGCAGGACTCCAACAAGGCCGAGATCTACGACCCCGCCACCGGCGCCTTCACCGCGGTCGCCTCGTCGAACACCTACAAGCGGCCGCACCAGGCGGTCCGGCTGGCGGACGGCCGCGTCCTCACCCTCTCCAACTGGTACCCCTCCGGCAACGAGATCTACGACCCGGCCGCCAACACCTGGACCGTCGTCGCGGCGGCGCGCGAGCAGCGCAACGACCAGGTCGCGGTCCTCCTCTCCGACGAGAGCGTGATGGTCGCCGGCGGCGACCCCAGCAGCATCGAGCGCTTCTCCCCCTCCGACGGCACCTGGAGCGTCGCCGGCCGCACCGTAGGCACCAGGGGCAACCCCGGCGTCGCGGTCCTCGACGACGGCCGCGTGATGCTGGTGGGCGGCTACCGCTACAACTGGACGTCGTGCGGCACCGGCTGCTGGAGCGGCAGCCCCTACGGCATCGCCACCTCCGAGATCTACACGCACGATCTCAGCAAGGGCGCCGCCTGGAGCTCCACCCTGGGCGTGCCCGCGTGCCTCAACGTGCAGAGCGAGTGCGACTCGGTCGGCCTCCTCTACGGCAAGGGGATCTACGACCCCGAGCTCCACCAGCCCAACACCATCCACGGCACCTGCGCGGACGGCACCATCGGCGGGGACGCCACCGAGGCCATCCAGGCGCTGCGCGTCCGGACTCCGAACGGCGGCCCGCTGCAGGCGGGGACCACGGTCATCGTCCAGGCCACGGTCAAGGAGCCGGGCGTCGATAACGCCTCCGACGTGCTCGACCTCTACCGCGCCGCCGACGCCAATAACCCCGTCTGGCAGTTCGTGGCGACGCTCCCGCTGGACATCGGAAAGGGAGGCCTGCACGACCTCTCCACCACCTTCGTCCTCCCGAACGTCGGCAGCCTCCAGGCCATCCGCGGCAGCTTCCGGCACGGCGGGACCGCCGCGCCCTGCACCACCAACACCTACGACGACCACGACGATCTCGTCTTCGCGGTCAACCCCGCTCCGCCGGACACCACGCCGCCCACCGTCGCGTTCACCTCGCCCGCCGCCGGGGCGATCACCAACGGCAACGTGCAGGTCACCGCCACCGCCAGCGACGACTACGCCGTCAACCGCGTGGAGTTCTACCAGGGCGCCACGCTGCTCTTCACCGACACCTCGGCCCCGTACTCCTTCGCCTGGAGCGCGCCCGGAGGCTCGATCACCCTGACCGCCAAGGCGTACGACGACGCGGGCAACGTGGGGACGGCCACGGTCACCTTCACCTCGGACCGCACCCCGCCGTCCGTGTCGATCACCGCTCCCGCCGCCGGCAGCACCATCAGCGGCACGGTGACGGTGAGCGCGAGCGCCAGCGACAGCAGCGGGATCTCCATCGTCGACTTCTTCATGGACGGCCGGTACATCGGCTCCGACAACACCGCGCCCTACAGCCTGGCGTACAGCACCGTGGGCTGGGACGGCACCCGCAGCTTCACCGCCAGGGCCTACGACCTGGTCAACAACTCCACCCTCAGCGCCCCGGTGACCGTGACCGTCCAGAACGTCTTCCCGGGTAACGCCACCTACGATCCAGCGCTGCGCACGGCGAGCTGCCGCCAGACCGGGGCTGCCTGCGACTCGGGCACCCTGTTCAACGGCCGCGCGTTCCTGGGGCCGGAGCCGAACCAGTCCAACACCATCAACGCCTCGTGCGCGGATGGAACGGCCGGCGGGTATCACTCCGACGAGTCCCTGGACCGCCTTCGCGTCTACACGGTCACCGGAACGCCGATGAAGGCCGGCACCTCGGTGAACGTCGAGGCCACGGTCTGGGCCTGGGCCGGCTACACCTCCGACCAACTCGACCTCTACTACGCCGCCGACGCCACCAACCCGACCTGGGTCTACATTGGAACCATGACCCCCTCCGGCAGCGGCGCCCGCGTCATGACGACGACGTACACGCTCCCGAACAGCGGGACGCTGCAGGCGGTGCGCGGCCAGTTCCGCTACGGCTCGGGCTCCGGGCCGTGCACGCCGGGCTCGTTCAACGACCGCGACGACCTGGTGTTCGCCGTCTCGCCCTAGTGTGACCTGAGGATCTCCTCGAGGCTCCCGTACCCGGCGGGCGACTGCGTCCAGTAATGGAGCAGTTGCCCGCCGGACGCGAACCAGGCGTCGTCGTACTGCCCATCCTGCGACGTGATGCGCACGAGACGGTCGCCACCCGAGAACGCCCAGTGCCGCCCGTCCGGGTAGAAGTGGTCGATCTTCTGCCCGTGGCGGGTCTTCACGTGGTGTGCGTCGGACGGCTCGGACCACGACTCGTCGATGACGAATTCGATCACCTGCCAGACGTTCCCGGACGGCAGGAACCCCCAGTCCGAATTCAGCCCTGAATCGTTGGGCAGCCCGAACAGGCGGTACCGCGGATATCGCCCCGCCGCCTGGCTCAGCTCCCAGTTCCAGCTCGAGTCGTGGTGCAGGGTGACCATCGCGTCGCGCACCATCCCGAAGCCCTCGTTCCCCGGGCCCGGCCGCTTGAAGTCGCCGAACATCCGCTCGCACATCTGGTCCGCTCCCGCGGAGAACCCGACCGTCAGGAGCCCGCGCTGCCGCCGCTCGTGGAGGATCCGCCCGAACTTCCCGGGCTCGCCGTCGAACGTGGCGCCCAGCCACCGGTACCGCTGCATCCCCGTCCACGGTCCCCCACCACCCAGCAGCACCACCTCCGACGACCACAGCGCGCTCCACAGCTGCTGCACGTCCTCGGCCCGCAACCCATCCCGGAAGTAGAACGGCCACGCCTCCAGCCCGTACCGCTCGTAGAAGCGGAAGTACCACTCGAACCGGCTCCACGAGAACTCCTGCGCGTGGAGCGCGCGCTCGCTCATGGGCACGAAGAGGATCCGCTTGTTCTCCCGTCCGCGCAGCGCCCGCTGCACGAGGAAGTGGTCGTGGATGTAGTTCGATCGGTCGTGCGAGCTGTAGACGAAGGCGGTCCCTTGCATGGTCGGCGCCCGACGCTACCTCGGCGGGACGATGTAGAGTGCGTCCGCCATGGCGAAGTCGACTCGAACCTCCGAGCCGAAGTCCGACAGCAGGGCGCACCACACCATCCTCTCCCTCGAGGTGACGGGCGGGTTCTTCAAGGGCGCCCGGCTGGAGTTCGCGGACGGGCTCAACTGCATCATCGGCGGCCGCGGCACCGGCAAGACGACCGTCCTGGAGCTCGTCCGCTACGTCCTCAACCAGATGCCGGACGAGAAGACCGCCCCCGCCCGCGCCAAGGCGCTCAAGGCGCTGGTGCAGAGCAACCTCGGCACCGGGCGGATCCGCGCCGGCGTGCGCACCAAGCACGGCGTGGGCTACGTCGCCGAGCGCCCCTGGAACGACAGCCCCCAGGTCCTCAACGAGCAGGGCGAGGCGACGCCCATCTCCTTCGACCGCGACCTCATCTTCAAGGCGGACATCTACAGCCAGAACGAGATCGAGGAGATCGCCACCAACTTGAGCCTCCAGCTGGCCCTGATCGACAAGTTCATCGAGGAGGACGTCCGCCGGATCGACGGCGACGTGCGCAAGATCCACCGCGACCTCGTCCAGAACGCCGCCGAGCTGCTCCGCCTGGACCGCGAGATGCGCGACCTGAGGGAGAGCGCCTCCGAGGTGCCCGTCCTGGAGGAGAAGCTCAAGGGCCTCCAGCAGGCCGCCGGCGGGGACGCCAATCTCGTCAACGCCGCGCACGCCCAGCGGACCCTGCGCGAGAAGGAGCGCAAGACCGTCGAGGCCCTCCGCGACGACCTCCGCAAGGTCCGCACCGAGGCGGAGTCGCTGGTCTCCGGGCTCACCCGCCGCCTGGAGTCCCGCATCGACGTCGACGTCGCGGCCGGGCCCAACAAGGACCTCTTCGGCTCCATCGCCTCGCAGATCAAGGAGCTCACCAACCTCCTGGACCGCAGCGCCCGCGACATCGGCCGCCAGGTGGACGCCGCCGACGCGCTGGTGGTGGAGCAGGAGCGCACGCTGGCCGGGCGGCACGCGAAGCAGGACGCCGAGTACCGGGAGCTGGTGGCCCGCACCCAGGAGGAGACCGGCCGCGCCACCGAGCGCGCCCAGCTCCAGCAGCGCTACGCCGACGTCGCCGCCGCCAACAAGGAGCTGGAGCTGAGGCAGAAGGAGCGCCGCGACCGCGAGGCCCAGCGCCGGGAGCTGAGCGCCAAGCTCTCCGGCCTGCGCGACGAGCGCTACCTGCTGCGCAAGAAGGTCACCGAGGAGCGGCTGGCCCCGCTCCAGCCGACCATCCGGGTCACGATCACCCAGGCCGGCAACCGCGAGGCCTACCGCGCGCTTTTGTCCGAGGCCCTCAAGGGCCAGAGCATGAAGTACACCGCGGTCGTCGACCGCATCGTCCAGAGCGTCACCCCCGAGGAGCTCTCCGTCCTCATCCAGCGCGGCGACGCCGCCACCCTCGCCGAGCGCACCGGCCTGGACGAGGACCGCTCCCGCAAGGTGATCGACGCGCTCCGCGAGACGGAGCTGCTCTACCGGGTGGAGACGGTGGAGCTGGAGGACCTCCCGCGCGTCGAGCTGCTGGACGGCCGCGCCTACAAGGACTCCGCGGAGCTGTCCACCGGCCAGCGCTGCACCACCATCCTCCCCATCCTCCTGCTGGAGAGCGAACGCCCGCTGCTGATCGACCAGCCGGAGGACAACCTCGACAACCGGTTCATCTACGAGACGGTGGTGAAGAGCCTGAGCGACGCCAAGGGCCGCCGCCAGCTGATCTTCGTCACCCACAACCCCAACATCCCCGTCCTCGGCGACGCGGAGCGCGTCTTCGTGCTCTCCTCGGACGGCAAGCAGGGCAAGCTGTCCAAGGCGGGCACGGTGGACGAGCTGAAGCAGGACATCGAGCTGCTCCTCGAGGGCGGCCGCGAGGCGTTCCTCCTCCGCAAGGAGCGCTACGGTCACTAAAGCGCATGGCCGCGGAAGGAGCGATCGGTGAGGTGGTGGCGGCGCTGTCCTCGCCGAGGTGGACCGCCGTCCGCGACGCGGTGGAGCGAGCCGGCGAGCTGCTCCGCGCCGGCGCTCCCTCCGGGGCGGAGGTGGCGGAGATCGGCGGGCGGATGGTGGAGCTGGCCGCCCACCCGAAGTGGGAGGTGCGCAAGGCGGTGGCCGGCACCATCCAGCACCTCAAGCACGAGACCTTCCACACCGCGCTCGCCCGCCTCCTCCAGGACGACAACGCCTACGTGCAGGACGCGGCGCAGCGCACCCTGGCCCGCCGCTCCGATCTGACCCGCGCCGACATCCTCAAGGAGCAGCACGGGGACCTGCTCCTGCGCTGGCTGGCCGACCTGGAGGCGCAGCACGGCGCCCGCGCCCGGCGCGACGCGCTCAAGGTGGCGGAGAAGTACACCGAGCTGGTGGTTCGCGAGGCGCGCCACGAGATCGTGAAGGTGATCGCGCCGCTCGACGCCACGCTGCTCAACCTGGAGAACGGCCTGGAGCGCGCCAAGGTGGACCGCGAGGTCTACGCGAAGCACATCACCCGGGGGCGCGCGCGACTGAGGCTCCTCACCGCGATCATCGACTCGCTCCGCGACCTCACCGCGGACGTGACGCCGGACTTCCACGGCGAGGACCTCCGCGAGATGGTGGAGGAGGCGCTGGGGCTGGTGAAGGACCGGATGCGCGACAAGGGCGGCCCGATGCAGACGGAGGTGACGGTGCCGCGCGACGTGCGGGTGGAGGCCCACCGGCACCGGCTGCTGCAAGCCTTCTCCAACATCCTCCAGAACGCGTTCGAGGCGTATGACGGCCTGGCCATCCCGGGGAAGGTCCAGATCGACTCCCGCCCGGACGACGACGAGCGGCGGGTGGTGATCTCCTTCATCGACGACGGGTGCGGGATGAGCGAGGAGAACCTGCGCGACGCGTTCCAGCTCTACAGCAGCAAGAAGCCGGACGGGACGGGCTTCGGGCTGCCGCTGGCCAAGAAGATCGTCGAGACCGAGCACGGCGGCTCCATCCGCCTGGCGAGCGCCAAGGGGAAGGGGACGACGGTGACGGTGGTCCTCCCCCTGGATCAGGAAGATCGGCAGGAGTGACGGGAATGTCCGGACGCCACACCGCGCTGCTGGTGGAGGACGAGCCCCAGATGGCGGAGGAGCTGGGCGAGCTCCTGGAGTCGCTGGGCCACGCGCACCTGCACGCGTCGAACAAGGAGGACGCGGAGCAGCTCGCGGCGGAGGGCGGCTTCTGCTACGTGCTGCTCGACCTCCAGATCAAGGCGAACCGCGACTCGATCAAGGCGCACGTGGAGGCGGGCCAGAGCCTCCTCGAGCACATCCGCGCGCTCTACCCGCGCCGCAACGACGAGGGGAAGCACCGGCTGCAGATCCTCGTCATGAGCGGCCACGCCAAGGAGCACTACTACGTGGTGAAGGCGCTCCAGGAGGGCGCGGACGACTTCATCACCAAGCCGGTGGGCGAGAGCGAGCCGCCGTTCAAGGACAAGATCCAGGACGCGCTGCGCCGGAGCGGGCGCGACAAGCACGAGCCCTGCGCGGCGCTCACCCGCGAGGCGCGCGCGGCGTCGGCGGTGGCGCCGGCGTCGCTGGAGATCACCGGGCGGCAGGAGGGCAAGCGGATGGAGGTGAAGGTCGGCGACAAGCCGGTCCTCCTCACCGCCGCGTCCTTCCTGATGCTGCTCAACCTGGTGGCGGGGCGCCTGCGCTCGCCCGAGGGGTGGATCCACAAGAACGACCTGGGCGCGAAGGCGGAGCAGGGCTGGAAGGGGATCTCGCGGCTCAAGGAGGAGCTGGGGCCCCACCTGCCTGCCCGGGCGGTGATCGTGGAGAACGACCAGAGCGGCAGCTACCGCCTCCACGCCGGCCTGGAGATCGCCGCCGTGGACACCGGGCGCCTGGAGTCGCTGGGCGACGCGCGGATCGGCAAGCTCGCGGCGGAGATCGCGCGCCTGGAGCGCTCGCGCAAGCCCTGACGGAAGCCTGACGGAGGACTGACGGAAGCGCCGTCAGGATCCCCCCGATCTCCGACACACCGCCGCCGATGAGACGCGAATCGACCGCGCGTACCTTGCAACGCGTTGTCGAGGTGCAGCGCGAGGGGCAAGCGCGTGGAAACCACCATGGCCAAGGACAAGCTGGATCAGATGATGGACGCGGCGATCCGCGGCCGTCCCCACTCGAGCAGGCTGGCCGCCGAACGGGCGGAGCTGGAGGTGCGCGGGAAGAACTGGAGCGCCCGCCACGTGGCGGACCTGATCGAGCTGGCGGAGCTGACGGTGAAGCGGATGGCGCGGTGGGGGAAGCTCCCGGCGGTGAAGGTGGGGCGGGCCTGGGAGTTCCCGCCCGCGAAGATTCGCGCCTGGTACGCGGGCGAACCGGTGGAGATGCCGCGCCGCCCGCCGCCCCGGCGGAAGAGGAAGAAGTAGCGAAGCAGCGACACCAACCGACGAACACCGAACGCAGGAAATGACGGCGCCCGACCTCCGGGCGACCGGAGGGGAGACGTCCATGGGCTTCTTGTACAGGCGGCGTGACAGCAGGCTGTGGTGGGTGTGCTGGAGCGACAGCGCCGGCGAGCGCCGCCGGGAGAGCACCGGGTTGACCGACCTGGAGGCGGCGCGGCAGGTGCTGGCCGAGTTGGAGCGGCGCGTCGCGACCAGGCGGAGCCTGACCCAGGCGGCGACGACGCAGACGGTGGCGGACCACGCCCGCGCGCACCTGGAGGCGCGCGCCCGCCCGGGGCAGGTGCTGGCCAAGGACGAGACGGCGGTGCTGCTGGAGCACCTCCGCGGCCCCATGCGCAGCGTCCCGCTCTGCGACCTGCGCTACCACCACGTGGTGGAGTGGATGCGCGAGCTGTCCGAGCGCCGGTCGATGGACGCGCCGCCCACCCGCGCCCTCTACATGATGCTGTACCGGCTGCTCGACGGGGCGGTGGCGGACGGGCTGATCCCCACCAACCCGTGCCGCCCGTCCGAGGAGTCGGAGGCGGGCGCCCTGGCGGCGGACGTGGAGCGGCGGCTCTCCAACCACTTCACCCGGGACGACCTGGAGCGGCTGATCTCCGACCCGCGGGTGTACCGGACGCGGCAGTGCCAGTGGGCGGTGCTGGCGCTCACCGGGATGCGCATCGGCGAGGTGCTGGCGCTGCGCGTGCGCCAGTGCGACCTGCACCGGGTGCCGCCGGGGCGGATGCTGGTGGCGGGGCGGTGGGACAGCAAGCAGCGGCGGCTCACCCCGTCACGCTCGGGCCTGCCGCGGGAGGTGCCGCTGCACCGCGCGCTGGGGACGATGCTGGGCCAGTACGTCCGCGACGTGCTCCCCGCGCGCCTGGGCCGGCCGGCCACCCCGGACGACCTCCTCTTCCCGTCGCAGGGCGGCGCGCCGCAGCAGGCCGGCACCACGCTGGCCCACCTGCAGCGCGACCTGGAGACGCTGGGCCTGCGCAAGGGGAACCTGCACACGCTGCGGCGGAGCTACTTCGCCCTCGGGCGGCAGAGCGGGGTGGCGCCGGCGGTCCTCCGCGCCATCTGCGGGGAGGCGCGGACGGACGACCCGGAGGTCACCTTCGCGGAGAAGTGCGCGGAGGTCGCGAAGATGCAGGTGCAGGTGGAGCCGACGCTCGCCGGAATGCTCCTGCCGGCGAGCGGGCAAGGCCTGTTCCGCCTGGGGGCGACCTGATCACGCGAGCGGCCCGGGCGTCCACCGGAAGTTCCGGTCGTTGGACAGCTCCTGGTCACCCTTCTCGCCCGCGTAGAAGCACCTGGTGGCGAGCAGGGCGGTGGTGTTGCCGGCCAACGTCTGGAAGCCGTCCGCGTTGAAGGCGGGCACGCGGCAGGACTTGTTCGCGTGCTGGCGCAGCCGGTGCTTGATGTCGTTGCGCTCCTGGCGGTCCTGGGTCGTCACGGCGGCGATGTACTTGCCCATCGCCGCCGGGCCGTCCACCTTGGCCCCCCCGTCCCGGTACATGCCGTACAGGTCGTCGCCGAAGTCGAGCAGGATCCCGGGCAGGTCGGCCGGCTCCGCGCCGCGCCACTTGGTGAGCGGCTCCAGCCGCATCTCCAGGTCGTAGGTGAACCCCAGCGCCAGGTCCCCGTCGCTCACGTCGACGCCGAAGCGCAGGCCCCCCGCCACCATCGGGTGCGTGCCGTAGAGGTGGCAGCTCCGGGCCAGGAACACGGTGCGGCACCGGTCCAGCGTCCCCGCCGGGTACAGGTTCTCCGGCCGGTACTTGTTCAGCTCCCAGAGCGTGGGGCAGATCGACACCACGCTGCGCAGCTCCGGCATCCCCTTGCCGCCCGGCCACAGCCGCTCCAACTCCGGCCGCAGGGGGATGGAGAGGCTGCCGTCCACGTGCCAGAGGAAGACGTGCTCGGGGATCTTCTCGGTGGAGAAGGTGACGCCGCCCGCGCAGCTGCTGATGCCCGTGGTCACCGCCTGCGACACCTTGACGGGCTGCTTGAACAGGAACTGCTTCCAGTCCTTCCCCGGCGCGAGCCGCCCCTTCTCGGTCCCGGTGTCGAAGTCCTTGACGCCCTCCATCATCGCGGTGACCGGCAGCTCCAGCCCGTCGCTGACCGCCGCGCTCCGCCGCCGCTGCAGCTCCTTGAAGATGGCGTCGACGGCGTCCCTCACCCGGGTCACCTCCTTCCAGGTGGCTTCGACCTTGTTCACGTCCCAGCCCACCTCCCGCGCGATGTCGGCGTCCAGCTTCTGGGTGGCGAGGAAGCCGAGCAGCTCCCGGTTGCCGTGGAACGCCAGGAGCGCCTGGTTCGCCAGCTCCCGCTTCGCCTCGCAGTTGACGGTGCCCTTGGCGATGGCCTCCTCGCGCTGCGCCGGCACGTCGGCGAGGTCCGGGTGGCGCTCGCGCATCGCCTTGCCGACGATCTTGGCGACGTCCGCCGGCTTGGTGGTGGGCTTGAGCTGCTGCTTGGTGAACAGGTCCAGCTTCACCTGCTGCTCCGCCGCCGCGTACTTCCGGACGGCGTCGCCCATGTTCACGAGCTGGCCGTTCATGTGGTTCAGGGCGGTGCAGTAGTTCTCCAGCTGGTTGCGGTACACCCTCACCTGGTCCGCGTACTTCACGTACTCCGTGCCCCGCGCCTTGCGTTGCTCCGCGCCGCGCACGTCCGCCGCGGAGGCGACGTACGCCCTGCGTTCGCTCCCCGAGCAGTACAGCGCGTCCATGTAGTACCACCCGTCGTCGGCGTTGAGGGACAGGTGCACCATGCTCGCCCAGGACGTGGAGACGTAGAACGCGCCCTCGTCGACCTCCACCAGGTAGTTGCTGGCGTTCAGGTCGACGCCCAGCCCGGCGGCGGCGAGCAGCGTGTTCAGCCCCGTCTCCGCCTTCTCGGTCAGCTCGAAGGTCTCGCGGCCGAGGATCTCCTCGCCGCCGAGGTTGCGGTTGGCGACCGCCTGCGCCTTGGCGCCGATCCCCGCGTCGACCAGCGGCTGCAGGTCGTCCTTCAGCATCAGCAGCGGGGACTGCCCCACCGCCTCCGCCGCGTTGATCTCCCAGTCGCTGGGCACGTGGAAGTAGGTCCACGCGCTGGCCTCCACGCCCAGCTCCTCCGCGCTGCCCACCACCAGTTGGTACGGCCCGCCGTCCCACACCAGGAACTTGCGGAGCTTGACGTCGATCACCGTCGCGGCGGGGATGGTGTACCGAACCAGCGCCCCGCCGCTGCCCTCGACCTTCTCGATCTTCACCTCCTTGAGCGTCAGGTCGAGCTCGAAGTCGGCGACCGGGCCGTCCTTGCTCTTGTCGCCGCGCTTGCCCAGGGAGCGCTGGAAGAACGACCCGTACACCTTGGCCGGCTGCCGCGCCTTCCCGTCCTCGACGTCGAACACCAGGTGCGTGTTGCCCGGGTCGAGGATGTCGACGCAGACGCCGTCCTGGCGCTGCAGCGGCATGAAGAACGGCTCGCGGTGGCCGGCGGCGAAGGCCTCCTTCCCCCGCGCCGCGGACCACGAGGTGGACGCCAGGTCCTTCGCCTTGCTCCGGTTGATCAGCTGGACGGCGACCACCGGCGCCGGCGGGCCCTGCGAGACGTTCAGCTCGTTGCCGAGCGCCGCCTGGATCTCCTTCTTGCCGACCTTGCCGCCCGAGCCCTTCCCGTCGAGCCAGGCGGCGGTGTAGCCGAACCGCTGGTGGGCGATGGGCGCGCCGTACGGCTTCAGCCCGGCGGGGTCGAAGGCGTAGTCCCACTCCCTGGCCGGCGCCGACTTCGGCGGGGCGACGTCCTTCCTCGGCTCCGGCTTGGGCTCCGGGGACTCCTTCGGCGCCTCCTCCGGTTGGGCGGTGCGGTCCGGGCCGTCCTGCGCCGCGTCGTACGACGCGTTCGGCAGGTAGAGGTCGTAGTGGTACGGGACGTTCCCGACGAACTGGACGCAGAGGCGCAGCTTGGTGGCGGGGCTGTGGGACGGGGTGTAGTGCGCCACGCCGAAGGCGTTCACCGCCGCGCCGGTGTTGTCGAAGACCAGCGCCTCCACGTCGTAGAGGCGCTCGATGGCGGTGATGCAGGCCTCGTCGCCCCAGTTGTTGGCGCCCTTGAGGTAGGCGACGCGCTGGTCGATCTGCCGCCCCTGCGCGGCGCTGACCGCGCCCTGCGCGTTGCGCGTGATGCCCAGCCCGTCGCGCAGCTTGAACCCCAGCGCGTCCAGGTCCTTGGCGTGCTGCTCCACGTACGCGACCACGGCGGCGCGGAAGCTCGCGTGCGTGTGGACCTGCCCCAGGATGTGGGCTTCCCGCGTCAGCGCGTGCCCGGCGGCGTGGAACAGGCAATTGCCGTCGCCGCGGGCCTTGATCAGCGCGTACTGCGCGCCGGCGATCCCGACCTGGCCGATCTTTCCCTGGATGTCGAAGGGCATGAGGTCAGCACCCGCTGGCGTCGAGGAGGGCCCGGCGCGTCGCGTCGTCCACGTCCGAAGTCTGCGCGAGGCGCCGGGTGGCCTGGAAGTCCTGCATCGCGCGCAGGGTGGCGTCGCTGAGCTCGCCGTCGAGGGGGCCCTTGTAGAAGCCGAGGTTCCGCAGGCGGCCCTGGATCCCCGAGACCGCGCTGATCGGATCGAGCCCGCGGAGCTCGAGGACGTAGTGCTCCTCCGGCGCGCCCTCCGGCTGGAGGACGAGCTCCGCGTGGCGCGCGCTGGGGGAGAGGTAGTGCGACAGCTCTCCCTTCGCGTCGGTGGCGCCGCGCTGCTCCTGCCCGTCGATGGTCAGCGTGTACGGGACGCCGGCGCGGGGGAACTCGTCGTCGCCGAAGCGGAGGCGCAGCTTCTCCGGGACGCCCTTGCGCCGGAACTTGTGGCTCTGCCCCGCCGCCACGTCGACGGTCTTCTGGCGGAGGTCGGGGACGGTCACCTCGTCCCCCTCCATCAGCACGTGCCCGCTCCGCCGCCTGGCCCGCAGTCCCTCGTTGTCCGGGTGCTCCCACACCACCCGCCAGAAGTGACCGTTCTCGAAGGCGATGCTGGAGATGCACTCGCCGCGTCTCACCACGTGCTTCTTCATGGG
>Ga0134122_10001799_pt1 | contig 15584 bp, 15 predicted proteins | sample KB302_FD_96461 | JGI IMG/M metagenome (GOLD analysis project Ga0134122, IMG submission 96461) | Terrestrial soil microbial communities without Nitrogen fertilizer from Kellogg Biological Station, Michigan, USA - KB3-0-2 | ecosystem: Environmental > Terrestrial > Soil > Unclassified ... | reverse complement strand
TTACTGTGGGCTCGAGTGCTGAAGCTCGATGCATTATGTAATGAGATAGCAAAACGTAATTTGTGGAACCAACCTCGTCTTTTTGAAAAGACGTTATGTGAAATGAATCGAAAAAAGAAACTTCATCATTGGGACAAGAGTGTGATTGAATGGCTAACCTGCTATGCACGAGAACAAAATAAGAAGCCAACTTTTGATGAACTGCGCAATGCATTGACGAGGTTCACACTGTTTTTTTTGCGAACGTTCAATTTTTTTTTTAGGTTGCAGAAGCCTAATGGCGTGCAATCAAAGCCATGTCAAAAAGTAGTGGAAGCAACAACCAAACCGACAAAAAGGTGAAAAAAAAGTTGCATGTGTAGTCATTATCTTGTGTTAGGACTTTTACATGGTGGCAGCATGCTCCAAACGATATTTTATTGTTGATTTTTGCTTTTCAAGGAACATGGGAGCCAACGTATGCACAGGTATCAACTCGTTGGAATGCATTGTATTGTGAGATGCTAACGTTGCCAACTTCACAATGTCGTTTGTTTGAACTTCGAATTCGATTGCCTTTGCGTTTGCAGTCAGAACATCTGATTGAACTAGACGATCAAGAAGAAGACAGTCCAGACAAATTTGTAATTGAACATCGAGAGTATTTGCAAAATCATCACGGGTTATTGCGCTGCGTACTGTTGCTACCGAAAGGTGATGAGTTGATGAACAGTCACGAGGGACGTCAAGCACATTTGTTGCAAATTCCAGAAAATAAGCCGCCCGTTCGTGATATTTGTCGAGCAGGAGATTTATCTCATCCACCTGTGGCTTTTTTTGTTGACTACATGTCACGGATTTCGTTTTTGCAAAATTTACATGCCGTGTTATTTTCATGTCCAAGTCAATATTCCTTGTTTGGATTGCAACTCTTTTCCAAGACCCGGATTTTAACATTGCATTGGCAATCTGCAAAGCAAGCGCATTTTGATTGGAGTCAGTTGTTTTTCACGATACCCGAAGTTCAAGTGTTGCGATTGATTGGGTTTGCAAACATTCCCTTTCGTAGAGACGTGTTTCGTACCTTATGCCCCAAACTCAAAACGTTGGTTTTATTGCAATGCAGTGTGTGGCCATGCGAACATGTACCTTGTGTTAATTTAGCAGAAGCTCTTTCTGCGAAAACACAGGTTTACTCACCAGCTCGTATGGAATTGCGGTCGACATGCACGGAAATTACCATACTGTGTGACAAGAGTACGCGTAAAAACATGAACTAAAGACTTGATTAAAAAAAACCATTTCTCAATACAAAACAGACTTTATGAAATCAATGTGGCACACAAAAAAAATGTAAGCCGATAAGTTTGTGCAAGTTATAATATACAACAAAACCAAAAAAGATGTAGGCAGATAGACAGTTATACACACAAAAAAAAGTGCAAACGCTTTCTAGATTTTGATACTTACATGTAAAAATTTGCCTCCGATGGAATATTTATCCAGAGCTTCGATTGCAGCACTTGCTTCTTCTGCACGAGAAAAATCGACAAACCCAAATCCTCGAGTGCGGCCTGTTATTTTGTCCATCGCCACATAGGCATTTAACACAGTTCCATATGGCATAAATAAAGCGCGCAAAGCTTCGTTTGATCCGATAATAGGAGGCAAATAAAACACAAAACATGTAGCATTTGGTATTTTTGAAGTGCCTTTGATTTGTGCACCAGGACTTTTGAATAAATTATTCATCTCGATTCGATCTTGTTGTGATATAGAAGCAGGAATCGGGCTTCGACTTGTCGAAATTGATGACGGTGTCCACAGAATGGGATCCACATGTCCAGACGTAACGTTTTGTTGTGAGGCCGGAGGTGTAGCTGTAGCTGATAGCTCACAATTGCCAAAATCCTACATTACATCCATTTTAAACGAAAACAACGCAAACGAAAAAAAAAGTGGTACCTGCAGCATTTGTTGAAAGGAAGGCACAGGTGGCAAAGTTGGAGGTGCTCGCGATATCAAGCTTGCTACTTTACCTTCTGGGGCTACAAAATTTGCAGCGCGAGAGATGGTTAATTTGATATGAGATAAGTTGTCTGCATGAGCTGTAAATGATTCCATAGCTCGATCAATTGATTTCATATTTGCTTGGAATTCTGCAATCGCATGTTCTGACGCAGTACTTCCATTCAAGATTTGTTGTTGTGTTACAAGCAATTCGCGCAGTTTGATTTGCAATTGAAGCTGCAGATCGGTAAGAGAACGTGTCATCGATGCAAATCCAAAAGAAATACTCCCTTCCAAGCGTTCAAACAATGCTCGGTGTTGCACATTGATTGGAATATCAGATTCTTGCTGTAGACTGAAACTTTTGGACTCCCATGTACCTCCACTCATTTCTTTGTCTTTTGCTTCAACCTAACAAAAAGTGTGTAGTCTCTGTTCTGTGTGTCGATCGATCTCCTTTTTATTTTATTATTTTTTTGTGATGTGAAAATGACGTTTTTTGAAGTGTTTGGAAGGATTTTTTTTTTATTTTTTGCAATAAAAAAAGATTTGAAAAGGGAAAAAAGAAGTTCGTGGAACTCACTTTTTCGAAGAAAAGACCTCTCCAAACGCTCTTCCATCATGAGTCAAGGAAGTGAAACAAGTGATCTGGTGGTTGCTGCTCCGCAACAACCTCGTAAGGCGCCACCAAGTGGTGGAAAGTCAATGAGTATGTTGCGTCATAAGAATGCTCCAAGTGGTGCAAAGCGTCATGCTCGTAAGATATTGCGTGACAACATCATTGGTATCACAAAACCTGCAATTCGACGTCTTGCTCGTCGTGGTGGTGTCAAACGCATCAACAATCTTATTTATGAAGAAACACGTGGAGTGTTGCGAGGCTTCTTGTCCAATGTGATTCGCGATGCCATTTCGTATTTGGAACACAGACACCAAAAAACCGTGACGGCTTTCGATGTTGTATTGGCCATGAAGAGACAAGGACGCACGTTGTATTTGGGCAATGCTACTGCATCGACCAAACTTTTGATGTGAAACCCAACTTCTACGTCAAATAAACTGGTGTTTTTAAACACCACCCTTGTTTTTTAAAGAAAATAAAACTAGATTGTGTTGCACTTGACGTCTTACAGCTCATTAAAGAAGGATTTTTTTTTCTTTTTGCTGATTCGTTTGTTTGTCTTCTCCAAGAAGAGAAAAAAAAAGACACACAAGTCACCGCGTGGTTCGAAACAATGGATCCTATACGTGGATTGCGATTGTTTCAAGCGCACCGTCAAGTGCAATCGTCATTGGTGTTTATTATCACGCGTAGCTGTGATGCGCGACAATATGCATATTATGCAATACGCGAAGGAAACGAACTTGTTCGTGAAAAACTCGATTGTAAAATGGTGGAATGCGATGATTGGAAAACGCATGAAGCATTGCATCCCATATTGTTGCAAAATTTTTTTGGGGCTTCGGTGTCACGCATTGGCGATAGTTCGAAATACAATTGTAGATTAGCAGGGTTTCCAGAAAGGAACATGGTATTACACCAAAAGAAAAACTCCTCTCCAACCATCACAGATGGACATGTTGCAAGTGTATGCACATTTGAGTTAGAACCTGGTGTTCTAGTGCAAGATGTGCAACTCTACAATATTTATTTAGACATGACTTTTAACGAACTGAGTATTCCTGACGTCAAAATGGTGCAAGTTCAAGGTATTGCACATTTAAATCAAACCAAACATCTTTCGAAAAGCCAATTTCAACTTTACTGCAAGCCGATGGACGAAAACAAAGTCTATGTAATCGAAACGATTCCTGTTACGCCCGAACTCAGAAAGCGCTTTGATGTTGCTGCATTGGCGAAAGGCTTTTTCGCCTCCACTTTTTTACCTCCCTCTTTACAAGGAGGAACGGGTAATGCATCCAAATAAGATATTGGAGGGAAAAAGTCCCCTCGAAACGAAACTATTTCATGTTGATGTGATGATGTCAGTGGCATCTTAGTTGTGCGAAAACAATATCGCAGCATGAATAATAATGACACCCAGTTTTTTTTGTTTTTCCTTTTTTGATTTTACGGTTAACGTGGACTTTTTGCAATTTTAACGCATCAAAAAAAAGACAAATTAAAAAGACACGTTGTTTTCTTTTTTTATTCCAGTCAGTCTAAAATGCGTGACGACGACAATGATGACGTAGTAGGATTTCGTTCTCAAAAACAATGGAAATATTGTTTTTATCGTGAGAATCAACGTCGACTCAACCATCAGCCACCTAAATGGGATTGTCGTAAATGGGCACGAAATTCGAAGCCATATGCTCAATTGCCTGAAAAGTTACCTCCTCGATCTTCCAGATCGAAATCGAAAAGTCGTAGCAAGAAGCAACCATCATCCAAAACTCGATCCAACTCGAGATCAAAATCGAAATCAAAGTCGAAAAGTCGCGGAAAGGCGGGATCGAAATCGCGTCTTACACGATCCAAGTCTAAAAAGCGATGAGCAATATTCGCTTTCCCTCTCGTTTGGTGGTTTTTTTTCTTCATTAAAGAAGTACGTCTCGTGTCGCACGATTGTTTCGATAAGCAGCTGCTCGTTCTTGCGGTGTGCTTGGTTTTAAAGTTAAATAGGATTCTAAATGCTTTGCAGCAACAGGTGAAACGAACGGCACAACATCGGAACCTGCAATGATTTTGGCGCACGGCACAATTGGTTGCGAGGCTAAAAATTGCTTCTTGACTTCAAAGGACTGAAACGCTATTTGACGTGGAAGATACAACCCAAATGTTTCGTCAAAATAGTCACTTGCATTTGCTTGGTCCTGGTTCTTTCTAGCTGCTAAATCTGCATCACCTACAAGTGTAGCAACAGATCTTGTTTTACCTCGATAAGGTACCCCGATCAATTGAAACAAAGATTCACGGAATCCAGAATCCAGTGAGATGGGAGCTTCCATATTCGCGAGCGCGGTTTCTTGTTCTGGTGTGATTGTATCTTGGTATTGTTGCTGCAGTTGTGGTAGCACGGCGTTTTTTCTAGAAAAGCGTTGTTGTTCTCGGTCACGCATTCGTTGCTGCGAGCGAAGCTTCAAGATTTGTTTACACTTTGGATCATAGCAATACGCGGAGACGATATTGCGTAACGGTTGAATGATGAAATAAATACCTTTAGGATGTTCTCCACCATGCAAAAAACAATATCTCCGATTCCGGCCTTGCACATCCACGAAAATCATTTTGCTTTTGTGTTGCAACGTGACACGTTGGCTCACGAGATCAGTGTAAATAGGAGGACTCACCAAACGAATGACGTTGTCGCACAATGTGTATACTTCGGGATGTTGTTGTCGATCGACTAATTCACTGGATCGATGACGTTGGAGCGTTTTTTGTTCGTTGTGTTCAAATACTTTTGGACTATCTTGAATGGCGACACTTGTGTCGTGTAAATCAGGACTGTCGGATGGTATATGAAATACAATGTCAGGACAAATTCGATTTTCTCGTGATGGCACAATCGACATGTTGCGCAGTTTTTCCAAGGTCGATACCTCTCGCTCTCCTTTCGACTCATTGAAATTCGTTTGCTCGATCTCCCATTGCGTATTTTGTTCATCTCGCCGAAAGATTTCATGCAAATCATAAGAATATGGAGCAATTTTTTTACCTTTTGTGCAATCGCATAATCCAGCTTCGCTCCGACCTCGATACATATCTTCGTTATCGTCATCCATGGAAGATTCGTAATCACCTATCTCTTCCACGTTGCCGCCATCATTCGCAAAATCGCGACACGGTATACAAGGTGTAGATTTGTGAGCATACAATGCTTGCAGTCGTGCGGTGTTATCTTTTGGGTGATATACGCGGTGATCGACTACATTCGCATAAAACGCATCTTGTTTTCGAATGCGCAAATCAAGGGCCATCCAAAACAAACGTAAAAACCGTGATTGCCGAATCACTGGCATAGCAGGCCAGATAAGTTGGAAAGAATACGAACACATGTGCAAACACTCTTGTGGTCGGTGACGATGATGTATGATTTTGCCAGTGGTGGACGCTGCCACATACATTGTATAACATGCTGGATCTTGGTTTGGGAAACATTCCATCGCGAGATCCGCAGCTATACGCAGATGTCTCTCTTGTGCACTTTCATTCAGTTCGACGAATGTACAATAACGTAAACGAACACATAATCTGACACCATCGGTTTCTATTTTCGGTCGTTCGACTAATGTACTTAAGATTCCCTTGTCTAAATCACTCGCTAATCTAGGTAACATTTCTGTATGCCAATAATCCGTGGACGGAATACGAATCTCTTTCAAGGTCGCTGTTTTGGCAATGATAATTGGATAAGTCTCTTTCTGTAATTTTTGACAATAGGCTGCAATTAAACCTTCGTATTCACTGTGTTTTGCTCGTTGTTTTTGCAAACCGCGATGGTGCTGTGTGTGAAAGATCAATGTTTGACGTTTATATATAGCACGTACTTCTGCTATTTCCATATTCTTTTCTAACGCAACACGTTGTTGTTCGGCATCGGCTAACTCTGCGTGCACATCTCTTTCAATTTGATAACGAAGAAATGATCCGTTTGGCAACTTTTGACTCAAGACGCGTCCTAGTTGCGATAAAGATGGTGGTAAAGAAGAGTCGTCTTGTTCTTGCACACGACTATGATTGCTACTTCCCGTCGACATGCGACTGGAATCATCAATGACACTATGACTTAATGCCGACAAATCTGTTTGTTGGGACCAATGTTGCACGTCATCTTCTTGGTCATCCTCGTCGTCACTGTAGGTTTTGCGTCGTTTAGGTGTATGAATCGATGTTTTGGATGAATAATCACTTCCAATAGACATGTTATCATCTTGTAGCATGAACCAGTGCTACACAACACCGACAAACAATGACCTCCTTTTTTTATTCTTTTTGGTCTTTGTTTTAAATTTCTTTGAGTTGCCTCCCTTTTTTTTTCTTTCCCTTAGGAAATTTTGTTTTCTTTTCTGATTCCAGTAACCCGGAAAAAAATAAGTGAGGAGCAAAAGAATCAGGAAACAATTTTTTATTTTTCACAAGAAAAAAAAACAATCAAAAGAGTATCGTGTCAAATTCTATCCTCACACTTTTGGCAGCATACATTCATGACGCTCAAACCTTCCACTATCCTCGAATTGGTGCGCAATCACCCATTCGAAGGCACAGCAACACTCTTTGCGATTCAATTCACAAATATTACAAGCATTGAAGTGCGCCAACATCTCCGTCTGCAAGCTCATCCTGCTGACATATGCGGCATTGTTGCGATACGCCTTGCTCGTTTCCAAGGCGAAGCGGCGGTAAGATGGGTGGCTGTAAAACACGTGTCTACTAAGCCAGAATATCGCATTGATTATATCCATTGTGTGACATTGGAAAATCGTATGATCAGTTGCTTGGATGCGTTATCAAATGATGGCGGTCTTCGCCTGGTAGATGCCTTTGACTCCGCCAAAGATGATGATGAAGAAAAGATGATCAATATGGCGGAACAAATATTGCCACAGGAAGATTGGTTCGCACATCAACATCGTGTCGATGACTCATTTGTTGCCGTTCGGTTTCATATTCACGCAAATCAAAAAGAAGAATATGTACATCATATCATTTGGCGAGGCAGACATTTACCTCTGAAACCAGTGGTTTCGTATCTGTCATTGAATCAACGAGCACGTGACGCATCTTATATAGATGTTGTACTCATGTGGATTACCCCGGTCTTCCACAATGGGCATTATGCCCAAATCGAATTGGGTCAAGTGCATTTACATGATCGAAATCCTCATCATTTACTTTACAGATTGAAACACAATCCCAAAAGTCACTGTTATTGGAATTCGGTGTTGGCTGGCCTTAATCGAAACAGCTGGCAACGTCCTATTGTATTTGTGCCGAATGAAGCCAAGCTACCGTTTACCACACTTGCTATGACCAATTTGGTGCGATGTGAGCGGCATCTTGACACAAAGCATGTCATGCCAATGCCAAAAGTTCAAAAAACGGCTGTTCGGATCCAAAAACAACCTAAATGGATGGCAAAATTTGCGGATCCCGACAAAAGAATTTGGCATGAAGTGTTTGTTCGACACTTTCAAAACAAAGGAAACTGGCTGCCAGTGACGTTAGAAGAGTATTTCAAAGGATACGTCATTCGTCTCGGACATGTACAGTATTGGTTGCAGTTTAGAGGCTTTTTGGATGATAATTTCAAACCAATCGTACATGTAGAATGGGCTTCTAGTTTCTGGCACTTGAAAAAAGATGACCGTGGTGACCAAGCTCATCTTCTTGTGGGAGATGCAATTCGTCGCAAACAATGCGAATTAGCAGCAATATGTACTATTCGTCGCACGCAAGATGTGATTCAATCTTGTCCCATCAGTCCATTGATGCGACGTGCAACTACGTATGTGAGCTTTCGCCGTGCATTGATTCGCTTGGTTCGACACAAAGGACAAGCTCGCTTTTCAGGCGTGCATACAAGAATCATTTTTGGGCAGGAAGAAAAAGACAGTCATCCAGAGGAAAGTTCAAATGTTGCTCAAGCACCAGTGACAGCACAAGCAAAGGAAGGTTTACAAGGACTTCAAGGAGACCGCGGCAAAAGGAGGGTCAAAGGAGCACAAAGTCTACAAGGGTCTCAGGAAATTCAACAAGAATGTAAGGACGTTCCACAAGTATCGCAGGAAAGTCCACAAGGATGTACGGATAATATAAGGCTGCACACAGCCCCACAATTTGCGATAGAGTGCATGCGCAAACATACCTATGGGCCAACGCCAGGCTTGATTGGACCTCATGAGTTCCAGTTACAACCTTCAAATATCGCCGCCCAGAAATCTACTGGTCCACAAGGATGTATGGGCATACAAGGTGTACAAGGAATACAAAGACCACAAAGTATACAAGAAATACAAGGACCACAAGGATGCCAAGGTCCCCGGGGGTTTCAAGGTTCCCAAGGACCAAAGGAGTTGTCGAACAAGGAGGCTAAGAAAAAATTATCGCTACAAAAGATTATATAAAATCAAACAGGACGTTAAGTACGAAATTCGAATACATAAATAAAGAATAATAAAAAAACTAACGTGTTCAATTTGTTTTTGCTTCAGTTCAAATGAGGAAAAATCGAAAAGTGACCATTAAAGCACCAAGACGCAACAGCACCGATGAAAAGGATGAAAAAGACGAAATTTCGGAACCCGAACGTAGTTTATCGCGTCGTCGTGAGCGATGTCGACATTGTGGAGAATGTGATTGTTTTTGCGATCCACCAAGTAGCAGCAGTAGTTCTGATGGCAATGATACAGATGACACAGATAATGAACCTGACAATGGAGACTGTATGAATTGCGGAAATGAATGTTGCGATGAAACTCCAGGACCGCAAGGTGCACAAGGATTTCAGGGTCCACAAGGTTTACAAGGGTTTCAAGGGGTACAAGGTCCACAAGGATTCCAAGGACTTCGTGGATTTCAGGGAAACCAAGGAGTTCAAGGTATGCAAGGCACAGGACCTCAAGGAACTATCGGACCCCAAGGATTTCAGGGCAACCAAGGAGTACAGGGTGCGCAAGGCACAGGACCTCAAGGATTCCAAGGAAATCAAGGATTTCAAGGCAACCAAGGAGTACAAGGTGCGCAAGGCACAGGACCTCAAGGATTTCAAGGGTTTCAAGGAAACCAAGGATTTCAAGGAAATCAAGGATTTCAGGGATTTCAGGGACCACAAGGGTTTCAAGGACTGCAAGGATTCCAGGGAGCACAAGGTTTTCAAGGGTTCCAAGGTTTTCAAGGCTTTCAAGGAGCACAAGGATTCCAAGCACCAGTAACAGATGCTTTTTTTGCATTTGCGTCTGGTAATCCAATATCTTTTGCGTTGACATCAGGTAATAACACCGGAACTAATGGTGCTGAAATTGGTATGGGTTCCGCTTCTGCTGCGTTTCTGTTTCCTGGAGTCAGTTCGTCTCCTTATAACCCACCTGGTACTTTCAGTTATGCATTCAGTGCAACCGGTCCAGGAAGCACATCACCTTATAGTTTGCAAGCCACTTTCGTTGTCACAACTGGTGGATCTGGTGGTGCCAATTCAACTAACATTATTGTTCGGCTGCTTGTTGAAACTGCAACAGACAGCAATGATTTTCATCTAAATCCATTGACCGTCACCATCCCTGTCCCGGGAGGAATCGGTACCGTTGGAAGCGTTGCGTCCTCATCGACAACGTCTGCACCATTTGGAGTTGGCGCAGGTCAAAGAATGCTAATTGTTGTCGAACTACAATCCGCAACTCCAACTAAAACGATTTCTGTAACCATCAATGGAGGTTTGCGAATGGCACTATCTTAAACCACAACAGCTTGTGCCATTTTCAATAAAAAACTACGGTGTTTTTTTTTCTTTTCGGATCTTTTAATTGAAACATATTGGATTTTTTCTCCCGTTTTGCCATCCGGACAGATGCAACATGCATTACTTCGCGAACAAGTACTTGCTGGATTTGCGCATATTCCGTATTCTTCCATTCCTGTCATGTTACGTATGTCACGTAGTATAACTGCATCTCATGCAGAAGTAACACAATGTGTGCGTCAACTAATAAAAGATGGCATGTTAATGAAAACACCTCGAACGGATCGATTGCCTCCATTGCTTATTGTTACGCGCGATGCCATCAACATGCTTCGTCAAGAAGAATATGTGATCATGCGCTCATTGTCATTGTATGAACAAAAATCATTGGACGATGCAATTAGTGACGAACATAAATTCGCTCAAGATCAACAAACTGTTATTAACTTTTTTCAATTGCATATTTTTGCTTCGACTTTAATGATACAAGATCTTCTTCGCAAAAGTACACAAGAAAATAACATGATTTATGTAAACACAGTTCTTGCGCAACTTGCATGGAATAATGAAATTGAAAGTATCTGCAATCAATTGATGTGGAAATTTGTACGCGTTGCACAAAATCACGTATGGGATTTAATAGATCCGAATGAATCACAACAGCAACAAAATGCACTATCAACCCAAGAAAAATAAATACGCGCTACTTTTTTTTGACTTAATCCCTAATCAACCGAAAAAAAGAGATATGGGTGAGATTCAACCACCTCCTCCTGGCTATGAATGCGTTGAAATTCCAGATGTTGTAAATGTGTTTCGAGAAAAATTCGATTCTCAAAAACAATTGATTATGCAAGACTTCCAAACAAAACGAATGCAAGTTGCACATGTCTATCAAAAAGAAACCGAGAAACTGGCCGTGGAAGAAGCCAAAGCACTAAAAGATCTACAAGCTACTTACATTCAATGGATATCCACAGGACCCTCTATCAACACTGATCCCATTGCTCTTCAGCAGCGCACCATCACCACTGAAGTTGTTGGATGGTTTCCATTATGGCGAGTAAGTGATATACAATCAACAGCTGTACGCAAGAACACTGTCACTTTACGTCAACCACATTAAGCCGATGGGAAAATGTTGTACATGCAATATACGTGTTTTGTAAGTAAAAAATCGAACATCCGCAATTCGCCCAAAGAATGTTGATTTTTAGCATTCATGTATAATGTAAAGGCTTCTTGAATACACTGGAAACAAGATTGCCAATTGTAGAATAAAGGTCGAGCTGGAGTCTGAGTTAGTTCGTCGCGCAATTTTACTGCACTGACGTACATTTGAGCAATATGATCGTGCAATTCGGTTATGTCTTGCTCTTTAAAGGATTGTAATTTGAACATAAATTGTTGCATAGACATGTTTTGTTGTTCACTGAACATCGTGTTTGCAGTGGTTGTGGTAGTAGTAGTTGGTTGTATTGGTTTTAAGATCTCTTTGCTTGCCAACGTTCCGGCACCTGTGACCTTTGTTGTGCTTGGTGTTGCCGTTGTGTTTGCTATCACTGTTGCAGTGGTAGCACTCGATGTTATGGTGCTCGCACTGGTGCTTGGTACTACGGCACTCGCCGTGCTTTGTACCAGGGCACTCGCCGTGCTTTGTACCAGGGTACTCGCCGTGCTTGGTACTAGCAGAGTACTTGGTACTACCGTATTCGCCGTGCTTGGTGCTAGCGGAGTACTTGGTACTACCGTAATCGCTGTGCTTGGTACTAGCGGAGTACTTGGTACTACCGTATTCGCCGTGCTTTTTACTGTGGCGTTTGGTACTGTAATACTTGGTGGTGCGGTGGTCAGGGTGGTGGTTGGTGTGGTTTGAGTGCTGGTTGGAGTGGTGGTTGGTGTGGTTGGAGTGCTGGTTGGAGTGGTGGTTGGTGCTGTTGTGGTGGTTGGTCCTGTTGTGGTGGTTGGCGCTGCGGTAGTTGGTGCTGTTGTGGTGGTTGGCGCTGTTGTGGTGGTGACTGGTGCTGTTGTGCTGATAGGTGTTGTAGTAGTTGGTATTGTGGTGGTTGGTGCGATGTTTGTTGTGCTTGCTGTTGTGAGATCGGTTAAATGTTCATCTCCAGTAAGAGTCAATGCTTGAATTGCGTTATTCGACAGTTCGTCAAAACCAGCGTCTTCTACTCGCAACCATAACCCTTGATTTGTGGGTACTGTTTGAACTTGTGTAAAGTGTAATAGACGCAGATAAGGGGTCCACCGATCTGAAATCGTAGCAAGAATACGCATATCAAACAAAATCTGTTGTAATAAATATTTCAATGCAAAGAAGACACTCGAGTCTTGATTTTCTGCGTGAAAAGCACCAATTAATTCCGCACTGTGATTGGAAAAGATTTGTGTACCGCTCATTAACTTGAGTTTCGTGTTCGAAGGATACAAACAGGCCTTTGTCACAAATATAATTATCACAAGGGCACGATTTCCTAATACGAATTCGGTGTTTTTCGTTTCAGCAATTTGAGAGGTGACAGGTCCCGAAAATACAATACCGCTTTCTACTGTCTTTATACCGACGTTGTTATTAGTCTCCCGTTGTTGAAGACCACGTTGAGGCCATCCAATCAAAACTTGAATCTTGTCTCTACATGTTAATAACAACCCTGATAAGAATTTAAGAATGTCTGGTTGTTGTGTTGCACGTATGCGATCTCGCACAAAGCTAAAAATGATTCGTTGTGATTCTGCATAAGTATACGTTTTGAAACTTGCAGGAATCAACGACATGTTTTTTTTCTGTCGACCTTTCCCTTTTTTTCTACTTATTATATATTATTGAAGCCTTTAATTCCGTTCACGTATATTCGACTTCTTCCTTTTTCCACATATCTCTCCCATTTGTAGATTTGACGTTGGATTCTCCGTTTGCTCCATTTTGATAATTTGGGATTTTGAAGTCGATTGTTGGCATCGCTAAGCAACGACGATGTGTGTAACGAGCAGACAAATTGATCTCGATAAAAATCCATGCATATTTGTGCAATTTCATTTACGAAGATTGCACTTAAAATAGTCCACACTGTCCCACGTTTTGGTAACGTATCGATGAAGTATAATGTCCAAATAACATTGCACAATTGCATCCCTGTTTGTGTTCGTCGCATCATTTTTTGCGCTTTTTATAAATCACTCCAAATAATTTTTTTTTTCTTAATAAAAACACTTTTGAACAACCAGTATTTTGTGCAGTCTCATTTTGGTTTGCGTAGAAGTCTTACAAAAAAAAGGAATGGCGAAAGCACCTTCGAGTGTCGAAGCAAAAAAACAACACTTTTTTGAACCAAAAGGGTTGAGCGACTTATGCTTTGTGGATCAAGATGGGCATGAACATTTTGTGCACAAAATGATTTTAGCGAGACGCTGTAAGTTCTTTCAACGATTACCAGAAGAAATGTGTGAAAAAATTGTGTTGAGTCAATACACAACGGCAAGCCTTTCTTGTTTTTTGGAGGCTGTCTATGGATGTGAATCTATTCTACAGAGCTGGACGATGCCTTTGCTTTCGGAGGTTTTGTTACCAATATGGCAATTGGCAGAACGGTATGAATTCGCGGAATTGCAATTACTTTGCGAGAACGACATGGCTCGAAACCTGCATTTATACGATCTCGATGGGATTGTTCGCATTGTAAATCAGTGTACGCCAGAACATCCTATCTACCCAGCTGCCATATGCCGTTTGGCTGCCCATCATCTCGAGTTAGCGTCGTTTGCGCATCTTTTAAGAAAAGATGTGCTTGCTGAGATGTTTACACACAAAGCATTTTTACCCATATTGCTTGCCACAGACGAATACCATCATCTATGTACGGTATCCGTTTTGTTTCAAAAAGATCGTGAAGGCTCGGAAGGAATCAAAGTGCATTACATCGGTTGGCCAAATGGGTGTGATCGCATTGTCAGAGAAATTAGGCAATGGGTACCAAGCAATGATGGCGCGGTATTGTTAGTGGATTCCGTCGCCGGAATCCAGGCAGTTCATATGGAAGATGTTCCTCGTGCGGAGGAAGCTATCAAGAAAAAGAGGCCAACAATAGAATTGCGTTTAAATTATCACCAATTTCATACAAAAGTCAACACCCGATTTTTGCAGCGCGGAACTATTGTGGATTTTATTGATTGTTCTGAGCATACAGTACCACAGGTCGGAGAAGCAATGGAAAAATTGTCTTTATCATCAGCCTTTATTCGAAATCGAGGTAAGGCGATATTGTATTCCGAGCCCAGCCCGAGTGTCACAACCGCGGAAAATTCGACTTCGGATTCCTGTTCAAGTTAATTTTTTTTTCATTTAAATGATTGTTGCAGTTGTTCACACAAGTCATTTAAACAAATTGTTTTACCATACGGAATTTTTGTGATTTGATAAAAATCACCACTACCTTTTGTTTCATTCGCCTCCCACACCGAATTACCTTCAAGCAAGTGCTGTCGATCTTTTTTAGACGCAAGTCTTCTAAATCCTTCTTTTACAGCATTTTTATAAGAAGTGAAAAACGCAACACGAAATCGAATGTTGTCAGGACAATAAACCAATGTATTGATTCGGACATGTAACAGCATACTGGCACTGGACCGAAGTTGTGTTTCGTCAAATAATATATCATCCACGGATTCCTTTTTTTCCTCCATGCTTTCAGGAAACGCTTCGTAATGGGATAGATCATACATGCGACCTATTTCGATGCATGCCAGTTGTCTAAGATCGCCATTTCCACGACGTTCCCATTCATCCGTCCAATTTGATACTCCGTTCGGAATGCTTTCACCGTGCTCTTTACAGGCTTGAGCATGTGTCGGATACAAAGCAACGAAATGTTCTCGACAATAAGGACAATGTTCGTCGTTGCGAATACAAAGATGACGAAACACATACATTTCTCTTTGTTTCTCGCGTAATTACACACTTTGCCATATGTTTTTTTTTGTGTTTGTTTTTTCTTACAACAAAAAGAAAAAAAAATGCATTTACTGTAGACGACACAACTAGCTCCAAAAAAGTCGAACTTATTTTTATGACTGATTTTGAGGAGGCTTGTTCCAGAGTAATTCCAAAATCAGCTGGACGTGGCTTTCCCAATTACGTTGTGCCACAAGAATCGGAAGAGGACTCGGAGATAGAATTGTGTGCTGGAT
>Ga0134122_10001798_pt1 | contig 15587 bp, 29 predicted proteins | sample KB302_FD_96461 | JGI IMG/M metagenome (GOLD analysis project Ga0134122, IMG submission 96461) | Terrestrial soil microbial communities without Nitrogen fertilizer from Kellogg Biological Station, Michigan, USA - KB3-0-2 | ecosystem: Environmental > Terrestrial > Soil > Unclassified ... | reverse complement strand
CGCCGACGCCTTGGATGATGCTTCGCTGCGGCCGCGCCGCGCCGCCGCCGGCGTCGCGCGCGGTGTGTGCGACCCAGTCCACCGCGCTTCCCGGCGCGGCGTCGCTTTGCCCAGTACCGCTTCATGGCTTGCGACCGCTTGCGACTTCCTTTGGCCATCTTCTGCCTGCTTGTGGAGGGGTTGTGCTTGTAGCGACGACGACGAGCGCCCTTGCGCGCGGTCCGCTTGTGAAGTGCGCGGGCGCGGAACGCCCGCCCGCCTGCGATTCGTGCCTTGCCCGCGTAGCGCTTGCCGATGCCGCGCTTCCATCGTTCGTAAGCCTTGCGGCTCTTGAAGTTGATGGTGGCCGATACAGGCCGACGCCGACGCTTGGCGCGCTTGGCTCCGTGCAGCGGGTGACGCCCGGCGCGCCTGCGTACGGGGGCAAGCGTTATGCCAGCGCGCTTCGCAGCGGCCCGCACCGCGGCGAGATTGGCGCGACGCGCCCGCCTGCGAACGGGGTTGGTCACCGTTGCCCGGCCGCGGATGCGGACACGGGCACCGGGGTGCTTACCGTTGACGTAGAGGATGGGCACATCTCCACACCAGCCTGCGCCCGAAACTTTAGTCAACCCCCCATCTCGAACAACCTTCTATCCGCTGATCAGGACTTGGGAAACTCCGGGTCTGTGTCCAAGCACGAGATACCCTCTAGGTGGACCCAGACCCGCAACGTGTCGGTTGGTACCGCCTCCAGGACTCGTCCCGTCTTGGCCATGTCGGTGTCCAGTGCCACGTAGACAATTTGTCGGCATGGGACGACACAAAGCACTGGAGCGCACAGAAGCGACCGTGCCATCGCCGCAGCTGCGACCCAACCCATGCGCTCTGCATCATGGGGACCGCCATCGCCCAGCACCGCGTCCCATGACCCGAACGCAGGCGGTGGCGGGTCTCCTCGCTGTGCACGCAAGGCAAGCACGGTGGTCTTCGAGTAGGTGTCGAACATCAGCCGCGCGATCTCGACATCCGAAGCCGGGTGCATGTCACCCGCCAGCACGTTCCGCTGACCCTCGTATCGCCTCAGGAGGTCCGCCAGTGGCAGTTGATGCACCGGCATTGCCCCCAGCACAAGCGTGATCGTCGTCGCGTTCACCCACTCTTGCCAGACGTCGTCCCAATCAGACGCCCCGCCCGTTCGGACGATCCTATGGGTTGGCCTGGACACCGCGATCCGCGCGTACCAGTTCTGCAGGACCGCATACGTTTCTCCAGGGGCTCCGCTCACTGCAGAGGGGGCCGCGAGGTTCGTGTATTCCAGCTTCCCGATGTTCGCAGCGCCGAACATCCGAACCCGGGGCTCTCGGATATCCTTTAGGGCGACCGAATCATAGACATTCAGGTTCATTCGTTGGTGCATCCGTCGATGCTACCAGCGAATCAGCTAGGGAAGAACGCTACGTGCTCGAACAGGAACCGCGGGTGCGTCCACCTCACCACCAGCGGAACCCAGGCCTGAGCTGTCGCCAGTCGGCCTTCTGGTGTCCGATGGACCGTGCGCGCCAGCGCTTCTGCGCGCAGGAGACCCGGACGGACTTCCAGCAGCGTGACACTCTCACCGTCCTGGTAGTCGATTCGCTCGCCGATCGCCATCTCCTGACCGCTACGAGCGTCGATCACCCTCATACGTGCAATGCTACCATCTTCATCGGACCGGGGTGCTGTCCGTCTCGTCCAGGGGGAGCCGGATCACACCGGATCCTGAACTGCTGCTCCTTTCCATCTCCTCCAGAAGGCGGTCCGCCGTCCGACATACGTGCATGTTGGACTCGACGATCCGAATGCAGGCTGCATCCGCGCGCGCGTTCGAGGCTCCACTTCCATCGGCGATGCCGGTTGTGTGCATGCTCATCCCCTTTCAATGCGGCGGGCGCCTGGCCCCCGGACCAATGTAGCGGTCGTAGATCTTTTCAAGGACCTGGGCAACCTTGGCGTTGGCCTCGGCGGCGGTCCGTTCGATCGTCTCCATGCGGTCGGCATCCGCGCGCCTCCCCTCCTCTTCATGCTGACGTTGCTGCTCCAGGAGTTGCCGGTAGTCCTCGCGGTAACGCGTTTCGTACTCGGCCCTGAGTTCGGCTCGAGCGTGGTTGAAACGCTCTCGCTCGACCACTCGCTCGACCGCCCAGGCCTCGCGCTCCTTCGCCCAAGCTTCCCGCTCCATCGCATGGCCCTTGTCCCGCTTGTTGTAGTAGTTGAACAGGTACGCGATCACCCCGCCCAGGATGCTGATGCCCAGAAGCAGCAGCGCAACCAGTGAGGTGGGGATGGCCGGGTCGGTCGGTGGCGTCATGATCACCCATCGATTCCTCGCCCGAAAACGCCCAGGGCCCCGCCCCACATCATGGCAAGCACGGTCTTGCGACCCTGGATCACCAGGAGGCACTTCCCGTCCGGGGTCGTATAGAGGTCAGGTAGCGGAGCACGCCCCTCCGCCTCGCAACGCTCACCCTCCGGATCCTCGAAACAGAATCCCAGACAATAGCCGAGTCGTGTGAGCGACTTCGCTTCGACGAACGTCCGAGGTACATCCACCTCGACCGCGTCCATGTCCGGCTGGTGAGTGACATAGCAGGTTACGCCAGCATCATGATCATGGATGTAGTCGACCGGCTTACGAGGCCGACGTAGCGTCTCGGGGTCGACCTTCGCCGATCGGTAGCGGACGTTGACGGCCTTTCCGGCGAGGTACACCCGATCCGGGACGCAAAATGACGCTGGAAACCAGCCCACTTTCTTCGGGTCGTACCGATGAAACTCCTGGTACTTGGCGATGGCCTCTGCGGCCCCATCGGATGTGCGGCTCATGGGTAGCGCCGCGGCGACAGAAACCGGCTCCACACCCAGTAGCCAGCGCCGGCTACGAGGCCCCACGTGATGACGTCGGCAAACTCCGGTAGCTTGTCGGCCACCTTCAGCGCGGTCTCGCCGATCGCCAGAACCGCGCCCACGATGCTCTTGGCGGTACCCCACACTGCATCAAACGCGCTCTGGAAGGCGCTCAGAGCTCCGACCCACCAGGGCGTGATGCAGGAGATGGCTGCAGCGGTGCCGATCGCGCTGGAGGCCGCGCCCATCGCGGTGACCACCCAGTGCTTGAGCCCAGCCGCGTTGATTGTGCGAAGACCCTGCTGGTCGGCCTCATTGGCTGCGAACAGATAGTCGAGCGACCTCTTGCCCGCGTTGGTCAGGTCATCGGTCGCCCGGATGATGCTGTCTTGCGACGCGCTGGGTGAGGAGGCTGCTTGGTCGAGCACGCCCTGTGCCCTCTCGATCATGGCCATTGTGGTGCCGATCAACTGGCGGATCTCGCCAGGGGTGTAGAAGCCCGTGGGTTGCCATGTCTGGACGAGATCCAAAATCTTGGCGTCCAGGGGCGCGGTTGCCTCATTGGCCTTGCCCACGCACCCCTGGATCCCCGAAGGTACTCCAGGGAACGTGATCGGATCGAGCAACCCTGAGAGCGCAGGGGCTCGCCTCCGTTGGTATCGGCGCGGTGGTGGCATCCTGGCGAGGTACGTCATCGGAGGAGTCTCCAGCCCACGTAGGCAAGGACAGCATACGGCAAGAGGTCGGTCAGGCTCCACGACGAATCGGCACCCGAAAGCGACGCGATACGGCCCTGGGGCAGGTGGCCCGATCCCACCTTCTGTGCACCCAGCGGCAACTTCCAGCTCGCTCGCTCGGTGGGCGCACCGATCTCACCGACCGCTCGCGGCTTGGGTGGCGACCCAGCGTGGGTCCCCCCCGGGCCCGGCGCGTCGTAGTAGTCGTATGCGCGCCGCGTGTAGTTGTAGACCGAGAAGCGCACTGGCTTTACCTTGAGGTCGCGCACAGGGCGGCAAATTCGAGGGCGGCCGAGGTGACATCCCGACGTGCGGTGCCCCCCCTTTCACCGATCGCCGCTGTGACTGCCAACCACAACTCGACAAGCTCAGTAGGCGAGCTCACGTCCACGCGAAGCGTCTGATGCGTGGACCCGTTGACAGAGACAAGCGTCAGAGTTCCACCATGGGGCTCTGCCCTGGTCAGATAGTTCTTGGCCATCCGTCACCCCCGCTTCCGCATGAAGTGCCAGGCTAACAGCGCGACACCAGCGATGGTGAGGTACCCACCCGGGACGGAGTCGACGATGCCGCTGAGCGGGCTACCACAACCGCAGGTCCCAGAGCAACTGCACCCCCCCATCGGCATCATCGATCGCCCAGTGACCCCGATGATCTCCGGTGCCCCCGGAGCTGGCAGCAGCAGCGTCGGCTCCGACAGCGTGGTGCCGCCCAGCGACCCCAGCGCCTGTGCATCCGCCGCCTTGGTCTGGACAGGTGTACCGTGGCCCCAGCGGAGGAGCGGTCCATCGCGGTAGGTGTACCCGTAGTTGTACCCGTAGCGACTCATGATGCTCTCCTAGGCGTAGATCTCGGTCCCGCGGTCCCGACATCGGTCGGGCTCGGCCATACTGTCATGAAGTCCGAGCAGCGCTCGGCTATGCTCGTGCCGACCTCGTGGTCCGGTGTCCCCGTGGTCCGGTGTCCCCCGGCTGGTCTCATGTCAGGCACCATGAATTGCGTCCGAGTCTGATCTCGGCTGTTCCTGTTCACGGACACGGTTTTTTCTCCCCGAAGCCTTGGCCCAGTGCGATGGGCACCATCACAACGGGACGCCAGTAGCCCAGGGCCCCGTACACCAACGCCCAGACGATGGAGCCAGTCCGCTTGTACCCGTGGTAGGTCAGCGCCATCGCGGACCCTGTGCTCACCGAGGGCGAGTTCATGATCTGATGGAGGGTCGTCGGTGCCGGGTCGGCGCCCATCGGTGGTAGGTACATGATCAGGTGTCCTTTCGCTTGCCGAACCCCTGGCCGATCGCGACCGGGACAGCGATGATCGGCACCCCAAGCCCCAGGGCACCCCACACCACCGCCCAGAACACCGATCGGTTGCGCCTGTAGCCGTGGTAGGCGCACGCGGCGCCTGCAGCGTACTGTACGATTCGCGGTGTTCCGTCATCCAGCGTCACGTTGAACGTATCCGCGTTCATCGCCGAGCCCTCCCCTTGCCGCGCTTGTGGTGCCGCTTCCAGAGCACGAAAGCGATGCCCCCGCCCACGCTCAGCAGCGCGAGCTTCTCCACGGACGACAGCGTGGCCAGCTGGCCCAGAAGGCCAGCGTCCGGTGCCACCACCGTCTGGCCGGACTTGGTCTGGATGGTCGGGACCGAGGTCGACAGAATCGGCCCGCTCACCTTGGCGGGCGCCCCCAGGAAGTCGGCGAACTGCTGGATCTGCTGTCCCAGCACGTCCACATCGGGTGCCACTGTCATGCAGGAGTTGGCGTCGCCCATGATGGAGCCCGCCGGCGCTGCCGCCTGAACCTTGCGAAACAGCGCCAGGGTCGCAGGCCCCACGGCTCCATCGGGCGACACCTTCGGGAAGCCCTTGACCTGGGCGACCCGATTGAGTTGTTCCTGGAACCAGCGCACGACGTTGAGCGCCGGGAAGTTGCTGGGCTTGCACACCCCCCCGACCGAAGAGAAGTCCGCTGCGCTCGTCGTGGTCCCGCTGGCGGTCTGGAACACGTTGTCACCGGGGGCGGCGGCGGTGGCCGGGATCGCGGCCCCCGTCGCGACATCGACCAGGCCCGTGTTGTCACCGGAGTTGATCTGCACAAGCAGGTCGTCCCAGGGACTACCCAGACCGACGTTGCCCATGGACCTGTGCTTGGGGTGCGCAGCTCGCCGAATTGCCGTTTGGTACGTCATGCCCTCCTCCGCTTCGTGAAGTGGCGGTACACCAGAAAACCGATCACCCCATAGGTGATGGCCCCACCGGGGATGTCCGGCAGGAAGTCCAGGGGGCCGCTGACGGCGATCGGGACTCCGGCCATCGGGGAGTCCCCCATCGTGGGCGCCGGCGTCAGCCGCATCCCGATGTCGCGCGCACTCACCACCGCCGCAACGTTGGCACCCCAGGACATGCGGAGCCAGTCCGGTCCGGCCACCATGCGCATTGCCCGGGCCGTGGGCGGATCCAGTTCGCCGGTGTTCTGGACATCCGTCGCCCCGAGTTGGTAGAGCACCGTCTGCAGCGCGCGAACCAGCATGATGATCTGCGCCGCCTTGGGATCCGTGGTCGCGGGCGCGATCATCATGTAAGGGACGATCATTGTCCCGCTGTGGTGAGCCAGGCCGATGGCCTGCAGCAACTCGCGGCTCGTAATCTTCTTGCTGTTCACCGGGGCACACCTTTCTTCGGCGGTGCCGTTAGCATCGCGACCGTCAGAATCCCTCCGCCAGCCAGAAGAACATAGGGCCAGATGTGCCTCTTCACCAAGGGAGGAGGTGGCGGGGGCGGGGGCTGCCCACATTGATCAGCGGCGATCGCGACTCCCTGTTGTCCGGCCTGGGGCGGCATGCCGTAGTAGGCCGCTACCGCTCCCGCGACTACACCAGTCGCCGGGTTCTTGAGGACGTCGCAGGACATCTCCCCCAGGATCGGCGCAAGACCAGCGACCACCGACGCGGTTGCCTGCATCGCGGTGAGCGGGTTGATGAGGATCATCGGGTTCCACAACGCCCCGAAGATGTTCCGGTCGGGCACCCGGGCGAGCCACACCTTGATCGCCAAACCATTGGTCTTGGGGTCGTAGTCCTTCCGGAAGTCTGCGCGCGCGAGCTGGATGGCCAGCACCATGTCAGCGCCAGTCTTGATGTGCTTCGTCCGACCCCACACGAAGCCAGCTGTGCGAAACGCCGAGAGTTTGTGAAAACGCATCGGGGTCGTCGGCGAGATCCCCATGGCGTCGAACCACTTGGGGGCATCGGGCTCCGGGAACCCCACCATTTCACTCTGGTCGGTGTAGTACCGCGGGACGTCCTTTTGACCGCTCGAGTCCGTTTCCTCGATGAGGCGAGCCTTCAGCCACGCCAGGATCTCCGGCGTGATCCTTCGGACCGGAGACCCTTGCGGTTGCGGTGGGTCGTGGTTGTCCGGGTCCGGGTTCACATACATGATGTCTGGCGGAGCGGCTCGATTGGACACGCCCGGCGACGCCTCGCCGATTGCCCACACACGATCCTTGAGCGTCTTGGTGTCGAACCCGAAGGGGCCGACCCAGAAATCATACGGCGGGGAATGGTCGCGCGTGATGATCTGGGCGCCCGATGCAACGAGGTCGGCGACGGTCGTAGCACCAGATCCGAAGGGGGGGCCTCCCGAGCAGAACGGCTGAGCCTGCTTGCCCGGCTCCAGCCTCGCCCAGTGACCCGGGATCCACTGGCCATTGACGGTGGCCCCGTAGATCCACGTGAACCCTTCGGGGGCAGGTTGGCACCCGGTAACCGTCGCGTCACCGAGTGCCATCGCTCCCAGGAGAGGACCACAGCCATAGCACCCCAGGCCCAGGAGCGAAGTCGCCTGGGGTGCCTCACCTCGCTTGCCCGTCAGGATGATCTCGGCCACGATGCCAGTGGAAAGCGCCCGCGCCAGCGCCAGCGGGAAGGCGTCCTGAGGGGGGATTTTCTGCTGAACGTAGCGACGAAAGAAGTCCTGCGTGCGTGACCACAGACTCTTGTCGACCGTGTCCAGGAACCTCCTCATGGCGCCCTGCCGGAGCCCCGCGGGCAGCTGGGCGAAGTGCGCGATGACCGCTGCGGCCGCTCGCTGACCGTAGGACTCGAACGGCTCTGGGAGCGGGTCGTCGCCCAGCGCCTGCACGGTGACTCGCTTCCCACCGCCGGGGAGGTGGGTCACCTTGGTGACCTGGGGCCGTTGGTTGAGCCAGTGAGGGATCTTCGGCCCATCATACGTTCCATCGGGGGGCCACCGCGTGGTGAAGGTCCCCTGGCCGTACCCCTCGTCCTTGATGTACTGGGGGACGTCATACCCTCCGTCCCCAACGCTGGGGTTGTCGTAGGTGCCGCGCGGCATCTGCCTCGTCACGAAGGCGCGCCGCTGCAGTCCCTCGTCCTGGACGTTCTCGGGGAGGCAGAACCCCGGGTCCCATGCAGGTGGCAGGTTGTAGAATGGCATCCTGATCCCCTTCAGGCCGCGACCGGCCAAGCTTTCGCATCCACGATTCTGCGCATCATCTGCGGCGTCTTCTCGGCCGCAACCGGATCGAGGACGATCCACGTCCCGCTCCGCGGTTCCAGAGCTCGACTGAACACGTGGCTGTGCTGGATGCGGCCCTCGTAGTAGAGGTGCTTGAACGCGCAGGTGATGAGGTCGACCCGTCCGCCGACCGAGATGATCGCAGCGCACAGCCAGTTGCTCATGTCGTCGCAGTCAATGCTCGGCCGGTGACCCGCCAGGATCTGGCGACTGATCACCCACGGCGCGCGAACCAACTCCGTGCGACGTGGATCGCGCATATACCTCGTCCGCTGCAATAGGCTGTAGTACAGCGCCAGGTACTCGGAGGAGTAGTCCTTGCTGTCCAGCCCTTCGCAGACCGCCTCGGCCAGTTGCCGTGTCTCGAAGTGGTTGGCGTCCTCCAGGATGGAGGAGCACATCACCTGGATCGTCTGAGGAGCGCCGAAGTAGTCCAGCTTGCTCACCGGCGGCTGATCGGGCAACCAGAACAGACGCGACTCGCCGGACAGCGGCGCGAGCGACGAGGCGTTCAGGTTTGGTCGTTTGGACATCGGGCCCTCACCCGGAAAAGATGAAAGGCTTTCAAGCGTGACCCAAGCGTGACCCAAGTCTACGCCATCCGCGATGCCTCTGTCGATGGCGCTGTTCCCCGCGGGGCTACCATCTCGATGACGGGGGTTCCGATAAATGACATGGCTCGGCGGCACGATACAGAAGGGACCGCGTAGCGTCTAGTCACCTAGGTACCTGTCGGATTCCTGGCGTGTCCGGCGATCTGCCCGCATCATCTGCTGGTTCCGCTCAGGGATGGCACTCTTGTAGCGCTGCGCTGCCGCGATCAGGGCGCGCTGCCATGGCTCCATCCCCGTGGATCCAACGCTGTCGGGCACATCCAGCGCGGCCAACGACAGATCGGCGTGCGTCCGCATGATGTGCTGTCCCTCGGTCTCCACCGGGAATCTCTTCATCGGCAGATCCTCGGCGTCATGGCTTGCCCGCTGGCGCGCCGCGTGCCATCGGCACAGGAACAGACGAGCGGCGGAGGTGACAGCGAACCACCCCATGAGAGCCATCAAGCACCCAAGGGTGACCACGGCGAACAGATCGGATCGGGAGATTTCCACTGGCATGCAGTTCAGTCTATCACCTCGAAGTTCTGATCGAACTGGGTCTGGGTTAAGCGTAGGATCGCCCCGTCCGTGTCCTGGACGAGCACATCGTACTCGGCGATCTGTTGCGCGCCATCGGCCTGAACCAGGGTGATTTTCCGGGTGCCGGGGCCCAACCCTAGCCTCCCGGAAGTCCAGGCCTCCAGGACCCACTGGGGCCACACAATGTGGCTCGTGCCCAGAACCTCACACACGTGCACCTGTTCCAGTCGTTGCAACGACCGACGTCTGCATCCGGCCATGGCCCAATTACCCCCCCCCGTCGATCAGTGCCTTGCCCACCTGGCGTAGCCACATCCGGCCGGCCTGACTGGCCAGCGGCGAGGTGCTGGGTAGCTTGGCCACCCTGGACAAGAACAACTCCAACCCCGAGGTGCTCTCGGTGTCGTTGTCCCGGATCCAGACGAGGATGTGCGCGGGCACGAACGTTCGGCCGGTTTGCGCGACAATATTGGGCGCCTCGTCTCTGCGGAAGGCCTGCTCCATCGAGTTGATCAGCAGGACGAGTTGCGGCTCCTCGACCGGGGGGGCCTCGATCTGAGCGCCAGCTTCGTTGGTCACGATCTTGGGCTTGGGTTTGACAGGGACGAGTTGGTTGCCCGCCTGAACGAACCGTTGCCCTGTTCTGCTGGCAACCACCCGGGGTCGCTGCTGCGGAGCTTGGACTTGCGCATGGGCGCCAGCGACCTGGTTTGGTGCAGCGCCTCGAGCGGACGCAACGATGCCCCCGATGGTTTCAGCCACAGCGGGAAGCACCTCGACCATCCTGCCCACCGTGGACGCATCGCTTTCGTCAGTTCCGAGCACATCCTTCAAGGCGTTGATGTCCTTCACCTGGTCGATCAGTGACTTGTCCTTGCGATCTCGAAGGGCATCCCGTTCCTTCCGTATGGAGTCCAGATCATCACGCAGACGCTGGATCTCTCCCCTGAGAGTGTCGCGCTGTATTTCTGCGGTCGCCTTGGCAGAGCTCAAGGCCACGTCCTGTGCGACCTTGACTGCAGCGATCTCGCGCTCGTAGGTGGCCTTGATGGTGGCGATCTCACGGTCGTGGGACTGCCGGATGGTGTCCAGGGCCCGATCGTGTCGGTCCTCCAGACGACGGATCTCGGCGACGTGCAACTCCTTCGTCTGGCGCAGCTCTGACGCGTGCTGGTCACGTAGGGATGCGACCCGTCCGGACTCCCCCACGATGAGCGACTCGAACATGCGATCCTTCACCGGATCGGTCGTCGGGGGTTTGTGCTGCTCCTGCCGGAGTTGGTCTCGCAGTTCCCGGAGTTCTTCCTGGTGCAGGCGTGCCTCCTGGCGCATCTGGTCAAGGAGCACCTGGATGGTCGGTGGAATCCCATCCGGCTTGCGTGCGTGGTCGAGCTCGCTTCGCAAGACACTGATCACCTCCTTGACGAGCCCTGACGAGTCACTGGCAGGCTGGGCGCTGGCAGGGGTTGTCACCTCAGGCGGGGCGTTGACCCTGGGCTCGCCCGAGATCTTCACCACGCGGTGTCCCGCGTACTCGTAGCTTCCCCTGTCGTTGCGCGTCGTGATGTTCAGATCGAAGGAGCCGCCGCCCCAGCGCTCGGCGATATCCTCCTCCGTGATGAACTCGTCGAGCGTCGCCAGGTGCCCCTCGATCCGCACTTCCTTGCCCTGGATGCGCACGATCTTGGGTTCTGTGCGGTTCACACGAACTCTCACCGATCCCTGTGTGCCGAACCCAGCAAGGTAGTCCTTCAGCGCGACGCTCTCCGCGGTGCGGATGTCACGTAGCGGCTTGGGCACGATGGGATCGGGGGGCCCCTCCTTCCCTTTGGATTTGATCTTGGGTCGCTCGGGGCCCTCTGGCTCCCCGGGTGCTTCGCCCCCGGTCTCCGCATCCGGCGGCGGGGTTGGAGGGGCGTCATCCGGTGGCGAGTCCGGGATCGTCGCTCGAGTTCTCACTGGGGCGGTCCTTCCGTGGTCTGGCCTTCAGGGGCTCCCGGCCCCGGCTCCGGCTCCTCGTCCTCCTCATCTTGGACGGTGACCTCATGGAGGATCTCCTCTCCTTCCCTGGCCAGTCGTTCAAACTCAGCAACGAGCCTTCGGCATCCGGCGTCGTTTCCCATACGAGCCTTGAGCTCCGCGCACACTGCCAGACCGGCGACGATCAACGAACCGAACACGGCGGCGGTGTCCTCATGCAGTACATCCGCCGCGTTTTCGACGAGGTTCGCCACGGCCTCGTCGATCTCTCCAGTCTCGCTGATGTGGGCCTCAATTAAGGGCAGGAGGTTGTGCTTGAGATAGAGTACGAGGTCCGCGCTGGTTGTTGTTGGGTCTGAGGGGAGCGACTCCTTCACTGCGACGAGGTCGGCTTGGAGCTGTTGCATGGTCATGGTGTCGGGTCCTTTCCAGGGGTTGATTCGCGACGGTTGAGGGCGGCGCATCCGGGGCACGAACCGCTGTCGTCGATCTCGGTCGGAGGGAACCCATGCCCGCAGAACTGGCAGGCCCTCCGCGCGCTCGCATCCTCAAGCACACCGGCCATCAGGGACTCCGCCTCCGCCGCCTCCGCCGCCTCCGCCGCTTGGGTCGCCTCCCAACCCTTCACCTCTGTCGCGAACTCCTGTCCGTCCTGGGATTGTGCGAAGAGATGTCGTCGGCCACCGAGGGTCCCGCCGGGGACATCGGGGTCCCAGCGGTTGCAGTCGGTCACAGGCAGTGCCCCCAGATTCATCTCTACTCCGACGGTGGGGTAGCAGTAGTGATGAACCTCCACATGAAACACCGCCGGGGCCTGATACAGAGCTCCGTGCGGCGGCTGCACGGTTCCCGGGGGCCCAGCGGGTGACACCGTGGGCAACCGGACTGCTCGAGGATTGGCCGCGTCTACCTGGGTGGCGAATCGGTGGTAGTTCCTGCAGGGTCCGGCGCGGCACAGCGATGGCCGGGGGGGCACCTGGCCACGGATCGCCGGGATGATAACGGTGCCGTCCGGGCGCCGGTCGGGGGCAGGAGCAGACTCGACGCCGTCCTGGAGGTCACTTCGCGGATCGATGTGTCTCATGGGCGCACTCCGGGCATCATGCGCGCTTCCCACGCGCTTTTCACGGGCCACAGGCGGGCTTTCGGCGGGGTTTCCTGGGTTCAGATCTGGGGTCCGGGCCCCCTGGGGGCCTGGTCCCAGGGTTGCAGCCCCCACCCCGGAGGGTAGGGTAGGAACCCCTAACCCCCCGAAACCGGCCTCCGGAGTGTCTAAAACTCGCCACAGCTGACACTCCGGAGTGGGCAGTTTTGGACACCTTCGGACACTCCGGACGTCCTAGCTCGGGGCAACCCCTCGGAACCCTGCCAGCGGACCCTAGGCGTTCCACTGGAACGCGAATCGCAGTACCCTGGTTTGCCCCGGGCATCCCCCGGGGGATGACTGACACCTCTTGGAGGTTACGGAATGCGCCCCTGGAAACTACGCGCTGTCTCGCTGGGTAGGGTGAGCCTGGACAGGCTCGCGCTGGATAGTACGTCCACCTACTGGGTAGACTTCGGCACGCGATATCCCGCGTCAATCCGTGGGTGGATCCCGTCGTGACGCGGGTTGGCGACGAGTTGTGGTTCTGCGAGCACTGTACCTACGCGTACAATGGCGTGGCCACCGGGATGTCTGACGCCGTGGCCACAGGCCGGACTCGTCTCGATGCGATCGGCAGGGTCGCGCCGGACTACGAGGCACTGGAAACCGAGGGTTACGTGGAGTTCTCGGAGCGAACGTGCGATTGCTGTGGCAGTGATCGCGGTGGTTCCAGACATCGACACGCACTCTGTAATGACGGGGGCGTCAAGGTGGGACACCAGTTTCGAGCGCGCGATGTGGGGGAGTGCTTCGAGCCGGGTCACACGTACACCGTGTGCAACGTCTACACAGGGTCCGACGGCGCACCGCGAATGGATCTGACCTCTGAACTCCTGGATACGACGGTCGCAGAAGTCCGTATCGACGATCCGGCACTGGATCACCTAGGCCCCACAGCGGAGGGATCCGCTACCATCGCTCGGATGTACGCTCGGTACGAGCGGAACCCTCACGATTAGCCGATTCTGGTGTGGGAAGCCTGCTAGCCATGTGAGATGGCTTCCCAGATCAGATCTCGCTGATACCCACCTACACCTCTTGGAGGTCCCTGTGCATCTCGCCCATGACGGTTCGCTCACGTGTACGCACTCCATCGCTGAGTGTGTGACCGCGCTCGCCTCCGAGGCCTCTCGCCTCGGTGCGGACTACGTGTGCGCTGCGTTCGATGCGATCGCCACCGACATCTGTAACGAGACGCGCTTCTGCGACCCACTGGACGGGCGCTTGGTTCCCGCGATGGAGAGTGCCATGCGTACCCACGATCCGTTTCAGAACGGCGGACATGTCACGTGGTGTGCGAGCCACGTTGGCCGCGACATGGCGATCCAGCTCGGAGCCGAGTCCCTGTGAGCATCCTTGCCAACTGCTACTTCTGTCACAAGGGTTGGGGGAAGTGTGGCTGTCGGTGGGACGATACGCCCAAATTCACCTCACGGGGCACTGTCATCACAGAGCCCAATGTCTCGGAGTGCGGTCGTTTCTTCGTGGATCCGGTGGCCTGCTATGGGCGTCCCTACGTCGCTTGGCGCGATGGACTGATCGCCCGGACGGAGTCGATGCTGGGCCATCACCGGGATTCGCCGGGTGACGCCATGGTCTGGTGGCTATTCCTCGCAACAAAGCTGCAGGCCGGACTCGGGGATGAGGAAACGATCGATCGTCTGTGTGCGCCATCGTCAGAAGCGGAGGATCTATGAGCTCGGAAACGTACATCCCAAGCGCGCGAGATGCGATCGTGGGTTACTTCGGCCGGAATTCCAGTGGAAACCTGCGCTCGCTATGTGTCCGGTGTAACGACAAGTGCCCGCTTACCGACACCAGCAGGATCTACGGTGATTTGTATGTGTCGGAAGGCCCGGATCTCGGCCCGGGAACCATCGATCGGATGAGTCCCGACGGGGCCTGCGACACCTGCAACGTTACGTTTCTGTCGCTGTCCCAGCAGTGCCAGCAGGAACACGACGAGCAGCAATCCCGGTGGGCCAAGCTACCCATCACGCATGTTGTCGAGATGGGCATGATTGGTGCTGTCAGGTGTCGGATCTACTAATGGGGCATCGTATGCACTCCCCTCATGCATTCACGTCACGTCGCGGGCTACCGCTGGGGCCCATGCCTACACTCCGGCTAGAACGGGCGCCGCTGCTTACCCCTGAATACCGCGGTCAGACACCGCGCGCCGCGCTGCACAGGATCCGCCGCCTACAGATCGCACTCCTGACTCATCACGACGCGGCCAAGCCTGCCCGGGTCGTGTTGGATGCCACAGCGGACCCGGATCCTACAGAACTCCGCTGGACACTGGCATCCGTCCTGATTATCGTGCTGATCGTGGTGGGAGCGATCGGAGTCCTCGCGTAAAGAAACAACGGGGCTAGTCTCTGGCGAGCGCGTCAACGGGGTGACCCATGGTCGCGCTGGCTAGGTGCCAGCACACTGAAACACGGTTTGGACGCCCCCTGGGGGCAAGGAGTACCCATGTTGGTTGAGATCGACGGTGATCTGCCATGTCACGCTGACGCGTTTCGCGTAAGTGGCGAGGGATATCACTCCGGGTTAGTGCTACTCAGCGCCATCGGGCCCGTAAATGCGGTGCGTGCATCGTGGGCGAAACTCTTCAAGGTGAGCGGGCGCCGACGCAGCGGATCCATCACTGTCGGTGGTCGGAGCGTTGGATTGCTGGAGAATATCCCGTATTTGACCGCGAGCTCCCCGCTCGATAGTAGACATGTGCACATGCTGGTGTTTCACCCGATGTTGGGACACAACGCCCCGGATATGGGTTTCGTGTACCAGGTGGGCCCGCATGCCTCATCCCACTACTTCGACCGTATGGCACGCTGGTGTCCGGTACCGATGCGCCCATCGTGGCGCGCACCTCTGTGGGCGCTCGGTCGTGAACATGGAGCCATTGTTCCGCTCACAGGCCACGGGCGCGAGGTTTGGCACGTGGCTACGACGCGGGAAGTGTGGGAGCCGATCATCTGTGGCGCCCTAGCTTCCGAGGAGTTGCAGTAATGGCGCGCTTGGAAGCGATCGCCCGCGCACTCTACTACCCCACGCAAGATCGGGTAATCGAGATGATCGGGAGGATCGTCCAACTGGACGATTCTGCGGGCGCCTCGCTACTGGATCCCTGTGCTGGCGAGGGCCGCGCAGCGGCGATGCTGGCGCGCCAGTGGGGG
>Ga0134122_10001797_pt1 | contig 15587 bp, 13 predicted proteins | sample KB302_FD_96461 | JGI IMG/M metagenome (GOLD analysis project Ga0134122, IMG submission 96461) | Terrestrial soil microbial communities without Nitrogen fertilizer from Kellogg Biological Station, Michigan, USA - KB3-0-2 | ecosystem: Environmental > Terrestrial > Soil > Unclassified ... | reverse complement strand
CGCAGTTCTTGCAGCCGTGGCGAAATACGTAAATGGCATTCTGCCGGTTCCCGCCGTTTTGCTTGAGAGCCTGGATTTTATCTTTTCGTTATTTTTTATCACCGTGCTGTTTGCGATGATCTTCAAACTGCTTCCTAGAGTCGCCGTGGCTTGGACCGACGTGTGGGTCGGTGCGGCATTAACTTCTTTGCTGTTCACGGCCGGAAAATTTGCCATTGGCTTCTACATTGGGAAGAGTGTGTCAGCCTCGGCGTACGGAGCCGCAGGCTCCTTGGTGATTGTCGTCGCATGGATTTACTACTCGGCCTTGCTTCTCTATTTCGGAGCGGAATTCACCCGCATCTACGCGAACAACTTTGGCTCCCGACGCGGCCAATATGCTACGTGATCCAGGGATGCTGGCGGCGCGCGATATCGCACGGCTATGTGCTGCCCCAAGGGGACTCACATCGAGTTTGTCATGCAATAACCTGAGATAAAGCCGAATGGGTCGGACGACCAAACGATCGGGCCTCACGCGGTTAAGCAATGAGCTACGAATCTTGGCAGACGACGATCTTAGCGGTTCTCGCAGCTGTACTACTGCTCCAGACTATCGTGCTCGTCGCAGTTGCCTTAGCCATCCTGAAGGTCCGCAAGCCTCTCGAAGCGATGGTTGCGAGTACCCATGAGCTCCTTGGAATAGCACGACTAAGGGCGCAGCGGCTCGACGTTACGCTGGAACGAATCGGTCAAGTGGTTCAGGACCGGAGCGAGCAAGCTGACGTTATCGCCAAGGAGCTCTTGGCAAAGAGCCAGATCCGCGCTCAGGCGGTCGATCGGCTCCTTGGTCATCTCCTGCGCGAGATGGAATATGTCGCCGATGAAGTCGAGCGTTTCTTTCGCAAACTGCTTCAGGAAGCTTTATGCCTTGCGCGTGCGGTTCCGAGCAGGATTTGAATCCCTCTTCTCACGCCGGCAGCTGACGAAGAACGGGCCTCACTCATGAGCTACCGAACTTAGGACGGCCAAACAACTAGCGTTCGTTTTTGATTTTTTGCACATCCCCGCATCTGAAATCCATGCGCTTTCTACGCAGGGTCACAAAAAGTGTCATAGTCGCGACCTGAGTGCCATCCGCGAGAGGGACACGCAGGGAAGGGAACTTGTGCGCCACCGACGAGCTCGCGATGTTGGCAGGACGACTAGTATCTAGTCTGGCAGCTGGGCAGGTGTTGTCGGACGCGAAGAACGAACCGACGACGAACTGGCCGGGTTTAACAGATTGGACCGCGCGCTTCGCTCGGACTTATGTTTAGTCACGGTCTTTAGGCTCAAAGTATGCCCAGCCATCACACCCGATCATCGAGTTTGCACGCCAACGTATCGACAGAAAACATGCCGGCTTGCTGACGGTCTTCGATAGCTTTCGCCGAAAGCGAAAGCTTGCCCTGTATGACGACACGGCATTTGTCTCCCATCAGGATGCCGAACAATCTCTCGAAGCTGCCCGCGATTATTTGGCCGTCATCTGCGCGGATGTCACCGCGCGGAAACCGTGACAGCTAACAGAGGTAGGGCGTAGTGGGCGGCTGTTGTCCGTCCCTCATAAGTCGATCCTGGCGGGTACGGTGCTGTTGATCCTGCCTTGAACCGAACGACAAACTTTTCGACACCACCACCTTCCTCGAAATACTTTCAATCGTGCGCGACACGTTTTTCTCACCAAACACTGAATAGGTAGATAGGGAAGTTCACACGCAGTTCCCGTCTCCTCCCCTGAGCGGCGTCAAGACGCAACGGGCAAGGCACTTTGGAGGGTACGCCTAGCGTGTCTATGGACCAGTGCGTTCCGGCCGCAATGACTAAAGGAGTCGGGGACGTGGACTTCCCTCGCCTTGCTGCTCGCAATGCACCCTATCGACGAGGTCTCGCACGAAATGCGCAAGAGATCCATCCCTTTCCGCCATCTCTCGCTCCGCTTGTTCAGTCTTGCACTCGTGGCGCTGGCCCTCGCAGATCCCGTCTTCGCCCAGGCGAATTCGCCCTGGGAGAACGCGACCAATGTTCTGCAACAGGCTTTCACCACCACCATCGCGCGTGGTCTGTCGCTGGTAGCCATCGTGGTGTCCGGATTGACTTTCGCTTTCGTTCGATTAAAACGAACGTGGCGGATTCGCTGAACGTCGTTGTGCACATCGAACGAAGGCCGGGCCTGAGATTTATCTCCGAAGTCCTCGAAATCAACAGCTACGACCCAGACTCCGACATCTTTGATTTCCGCTCTATCTTTGTCGCTCCCAGGGAACACGTATGAATAGCGTTTCCTCATTCACGCCTCGATTTCTGTCGGCGCCTGAATACGTGTTCGCCATTCACGAGCCGAGCGACCATGCTGCAGTGCTCGTCCGGAATCGAATACGACAGCAAACCTTGCAGCGGATCCTTCCTGCAGAGACAATCGCGAGTGCTGGGTTTCAGTCCTGGCTTCATGTGCAAAATCTGTCCGGAGCCGACATCTTCATTGGCATGAATCCCGTTAAAGAAGGGTCGCGAAACCGGACAAAAGAACATATCCGAGACATACGTCACGCCTATTTGGACCTGGACGAGGAGGCTAGTGCTTCTCTTCAAGCGATCCGCACCTCGGGCGACGTACCTCCGCCAAATTTCGTTCTCGATACTTCGCCCGGAAAACATCAAGTCGTGTGGCGCGTCGAAGGCCTCGACACGAACCAGGCGGAAACCTTTTTGCGGGCTTTGGCCGCGCGATATGGCGGCGATCCGGCAGCCACGGATATCTCCAGGCTTCTGCGTTTGCCTGGATTCACGAACAGAAAGTATAGCGACGCTTTCGTCGTGCGCGCGCACCACGAGACTGACTCGATTTATCACCTGCAAGACTTTTGCGTCCAGGAAGATTCGCCGGAATCTCCTCGGCATCTTGCAGATTCACAAACGGGAACACGCAAAATACCCGTAGGCCATCGCAGCCAGTCGGAAGCTGACTGGGCGTACGCCAAGCGAGCTCTTGCCCGCGGGGATGCCCCAGAAGAAGTCATTCGGCGCATTGCAGACTACCGCGCGGACGATAAAGCAGACCCAACCTACTATGCGCGTCTCACGGTGATGAAAGCGCAACGCTCGTTCGTGTACCCGCAAGGCGACGGCCCTACCTTCCATGAATCTGTTCCTGTGAGTGATCGCGATCACTAAGCGAGGAGTCCCGTATGCCTGTCAGAGAACACGAGCGGCAATTGCAGCGAATGGATTCCTTCTCCCGAATACGCAAATGTTGATCGGGTTATCCTTTCGATTCAGTCTTTTATCGTCTTATTCACCTGCAAGGAGTACGACCGTACTCTGTGCAGGCCAAAAAAGCTTACTCTTCAGCGAAGCAAGTTCCTCGCCTCCCTCAACATTTGCTCACGCTTTTGAGGCGACGGAGTAATTCGGACACTCGTCAACACCCCAGCCATGCTAGGGAACAACAACTGAAACTTCGCCAGCTTTTCTTCTCGCGTCTGACCGAGCACAAACGGCAATAGACGCTCACGATGCGTGAGCGTAACCCTGCATCGGTTTACAAAACCGATCCAAGTAGTGCTGAACGAATTCGCAAGGTTTCTCTAGACATTTTATGTCAATGTTAAAAATCGGACAGCGAGGAACCTGTAACGGTTTCAAACACCGTTGTAGTGCCCGACGTCGCTCCTAGGAATTTCCGTCTCTTCCTCAGCAACGCCCCCGACGCCGGAAACTCGTCCACCAGTAGAGGAAGGAATCATCCGCGACGCAACCGCAGCACCGGCCACCGCAAGTCCCGCGCAGAGAAACATGATCAGGCGAAATCCAAATACAAACGCTTGCTCCATCCCCCCGCGAAGCGCCGACGAGGTCCGTTCATCCAGATCGCGAGGCACCTCGAGACCGCCGAGCCGGATCGCACTCGATTGAATTTGATCGAGAGCCGCGGGAGCGAGATCGAGAGTGGAGATTGAGTGCTGCAATCGATGGCTGAACGCGGTAACCATCACAATTCCGAGAACCGCAACAGCCAAAACCCCGGCAACGCGGGATACGGCATTGTTGATACCGGACGCAGCGCCGACGCGGGTCTCGTCCACTGAACTCATCACCACGGTTGTAAGAGGTGCGACGCTGACGGCCATACCGAAGCCGAGCACAACGAACGCGGGAAAGAAGGTCATCCAATAGCTCACTCCAACTGAAGGCAAAGCGAACAGGAGAAAACCCGCCGCGGCAATGAGTGGGCCGGCAATCAGCGGAGCCTTCGGGCCGTAGCGGGCCACGAGCCCACCCGACCAACGCGAAAGAGCGAACATGAGCAAGATGAACGGCAACGCGGCCGCGCCCGTGGCGGTGGTCGAATATTTCTGCGCCTGAACCAAATTCAGCGGAAAGAGAAAAAAGAAAATTCCCAGCGCAGCATAAAGGAGCAGCGTCAGGAGATTCGCACCAGTGAAACTGCTCGATCTAAAGAGCGAAAGCGGAACCATGGGTGAAACTGCCTGTTTTTCGATGAACACAAAAACGACGAGAGCCGCTATTCCAAGGATCAACGTGCCAAAAACGAGGGGATGAGACCAGCCGAGCCTCGCGGACTCGATAAATCCAAATACAATTCCAGCAAGGCCGACCGTCGCAACCGCAGCTCCGAGCCAATCCACACGCCGCGCAATGGAACTCCGGGATTCCGGAACGTGCCACAACGAAATTGCGATTACTCCGACCGCCAAGGGAACGTTGATGAAGAACGCCCAGTGCCAGGAGGCATGCTCGATCAACCATCCGCCCAGGACAGGACCTAAAGCCGTGGTGATCGCTGTGAATCCCGACCAAGTTCCGATCGCTTGGCCGCGAGACTTTTCATCGAAACAAGCGCTGATAATGGCGAGACTGCTCGGGACCAGAAACGCGGCCCCGATCCCTTGGATACAACGGGCGGCGATCAACTGCGAAATGTTCGAAGAAAGACCGCAGCCAACCGACGCGGCGGCGAATACTCCGGTGCCCAGTAGGAAAATGAAACGACGCCCGACCGAATCACCCATTGCCCCGCCGATCAGGAGCAATGCAGAGAGAAACAATCCGTAAGACTCGACCACCCACTGGACATCTACGACCGTGGCGTGAAGGCTCGATTGCAGCGCTGGCAAAGCCACGTTGACTACCGTACCGTCGATGAATGCCATGCTTGAACCGAGAATGGTGGCCGCGAGCACCCAAGTACCCGATTGAGTTTTGCCGGGAACGCCGAAACTGCCGGATCGCCCGACCGCTTCATCACCTGGCTGCTGCACGCTGAATCTCGATTCGAGGTCTCCATTTCGGACCTTCAGTTCACAGGACGTTGCTTCGTCTCTGCACCTCATCCTAGGATTCCGGCTATGGGCGAAAGGCCACGGCTCCCCGCACGAATCGATACGCCTCCACCGAGGCAGACTATGTCAAGTTATTGCTTGACCGCAATCCGCAAGATGTCAGGGCATAGCTTGTCAAGAAGAAAGTTCTATCAACTTATAACTTAACATCTATTGAATTCCGTTGACCACTGTGGTCCAGACGCCGGGAGTGAAGCTAGGCGCTCCGCGTCCCCTCGTAAACAAGGCCAGTCTTTGTGCTGATAGCCGATATAGGCAGAGCACAATCTACGTTCATTCGACGCATTATTCGACGCACTGTCCAGCACAATCTACGCTTATTGTACGCATCCTCCGATGTTGCTCCATCCTTTTCCGCGTCGAGTTACTTTCCCCAACAGCGAATGTCTAAGACAAAGCTCGCCCTCATCTGTATAAACCCAATGAGGCAACGGCCAAGCGTTTGGGCAGAGCAGGACATAGCAACCAAAACAAAATACTTCGCGATTTTGCCGCTCCACGAAGATCCCTGCGGGTCTCTGTCGGCCATCGTCGTGCCGCGCCTGATGCGCATTCCGGATGCAGCCAAATACCGAAGTGCGACAACTTGGCAGGTTGAAACTCTATTGCGGGAGAAGGTTATTCCTTCGTTCGTGCTCGGGAAGCGACGGGTGGTCGACCGCTTGGAGTTAGATCGATACGTGGAGCGACGAAACGCGTTGGCTAGAACCGAAACGCTGGGCACAACTCACGGCTAAGTGAACCGTTATGCAAAAGCTAGATCCGCTGAGAGCGGATAGTGGTCGGACGCGGATCCGGAATGATGTACTTGTGCCCTGCTCGGACGCATCGGCTTCCGCGCAAAAATCCAGTCAATGATTTTTCCCTCCTCGAAGAAAGAGTGCGGCTTCGTCGGCCCATGGCGATTCGCCAACGCATCCTCGAAGTCGGCGCGGTTTAGGGCATCGGCCGCAGCCCCGTTCGATGCATCCAGGTTAAAGTCGCCGCAGAGCAGAGCAGGCTCGCTCGGTTTGTATCGCTGTGTGTCTCTCAGAACTTCGTCTAGTTGCGCGCAACGAAGACGGTCATCGCCCCTGCTCTCGAGATGTAGGTTGTACGTGACGATCATCCTGTCTCCGATTTTTACGTCGGTGACCAGCGCGAGCCGGCCTCCAATGCGCTCTTGAAACGGCGGAATTTCCGGAAGGAACCAGTGCGGCCGCCAGAAACTCGTCTGCTCCTCGAAGCGGATGATGCGGCAATTGGATAAAGGCCACCGGGAAAGCGTGACTTGACCGTGATAAGCCGGAGACGTCCGGGAGCCCTGTGTCAATTCCTGAAACTCCCTCCCGAAGGCATAGTTCATCCGCAGCTTCTGAGCGATTTCTCTTGCAACATTAATCTGGTGTGTCCGCCGCGCATTCTGATCGGCCTCCTGCAGGAGAAGGATGTCGGCCTTAGTGCCGGTCAGAAACTGAATCACTCGATCGAGATGCAAGCCTCGGTTGATATTCCAGCTGACAACCCGGACCGAGTCCGGAGGAGAGATCACCCAGCTGGGTGTAGCAAAAGTGCCTGTCTCGATCTGTTCGAGCGCACTCATGGCGTTTTTCGCGTCCCTCTGGGATTCTTCGAACGACAGGACCGCTTCTCCCGTCCTCAAATCGACGAACTATTGGATGCACTCATCGTATTCGCAGGGAATGCACGATCATGGCCATCCTTAGGACGCCGCTGTTATCGCTGTGCGAACGCAGGAATCGGTTCCGAGCCCTTGACGAGCCTGTCGACATCCCGCCGAAACCGTCGAAACCTAGGCGCTTGAACCTGCCCCCATTTCTGCAAGAGCATACGCGCATTCGCTAAGCCACACATAAGAAACAGGATCGAGAGATCGTCTCCGAACCACGATTGGAACAGCGAATGCCCTTGTTCTAGTCGACGTGGAACTCGCATGTGGCCTCGAAATACAACGCACGCAGAACAGGACGCTTAAACGTTGAAGGAAATCCCTTTTCATTATCGATATCCGCGAGGAGATTCCTCGAAGCACGCCGTCTTGTTCCTCTTCATTTTCCTGCTGCCAGCGGTTTGGCCATTCGCTCCTGTCTCGCGCGGGGCCCAGCCTGACCGTTCCTTCGCGAAAGTTACAGGCATTGTTTTCGTTGAGGACTCCGCAGGCGCCCGATCCGCTGTTGCCGGCGCAAAGGTAACGTTCAGCGGACCCGCAATCATCGAAACCAAGACCGACGAAGACGGCAACTTCAGCGTATCGTCCGTAGAGTCTGGAACCTACCAGGTTGAGGCGGTAGCTCCCGGTCTCGCCATCCGGCAAACCATACGTGTCGAAGCAACCGAAATCCGATTGCTTCTTCATCTCAAGCCAGCCGAAGTCACTTCGTCGGTCGTTGTGAAAGCCGACCAATCAGAAACCAAGGACCCCGCGCCCTCCGAGACCGTTACTTCGAACACATTGCGTGACGCTCCGAACACCAACGAGCGTTTCGAGAGTGCTTTGCCGCTTATACCGGGAGTTGTTCGTGGCCCTGACGGACGCGTGAATCTGAAAGGAAGCCGCAACACGCAAAGCGGAGCGCTCGTCAACAACGCGAACGTTACGGACCCCGTGACTGGCGTACAAGCAATCAACCTCCCCATCGACGTGGTCTCCTCGGTGCAGGTCATTTCCAATCCGTACGATCCGCAATACGGCAAGTTCACTGGCGCGGTCGCTACCATCACCACGAAAACGGGCGACTACGACAAGTTCCACGTTTCGCTCCAGAACTTTGTCCCTCGGCTACGCGACCGTGACGGCATCATCGCCGGAATCGGCGCAGCCACACCGCGATTCACATTCACTGGCCCGATCGTCAAAAACCGCGTCGCTATCACGCAGTCTTTCGAATATCGCTTTGTGCGCACGCCTGTGAACAGCCTGCCCCCGCTCGAACGAGATACGAAACTCGAAAGTTTCGACTCCTATACTCAGTTCGACTTCGTTCTCACGCCCAAGCAGACGGCCACGGTTTCGTTCGCCATCTACCCGCAGAGACTCGACTATCTTGGCCTTAACACCTTCGCAACCCAGGCGTCCACGCCGGACTTTCATCAGCGGGGCTTCCAGGCCTACCTGCAGCACCGCTACCTAGTTGGCGCAGCGGGACTGCTCACCTTTCAGTTCAGTTACAAGCGATTCGACGCGGACATCACCCCACAAGGCGACGATCCCTATCGCTTGATGCTCGAAACGACGGAAGGTGGATTTTTCAATCGGCAGGCGCGGCGCAGTTCCCGTACAAGCTGGGAAGAAACCTATCGATTCGCGCCCTGGCAATTTGCAGGATTGCACCAGTTCACCGTAGGTCTGAGCTTCGAGCATTCCGAGTATCAGGGCCGCCAAGCCTTTCTCCCGGTGGAAATCGACGGCAAGTCAGACACGCCTGTCGAACGCATCTGGTTTTCCGAGCCAACTTCGTTCGCCATCGATCAAAACGAAACGGCCTGGTTTGTCGGAGACCAGTGGGCGGTTGCGCGGCGTTTCACGTTGAGCGCGGGCATGCGCTTTGACTATGACACCCTCACGCACTCGGCGCACGCAGCTCCACGCGTCGGATTTCTTCTTACGTTGACCAAGGACGCAAAGACCTTGCTGAAGGGTGGAGTCGGCCGCTTCTACGATCGCGTTCCTCTCCTGGCCGCCACATTTCCCGACTTCCCGGATCGAACCGTCACCCTCCTCGGGGAAAACGGCGCCGCTTCGACTTCCACATTCTACGAAAACAGATTCGCCGGCCCAATCCGAAATCCTCGCAGCGTTTCATGGAACCTGGAACTTGACCGCGAGGTTACGCGAAACCTGCTCCTGCGTTTCGCTTACGAACAGCGGCATACGACGGACGACTTCGTCGTTTCACCCGTCGCGAACCGGACCACAGGCGCGATCGAGCTTTCGAACGGCGGCAACAGTTCCTACCGGGAGTTCCAATGGACGGCCCGCTACAAGCTGCGCCAGAACGTCTTCAATGTTTCGTACGTCCGGTCGCGTGCATTCGGCGACTTGAACGATCTCAATCAGTTCTTCGGCAACCTCGCGCAGCCGGTCATTCAGGCAAATGGCCGCGGTCGTTTGTCGTTCGACGCCCCGAATCGCTTCCTCTTCTGGGCTACTCTCGCCGGCCCCCTGAAGCTGACCCTCGTGCCGGTCTATGAGCTGCACACAGGCTTTCCCTATTCCGTCGAAAACGAATTCCGCGAGTACGTTGGGCCGCGCAACGTCAATCGCTTCCCACGTTTCTCGTCGTTCGACCTTCAGGTTACGCGACCGGTCGCTTTGCCCTTCGGCGATCGCCACTTGCATGCGCGAGTCGGCGTTGGCGTTTTCAACCTCTTCAATCACTTCAACCCGCGGGACGTTCAGAACAACCTGGCGAGCGCGCGGTTCGATGGATTCTTCAATTCAGCCTGGCGGGAATACCGCGGGAAATTCGTACTGGAGTTCTGATCATGAAACATCACGTTTTGTTGGCAGTCGTTCTGTTTCTCCTTCCGGCCGCAGCGCTTTCCGCGGCCCAAGATACTTCGCTGCCCACCGCCAGCGAAGTTATCGAGCGGATGGTTCAGCGCGATGCGCACCGCCAGATACTGACCCAGGGCTATGCGGGGATACGCCGTTACGTTCTTGAAAACGATGGCATGAATAAGCGCGCTGAAATGCTCGTGCGCGTGAACGGCGACTCCGATGGCACCAAGCATTTCGAGATTCTCTCCGAGCAAGGATGGAAGGCTGCCCAGAAGCACGTACTGCGCAAGATGCTGGAGTCCGAGTCACAGACGTCGGCTCCTGAAGCACGAGAGAAAACGCGCCTCTGTTCCGACAACTACGAATTTCACATGGTCGGCCTCGTTGTCGGCGACCGGCCTACCTACGCGATCGACGTTAAGCCAAAACGCAAGGACAAGCTCTTGTTCGAAGGGCGAATCTGGGTGGATACCGAGGACTATGCTCTGGTCCGCGCCGAAGGAAACCCTGCAAAGAATCCGTCCTTCTGGACCAAGCACATACATTTTGTCCACACCTATGAGAAGCAAGGTGGGTTCTGGTTCCCTCTCTCGACCGAAAGCGTCACCGACGCGCACATCTTCGGCCGAACCGATCTCACCATCGAGTATTTCGACTACAAGCCCAACGCCACGCAGTTTGCGGAAGGTATCGCCATTACCACCCAGGGGTTCCAACAGCAATGAAACGCTGCGACACCATTCTCATCGTCGCAGGGTTTGGCCTGCTCGCCTTCGTCGCCTCGCGAATCGGCTGGACCGCAGTCGTGCACCAGCTGATGACCGCGTCGCGCGCGATACCTGTTCTCGTCGCCGTCAGCTTCATGCGACTCGTGCTTCAGACCCACGCTTGGCGGATCGCACTCCAGCAAGAAGGCGTGAAGGCCACGTTCAGCGAGCTTCTCGGGATTCGGCTTGCTTCGCAATCGATGGGTTATCTGTCCGTGCTCGGTCCCGCCTTGTCCGAGCCCATGAAGATCAACCTGCTCAAAGGAAACTGGAACGCTTCGGCTACCGCGACTCTGGCGGACACCGGCATTTACTGGTTTACGTCGGCGGTTTTGGGACTTGCGGGTTGCGTCGCCGCGGCAATTCTGCTCGCCGGCTCGCAGAATGCGCGAACACTTGTCGGAGTTGCCCTCCTCTTCGCCCTGCTGCTTACCCTTCTCGTTCGCCAGAAGCCTCTGCTGCAAAGATTGGTTGCGGCTTTGGGCGAACGCGCCCCCGGTTGGCTGCGGAAAGGCGCGGCGCTCGAAGAAGAAATTCGCACCTTTCGCACACGCCATCCGCTCTCTGCGCGCTCGATGCTGTATCTCGATTTGCTCTGCCAGGCTCTTCTTGTCGCGGAAACGGCGGTCGTGTTGTCGTACGCGAGGCTTCCCATCCATCTTCCCATGCTCCTCGGAATCGAAACCGCCACCCGCGTCACCAAAATGGTCGCGGGATGGCTCCCGGCGCGGATTGGAGCCGACGAGGGCGGCACCGCCGCCGCGTTCGCCGCATTCGGACTTTCTCCAGCCGCCGGTGTGGTTCTCGCACTAACCCGGAGATTTCGTGACCTCCTGTGGTGTGTTCTTGGCCTCAGCTGGTTCGCCTGGCGTTCGCGGAAGCTGACCCGCGACCAAGGTCCTAACGGAGCCTTACTCCCATGCAAGCAATCCTGAGCATTCCGGAGTCACGAGGTGGGCGAGACGCCGAAGAATTGCTGTTCCGCGAGATCGGCGGCGTGCCCTTACTTATTCGCGCCATCGCGACCGCGAGCCGGGCCGGCGCCGACGAGGTGCTGCTGATCTTTCCGGGCTTCATCCCGTGCGAAATCGTGAAGCGGGTCCGCGAAAACAAGTTTCTCTCCGCAGCCACGCTCATCAAATGCCTTGCTGTTTCGAGCTTCGACCCCGCTTCTGCATCCGGATGGCAGCAGATTTCCGCCCGGCTCCAGGACGAATTTTTCTGGATCCCTTGGAACTGGGTGACCAACAAGCACGCCCTCTTGCGCTTGCCCGCACTCGCACAAAAACCCGAGTCGTGGAAAGAATCCGCGCGCCTGAAGCGGGCCGCGGTGTTGAGTTCTGGCGAATTGGTTGCGCGCGCCGAGAATGCCGAGGGCGTCGCTGTACTTTCCGCGGATTCGATGAAGGCCGCCGAACGCTGGCTCGTCGCGAATTCCGGAAAGCCGCTCGACGGGATCTACACGACTTTCAATCGCAAGCTTTGCAGGCCCGTCGTAAGAGCTCTCACGCACGCCGCAGTTTCACCGAACGCGGTAACCCTCGCGGGCCTGCTCGTGGCCTGCCTTTCCGCCTATTACTTCTCGCGCGGTTCCTATCTCCTCTCCGTAATCGGTGCGCTTCTTTTTTTCCTCTCCGGACTTTGCGACGAAATCGACGGAATGCTTGCCCGGATCAAGTTTTCCGATTCCGCATTCGGCACCTGGTTTGAGGGCTCGGTCGACAATTTGAGCTACCTCCTGCTTTTCGGAGGGATTGCACTAGGGCTCTCCCGTCATCGAGGGCCTAGGGAACTTTGGATCGGCGGAATCGTTCTCGGTGGAGCGATCCTTTCCGTTGTCGTGATTTCCTGGCTGCGCAAACGCTCAACGCAGCCGCAGCGGCCGAATGAGTACCTCGGCAAGTTGTACCGCTTGCTCGACGAAGATCGCGGGAACTGGATTTCACGGATCTCCAGGAACATCGAGTTCCTTCTGAAGAAGGGCGTCTTCATTCACTACGTTGTGCTCTTCTCCCTTTTGGGTCTACTGCCGGTGATGATGCGCATTGCTGCGATTGCCGCCAACCTCACTTGGATCGTCGCTCTCTACTTCAAAAGAAAATTCTTCCGCGGGCCCCGCCCGGGCGCAGAAGCTGTTGCATTTCGAAAAACCGCAAAGGTGAACCTATGAAAGCTCTGATCCTGGCCGCTGGACGTGGTACGCGAATCCGTTCGGTTCACGGCGAACATCCCAAATGCTTGATCTCCTCAGACGGCGAAGCCATTCTCGACCATCAGATCCATGCGCTGTTCGCTGCTGACATCCGCGAGATCGGAATTGTCGTGGGATATGAGAGTGAACAAATCATCAAGCACGTCGAGACGCGCTATCGGGGCCATCTCCATCGCTTCTGCTTCATCCACAATCCAAGGTTCGAGAGTACCAACAACATCTACTCTCTTTGGGTTGCGCGAGACTGGTTACGTGGCGAAGCGTTTATGTGTCTGAACTCGGATGTCCTGTGCGAGCCCGATATCCTGATCGCCGCCGCCAGAACTACTGCGCCTATCTCCATGGTCGTCGATCCCCAGTGGCGCGACGAAACGATGAAGGTCATCATTCGCGATGGCCGCGTAGCTAAGATGAGCAAGAAAATCCCCCGCTCAGAGTTCAGCGGTACCTACATCGGCATCACGACCTTTTCCATCGGAATCCAAAGGGATTTCTTCCGCTCCCTCCACAAGCTTGTCGCTGGCGGCCACATTACCGAATTCTTCAATGTAGCTGTACAGGAACTAGCCGACACGGGAGTGAAGGTGGGGTTCACGAGCACGGCCGGTTTGTCCTGGGCCGAAATCGATGATCCAGCGGACCTAGCGTTTGCGCGCGAGCATGTCTTTCCCAAACTCGCCTACGCCGCGGCCGCCTAATTTCCGGAAACGTTCTTGAGCTGGGCTATCGACGATTCTGTTGCTCGTTCAAGTTGGAGCATTTAGATTTCATGCGGAACGTTCGTAGCCCTGAGAGTGGAAGGAAGCGACCTAGTGAAGGAAGTAAGGCGAAAACCAATGAATGTTCAGCAGGCTACAATCGCCACTTCTGCATTCGCAATTGGATTACATTGAAGCACGCGACAAGATGATCGAAGCCATGGGGCAGACACCCGAGTGACGGCTGTATTTCAGGGTGCCGAGGGAGTCCGCAGATTCACGATTGAGGCGAAACTGGCCGGATCGAGACTCGCGCCTCCCACAAGAAATCCATCGACTTCGGGCTCCGCCAGAAGTTCTTCCGCATTGACCGGTTTGACGCTTCCGCCGTACAGAATGCGGACATTCCTCGACGCTTCCTCCCCAAACTTCACCCTCACCTGATTGCGGATGAACCGGTGCGCCTCGCCCGCCATCGCCGGCGCGGCCGCGTCGCCCAAACCAATCGCCCAGAAAGGTTCGTAGGCGATTGCGATCTTGGCAAACTGGCCGGGCGCAAGCATGCCCATGCAGCCGCTAAACTGTTCCGCGATCACCTCTCTCGCGTTCTTCCTTTCGAATTCTCCTATGCAAACGATCGGCGTGAGACCGGCGTCCAGTGCAGCCACCATCTTTTTCGACGCGCTTTCGTTTGTTTCGCCAAAATATTTCCGCCGCTCGCTGTGGCCCACAATCACATGCGAACACCCCGACGCCCGGATCATCGCGCCGGAGATCTCACCGGTGTAGGCTCCTTCTTTCGCCCAGTGCAAGTTCTGAGCACCGATCCGTATCCCGCTTCCGCGTGTCGCGCCTACCGCCGTTTCGAGACCTAGAAACGTCGGACAGACCACGACGTCGCAGCGTGACTGTGAACCGATCAATGCACGGAAAGCTTCGAAGAAGGACGCGGTCGCGGCTGCGTCCTTATGCATCTTCCAATTCCCAACAAACAGCGGAGAGAGGATGTCCATCACACACTCACAACGGGGCAGACGGAATCTCGGACGAGTGCATAAGCGAGATCCCGCATGCGCCCGAGCGCACCCGAACGCGCACTCCTTCCAACCACGAGAACGTCCGCGTGTGATGCAGCAGCCGCATGCAGTAACGTCTCTTTGACCGCTCCCGCCACGATGTTCGCCTTGCCCTCGAAGCCTGCCGCGGTCGCCAGCCAGGAAAGTCGCAGCCGCGCAGCCGCTTGTTCCCCGGACGTCAGGTCCGCTGCCACCGAGACACCCACTGCCGGAATCACGTGCACCAGGGACAGAGTTGCCCCAACTTCCGCGGCGACGCTCTTCGCTGAGCGAAGAACTCTTAGTGAATCCGAAGACAAGTCGACGGCACACAACCACGTTCGGTGCTCAAGCGACCGGGGAGCCACGGTCTCTGCATGCTGCGTCGTGAGCACAGGGCACTCCGCGTCATCCAGAACCTTCGCAACGGTGGAACCGAGCAGCATCCGTCGAAACCTGCCGGCATGTGTAGGCATCACGATCAAATCGAATTCGCTTTTCTTCGCCGTCTCCGCAATCACACTTGCCGCGTCGCCTGCCAAAAGAATTCTTGCAGACTTTGCCTGGGGAAATTCCGCGACAAGAAACTGCTCCAGCTTCTCTCTGGCGACGTTCCAGTGCTCCTCGGCTATTTCGTTGCCGGGTCTCGCATAGAGCTCAAATCCACTATGACTTGCGAGATCACACACGTGAACCAGACTGACCGTCGCGCCGCAGAGCGCAGCGGCTCGCTGAACGTATGCGGCCATGGCCGTGCACGAAGGCGAAAAATCAACCGGAAAAAGGATCTTGCGAATCATTTCGCCGCGTCCGCCATTTCTCGGGCCGTCACAGTTGCAGTTGCAGGGAGTCGAGTTCCTTCCGACAAGCGCTGCTGAACAGGCGCAGCGGATCGTCGCCGCTCACGGCGCGGGACTCGATCTGCTCCGGCGTCAGATTTGGTTTCGGATAGGTGGACACAATGATCCTT
>Ga0134122_10001795_pt1 | contig 15595 bp, 20 predicted proteins | sample KB302_FD_96461 | JGI IMG/M metagenome (GOLD analysis project Ga0134122, IMG submission 96461) | Terrestrial soil microbial communities without Nitrogen fertilizer from Kellogg Biological Station, Michigan, USA - KB3-0-2 | ecosystem: Environmental > Terrestrial > Soil > Unclassified ... | reverse complement strand
TTTTCATCATGCCTTCATCGTTTCATCATGTAGGGGCTGTACAATGGGAAACTGAGACAGTACCAGGGTGTCCTGATGCATGACGCTCTGGCATGGCAGAGGGTTATCGGGACGGACGCCCCCGGGAACCCTCCCTTTAATGTGCGACCATTAACAGAGACCGGGAATAAAAAGGTGACTCAGCAACAAGCGGTAGAACTACAAGACCAGTGGCATAAGCTAGGCAATTTGCCTTGTGAGCATCCGACTCAGAAATTAGGTCGCAGTGAGGCAGGGTATCTGACAGGTGTCTTGTACTGCGTTCAGTGCGGATTTAGCATCGACAATTCCCCCAAGGATCCGACCACATCCTTGAAAAATACTAGGGCATTTCCCAGGTTCAAGACCTAGATCGCCGTTGTAATTAATCTTGTCCCACCGAGGGTGAACAGCTATTACCCACGGCGCGACACGAGGGAGGGCCATCAGGAGCATCACGCCTGGTAGCCCTCTCTTCTTATATCCTGCTCGATCTTCCTGCCCATCTGGACGCTTGGCCTTGTAGGGACACTAAGAATCTACCTATCCTCCATACTGGCTCGGAGTGTCGAGAGTCCGGGGGGTGTTCGGATTATTAAGCGCTAGAATCAATCGGCTCATCTCCTCAGCACATAGATCCAATCCTTGTAGGGATGCAGGCTCCCACTTATGCGGTTCGGCAGCATGGGTGGAGAGGACTCCAATGATTGAACCGTCCTTACCCGCAAGTGGCGTAGACTGTACCGCCTGGTATCCACTCGCTTTGGCGATGGAGCGGTATGGCATGTATAGCACATCATTGTTGATGTCTGAGATCATCACGCGCTGTCTTTGTCGAAAGGCTCGGCCACAGGCAGAGGGTTCATCGACACGCACCACTTCGAACTGCTGCAAAAATGGCAGCTTGAATCCACGCTGCACGATAATTTGAAGCCACTGGTTGATGGGATTAAACAGTTGAATATTCCCTTTGTCTGTCCCATCGAGTCCTCTCGCCGTATCTAAAAGCGCGAGACATTGCCGAGTGAACATTTCCCATCGCTCCGGTTCCCGATCTCGAATTTGCATCCATTGGTTCATGGGCTCGACGTCGATTAATGTTACTTCGATGGTGTTTATACAATAGTTATCAGGCTTATGGGGAGGTTATGCTGACTAGGAGAGCCCCTAGTATTTCCGTGTTTCAGGGAGTGGTATGGTCTCTTTCCACTGAAAAGTAAATGGCAAGCTCATGACGAAACAAAAGGCAGTTCAATTGCAGAACGAATGGGCTTCCAAGGGCAACCCCCCGTGTACGCCTCACACACTGAAGCTACTCGAGTCCGAGGAAAAAACCTACCTGACGGGGGAGTATGCATGCACGGTCTGCGGAGCGGTGATTGCGAAAGAAGGATTGTCCAAACCCGCGAGCGAGGAGTAGTAAGCGTCCGACATGCCGTTCGGCATCGTATCGATGGACGGCTCTAAATGAACTACTATGAGAACGGCAATTGGCGGTGTTTAGGGGATGTTATCATGGCCAGACGGCAGTCGGATAAAGTGGTCGTCCGTTCGACCTTCTTTCTGCTTCCAGATATCGAGGAATGTTTGCAGACTCCTTAAGGCAACCGTTAGGGACTGCAGTTCGAGAGCGGTAAGTGGGCGATGTAGCTGTAGGTAGGCTTCGAGCGGAGAACTGGCAACCAGGAACCGGCGGATTATCTCCTGTGATTCGTGGGTCATGATAGATTCATCAATCATGTCACTCCTACTTATACTGTCCTCTCAAACGGCCTAGAACTAGGACATCCCCTTAAAGGCTCCATCACCTTGTTCATGGTCTCTCGTATGGGGACGAATAGCATCGTTCTCAGCTAGGGTACTTCCCAGGTTCAAGCCGCCGATCGATCTTGTACAAAAAAAGCTGTCCCACCCAGGGTGCCTATTTTTCCACCCGCGGCGCGACACAGGGAGGGTTATCGGGTTCTGGTGGCTCGTTCCCGGTAACCCTCTCTTATATGTCTCAGGGCCTTCCCCAGCTCCCGTACCAAACATAGTGTTAGACAATAACGGCGTCCGGCCTGGGTGGACCTAGCCACAGCCATACCAGGCTAGAGACAGGAGGGTTATCGGGAACATACCCCCTGGTAGCCCTCTTTCATTTTGTTCATGACCTCTCCTCTTAAGCCCCTCCTCAAGTGATACCCGATGGGTGAATCGTACGCTTCTCACAGTCATAGAGGAGTATTGTGTGCGTGTTGTCAGAACTGAGATTTAATCCGCTTGAATCACCCTGCGAATATCTATATACGAAAGCGTACGGACAAGGTTGGGGATTCAGCACTACAACGTATTCCAGAAATTTCGCGGCCTTCACGGGACCTTGTGCAGGAGCTAACGTCTGAGTTGCAGGCGAGCTAAGAGAAAGAAGGTCCGAATGTCTACATCTCTACAAAGGCAAATGATTTTGTCTGATCTATGAGAGGCAGCGAACGAGTCGCTGTTCTCCTGCGACTACCAGAAGGTTGAGAAACAAGCTGTGTGATCTAGGAAGGAGATGGCTTCATGGATCTCTCTCCCACAACCTCTTCTTCTCAGTCGGCTCGGCTCCTACTCGTCCAGCCCACTATCGCAGGCGCTCTGTCGCTCCTCCCTCTTTTCGACGACCAGCGACTTGCCGTGGAGTATGAGTTGAGCACCTCGCATGAGTCGGCCATGAGGAAACTCTTTCGCTCCTCTGCGCCCTATCACGTGGAGCTAGGGATTGTCCTAGGCATGCCTGTTGGTCAACAGGAGTAGGGTGCTATCGCTATGGACCTGCGCCGAGCCATCAATGAACACATGAATGCGCAATTCCAGGTAAAGAAGAGAGGGTCGACAAAACCCTCTCTCACCCATGAACCAAGACATCTCTCTAACCTACCGCGTTCCCGCGGGCAACTTAAGGCAGTTGGCGGCTAGTGGCAGGTTTGCTCGATCAATGCGCCGAGAAGGCTATGCGTTATGGGTGAGGTGCAGCATGAAAACTATAAAGGGATCGATCTTCGATCGAGTCCCTCTGAATTTCCCATGCTGGGGCAAACGAAGTGGAAAGTCCATCTTGATATTACCTTCCCGGCGGATGGCACCATCAGTTTTCTGCATGAATATCACAATGATCGGCTCGTCTTTTTGACTTCAAACGAAGCGCGTTTGGCAGGGCTCGAATGGGGCCATCGCATCGTGGACCTCTGGCAAGACAGTGGTCAGATTCCTTCACAAGAGTTAGCGGCTGGAGTGCTGGGGCCGTGATAGGGGGAGGATGGCGGGCTCCCAAGATACTGATACATTCTGAATTATGATGGGACTCTCTCACCTTGCGGTTTCCTCAGTCCCTACCTAGAATACGCCTGCCCGCGAGGGCCCCCATGTCCCCACGTATATCACAACGCTTTTCACAACAGTTGCTTTTCGAGCTCCATGCTAGCTGACGATGGGGTCGCAAGGAAGAGGAAACCATGTTCGTCGCCAGACCCCGTGCCGTCCTGCGCGATAACAATGCGGGCTAATGATCAATGGCGGACCATGGCAAATCTTTTGCCGTTCCTGCTGGTGACCGTGCTACTTTCTGGTTGCGCCACTCCATATCAACGTCAAGGGTTTTTTATTGCTGGTTACTCTGAGACACAGCTAGCCGGGAACGTCTTTCAGGTGTCATTCCAGGGCAACCAAAACACCAGCCGTGAGCGGGCTTCGGACTTTGCACTACTTCGCTCTGCTGAAGTCACTACCGAGCATGGCTTTCGTTACTTCATCGTCGTAGAGTCGGTGAAGGATTCTTCCACAAACACAATGTATGGGAATGGAAATCCTGCATATGGATTGGCAAGAACTTCCACATATGGTAACCAGACCTTCGTGATTCAAAAACCAAGGCCGACAAACACAATTCTGTGCTTCAAAGAAAAACCAGACGTTGTTGATCAGATTTTCGAGGCGGAGTTCGTCAAGACATCGCTGAAACAGAAATATGGAATCACAGACTGATGCAGGTAATGCGTTTCACGCCGACACTGAGTCGATGGACATCGCCTCGCGAGAATCGCGCACAAGCCGGAAGGAGGACTGAACGAATGGTCCGCACTTGGAGTTGGTACCTTGGCCCTCTGCTACTGGGGACCTGGCTCACCGGCTGCGTGACAATCACCTGCGATCCGGATGATCCTAAATTTGGGAAAGATTGCTACGAATGCACTCGCAAGGCGACGTTAGACGTCCGGCAGGTTGATCCAGATAAAAAAAGTCGGCTCAACGCCAAGGACAAAGAGTGGATCAAGGACCAGACGGAGGCCTGCATGAGAGAGCGGGGCTACATCAAACAGAAACAAGAGGCCCAACCATAAGCAGCAATCGGATTAACAGGAGTGATTTCGCACGGCCTGCCCCGGCTTCAACCCAAATGCCCGTCGTGAGATTTACTCGGGCTTCCCGAGATGCCGAAATCCTTTGAGGGCACTCTCCTTATCTGGATCGCTTAAACTCTTCCGGGGGGCTTCCGTGTCTTTGTCGGCCTGGATGTCGATGACTTCCCCCTCTTTGTTCACCGCAATGGTCACCGGGGTCCCGACGGCGAATTCGCTAAACTTGCGGCTTTCCGGTTGAAGTCCAAAAGTCTCCTCACCGCCAGCCATTGAAAGCGTCATCTGAGAGCGGCCATAATTAATGGAGACAAGTTTGCCGGACAGAAAACGAGGAGAAAAATTATTGGCTCCTTTTTTACTAGCATCCAAGATGTCGTTGTATTCATTGATCCAAAGAATCATTTCGTCTCCGACCTTAGGCACATCCCGACCATACCGAACCGCAACCGACTCAGCCAGAGTATAATTCGTCCCCGTGGTGGTTCTTACCGTATAGAGACCTGATTTCAGCTGAGTGACCACCCCCTCAACCATGGTTTGTCTGGCTTTCATGTCGGCGATTTCCTCAGAGTTCGCGGGATTGGATCGAGCATCCAGAGGACTCATTGTTATCAGGGCCGATAGGGCGAAAAGCGAAGCGATGGAGACAGCGTTATTCTTCATGATCCATCTCGTTTCATTGTTTTGACTTGTCTCTCGATTTTGCGACACTCTTATAGTCCATAGTCTCTCACTTTAAGAGTTATGGCGACGAGTAAAACCCCCAGAGGTGACTTTGATCGAGCCTACCTGAAATATCAGATCAAGATGCATGAGCAAGCCATTGATCTTCTAGGGGATACCACACGGTCCGTGGATAATACGCAGCTTCACGCGTATCTTCAGTATGCTCGTGCGAATCTAAACGAGCATTTGTTTGAAGCCAAGGCCAGGGAACGCCAGCTTGTCGCCCAGTACTGAGACGCAAGAAGAGATGTTGTTCATGGCCGGAGGCGCGCGGCAGGTTCACAATCGAGGTGCCGACCTTCAAAAAATTATTGCTCCCCACGCCTCGTGCGCCCCAGCATGCATCTCGTGCTCGCGTCATCCGTGCCAGAGCTGCCCTCATGGCTCCCGATCGTTCCCGTGCTGGTGGGGGTTGCGAACTGGTGGTGCAGAAAGGCAGTGCGAAGCACCTCGCGACCGTACAGGAGCCCCATCACATACCGAGCGAACACATCAGGCGGACCCTGTTGATAGCGGTACGTGTGATTGCTATTGAGGAGCGCGTCTCGGAGGCCCTCCTCTTCGGCATCCCATCCTGCATGTTCGAGCGGCGTCCGCGCCTGCGTGTTCTGCCGCCGGCACCATTCAATGTGCGATTTGATGGATGTGGTCGCATCGCCCATAGGTCTCCTCCATTGCCGGATCGTACCAACCCTGACCATGCAGCTCGTCTGATTCATCGCTTACGGATTTCAGGAACACCCACTGACATCGCACAAAGGATGCCAGGGGGATCAACAGATCGTGTCCTGGGCAAGTGTCTTATATGTTCCACTCAGTTGTAGGGGGTCGATGGCTCATTTCGGAGGGATGATCAGATTCTTGAGAAAGGCTTGATGAGAAAATATGTAGGATTACGTATACGCTCAAGACACATGCATGGAAAACAGATAGCCGATGCTCGCGGGAGGGACCTGGTCGACTGCAGTTTGACGAAATGGTGAAGGTTTATAGATATTGGCTCACACCTGGCTGCCTATTGATACATCCGGCCGGCACGCCGGGGGAAACTCTCCCGCCATGATCAGCGCGCCGTACCGGTCACATTTGTTGGCAAGAGTTTTAGGGCTTATGCAGCTTTGGGGCGGCTGAGAAGTTGGAGAAGTTTGTCCTTGAGAATTTCAAGTTCGTTGGCACCCTTCGAGTTGGCCTTGAAACACCGATTCGGATCAAGGCCAACGTGCTCGAGCCTTTCCACGTTTGGTACCTCGTCGTCTATCCAAAACCAGTCACGCTTTCCGGTCTTGGCTACTGCGTCAGCCACCCAGAGTTCCTTGTTTTCGTAGTTCTGCCAGTTTGCTGAATGGAAACCGGGAGCTTGAAGGGATTTCATGTACTTCTCCACTGTGAGAACGGCTAATAGTGTATCAATCTCCTCGTGTCTCCACATGGTAAGAAACACGATGTCGAAGTGCTCACGCGCCCATTTGATCCATGTCTTCGTGCCCGGTCGGAGTTGGAATTCTCCAGCGTATTCACCGAATAGCACACCGTCAATGTCGTGATAGAGAATAGGCTTCATGGACAATCCTCCATTTGAGACAGTTAAGGTTAGGATAGCACTATCTTGCAAGGGTGCAAATGAATCAGTTTTCGAGCGGCACTATATTGCCTAAAAGAGCGATAACTCATTGCAGTGGATGCTGAACGCTGGCTCCCGGGAATGGTAGAGTAGAACCCGGTATCCACCCCCTACTCCTGGCCGAGGCTGGCGAATTCAGGGGCGAAAAGTGCCAGATTTACTTAGTAGTTCTGGTTAGCCTATTGCGGCTCGCATTCATGAACCTAGTTGAGCCCAGCGGACGACGTAACGACCGATAGGGGAATGGCAGTGTGCCCATGAATGCCGAGGTCACACATACATCGGTCGACCGTCGACAAGATTTACCCAGCCGCGAACGATCCGGTACACGAACCAGAATCCGACCAGAGCTACCGGTAGCCACGTGACGAGGAGGCCGATCCCAAAGGTCGTGATGATGAAGGCCATACAGAGGGTAATCCAGAGCAGTCCGAACCAGAAGGTTCGGATCTGCCATCGAAAGTGAGATTCAAGCCAGGTACCGCGAGCCTCGCTCCGCTTGATGTAATTCAGAATGACCGCGATGATCGAAGGCCACCCGGTGAGGAATGCGCCGACAACCGTGGCAGTGCCGATAATACCAGTAAGCAGGCTGAACGCGTGTAAGGCATATACGACCTTTGTCCAGCTGGAAAGTGAATCCAAGAGCTCGCTCCTTTTTTCACTTTCTGTGATGGGTGTCTCGTGTTGCATGTAGCCGGACCGGCTCCGACTTCTTCCTCACATCTTCTGAGAGATTGATGGGCCTACCCGTCCGACCTTGCTCATCAATGAGGCAGTACTCCTCTTCAATGCTCCGCCTCTACAGATTTACTGCGAGGATCAGCGAAATCAGGAAGTTTACGGCGTGGATCAATCCTATCAGGAAGGCAGTAGAATGCTTTTTCCCAACTGCCATCTGGCACCTCGGCAGATAGTTTGTCAGGAAACAGCGTTTTCAAATTTGTGAAGTAGGGAGTACTCTCCACTTCCTTAGCGGCTTCTTTCCAGAGGCGCTCTCGCAACTCGACACACTGAGCGCGTTTCTCAAAGGCCGAATGGACCTCCCACGTTACTTCGTCATGAATCTTGCCCTCACTCGTGCTAATTAGGCGGTTTTTAGTCCAAGCGACCCAGCTGCAGTCGGTTCGGGCTTCGCCGACTGAGATGGTCATTGGAGAAACAATGATGCAAGCACCTGCTAATTTTTTCATCGCTCGGTCCTCCTTCAGAACTCATGCGACCAACTCTCCCAGCCTCACCTTCAGCGCCTTCGCCAGCTTCGTCAGCGTGCTTAACTGCGGATCGTGCCGCCCGGTTTCCAGCCGACCAATGTAGCTCAACGTCACGCCAGCCCGTCGAGCGAGGACCGCTTGCGTGATTCCTCGTTCGGACCGTAATTGTTTGAGACGTTTGGCAACGCAATTTGTCATGTCGCATGATATTACCTAAAGAGCATATATATCAAGTCTCCTTTTGAAGCTGCATCGGCAGTATCAATGTTAGGCCGGGTCACAACTGGTAGGCTGAGTGCAATAACCGGCCACGGAGTGGGTCATCTTCAGCATATCGGATTTCGCACCGTCGAAGAGGCAAGAGGAAACTCTGAAGGAAACAAGGTAACTCAGTCCGACTTTTCTAACTCTACAATATAGTGAGAAGTACTGCCCAGACAATCGGCTCCACATGACCTGATGGTCTTCATAGCTTGCTCCGCGTCCACTCTCGTCGCCCACAGAGAGAATGCACGTTTTCCGCACGGCGTGACCACGGCGAATTGTCCGTCTCCTTCGATATGGATAGTACGACTACCGAACAACCACTTCGCTTTGTGTTCCCATTCCATCGTGAATCTCTTATCTTGCGAGGTCTAAGTCCTGTTGCATTTTCCTTCGGCCACTCTAATAGCTACACAGTGTGACCGCCATGATGACAATCTTGAGTCCTATGAGTAACCAGGACCACATAAAAGATGATCATCAACGAATGAAGGTGCAAATATTGATAGAGGCTTGCCTCTGTGGGTTTGTCAGTCGTCCATTCCATTTGCTATGGGTGAATTGGCCACGAGCGTATTTCTCAACTGATCAGATAAGGCCTGCACCGTCAACGGCGCATTCCCCTCAGCCCTATTGTTGATCAACACATATGTATGGCGAGCTTCAGTGACGGCCTGTCGCACCAAGTGCACCGTCTCGCGACGCATCTGCGGTAATTCCTCCACAATCTTGGTATACGGCTCCGCTCGTTTCTTCGCCGTTTCATAGGACATCTGCAACGGCGTGTGAAGACGGAACACGGTAAAGGGAGCAGTGAAGGCCCCTAGGCGCTGGTGCTGATCCAATAATGGCGGCATGTAGGACCAATGGGTATAGACGTGAGCCACGCTATGTTTGGCGAGGATGTTCCGGTACCGTGGACACAGGAGGCCGGGGCTGCGGCATTCGACAGCATAGCGAAAGTCGGTGGGCAACTGGCCAAAGAAGGCATCGAGTTGGTCACAAAACTTTTCCGCAGACAAGCCGTGAGGTGGGAACTCGAACAGGAATGGCCCAGTATGTGGTTCGAACTGCGCCTCACGAAACGGCCTCAGAACCACATCCTTGAAGAGCTGGGCGTCGAGAAAGCGAGCGTTCGGCTGACCTGCCCAAACCCCATAGCGCGGGTGATCGACATATCTGGGGATGGTCAGTTGATCCCACACCTTGAAGCACATGTCAAAATCGTCGGGAATTTGGTTCAGGTAGCGCCGGAGATGGTCGGTGGTGGGTGGACGGCAATACCCCGAGTCGTTGCCGACGGTGCGAAAGAGCGATCGACCCTGATACTGATATTGGCAATACTCTCCGAGACATTCTCGCTTAAAGCGGCTCTTGGTGAATTGCGGCGTATAGACTTGGCCCTGCCAACCTTGGTAGGTCCAGGAGGAGGTACCGAAGCGAATGAGAGATGAGATGGGACGAGAATCAGTATATGGTCCCCCGACGCCTTCTATAATCGGACACGAGGGGGAAAGACAATCAATATTCATGCCTGCCCGTGCGGTTTCCTCAGAAAGATTCAAAAGAACGACCTGTCCCTCTCACTGAAGGCCGCCGATTCAATGCGTACCTTGATGAAAATGTATGGATGGCTATCGTACGGGGATAGGAGTAAACCGAGCTCTACAAACTCATCATCCCTATCACAATCAACATAACGAGCACGACGAAAATCACTCCGAGTATTTCAACTACGGCGAGACCCGTCATCATGGAGTCACACTTGACCCGATCAATCACCCTAACCTAAGGCGAGCTAGAAATCTTCGGTACTAGGCGTTTCCCTAGTGGGCCCTTTTAATCCAAATGTGAATGCTACTTCCCATGGCTAACCACGGTGATCTGGTGAGGGTTCACGAGGGCCAGCAGATGGCAGCCTAGTTCTGGCGCTGCTAATAGAGCAGGCGGTAACTCAAAGATGGAGAAACCTGGTACTACTGATATATATTTGGGGCGGGCCTCGTGGTTGCTCCTGAAAACGGGATGATGAGGTGGGTTAGCTGCAACATTGAAAGGGTGTTCGCCGGATTCCCTTGAGGGAGAGGGCCATGGGGATGAGTGAGTCTTATACCGTCACTGTCTTGTTGGATGTCAACAATGCACAGGACATCGATGACCGCGCGGAAGCGCGTACCTATCTCGTGGCTGACCGTGGATCCGGCAAGGCCGTGATTATTGACTCAGTCATAGAAAACCTCGAGCGTGATTGTAAAACCATTCGAGACCTTGGCCTTACACTACTCTTTGCTGTGGAAACGCACGTTCATGCCGACCACATTACGGGTGCATCCCAAATCAAAGAGCGCACTGGTGCGCGGATCGTCTATGGTGGCTCTGCAAAAGGCGTGGTCGTTGGTGTGGATATATTTCTCTTTGATGGAGAAACGCTGCCGGTCGGCGACACATCTATTCAAGGGATCACCACACCGGGGCATACGGACTGCTGCACCAGTTACATGGTCCCCGGCGGAGTATTCACTGGCGATACCCTATTCATCGGTGGCAACGGACGGACTGACCTGCAGGGTGGCTCGGCAGAGGCACTCTTCGATTCGGTACGCCGGAAGTTGTTTGCTCTCCCAGATGATACCATTGTCTATCCGGGTCACGATTACAATGGTCGGGTGTCATCGACGATCGGCGAGGAAAAGCAATGGAACGAACGGCTGAACCTGTCCATTTCTAAAGCCACATTCGTTGAGATGATGAACGCCAGGAAAGTGCCACTGCCTGCAAAAATGAGTATCGCAGTCCCGGCCAACATGCGAGCGGGTCGCATCTGACCTGACACAGCTTTGGAGGCTGTCACCATGAGGAGTTCATTCGGTATGTGTAAAACACGAGCGTCATTAAAACCGTCAAAGGAGCAGGCACAAGTAGCAGTGGGGCAAGCAAGCCAATACGGTCTTGGCTCATAATCTGTGTCACTCACCCGTCTGCCTTATTTAATCTATGTGAATGTGATTCAGCAACTCGTCGTGCGACCCAGCCTAGCAGACCACCAACCGCCAATGCAGTGAGATCGACGCCTGCTACAGCCCATTCTCCCTTCCGTCCTGTGATCAAGAGGTGGCTGTTTGTCGTAAACGCGTTGAGCAACGGCAATAATCCGAAAAGGACAGCCGCGGCGTACAGTTGATCTCGCCATGCTAAGTAAGAACCCTTCCGCAAAAAGCTATGAGCAAAACAAAGACTCCAGACAACGACAAAGCACCGGACTTCCCACTGCGAGCGTTCAAATACTGCGATCGGTAACAAACGGTTGGCCCAAAAGAAGGCGGCAATAGACACAAGTAATCCAGCTACCGTGCCGATGTTGAGGCTTTCAACAAGACTGTGGCCCGCAGTGCGTGAGCTGCCGGCTAAGGATTTACGCCGCCTGCTTGTCCACAATACCAGTCCCGTCGCGATCATCGCGCTGGCCGCCATACCCATAATGAAATAGAGCCACCGTATCGTTACGCCGCCAAATTGAATTAAATGAAGAGTAGAGAGAATGGAAAACACGGATCCGTCCGGGGAGAGAAAATGAAGTTCCCGAGGCATGAAGCGCGGCCACAAAAGCATCAGGCCACTCACAGTGATCAGGACATGAAACGGGAGCCCAAGGAGGCCGGTCAGCTGATGAAAGCCCAACCAGGATCGTTGGGAGAACGGTCGGAGCCCGCCTGTGACAGCATCCTTCAGGCTTCCACGAGGAAGCCCCAGGCCGGTACATAACGTAATGAGCATGGCCACAGCGGCAGCGCCAACAAGCCAGGCACCGGCCAGTCCGGATAGGAGACCGGAGTGGAAGTGGTAGAAGAAGTCGCCGCCTTGTGAGTCACGGATGGTCACCATTTTACCGGTAACAGGGTCGCTCGTTTGACCGGAGAATGTTCGCTTTTCCTGCCATTTTACTGGGATGACTGGAGCCTGATTCTTGGAAACAGCGACACCCAGGTAATCATCCGGAATATTCAATACCGTCATCTGCGGTCGCGAATCATGGGGCTTCCCCGTATCCAATGTAACTTCTTGGAGCTCCGGTTGCATCCAGTACGTAATCTCGTTGTCGAAGACGGTAAGGGTTCCGGTGAGAAAAATCGCGAATAAGAGCCACCCCGCGAGCAGCCCGATCCACGAATGTACCGAATGCACCAGTGACTGGAGATCTCTCATGATTTCATTCGGCACGCAGAAAGAGAACCGCCCCTTGAGCCGTCTCATCGGATCGGGTCCTTCCGCCGATGAGTATTGCGGGACCCATCACATTGGTGACGGTAACACACTTCCTATATATGCGAAGGTCTCGGTCCGTCTCTCTAGTTATGGTGCGATGGATCATAGTTGAAGAAATGGAAGCTAGTCCAATATAATGTGATGATTGCTCGGTCCCGCACGATCTTTGGCGTCACTGAGCGGGATGGACGGCGACACGATGCGACGACAGGAAACTTCGGCGACTAATTGGAACCTTGATCATCTCGTAGCGGAGCTGCGCTCCTCACGTGAACTCACGCACAACATCAATCGTCAGGGACGGATTCAGAAATTGCCATCGCGAAAAACCCTGCTCGGCATAGTGGAAGGCCTGTGTGCCGCGCTGTTTCCCATGCATTACGGCCGGGCAGATTTGAACGAGACGAACATCGATTATTTTGTGGGACACACCTTGAATCAGATCTTGCCTCTCTTGCAGGATCAAGTCCGGAGAGGATTGGTGTTTGCGTCCAATGCGGACGAACAAGAGGACCGCTCGCTTACTGAAAAAGCGGGCAGAATTACCAGTGAATTCGCAGGCCAGCTTCCGGCGATCCGGGCATTGCTCTTCACCGATTTAGAAGCCGCTTACCAAGGTGATCCTGCGGCCACCAGCATTTCGGAGATTCTCCTCTGCTATCCTGGCATGCATGCCGTCATCTATTATCGTATTGCCCATGCCTTGCACCGCTTGGAGGCGCCGTTAATCCCTCGGTTGATCTCGGAAATCGCGCATTCCTCCACCGGCATCGATATTCACCCGGCGGCCGAGATCGGCAGTCACTTCTTTGTCGATCACGGGACCGGTGTCGTCATCGGTGAAACCAGCGTCATCGGAAGGCGTGTCCGTCTCTATCAAGCCGTGACTCTTGGCGCCAAACGGTTCACAGAAGGCGAGCACGGCGATCTGGTTAAGGGAGAGCCTCGCCATCCGATCTTGGAGGATGATGTGGTGATCTACGCCGGTGCCACGATCTTGGGGCGCGTCACCATCGGCCAGGAGTCTGTCATCGGCGGGAACGTGTGGCTCACTCAAAGCGTGCCGGCACGAAGTCATGTAGTCCAGGCGCAAATGCGTACCTCACCAACCATTCAACCGAAACCTATCGATGGTCAGCCTGCACAACGGAAGACGTAGCGGTCGTGAAGCATGTCTACAAACTTCCATTGTCCTGCGTCCAGGATTCCAATCCGGACAGAATGAAAACCGCTGCGCCCGTAGGAGGTCGACTATAGTGCGAAGATGGATTGATTCGGAAGCTGGACTGCCGTTTCAGGGCTCAAGAAGGGTATCGACGAAGAGATCCGTCCTCAGTCCGTTTGCCGCAACCCATTCAGGATTGAAGATTCTGGATTGATACTTCGCGCCGGAATCGCAAAGGATTGTCACGATAGTCTGGCCTGGTCCACGCTCAAGGCCTAGCCGAACCGCGCCGGCAACGTTGATGCCAGAGGATAGGCCGAGAAAAAGCCCTTCCTCGCGTAGAAGTTGGTACAGGATGGTGAGCGCGTCTTGATCGGGAATGCGCCACGCGCCGTCCACAGCAATGCCCTCGAGATTTTTGGTCACGCGACCCTGGCCGATCCCTTCGGCAAAGGAATCCCCGTCGTTCGTTTCCGTGTTGCCATTGATGAACCACGACCACATCGCCGCGCCATAGGGGTCTGCGCAGCCGACGATAATCTGCGGGTTGCGCTCCTTGAGGTACAGCGTGGTTCCGGCCAGCGTGCCGCCGGTGCCGACTGCGGAAACAAAGGCACTTACCTTTCCAGCGGTCTGCTCCCAGATCTCCGGGCCTGTGGTGCGGTAGTGTATGAGGCGATTGGCGGTATTGTCGAACTGGTTGGCCCAGAACCAGCCCTTTTCTTCCGCCATCCTTCGGGCGACATGGTTGTAGTTGCCCGGATTGGAGTAGGGCTTCTCCGGAACGGGGAGCACCTCCGCGCCAAGCGCGCGCAGAAGGTGTATTTTTTCCTGCGACTGGGTCTCGGGGATGACGATGACGGAATGGTATCCCCTCGCATGACCGATGACCGTGAGGCCGATGCCGGTGTTCCCGGCCGTGCCCTCAACGATGGTGCCGCCTGGCCGCAGGAGCCCTCTGGTTTCAGCGTCCAGGATGATGCCAAGCGCGGCACGGTCCTTCACCGATCCACCGGGGTTCATGAATTCGGCCTTGCCGAGGATTTCGCAGCCGGTTAACTCTGAAAGGCGGCGTAGGCGAATGAGCGGGGTGTTACCGACGTAGTGATCTACCCCATGGTAGTGTGAAGCGTTCATCTAAGCGGCTTGCGGTTCCATTCCGGCAATCTTCCCAGTGATGTCTAATACTGCTTTACATCACAAAACGCAAGGGGGCCGTTAGTCCAGGCCTTTCAATGTTAAATAAGCCATTGAAAATGTAGGATCTGCCACGCCTGCATGGGGTGCGCCTGTGTGAGAGAGGGCCGCTTTGCAAGATATCCGCTCGGTCTTGGCGAGGTCCTTCTATGGGGGGAACCTTAGACTCGACAGTTGTTTACTTCTCTTTTAGGATTTGGTTGATTGCGGCCGATTCGCGCATGAGTGCGGTTTCCGCTTCCCTTGCAATTTTGCACTCGTTCTCGCAGTTCTTCATATGTGTGTCCTGCTTCACCTGACAAAATCTCTTATCTTCTTGGCTAATGGCTGCCTCAAGACATCTTTGCAACTCGGCTTTGGACGTGATGAGACACTGATCGCACAGACTCCGATCGATGACTTGCCCGTAAGTAGGGGTTGCGAGCATGATGAATGCAAACGATGCCAATGTGAGTTGGTGTCTTAGATACGTCATCCGATCAAAGTTCCACTGTTGTGTGGAATGCTGGGATAACCGTAGCAGGGTTGAGCTATGTCGGCTACTAGGACAATCCCCTGAAATTAGAAGCTACAGACTTCGCAATTGGTCCAACCTCGATACGATCTTCCTGCCCTCATTGTCATTTAATAGACAATAGCTGGCCGCTGGTCATTGATGAGCAACATCAGACGTCGGAGTTTCAATGGCCGATCAGGGTTCCGAGTATAGTGCGAAAGATCTTCCGAGACATCCGTGAGACGTAGTGGA
>Ga0134122_10001794_pt1 | contig 15600 bp, 11 predicted proteins | sample KB302_FD_96461 | JGI IMG/M metagenome (GOLD analysis project Ga0134122, IMG submission 96461) | Terrestrial soil microbial communities without Nitrogen fertilizer from Kellogg Biological Station, Michigan, USA - KB3-0-2 | ecosystem: Environmental > Terrestrial > Soil > Unclassified ... | reverse complement strand
TACTGGTGGAAATCCGCCACCGAGCCTTCCGCCTGATCTCCGATCAATAGCGTACCGTCTGCCAACTTAATGATGGGCCGCACGCGATGGAAACCGGAAACGACGGTGATGAACTTCATATGCGCGCTACCCCTGAGATCGAAGACGTTGTTCCTGTCGCGTAAGGAAAATCCACAAGGGCCTTTGCACAATCCGAAGAACGCGCGCGGAAAGTTTGCGCCGGCGCCGGTGGCGACGATGATGTTCTTGCCGTCTCCGTAAAGTTGAAGATCGACGTTCGGTGTCGTGACCGAAGCCTGAGTCAGAGGCAGCCGCATGTTGTTTTGCAATGTCATGTTCAACAACTGTACCGGGAGTGCAGGACGCTGGGCCGCGCCCCCAGCCTGAATTGCGAATGTTGAACTGGCTGCCAGTGAAAGTAATGCCGTTGCGATTGCTGCTGCGCACAGGTTCTTTCTCATAGTTGCTTCCCGGTAACTTCAATAGATCATGAATTCCAGAAGGTTGCCGTCCGGGTCGCGCACGTAGACGCTGGATGCCGCGGCCTTGCGGCCGCCCTGCCGCGCAACGGGACCTTCAATGATTTTTGCACCGGCTCGATCCAGCATCGCTTTCAAGGACGCCGGCGTACCATCCCACACAAAACACAAATCGCCGCACGGCGGTTTCGCGGCCGGCGCGCGCAGCGTCTCGATCTGCCACGCGGCGGGTCGGTGGAAGTTGATCATTTGATTTCCGATGTAGACGGACATGGCCCGGGCATCCTGGCTTATCTGCAATCCGAGTCCGCGATAGAACGCAAGCATCGCGTCCGTGTTCTGCATTGGGAGCGCAACGTGATCGAAGCCGCGTATGGTTCCAGACTGTTGCGGCAGGGCCGCGATTCCTCCGGCAGCCACGATACCAGTAACGAATTTCCGTCTGGAAAACCTCTTCACGTGCACCTCCATTGTCCGGTCGACATTTACCACGGCTTGCTGCTAATCGCCGACAGCTTAGCACCGGAGGATGTACCTTGCCGCAAAACACGCATTCTGTGGCTCAACCCGCGGCAGGCGAAAACCGAATTTTGGCACCGTGGACATTGAAGACGTGTCCAGCTTCGATGAACGTGAATTGCGGTTACACTTCCATGGCGTACGAACGCAAAATGACGCCCGGGAGGTCAAATGAGGACAGAAGCCAAAATCCGAAACGAACTTGCGATACCTGCTGCCCGGCTCGAGGCCGATGATTGGCCGCCCGAATCTGATGAGTGTCCCGATTGGGTCGATACCTCCAACCGGGTAACTGCACTGAAGTGGGTGCTCGGCGAAGGTGAGGACGAGGAGCTGTAAACCACGCCATGGACAGCATGACATTTTGAGGACCCTTCTCTTTCCAGGACAAGCCTGTCATTCTTGGCTGCGTGGAATTGTTGAACGCATCCGCCAATATCCCAAGTCCGGCTGCGCGAGCGTGGTACAGCGCAACGATCGCCGATTTTCTTCAGGCGGAATCGGAGGCGATTCTCGGACGGCTGACGGCCAACAGCAGCTTTGCGGTGATTCCTACTCAAAGGGATGCGTGGCTTGGACAGTTCGACATTCTGCGGTCCTGTCTTCGGGGTCTGTCAGGCAGTTTGTTCCTGGAATTCAACATCCCGCGTATGGGTCGACGCCTGGATGCCGCCGTCTTGATTGGTCCGATTGTTTTCGCCGTTGAGTTCAAGGTCGGGGAAAAGACGTTTGACCGTGCCGCACTGGATCAGGTGTGGGACTACGCTCTGGATCTGAAAAATTTCCACGAAGCGAGCCATGATGTTTCGATAGTTCCGATCCTCATTGCCACCGAAGCAGCGGCTTGCCCAATCACACTTTTGTTCGATGAAGACAGGGTCTATCGGCCTGTTTCAACCAATCCCGAGCTCTTTCGTCAAGTCATAGACCTCGCCGTCGAGACCATTTCGGGCAATGCGATTGATGCCAGAAAATGGTCGACCGCGCCATACCATCCGACGCCCACCATCGTGGAGGCCGCGCGGTCGCTGTATGCCCAGCATTCAGTGGAAGCCATCGCTCGTTTCGATGCCGGTGCAAAGAATCTGAGCATCACCTCTCGCCGAATCGAGGAACTAGTTGACGAGGCAATGGAGCGAGGTCGAAAGCTGATCTGCTTCGTCACAGGCGTACCGGGCGCCGGAAAAACGTTGGTTGGATTAAACGTGGCCACGCGTCATCGTCGGGAGGAGCAGCCGACTCATGCCGTCTTCCTCTCAGGAAACGGTCCGCTGGTGGCGGTGCTGAGCGAGGCGCTCACCCGCGACGAGGTCGCCCGCCGGAAAGCCCAGGGCGAAAAGGTGAGGAAAGGCAAGGTGGCCGAAAGCGTCAAAGCATTCATCCAGAACGTCCATCACTTCCGCGATGACGCGCTGATTGAAACTGGACCGCCTATTGAACATGTCGTCATCTTCGATGAAGCGCAACGTGCCTGGAATTTGAAAATGACGGCGAATTTTATGAGGAGGAAGAAGAATCATCCGGGATTCTCTCAGTCTGAGCCGGAGTTTTTGATTTCCTACATGGACAGGCACAAGGATTGGGCGGTTGTGATCTGTCTCGTTGGTGGCGGCCAGGAGATCAACACCGGTGAAGCAGGAATCGACGCCTGGTTGGATGCTGTGAATCAGTCGTTTCCTCACTGGCACATGTATATTTCCTCTCGTCTCGTCGATAGCGAATACGCTGCAGGCCAGGCACTGGCTCAAGTCCGCACCAGGAACGACGCTCATTTGGACGACTCCTTGCACCTTGCTGTGTCGATGCGATCATTCCGCGCTGAAAATGTTTCCGAGTTTGTTAAGGGTCTGCTCGACTGTGAAAAACAAAAGGCCCGCGACGCCATGAAGAAACTGTCCGCCCGCTACCCCATCGCCCTGACACGGGACTTGAATCTGGCGAAGCGTTGGGTGCGTGCTCACGCACGCGGTTCGGAGCGATTTGGACTGATGGCCTCATCGAAAGCCCAACGTCTGAAGCCACACGCGATCGATATTCGAGTGGACGTGAATCCAGTACCCTGGTTCCTCAACGAAAAGGAGGATACCCGGTCGAGCTTTTACCTCGAAGACGCCGCTACCGAGTTTCAAGTACAGGGTCTGGAACTCGATTGGACATGCGTCACATGGGACGGCGACTTGCGCTCCACCGGTTCGAACTGGAGTTACCACGACTTTCGCGGGGACCGTTGGTGCAACATCTCGAATCTTGAGAATCGGAACTACCTGCGCAACGCCTATCGCGTGCTCCTCACCCGAGCCCGCCAAGGCATGGTCGTGTTCGTACCGTCGGGTGAGCAAACCGACCCCACTCGCTCCCCCGCCTACTACGATTGCACCTTCAACTACCTTGTTGAACTTGGTATTACCGTGCTCGCTTAGGGTCGTCGATAATTAGTTGTGAATGGTTCGCTTTCATTTGGCCGCTGCGGCCGACGTCGCGGCTCAGCAGTGCTCCGACATATGACAGATTGATACGATGACGAGTTCCGGACACCACAATCCGAACGAAGCCAATGTCGACGTCCTGATCGTCGGTGCCGGACCCAGCGGATCGACGGCCGCGACGACACTTGCCAGGCTTGGACATTCTTCGGTCATCATCGACAAAGGAGTCTTCCCTCGGCACAAGACCTGCGCCAGCTGGATTAACGCGCTTGCGTTCTCACGGTTTGAATACCTCAATGCCGAGCTTTCCAATCTCGTCGATTGTCCCTTTTACGGGATTCGCTTTTACGACCAGACAGTCTCGCGCCACGGCAGCTATCGTGAAAGGAAGCCGTCCGGCTATCTCACACTGCGATCGAAGTTCGATCATGGTCTTGCCAATATCGCGGTTCGATCCGGCGCCATATTCCGGCAAGGGGTGCGCGCCGTGCAAATCGATGAGCAAAGGAATGGTATACGAGCCGTGCTCAGCGATGGAACGGCGGTGAATGCGCAGTTTCTTCTGGGAGCCGATGGCTCGAATAGCCAGATCGCCCGATGGTCGGGACTGCGAAAAAGCTGGAATCCAACTCAATACGTGCTGTGTGCAAATGAAGACATTCCGTATTCTTCGCAATCGATCGAAAGGTTTTACGGTGAGAAGGTTCCGCTCTTTGTCTCGCTCCGCTTCAATGGCCTCGATGGTTACGGCTGGGTGTTTCCAAAGCGGAAATATATCTGCGTCGGGATCGGCGGCCGGGTGAGCCGTGGCGCGGATATTCGGGAGATCTTGAAGTCGTTCGTGGAGCGGTCGCGCGAGGTCAAACTGATTCCATCCGATCTGCAAATTTCCAAGCCGGATTACGCTCTGGATCCGGCCGGAGCGATCCACACCATGCCCACACTGACTCGCGGCCGCACGATGCTGATCGGCGATGCGGCCGGATTTGTGTCGGGCAGTACGGGTGAGGGTATCTATCCGGGAATGGTCAGCGGCGCGATAGCCGCAGATGTCGTGCATGAAGCATTTGAGAAGGGCACTTCCGATATCTCGGCGTTCAACGATCGATGGCGAGAAGAACTCGGAGTGTTCCTGAGATCGCTTCCTGGCGGGGAACAAAAGAAATCGACCGTTTCGCGAATCGACCTGATCTTCAAGTCGCGGCTGGTGTCGGCGATTGCCGGCCGCATTTTCCTTTACGGCGAACCGCTCAGCGTGGGCACATTCCTGAAGTCGATCTAACTCCGAAATGCCGAATACCACCTATCATGGCCGGCGGGCTGCATTCATCGAGAATGGGGATCTCTGTGTGACGGTATTAACGGAAGGCGGTCACATCGCTGAGATTCTGGATAAGCGATCTGGCATCAATCCTCTTTGGATTCCTCCATGGCCTTCCATTGAGCCCTCAACGTACGACCCGAAAAAACATCCGGAATATGGTGCCGCCAGCGATGCCAGGCTGTTGGCCGGCATTATGGGGCACAATCTGTGCCTCGACATTTTCGGCGGTCCGTCAGATGAAGAGTTCGCGGCGGGAATGATGCCGCATGGGGAAGGTTCCGCTGTTTCCTACGAGATTTCCGAAACGGATCGGCAACTCACCATGCGGGCTCATCTGCAGTTGGCCCAGATTCTGTTCCAAAGGCAGATTGTCTTAATCAACCAGGTTTTGAGAATCACGGAATCGGTCGAGAGTCTTTGCGCGTTTGATCGTCCTATTGGGTGGACTCAGCATGTGACGCTCGGCCCGCCGTTTCTTGAAAGAGGCATCACGCAGTTCCGGGCCGCTGCAGGCCGTTCCATGGTATTCGAGAGCGCCTTCGGAAACTCGGCTTACTTCAAAACCGGCGCCGAGTTCAATTGGCCTGCGGCGCCCCGGTTGGATGGGGGAGTCGCAGATCTTCAAGTCTTCAACAATGCTTCGGTCTCCAGCGGCTATACCGCGCACCTGATGGATCCTGGAAGCGAACACGCGTTCTTCGCCGCATATTCTCCAGTATTCCATCTGACGTTCGGCTATGTATGGAAACGTGCCGATTTTCCGTGGATGGGAATTTGGGAAGAAAATCACAGCCGCACCAACACGCCATGGAATGGGAGAACTTTGACCCGCGGGATGGAATTTGGCGTCTCTCCCATGCCGGAATCGCGGCGCGAAATGACGGATCGAGGCCGGCTCTTTGACGTCCCAACCTGCCGATGGCTGCCGGCGAAAAGCCGAGTTGAAGTGGAGTACTGTGCGTTGGTTCGAAGAACGGACTCGATCCCGGAGTCTTTGACGTGGCCGGTCTGAGCCCTCTCCTCTCCGAGCGCGACTTCGCGAGGAGCCTCCAAAAACATTCCGTATCCGAACGATTGATTCTTCCGTACTAAGAAGTATCGGCTTCGGTGAGTTATCGAATATGAAGGGTGGCGAACTTGTGACCGCTGCCAGGCTGATCGATCGTTTTCATGGGAAGGGACTCTTTATGAAATCCGTTGGCGCAAACTGCTTAGTGATCCGTTCCGCGAAATATTTTCGCGCACTCCACATCGTCATTCTGAGTCTCTCCCTCTTCATTGCCGCCGGGTTTATCCTTGGCGTCCAGAAGCTCCCGGCTCCAGTTGTGGACTCCGAACGCTATCTTACCCACGTCAGTACCGATAAGCCGATATACCGCCCCGGAGAAAAGCTCTATGTTCGCGGAGTCGTCCTCAGTGCGGAAGGCCATGGCCCGGTCGCCGCTGCAGACACGGCCATCTTCGAAATCAAAGGACCTAAAGGTGACACGGTCACATCCGGATTCTCCCGTGTCGTCGACAGTGTCGTAGGTTTCTCCTGGAGTATTCCGGCAGGGCAGCCAGGAGGTGAATATACCGTCCGCATTATTCACCCCTCCACCGGTGATGCCCCAGCGGAGCGCAAGTTCGACATTCGGGCCTACCGTGCACCTCGCCTCAAGAGCCAGATTGTTTTTGTGCGCGACGGCTATGGCCCCGGCGATACCGTTGGCGCCAACGTGCATGTCGATCGTGCGGAGGGCGGCATTCCGGCCGGAGCGAAGGTCCGCGTCATTGCCCGCGTCGATGGCGAAGAGGTGTGGAAAGGTGAAACCGCGATCGATGCCTTGGGGAATGCGCACGCCAGCTTCAAGCTTCCGGCGATCATCGCACGGGGTGAAGGCTCTCTCGCCATGATCATCGAAGATGGCGGCACGGTGGAGACCGCCACCAAAACCATTCCCATTCTGCTACAGACATTCGACCTGGCTATCTATCCGGAAGGCGGCGATCTGATCGCCGGTTTGACGAACCGCGTTTATCTTGAAGGCCGAACGCCCGCGCAGAAGCCTGCCGATATCGCGGGCGTCATTGTGAACCGTGCGGGCAGGGAAGTCGCCACGTTCCGCTCCGAGCACGAAGGCCGCGGTCGCTTCTCATTCATTCCCGCCAAAGGCGAAGCATATTCGCTTCGCGTCACCGAACCGGCTGGAATCCAGACGATCTTTCCGCTTCCTGCGGTCAAAGATTCCGGTGTTGTCATCGCTTCAACTTCGGATGTCGCACCGCGGCAACAGAATGTCATGGTGCGACTCGCCGCCACCGCGGACGGTGTCTACAGCATAATTCTCACGCAGCGCGGCAAAGAGTTGTCGTTCAAATCCGTCATGCTCAAGGCAAACAGGTCTGCCGAGATTGCTTTCGATGTCCCCAAGGCTCTCGATGGCGTCATCGTGGCTACTGTCTATAACGATCGCAAGGTCCCGATGGCTGAGCGGCTGCTTTTCCGTCAGCCCGAACACAACCTTAAGGTGCAGGTCGTTGCGGATCGCGCCGACTATGTCCCCGGCGACAAAGTGACGCTTCGCGTCGTGACCACCGATGACACCGGCAAGCCCGCGGGAGCGCTCGTTGGTCTCACCGTCACCGACAGCAGTGTGCTCGAGATGATCGATAAGCGCGAGCAAACCGGCCGGCTCCCAGTGATGGTTCTGCTCGAAGATGACGTTAAGAACCTGTCGGACGCGCACGTCTATCTCGACGAGACGAATCCCAAAGCGCCGCTGGCTACGGATCTTCTTCTTGGCACGCAAGGCTGGCGCCGCTTCGCGACGCTCGATCCGGCAAAGTTCGTGGCTGCCTACGGCGAAGCTGCCCGGCGTGTTCTTGCCCTTCGGATGACGACGGTTAGGAGCACCATTCTGACTGTCGACGGTTTCAAGGATGGGATTCTGCCCCCCATGGCGCCCGTCGCAGCGGCGGTCGCGTTGGCCCCGCCTCCGGTGGGAGTCCCAGTTGGGGCCGTCCAGCGTGAGCAGGCTTTGAAGCGTCCCATCGATCCGAATTCCGCCTTGAACGCGGATGTTATTGCGGGAGACGCATTGCTCGACCTTCCCGACAACGAAAATGATCTTTTAAATTATCTGACGCAACTGGCTCAGCTTCGCGGTGGCAACTTCGACGCGAAAATCCGGCTGGATGGAACCCTGACCGTTCGTGAGTACGCGCATACCCTGCGGCCCGGTTGGACCGAGGGTTCGCGCTCCGATTTCGCCGAAACGGTCTATTGGAACGCGGGCATCAGGACCGATGCAACCACCGGCATTGCCACTGTCTCTTTCAACCTCAGCGATTCGGTGACCTCGTTCCGAGTCCTGGCCGACGGCTTTACCCCGGACGGCACCCTCGGCTCAAGCGTCAGCGAAGTCGAATCCGTGCAGCCCTTCTTCATCGAACCCAAGATTCCGCTTCAGGTCACCAGCGGTGACGTGATCCAGCTTCCCATCGGCATCGTCAACGGCACGAGCAGGGAACTCCACGGGCTCGAACTCAACGCCAAGGCTGCAGGCCTCAAGTTCACCATGCCTGGCGACATTCCGGCCACTCTCGGGGCGAAGGAGCGCACGCGCCGTCTCGTGCAGATTGAGGTCGGCCGTGAATTCAGCGGTAACGTCGATCTTGCATTCGACGCCAGTGCCGGCCGTTTTCGAGACACCGTCGCGCGAAAGATCAACGTCCAGCCGTTGGGCTTCCCCTATGAAAGTTCCAAAGGCGGCATGTTGGAGGCCAACAGCTCCACATCCTTTGAGTTCACGCTTCCGAGCCAGATTGTTCGCGGAAGTGTTTCCTCCAGCGTCATGGTTTATCCCACTCCGCTCGCCAGCATGACTGGCGCGCTTCAGTCGCTGCTCCAACAGCCAAACGGATGCTTCGAGCAGACCAGTTCCACCAGCTACCCGATGGTCATGGCTCAGCAATATTTCATGACGCATACCTCCATCGATCCCGGCATCATCGAGAAAACGAGAGATCTTCTTGAAGCCTCCTATAAGAGACTGACCGGATTTGAGTCGCATACCAAGGGCTACGAGTGGTTCGGCGCCGATCCCGGCCACGAAGCGCTTACGGCGTATGGCCTGATGCAGTTCACGGACATGTCTCAGGTGCGCAGCGTCGACAAGGACATGCTGAATCGCACCCGCGCCTGGCTGCTTTCTCGCCGCGATGGCAGCGGTGGTTTTAACCGCAGCCCCAAAGCGGTGGATAGCTTTGGCGGCGCTCCGGCGGACACGACCAACGCGTACATTACCTGGGCTCTTGTCGAATCCGGGGAGAAGGGTCTCGACAAAGAGGTTGCCTCCGTCAAGGCATCCGCCAATTCTTCGCAGGATAGTTACATTCTTGCCCTGGGCGCCAACATCCTCCATGCCTCGGGCGATGTTGCCGGTGCGCGTCACTTGATGGACAAGCTTGCCAAGGTTCAGGATGCGACCGGCGCAGTCAAGGGCGCGGTCACCAGCATCACCCGTTCCGGTGGCGATGCTCTTGCGATTGAAACCACGGCGCTCTCCGTACTGGCCTGGATGCGGGAACCGGACTATGCCGCCAATGTGGAAAAGAGTTTGAAATGGATCGTCGAGTCAAACAAGAACGGCCGCTTCGGGTCCACGCAATCGACGATTCTCGCGTTGCGTTCCATTATCGCTTATGACGCTGCTCAAGCCCGGCCGAAAACTTCGGGCCGAATTGTTTTCACCGTGGACGGCAAGACGATTGGGACTCCCATGGCGTTCACACCCAATACTCAGGGCGCCATCGTCATGCCGGATATTGCGGGGGAACTGGGTCCAGGCAAACACGCGATCGTCCTTAAGATGGAAGAGGGTTCGAGCATGCCCTTTTCCATGACTGTGAAGTACTACAGCATTCTTCCCGACAGCGCGGAACAAGCGCAGGTCGGCATTCAGGTCGTTCTGAAGGACCGGCAAATTCAGGAGGGAGGCGTGACGGAAGCCATCGTTTCCATCGCCAACAGGAGCGATCAGCCAATCCCAACACCTGTGGCCATCATCGGCATCCCCGGCGGCCTGGAGGTCCGGCACGATCAACTCAAGGAACTGGTGAAGTCCGGCAGGATTGACGCCTACGAAGTCATTGGCCGGGAAGTCGTCCTTTACTGGCGTTTCCTGAAGGCTAACGACAAGTTCGATCTTCCCCTGAGCCTGGTCGCCGCCGTCCCCGGCTCTTATAGCGGCCCCGCCAGCCGCGCCTATCTTTACTACACCGACGAATTCAAGAACTGGGCGCCAGGGCTGAACGTGAACATCGTGCCGCGGTAGATATGACCGATTGGATGCTTTGTGAGGAGGGTCTGCGCAGCCTCAGTTTTTGCATCCGTGCTGCAAGCGTGCCAGGCTTGAGCCCAAGCAACCCGGCGGCTCCGCCACGGCCGTACACTTTCCAGCGCGTTCGGTTCAACACCGCCAGGATGTTGGTGCGCTCGGCCTCACGCATTTCCTCCTCCGTGCGTACATGAACCACTGCAGGATCGCTGACCAGACCGCGCTGGAGGCGCTGGTGCGGTTCAGCGACGAGGAATTGAAGCATCAGGAACCGTTCCGCCGCATCGAGAAGCTCGCTGCGGATACAATGCCGGCCGGCTATCGGTTTAAGCCGGAGCCGGATAAGGTCGCCGAGGTGGTGCTCGGGAAGAGCACCTGGGCGGTACTGGCATTGACGTTGCACATTGAGCTCTTCACCCAATTGCACTACCGGCAAAGCATCGAACCGGACGAAAACCTTTCGCCGCTCTTTAAGGATGTATTCCTCTATCACTGGAAAGAGGAATCTCAACACGCCATCCTGGATGAGCTGGAGTGGGTCCGAAACGATCAGAAAATGAGCGCGGAAGGCCGCGACAAGGCGGTCGACGAGTTTATCGAGCTCGTGGTTGCCGTCGATGGCATACTCCAGCTTCAGGCAAGCGACGATTCACGATACTTTGCAGAGACTTGTGGCCGCCGGTTATCAACAGATGAAAAGGACAAACTTGAATCCGGCCTGTTGCGGTCCTATCGATGGCAGTACATCCTGTCCGGCGCCCAGCACCCGCACTTCATCAAAGTGCTGACCAGCCTGGTCACGGATGCACAGACCGAACGTATCCAGTCCGCGCTCGCGACCCTTCAGTGAACGGCCACGGGGACAAGCGCGAGCGAACCGTCGTTAACGCTGTTCCGAGTGGAGGTGAAATGGCCGCCAGTCTGAGACTGATGTGTATCCTTGCCCATCCCGACGATGAATCGTTAGGGATGGGCGGGACGCTCGCAAAATACGCCAAGGAAGGAATCGAAACCTATCTCGTGACGGCCACAAGAGGCGAACGGGGTCGATTTGGAGACGCCGCCGTGAGGCCCGCGCTCCAGGTGGTGGGCAATGTGCGTGAGGCCGAGTTGCGGGCGGCCGGCAAGGAACTGGGGATTCGTGAGGTTCATTTCCTCGATTACATCGATGGGGACCTGGACCGTGCCAATCCCCGCGAGGTTCAAGGAAAGATCGTGGGATTCCTCCGCAGAGTCCGGCCTCACGTCGTGGTGACGTTTGGGCCGGACGGCGCTTACGGCCATCCGGACCATATCGCGATTTCCCAATTTGCCGGTGCTGCGCTTCTTCTGGCCGCTGATTCCAGCTATAGCACTGGCTCGGCTAGCGAGCCGTCTCACCGGGTATCGAAGTTCTATTACATGGCCTGGAGCAAACTCAAGTGGGATGCCTATCAGGCCGCGCTTAAAAAACTGGTGGTCCACGTCGACGGCAGGGAACGCCAGGCGTCCCCGTGGCCGGACTGGGCAATCACCAGCGTCCTGGAGACGGGCTCTGTTTGGGAGACCGTGTGGCGGGCCGTCTGCTGTCATCAGACACAGATGACCATCTATGGTCAACTCGAGCATCTTTCGGAGCAACATCATCAGGCGTTGTGGGGAATCCAGGAATACTACCGAGTCTTTAGCTGTGTGAACGGAGGCCGCACTATCGAACGAGACCTATTTGAAGGTTTGCGCGAGGGACCGGCATGAACCTCGATGATCTAAGACAGAGAAAGACTCCGCTTGAATTCAGCGCGGAAGAATCACAAGTCAAAGCTGAAACCAAATAAGCTCGTTCTCATATTCACGCAGCGTCTATCATCACAGGATGCTTTCGCGAACGTCGATTTGGGCCGCAGCGGCGCGGGCGTTTGGCGCGCGGGAACCGGATGAGCACGTGCGCAATCCGGATTGGCTGGCCGAACGGTTTCTTGGTCCGGACGAACGGGCCTTGTTGGGAGATCATCCGCTCTCGTCAGCCTTGGATCAGCCTTTCGAACTTGCCGCCAAAAACATGGAGGCGATGGGTGCCGCGCGGATTTTGATTCCGCGGACACATTTCATCGATTCGCGCCTCGAAGCCGCAATTCGTGAGGGGGCAACTCAAATAGTCATTCTCGGCGCCGGATTCGACAGCCGCGTCTATCGCTTCGCCGAGCTGCTTCAGGGCGCGCAGGCCTACGAAGTCGATCAGCCGGAGATGCAGGAGCTGAAAGTTCGCCGCGTTCGCCAGACTTTGGGTGAACCGCCCGCGAACGCGACTTATGTACCTGTCGACTTCCGGTGCAACGCGCTTGGCGTTGCACTCATCCACGCCGGCTACCGGCCCGATCGAAGAACCTTCTTCATTTGGGAAGGCGTCACCATGTATCTGCCCGCGGAGTCCGTGCGTGACACGCTTCGCTGGGTTGCCGGAAATGCCGCACCCGGAAGCTCAATCGTTTTTGATTACACCTATGAAACCTCCATCAGTTCCATGAGAAAGATGGCGGCGATTGATATCGAAAAGCTGCCGGAGGCCGCAAGACAGGCAGCCATGCGCTACCGGCGGCTGCTCGAGGACGAACCATGGATTTTCGGCCTGCCCGATCGCGAGGAAACGGAGTTCCTGAACGATTTCAGATTGGACTTGCGCAAAGTGCTGGGAATAAATAGCGCCGAAGCCGTCACGAACTATCTTACGCGCGCCGATGGCAGCATCTTCGCGTTCTTTCCCGCAACGGAGGTGCAGGGATACCTGATTCTCGAAGCAGTGGTCCCTTAGTGCAATGCACGGCTCATCGCGTTTCGGCAAGGAACGCCATGACACGTTAAAGCCGACGGCGCGTTATCGATGAAAGCTCCGATCGCGGGTAGTGTACGCCCGCTCAGTGCTCCGAAATGAGTTTCACATCGACACTCGGATTGGAGGATTCGTTGACGGAAATCGCTCTGCCGAGCTCTTCGTACGGCTTCAGGAAATCCGGGTCCATGTATGCGTTGTTGTCGACGCCATCCCAGCTGAAGACTTTGTATTCTCCCGGAGCAAGATTCGTCATGGTGAATTTTCCAGCCCGATCCGTGTTCGTGTTACGGAACAAATCGAATCTCTCCCGTTGAGCCGGAACGAAGACGACCGCAATCCCTGGCGCCGGTTGAGACTGCGAATCTGTCACCTTGCCCGAGACTGTTTGCGCACTGGCCTTCAATACAACCTCAAACGATCTGCCACCACCGCTGCTGAACTTGAATGTCCTTCCGAGTATGTCTTCGTCTCCGTACTTGATGTTATTCACGTCTTCGCACTTGTTTCATCGAAGCCCCGCATTGTCGTCGCAATTACCGGTGTTCTGAAAGAAATTTTGCCACTTCTTCTGTCATCTCCTGGCTGTGTCCGACAAGGACATGGCCGCCGTGCTCGTAACCGATGAAGCGGGCGCTCGCAACCTGGCCGGCGGTATACCGCGCCCCGCCGTAGGTTCCGTAGCCATCGTCTTTCAAGCTGATCGCGAGGGTTGGTGCTGTGATGCGCTCCAACTCATAGCGGGGAAGCGTTGACGTTACCTCCGCGTCGTTGAGCAGGCCCAGCCACCGCGGACTGACGGGGAGAATGTGAATCATCACTTGCTGCACGCGTTCCTGTTCGGCGCGATCTGCCTTCCGGACCACTTCAGGCGGCGTGCCGAGAATCGACCGGACAACGGTTTCGGGCGCTGCCTTGATCACAAGCCAGAACAGGAAGTCGGACCGCAGCGCCGTATCGAACAGCAGCCTCGTACCCGACGGCGGTGTGATCGCCGTAGTCCCGGGCTGATAGGCGGCGGGTACAAGGAGGACCAGCGCCGCCGTCCGTTCCGGGTGACGTATCGCGAACTGCATGGCAGAAGGTCCGCCCGCAGAAACACCAAGAATCGCGGCGCGTTCGATACCCAAAGCATTCATCAGGCACAGGTGAGCATCCGCCTGTGCTGCGGCGGAGCCGTCCTTCGGAAGCGGAGTTCGCAGATATCCGAAGCGGGACATCGCAATCACCTGGACTTTCTTTGACAGCAGCGGCCCGGCCAAATCCAAACCCTGATCGAAGCCGCCGCCCGCGCCATGAACGACAAGCAGCGGAGAGCCGCTTCCAGCGACCGTGTATTCAATCGGACCGCATGCTGTCTCGGCGACCAGGCTATGCCCCGAGATGCGGTCCCACTGCCGGCCGATGTCCGTCCTATACCGGACGTACATCCATGCCACCAGAGCGGCCAGCAAGACGAGAATGAGGAAGGCTACCTTCGTCAGTCGCCATCGGAGTGGTGTCGTCTCGCTCCACCAGCGCAGGAAACGATGTCCCTTATCGACTGGTTCGCAGTACATCACAGGGCATCCGCCAACAATGCACGATATGCGATTTGCCTTGCACGCCTGGACCGCCTCTTCGGAAACGCTTCCACGACCGATCGATCGATGAAACCACACGCGCGGGACATTCCGTTCGACGGCTTGGCGCACCACGTCTATCGACACGCTGGGATGAGTTGCGATAACAACTCCATCCAGCGGCGAGGGTACGCTTGCGAGATTCGGATAGCATTTCGCGCCCTCAACCTCCGAAGCGTTCGGATTGATCGGAAAAACCTGGTACCCCGAATCCCGCAGTTTTCGAAAGACGGCATTGGCGGCACTGCCCTGCCCGCGGGATACGCCAGCCACAGCAAGCCTGCGTCCGCGGAGGAAATCCTGGATTGCTTCAGGTGCGTGCATGTCGGTTCCTCCCGGGAATGAGAGTGCATTCGAGTTGCCAGCGGGAAAGTGTTCTGAAATCAGCTGCTGCCCGGTTCCTTCGACGAGGCTTGCTGTCACTTTGTCGGAGACGCGGAGAAGGCGGCTTGTCCGAGAGACTTTATGTCGCTAAGGTTCCGCTTTAAGACTGCATTCATTCACGGCCGCAGGCTCGCTTCGCTCCAGGGTTCCCAGATCGTACGATCGCCGCCGGTTTCGCGGATTAAAGTAGCAATTTAGAATTCTCAAAATCAGTCTTTTCTCATCGGAGCTCTTCGGCCAGGAATGCCATGACGCGCTCGGTGGCGCCGGTATTGCGTTCGACGATGCGGCGGGCCATTTCACCCATTGCGGCCGTGGTGACTCCATCGTTGAGCAATCGGTCGACGACAGGAGCCAGTTCATCGGCATCGCGAATCTGAATCGCTGCTTTTCCTTCGAGAAACAGGGCGGAAATCTCGCGGAAATTCTCCATATGCGGACCAAACACAATGGCCCTGGATGCGGCGGCCGGTTCCAGTATGTTGTGTCCCCCGCGCGGCACAAGCGTCCCGCCCATGAAGACAACACTGGCGTATGAAAACGCCGATGCCAGCTCTCCGATGGTGTCGAGAAGCAGAACATCACGGATTGCGCTGCCGGAGCCGTTGGAACTGGCGCCGTTTGAAGCGCTTCGCCGCGTGCACTGAAATCCATGGGCCCGGACCAGTTGCTCCACCGTATTGAAGCGTTCCGGATGGCGTGGCGCAATCAGCAGTTTC
>Ga0134122_10001793_pt1 | contig 15601 bp, 12 predicted proteins | sample KB302_FD_96461 | JGI IMG/M metagenome (GOLD analysis project Ga0134122, IMG submission 96461) | Terrestrial soil microbial communities without Nitrogen fertilizer from Kellogg Biological Station, Michigan, USA - KB3-0-2 | ecosystem: Environmental > Terrestrial > Soil > Unclassified ... | reverse complement strand
GAGGGCAAGAACACCAAGGTAATGGCGAGGATGGAGAAGGTGGCAACATCCTTGTAGTCGATGGAAAAGTAGGCGGACCACAGCGTCTCGATCAGGCCGATTAGCAGGCCGCCCAGAACCGCGCCCGGCAGCGAGCCGATCCCCCCCAGCACCGCGGCGGTGAAGGCCTTGACGCCCGGAACGAAGCCGTCGCTGAAGCTGACGACACCGTAGTAGATCATGAACAAGAGCCCGGCGACAGCGGCGAGCGCCGCCCCGATCACGAAGGTAAGCGAGATGGTCCTGTCGACGTCGATGCCGAGGAGCGCGGCCATGCGACGATCCTGCTCGCAGGCGCGCTGCGCCCGGCCTAGGGCCGTCTTCTGCACGATGTACCAAAAGGCCCCGAGCAAGAGGGCGGTGACGCCGACGATCAAGATCTGCTTGTAGGACAAGGTGACGGCGTAATTGCCGCCCTCGTGCAAGGTGAGGACGGTTGCGAGAAACGACGGCACCGGCTTGTTGCGCGGTCCCTGCGTCACCTGCACCAGATTGGACAGGAAGATCGACATGCCGATCGCGGAAATCAGCGGCGCCAGCCGGAAAGATCCACGCAACGGCCGGTAGGCGAGGCGCTCGATCGCCCAAGCCCACAGCGAGGTCAGAAGCATGCCAAGCAGCAGGACGACGACGAGCGCCAGTGCCAGCGAGGCAAAGCCAAGGACCTGGGTGAGCGCCAGCAGGAAGATGAGGGCGATGAAGGTCGAAAGCATGAAGACGTCACCATGAGCGAAGTTCACCATGCCGATGATGCCGAATACCATGGTGTAGCCGATGGCGATGAGGCCGTAGATCGAGCCAAGCGTCATGCCGTTGATGAGTTGCTGAAAGAAATATTCCATCCGGGCTGCCTGCCTGTCCTCGAGTCACCCCAGGGAAGCTAGCAGACCCCTCCGCGCTACGTCACCTTGCTCTGTCGGGCGGACGGGGTTTGCGGGGGAGGCTGGCTCCGGCCTACCACATTGTTAGTGGCCGGCGCACGGTCCACCCCGGGCGAATTGGCCGGCGCGCGGCCAGCTTAGGGCCGTGCACGGGCCGGCCGGGGCGGCAGCCCTCAAGACCTGCGGGGCCAGCAAGCCGCCGGTCCTTAGAGCCTCCCCTTACAGCATATTGTGGGTGCCGTCGCAGAAGGGCCGGTCATCGGTCCCCTTGCAGCCGCACAGGTTCACCGTGCCACTGGCGCTGGCCACAAAGCGCAGCGGTTCAAGGCTTGTGAGCTTATGGGAGCCGTCGCAAAAGGGCTGCTTGGCGGAGCGCCCGCAGGTGCACCAGAAATAGGCTTTCCCTTCCACAAGCTCCACCTGGTAGGGGCCCTTTTGGGCGCAGACCGGCTCGTCGGACATGGCTCGCCTCGGTTAAGCCTCGATCTTGACGCCAGGAGCAGCCGACCCGGTCGGGGTGCGTCTCCGGGGCGCATCTCCTGGGCGCCACCATCCCCTCCGGGTCAGGCGCCGGGTCAGGTGACGTTGAGCTTTATCCTCTCGACGACCTTGTTGCCGCCGTCCTCGACCCAGGTGAACTCGAATTCGCCCGGCCCCGGCACTTTCATGAAAAAGGACAGGTAAGGGTTGGCGGAGATGCCGGGCTGCAGATCCGCCTTGAAGACCTCGTCGCCGGCAAAGCTCGCGGAGAAGAAATTGATGATGTTGCGGGGGATGATCTTGCCGTCCGGGTCCTTGCGCTGGCCCGTTTCCATGACATGGGAGATCAAGGTCTTGATCTCGATCAGATCGCCCGCTTTGGCAGCGTCGGGCAGCTTGACGCGTGGCTTGTTCATTGCCGCTCCGGTTTTGCGCTAGCCACCGCAGCCACCGATCGTGACCTTTACGGTGCGTCGCCCGATCAGGAACTTACCGTCGCTGAGTTCGGCAAGCGCGATCACCTCCTGCGTGCGGGCCAGACGCATGCGGCTTGCCGCCGAGGCCTTGCCCGACAGGGGGCTGAAGCGGAAGGTGGCAACACCGGGCTGGGGATTTTCCGTGGCGATCAGGTGGATCGCCTTGACGTAGTCATTGGCCGTCATCGGGCTCTCGACGGAAACGGTGAGCGGCACGGTATTGCCGTTCTCGGCGATTTCCGGCAACTCCAAAGTGACCTTGCCCTCCACGGGTTTGGCATCCCCGACCAAGCTCTTCAAGGTCTGTTGCCAGGCGGGCTCGGTGGCCTGTGCGCTAAGGCGTCCTGCCGAGGCCGCAATGAGCGCCAGCGCGGCGGCGCCGGTCGCAAACTCTCGGCGATCGAGCAACGGGGTTGTCTGTGCGTCGTTCATCTCAATCCCAAGTTTGGCCCCAGGCCATCCCGCAACCGGAGGCGGCCTCCAAGGGCGCCACCGTCGACGGCTCAAAGCTAAGCCCCGCGCCGGCTCTGCCAAGGGCTGGCGCAAGGACGCCCGAACAAGGGGCCAGTATGCCTTGAACCGCGGGCGCAATCTACACTTCCAGCGCGCGCGCCGCTCAGGCTCCTGCCGCCGGCGCGCCTTTGCCGGCAGGCAATCTTCAGCCATACTCGCGAAGGCCAACTCCCCCAAGCGTTTTTTGAGATGCGTGGGAGTTGGCGGGGCGGGACTTTGCGCCGCGGGCAGATCCTGGCGATGGACTTCAACGGTCCGCTGCCTGAAGCTGGCGGAAGCGACAATCCTGGTGCGGCGGATCTCAATCGAACCGGCAATGTCGTCGGGGCAAGGTGGGCAGATGATTTCCAGGCGGGGCTTTGCACGGCTGCTGGGACGGGCGGGCGCCGGCGCGCTGTCGATCGGTGCCTGGACACCATTTGCCATTGCCCAGCGTGCGCCGCGCGTCGTCATCGTCGGTGGCGGGGCTGGCGGAGCCACGGTGGCGCACTATCTCAAAGTGGGTGCCGCCGAGCTCGACGTGACGCTGATCGAAGCCAGACAGATCTACAGCTCCTCGTTCTTTTCCAATCTCTACCTCGGCGGTTTCCGCCCACTGGAATCCTTCAACCACAGCTATGTGGCCTTGCAGCGCCTCGGCGTGAAGGTGGTGCATGACCTGGCAACCGACGTCGACAGCGCCCGCAAGACCGTCAAGACGCGCGGCGGGCGCACTTACGGCTATGAGCGCCTGGTGCTCTCGCCCGGCATCGCCATGCAATATGAATCGATCCCGGGCTATTCGCACGAGACCGCGCGCGCGCTGCCGCACGCCTATACCACCAACCCGGCTGGCAAACGCAATTTGAAGCATCAGCTGCAGGCCATGCGGGACGGTGGCACGGTCGTCATCGCGGCACCCGACAACCCCTATCGCTGTCCCCCCGCCCCCTATGAGCGGGCCTGCATGATCGCGCACTACCTCAAGACCAAGAAACCCAAGTCTAAGCTGGTCATCCTCGATTCCAAGCGCAGCTTTGCCAAGCAAGAGCTCTTCATCGAGGCCTTCGAACGCCATTACAAGAGCATCATTGAGCTCAATCTCAGCACCGAAATCGACGATTTCTCCATCAGCAGCGTCGATGCCAAGGGCAAAGAGGTGCGCACCAGGGCGAATAAGCGCGTGAAGTTCGACGTTGCCAACATCATCCCAGCCCAGCGGGCCGGCGACATCGCCGGCAGGGCCGGCTGCGCGGACGGGGACTGGTGCCCCATCGATCCGCGCAACTTTGCCTCGAGGTCCGTCAAGGACGTCTACGTATTGGGCGACGCGGCCGTTGCCGCCGACATGCCGAAGTCGGCCTTCTCCGCCAATAGCCAGGCAAAGGTGGTCGCCAGCGACATCCTCGCCCATCTTGTCGGCAAGGCGGAAATTCCCGCCCGCTACAGCAATACCTGTTGGTCGCTGCTGGCGCCCGACGACGGGGTGAAACTCGGCGCCGACTACGTCCCCAAGGCGGGCAAGCTGACCGCCGAGGCTAGCTTCATCTCCGGGCCAGGCGAGAGCGCAGAGCTGCGCCGGCAGACCTACCTTGAGAGCGTCAACTGGTATGAAAATATCACGACGGACATGTTTGCCCGCGTTCAGCGCGGTGCGGAGGCAAACAAGGGATAGATCCAAGAGCTCGCCGCGAACGGATCGCCCCTGGGCTTGGGGGCTCAGGGGGCCGGGAAGGGCCACCGCGCCGGTGAGCAAATCGCCGGCGCCGCCGCGCTCGCCCGACCCGCCCTGGGGATGGCGCGAGAGCCAAAAGGTCGCCGGCCTACCGCCAAGGTCGAGGTTTTGGCGCAAATTGATGGAGCGGCTATACTGAACGGTAGCGGCCGGCCTGATAAGCTTGCAACGGGACGGTCCCAGCCGAGGTTCCAGGAGGTCCCTTGAGAGGGCGCCGTGACCGCGACCCCCGGGTCTCCTGGCAATACCGCAGGGGATCATGCCGTTGGGGACGGTGCGCGCCGCGACAAACGGGCCGGCCGAGGGGCCGGTCGGCGCCCGCGACCGCCTTGAAATGTGAGGCTTTGGCATAATCTAGGTTGAGAAACTGGAGGCCATGATGGCGGAGGTCGTTTTCCTCGTTCTCTGCATGGCGGGCGCCGTCGCGCTGGCCATGCACCGGGCGCCGCTGTGGGTCTGGGCGGCGGCGCTTGCTGGTGCAACCCTGATTTGGCAGACGGGCCTGTTGCACGGTGAGCTCGAGGAACCCGCCTTTACGCTAGCGGGCCTGTTGGCCTGGGTGCCGGTTGCCGTCTTGGCCGGCTTGTCGATTGGCCCCGTGCGCCGCGCCGCGCTGATCGAGCCTGCCTTCCGCAACATCAAGGCCCTGCTGCCCAAAGTCTCTGCCACCGAGCAGGAGGCCCTCGATGCCGGCACCATTGGCTTTGACGCAGAACTGTTCTCGGGCACCCCCGATTGGCAAAAGCTGCGCGACGTTCCCCCGATCACGCTGAGCGAGGAAGAAAGGGCCTTCCTCGACGGGCCGACGAGCGAGCTGTGTCGGATGGTGGACGATTGGGCGATCCGCCACACCCTCAAGGAAATCCCCCCCGAGATTTGGAGTTTCATTAAGCAGCACGGCTTTCTCGGTATGCTGATTTCCAAGGAGCACGGCGGGCTCGGCTTCTCGCCACAAGCCCAATCGCTGGTGCTTGGCCGCATCGCTTCACGCTCGCCCGATGTCTCGACCCTGGTGATGGTGCCGAATTCGCTGGGGCCCGGCGAACTGATCGAAAAATACGGCACGCCCGAGCAGAAAGAACACTATCTGCCGCGACTGGCCAAGGGCATTGAGATCCCCTGCTTTGCGCTGACCGGTCCCACCTCTGGATCCGACGCGGCCACCATGCGCGACGTCGGTTACGTCAGCAAGGGCCGACACGCCGGCCAGGAGGTGATTGGGATCAAAGCATCCTGGGAGAAGCGCTACATCACACTTGCACCGCAGGCGACGCTGATCGGCCTTGCCGTGCGTCTGATCGATCGTGACAACCTGCTGGGGCGCGGCGAAGAGCTGGGCATTACCGTGGTACTCGTCCCCGCGGATCATCCCGGCGTCGAGATTGGCCGCCGCCACCTGCCGAGCGGCGCCGCCTTTCCGAACGGCCCAATTTGGGGACACGACGTCTTCATTCCGATTGACTGGGCGGTCGGCGGCGAGAAGTTGGTGGGCCAAGGTTGGCGCATGCTGATGGAGTGCTTGGCCGCAGGCCGCTCCATTTCCCTGCCGTCATCGGCGGCGGCGGGGGCAAAATCGCTGCTGCGCAATACCAGCGCTTATGCCCGCATCCGCAAGCAGTTCGACTTGCCGATCGGCAACATGGAAGGGCTGCAGGAGCCGCTGGCGCGCCTGGTCGAGAATGCCTACGTGATCGAAGCCGCCCGCGCGGTGACGGCGGCCATGGTGAGCCGCGGCGAAAGGCCCTCGGTGCTCTCGGCGATCATGAAGTACCAGACCACCGAGCGCATGCGCCGCTCGGTCAACGACGCCATGGATCTGCATGGCGGCCGCGCGGTCTGCGATGGGCCCAGCAACTATCTGCAATCGGCCTATCAGATGATGCCGGTCGCCATCACGGTTGAGGGTGCCAATATTCTGACGCGTTCGCTGATCACCTTTGCGCAAGGTGCCTTGCGCTCGCATCCCTATCTCTACCAGGAGATTCAAGCCTGCCAGGATCCCAACGCGCAACGGGGCTTGGCCCAGTTCGAAGCCGCATTCTGCAACCACGTGGCCTTTTCTCTCGCCAACACCTGCGGCGCCCTGTTTCACAACCTCAGCTTCGGTCTGTTCGGCAGCGTTCCCGACAAGGCTTATGGTACGGCGGAGTGGTACCGGCAGTTGTGGCGGGCCGCGCGCAACTTTGCTTTTGTCGCCGACCTGACCGTGGCGGTGCTCGGCGGCGGTCTCAAAACCAAGCAAAGGCTGACCGGCCGCCTCGCCGACGCGCTTTCCGAGCTGTATTTTCTGGCCTGCGTCATCAAGCGTTACGAGGATGATGCCAAACCGGCCAACGATCGGCATATCGTGGCGCTGTGCGCGCGCAACGGGCTTTATCGCTTCCAGGAGGCGCTGCGCGGTGCCATCGACAACTTTCCAATTGCGCCGGCGCGCTGGTTCATGCGTGCCGTCGTGTTTCCCTTCGGAAGCCACTACAAGGCCGCCCCGGATTGGCTCGGCCAGCGGGTGGCCGAGCTGGTATTGGCGCCGGGCGAGGTGCGCGATCGGCTTACGCGCTTCATCCATATTTCCCGCAACCCGAACGATCCAACCGGGCTCCTGGAAGTGACGTTTGCCAAGGCGGTCGAGGCCGAGGCCGCCGAAAGGAAGCTCGATCGAGCAGTGCGGGCCGGCACCGTGCGGCGCGTGCATGGCAACGATTGGATCGGCGAGGCCGTCGCCAAGGACGTGCTCACGCAAAGTGAAGGCCAAATGCTGCGCGAGCTGGAAAAGCTGACCGCGCGTGCCATCGCCGTGGACCACTTCGATCCGGCCGAGGTGCGGCCTCATTACATGACGCCCGGTCACAATGCGCGGGCGATGCAGAGTGCGGCAGAGTGAGGCAAACATCATGACTGAGATGCAAGGTTTGCGGGACTGGCGCTGCTCGGTGGATCCGCAGGGAATTGCCTGGGCGGTGTTCGACCGCGAGGGCGAGAGCCAGAACTCGCTCGGCCAGCGGCCGCTGGAGGAACTGGCTCAAATCGTCGCTTGGGCCGAGCGTGGAGCGCGGGACAAGAGCATTCGCGGGCTGGTGCTGAGCTCGGGTAAGGAGAAGGGCTTCATCGTCGGCGCCGACGTGCGCGAGTTCGAACAGATCACGAGCGAGCAGCAGGTCATCGATGGCGTGAGCCTCGTCAACGCCCTGCTCGATCGCATCGAGCGCATGCCGGTGCCGGTGGTGTGTACCGTGCACGGCTTCTGCCTGGGCGGAGGACTCGAGCTGGCGCTCGCCTGCCATTGGCGCATCGCCACGCGCGAGGACGCAACGCGCTTGGGCTTTCCCGAGGTCAGGCTCGGGATCTTTCCAGGCTTCAACGGCACCGCGCGCTCGATCCGCCAGCTCGGGGCGCTATCGGCCATGCCGATGATGCTGACCGGTTCAATGCTCCGCGCCGGCGCCGCGCGCCGCCTGGGCCTGCTCGATGAGCTGGTGGCAAGTCCGCTCAATCTGGCCTGGGCCGCGCGCCGGGCCATCTTGAGGAACCGCAAGTCGAAAGCCGCCGCTGGTTGGAAGGCGCTGTTACGTTTTGCGCCGGCGCGTGGGTTGCTGGCGAACAGGCTACGCGCCGAGACCGCCAAGAAAGTGCGCGAGGACCACTATCCCGCGCCTTTCCGCCTGATCGACCTGTTCGAGGCGCATGCCGGCAACCTCGAGGAGATGAAGCTTGCCGAGACGCGCGCCTTCGCGCCGCTCATGATGAGCGACACCTCGCGTAACCTGCGCCGCGTCTTCAAGCTTTCCGAGATGATGAAGGCGCAGGCGCCCAAGGACCTCGCCTTCAGGCCGCTGCGCGTGCACGTCGTCGGTGCCGGGGTGATGGGGGCCGACATCGCTGGTTGGTGCGTGGCCTCCGGCATGGAAGTGTCCCTGCAGGATCTGAACGAGGAGCAGATCAAAAAGGGCCGCGAGGCGCAGAAGAAACTGTTCGCCCGCAAGTTCAAGACCAGGCCGCAACGCGAGGCGGCCATGGTGCGGCTGATCGCCGATCCCAAGGGTTTCAATATCGGCCGCGCCGACGTGGTGATCGAGGCCATCGTCGAGAAGCTCGAAAGCAAGCAAGGTTTGCTCAAGTCCATCGAAGCGAAGCTGAAGCCCGGCGCGGTGCTGGCGACCAACACCTCCTCGATCGAGATCGAAAACATTGCCGCGGCGCTCACCGATCCGGGTCGCTTGATCGGCATTCACTTCTTCAATCCGGTGGCGCAGATGCCGCTGGTCGAGGTTGTCCACGGTGCCAACAGCAACGCCGAACAGGTGGCCAAGGGCTGCATCTTCGTCACCGCCATCGACAAGCTGCCGCTGATCGTCAAGAGCAATCCAGGCTTCTTGGTGAACCGGGTGCTGGCGCCCTACATGATGTCGGCCTTGCAGCGGTTGGAACGGGGCGAGGCCAAGGAGAAGATCGACGAGGCGGCGCGCCTGTTCGGCATGCCGATGGGACCGATCGAGCTGGCCGATACCGTCGGCCTCGATGTGTGTGCCCATGTCGGCAGTATCCTCAAGCTATCCCCCGTGGGCGGAACGAAGCTCGATCAGATGGTTGCTTCCGGCAAACTCGGCAAGAAGTCGGGCGAGGGTTTCTATGTCTGGAAGGACGGCAAACCCGAAAAGGTCAAGCCCGAGCAACCCTATGACCAGTTCGAGCTGGAGCGGCTCGGCCGCGAACTGGTCGATCCGCTGATCCGCGAATGCGAACGTTGCCGCGATGAGAAGGTCGTCGACAGCGCCGACCTGGTCGATGCGGGCGTGATCTTCGGCACCGGATTTGCGCCGTTCCGCGGCGGCCCGCTGCATTTCCGGGCCAACGAGCAGAAATCCAATGTCGAGCCGCTGCGGCGCACCGCGGCGGCCTGACAGCCACGATCGAGATGGGACATCTGTTGGCCGGCGCCGCCGGCGGCCCTCGCTGGGAGCTTGAGCATGGAACAAACATTGCGGCGGGTTGGCGTGGTCGGAGGCGTACGCATTCCCTTCTGCCGTTCCAATACGCTTTATGCCGATCAATCCAACCTGGCGATGCTGACGGCGGCGCTGAACGGACTGATCGACAAGTACAACTTGCAGGGGGTGCACATCGACGAGGCGATCGGCGGCGCGGTCGTTACCCATTCCAAGGATTGGAACCTGGCGCGCGAGGCGGTGCTTGGCAGCAAGCTCTCGCCATCCACGCCCGGCATCACCTTGCAGCAGGCCTGCGGCACCAGCCTGCAAGCGGCGATGATCCTGCAGGCCAAGATTGCGACCGGACAGATCGAATGTGGCATCGCCATGGGCTCCGATACGACCTCGGATGCACCGATCGTATTCAAGGAGAAGTTCGCACACCGGCTGGTCGAAGCGCAGAACGCCAAGTCGTTCGGCCAGCGCCTCGCCGCCTTCAAGGGTTTTTCCCCGGCCGAGCTAGCCCCGCAGCCGCCGAGCGTTAGCGAGCCGCGCACGGGGCTGTCGATGGGACAGCACACAGAGCTGATGGCCCAGGAGTGGCACATCTCGCGCAGCGAGCAAGACCGGTTCGCCATGGAGAGCCACCGCAAGGCCGCCGAAGCCTACCGCTCGGGCTATTTCGATGACCTCGTGGTGCCGTTTGCCGGCGTCTTTCGCGACAACAATCTGCGTGAGGACATGAACTTGGACCGGCTCGCCACCCTGAAGCCGGCGTTCGACAAATCCGAGCGCGGCACCTTGACGGCCGCCAACTCGACGCCCCTGACGGACGGTGCGGCCTGCGTCCTGCTAGCCTCGGAAACATGGGCCGCCAGCCGCGCGCTGCCAATCGCTGCCTATCTGACGCAGGCGCAGACTGCCGCCAACAACTTTGTGGCCGGCGAGGGCCTGCTGCTGGCCCCCACCATTGCCGTGGCGCGGATGCTCGAGCGCGCCCACCTCAGCTTGCAGGATTTCGACTTCTACGAGATCCACGAGGCGTTCGCCGCGCAAGTGCTTGTGACGCTAAAAGCCTTCGAGGACGCGGCCTATTGCAAGACCGTTCTCGGCCGCGACGCGCCGCTGGGGTCGATCGACCGCAGTAAGCTCAACGTCCATGGCTCGAGCCTGGCGTTCGGCCACCCCTTTGCGGCCACCGGAGCGCGCATTATCGCCAATCTCGGCAAGCTCCTGTCCGAGCACGGCGGCCGAGGGCTGATTTCCGTGTGCACCGCCGGTGGCATGGGCGTGGCCGCCATTATGGAAAGCACTCAGGCGGCGACCATGAAGGCCGCCGCCTGAGGCGGCGCCCGAGCGGGCGCCGGTCTATGTTTGATCCTGCCCGACCTCCCGCGCGCCGGCGAGAGCTGCGGTCAAGACCCGTTGCTTGTTAGTTGCCCTGGTCGGTACAGGTGAAAATCGGGCGACCACCCTGGCCGCTGTCGATCCAACCTGTGACCTTGCAATCGGCCGCGCTGGCCGACGCCGCTGCCCCAGCCAACAGGGACAGGCCTAGTAGGGCGCCAACAATTATTCTCATGATCATCTCCTCCTGCGTTGTCTGGCCACGCGCGTGTGGCCGAGACCCAACCCAACACGTGGGAGGCGCAAACCGCGGCCGCAACGGCGCCTCACTGAGCATTGAGCAGACGTGATTCTCATGCCTTTTGCGCATGCCGAGGATGCGGCCGGCGCGGGGTCGCCAGGGCGCAAGACAAGCTAGCGCTGGCGTGGCTCGCGCGGCTCGCGAAACGGGTTGCGAAAAATGGGCGGCCGCCGCGCAAAGCGGCGAACTTCAGGGGCGGCCCGTGCGACCGCCTGCCGCGCCCGCGGCGAGGAAACCTGTGGCAAGCGCGCGCGCCCATTCGTCGCGGCCATTTTCGGCGGCCCGTCGCGATGCGGCCGACCAGTCATAGGGAATGGCCATGAGGTCTACGCGCCAGCCCGATCCGGTTTGCTGCAATAGGCCATAGCGGGCATGCGGGCTGCCCGCCTCCGAGACGTGGGCCGGCGGCGTCGGCTCGAAATAGGCCGGGCAGCCGACTGAACCAGGATTGATGATCAGCAGGTTTTGCCGCGTGCGCACGACGCGGGCCTGATGGGAGTGTCCACACAGAACAACCGCCGCGCTGAGCTCGCCCAGACGTGGGCCCAGCCGGTCGGCTGCGGCCGGCAACAAGCGTCCTTCGACCACGTCCTCGAGGAGGTACTCAACGTCGCTGCGCGGCGTGCCATGGATCGCGAGGACGTCGAGGTCGAGCCGCAGCTCGGGCGGCAGCCGCCCGAGGCTTGCAATCTGCACCGGCGTCAGCTGGTCGAAGGCAAACGCATCGGAAGGCCCCAAGCTTGCCCGGTCGATTTGCCCAAGCCAGCGGTCGTGGTTGCCGCGAACGGTCGGCAGCGCCAGCCGCTGCAGCTCGGCCATGGTTTCACGGGGCCATAGCGGCCCCGACACGCAGTCGCCAAGGTTGACGATGTCGGCGACGCCCAAGGCCTTGATGTCGGCCAGCACGGCCTCGAGTGCGGCGACGTTGCCGTGAATATCAGCAATGATGGCGAGTTTTTGCATGCGCGTTTGCTGCCGAGCCACGCCCCATTGACCCTCATCTTGGCTTTGCCCGGCGTGCCTCTTCGGCTTTGAGCTCTTTCTTGGATAGTTTGCCGATCATCGTCTTGGGAAGGGCATCGCGAAATTCGATCTCGGCGGGCATTTCAATCTTGGAGAGCCTGCTCTCGAGGTGCCGGCGAATGTCGTCGGCCGTGGCCACCGTTCCCGCCTTCAGCTTGATGAAGGCCTTGGGCGCTTCGCCCCGGTACTCGTCCTTGATGCCGATCACCGTCACTTCCTCGACGGCGCGATGCTGGTAGATCGCCTCCTCGATGCGGCGGGGGTAGACGTTGTAGCCCGAGCAGATGATGAGGTCCTTGATGCGGTCGACGATGAAAATAAAGCCCTCCTCGTCCATGACGCCGACATCGCCGGTGCGTAGGAAATCGCCGACGAACTGATTGGCCGTCTCCTCGGGTTTGCGCCAATAGCCCCGCATCACCTGGGGGCCTTTGACGCAGATTTCACCCTTTTCGCCGAGCCCGACCTCTTTGCTTGGGTCGGCAAGGTCGCGCAGGGAGACGATGGTGCCGGGCAATGGCTGGCCAATTGAGCCCTCCTTCACGGGCCCCTCGACGGGATTGCAGGTGACGCTCGGGGAGGCTTCGGTCAAGCCGTAGCCTTCCACGACCTTGCAACCCGTCAGTTGCTCGAACCTTTGCTTCAGCTCCACCGGCAAGGGTGCCCCGCCCGAGACGCAATATTTGAGCGAGGAGAGATCGAAGCTCTTCAGTCGCGGGTGGTTCAGGATGGCCGTGAACATGGTCGGTACCCCCGGCATGACCGTAGGCTTGCCCCTGTCGAGCAGCTTCATGGCATCCTCGAGCACGAAGCGCGGCATGATGATGAGCTCGGCGCCTTGCGACACGGCAAAGTTCATGACCGCGGTCATGGCGAACACATGAAAGAAGGGTAGCGCCGCCAGCGCGCGCTCCTGTCCGTGTTCGAGATTGACGGCCCAGGCGGCGCTCTGCTGGCAGTTAATCGAGATATTGGCGTGCGTCAGCATTGCCCCTTTGGGCGTGCCGGTGGTGCCGCCGGTATATTGCAGCACGGCGACATCATTGGCGGCATCGACGGGGACCGCGTGGGGGTCGGCCTCGTTGTCCATGACAGTGGCATCGAGGATCACCTTGGCGGCAACCGGCGATTTGTCCGGGCGCGCTAAGTCCTTGCCCTTAAACAGCTTGAACAGCACCGCTTTGGCGCCGGGGAGCAGGGCCGGAAAGCTTGCCACGATGGCGCGCGCGAGCGTGCCGGCTTCGAGCAGGGCTTGCACCTTATCGAATAGCAGCTTGAGATCGAGGGTGACGAGCAGCTCGGTCTCGCTGTCGCGCAGCTGAAAGGTCAGTTCCTCCAGCGTATAAAGGGGATTATAGTTAACGACGGTGCCGCCGGCTTTGAGAATGCCATAGTAGTAAATGAGGTAGGTGGGGCAGTTGGGCAGGAACAATCCCACCTTGCTGCCTTTGCGGACCCCCAACGCCTTGAGGCCCGCGGCCGCCTGTCCGACGCGCTGGCCGATCTCGCGGTAGGTGAGGGTTTTGCCCAGGAAATTTGTGCAGGGGCGCGCACCGTAGTCCTGAACGGTGCGATCGAGCAGGTCGTAGACGGCCCTGGGCTTAAAGGCCGCGTTCCAGTCGACGCCCTCAGGGTAGCGCTTGAGCCAGGGATGGGAGGGTGCTTCCCCCTCCGTCGTGCTGCCTAGCCGCGCGCCTGGCGACATTTTGCAGTTTCCCCTAGGCTTGAAGAGCGGTCCCACACCCATCATGTGTCGCAAGGCGCCCATGTGCATTAACCGCCTGCCTTGTCATTGAACACGCTTTTGCCGGCGATGGCCAGATTGGGGGTGGAACCGGCGCAGGAACCAAAGAGCAACCAAGGGAGCCTAACGGCGGGGCCATCTGCTGGACTTATCGGGGTTTTCCGTATATGTGACGCCTCGAATTGACCATCCGGGGGTGCCCGGATCGTGTTAAGGCCATCAGCTAACAAAGGTCCCGACTTGCCTGGCAGGGCACGGATTGGGAGAACGCAATGGACGACGTGGCAGGTAAGATTGTCGATATCCTCAAGAAGCATATGAAGGAGCCCAGGGATGACATTGGGCTCTCTACCGCGCTCACGGACCTGAAGATCGAGTCCCTCGATCTTGCCATGATCGTGTTCGACATCGAGGATACCTTCGGCATCGAAATCCCCTATAACGCCAACGAAGAAGCGTCGGATTTCAAGACCGTCGGGTCGGTCGTGGAGCGGGTTCGCGGTTTGATCGAGAGTTCCGGGGCGGCCCCGGCCAAGGCGTGAGTGGTCGGGCGCGCCCGCGCTTGCCCTCCAGAGCGCCCATTTTTTGGTCTGAACACAGGAAACCAGCGTAAATGGTCATGTCTGGCGCACCGCGCCGCGTCGTTGTCACCGGCATGGGCGTGGTGACGCCGATCGGCACGACGGTGGCGGAATTCTGGGCGGGCTGCCGCGCGAGCCGGGTTGGCGTCGGGCCGCTTGGCGGCTTTCCGATGGAAGACCTGAAAATCCTGATCGCCGCCCAGATCAAGGAGTTCGACCACAAGGCGAGGCTCGGCCACTTTAAACGTGACAAGATCATCCTGCACGTGGACCGCTACTCCTGGTTTGCGGCGGCGGCCGCCGACGAGGCCATCAAGCAGGCCGGCCTGGAAGTTCCCTTCGCTAACGGCTATCGCGTGGCCTGCATCATCGGCTCGGGTGCCGGTGGCCTGCAGACCATGGAGACGTCCTACCGCGACCTTTTCATCCTGAAGAAGAAGGCGACCCACCCGCTGACGCTGTTGCGCTTCATCGGCTCTTCTGCGGCCGCCCATGTCGGCATCGAGTACGGCATTAAGGGGCCGACTTTTGCCACCTGCAGCGCCTGCTCTACGGCCGCGCATGCCATCGGCATCGGCATGGACTACATCCGCCACGGCACGGCCGATGTCGCCGTCGTCGGCGCCTCCGAGGCGGTCATCAATTACGGTGTGATGCGCGCCTGGCAGGCCATGCACGTGCTGTCGCCCGAGGGCATCTTTCCCTTCGCCAAACGGCGCAACGGCACCGTCTTGGGCGAGGGGGCCGGCATCCTGGTGCTGGAATCGGATGAGTACGCCAAGCGCCGCGGCGCCAAACCGCTGGCCGAATTGATGGGCTTCGGCATGACCTCCGACAGCAAGGACATGGTCAATCCGGATATTGAGGGGCCGAGCGAGGCCATGCGACTGGCCCTGGCCGACGCCAAACTGGCACCCGGTGACATCGACTACCTTAACGCCCACGGTACGGCCACAACCATCAACGACAAAAACGAGACCAACGCCATCAAGAACGTGTTCGGCAAGCACGCCTTTGAGCTCGCCGTATCCTCGACCAAATCGATGCACGGGCATCCCTTGGGGGCCGGGGGCGGCATCGAGGCCATCGCCTGTATCAAGGCCATGCAGGAAAACTGGGTGCCACCGACCGCAGGTCTCGACGAGCCCGACCCCGACTGCGATCTCGACTACGTGCCCAACGTCGGCCGCGACCAGGCTGTGACCTACGCCATGTCGAACTCATTCGCGTTTGGCGGCCTCAATGCCGTGTTGGTGTTCGGTCCGCCGCCGCACTGAGGCGGCGTCCGGTTTCAGCCGCTGCCACCCTTCCGCGAGTGCCAAGCGCGCCATCGGGCGCGTGCCCTCAGCTGGTTGATGGCTGCGTGATGCTTGCTCGCTGGTCCTACGGGCTTTCCGCGCCGCAGCAATCTTGCCGCCGGCGGGCTCGAATTTCGCGGCCCGGACAATACCCCGCGTGGTGGGCCCGGCAGGACTCGAACCTGCAACCAGACGGTTATGAGCCGCCGGCTCTAACCATTGAGCTACGGGCCCCAGGGGAAGCGTCTCTATAACACCCGCGGGCGTCGGCTTGGAATG
>Ga0134122_10001789_pt1 | contig 15618 bp, 11 predicted proteins | sample KB302_FD_96461 | JGI IMG/M metagenome (GOLD analysis project Ga0134122, IMG submission 96461) | Terrestrial soil microbial communities without Nitrogen fertilizer from Kellogg Biological Station, Michigan, USA - KB3-0-2 | ecosystem: Environmental > Terrestrial > Soil > Unclassified ... | reverse complement strand
GCTTCGGGGTGAAGCAAAAAGAACAATTTAAGAAAAAACGTGCCGAAATCTCCATCCTCACCCTCTCCGCGACGCCGATTCCGCGTACGCTCAACATGGCGCTGCATAAGCTCCGCGATATTTCCACCATCACCACACCGCCACCCGGACGGCGCCCGATCATCACCGAAGTGCGCAAATACTCCGACAAGCTCATCCGCGATGCCATTCTGAAAGAGAAAGAGCGCAGCGGGCAGGTCTACTTCCTCCACAACCGCGTCGAAACGATCGAGGCGATCGCGCATAAGCTCCGACTGCTCGTACCGGAGGCGAATTTCGTGGTGGCACATGGGCAGATGAAAGCAAACTTGCTGGAAGATCGCATCCTGGCGTTCAAAGAAAAGAGATTCGATGTCTTGGTCTCCTCCACCATCATTGAAAACGGGATCGATCTGCCGAATGCCAATACTATGATCGTCAATAATGCCGAAGATTTCGGGCTCTCCCAGCTCTACCAACTCCGCGGACGCATCGGGCGGGCAAAGGTGCAGGCGTACGCCTACCTCATGCACTCAGCGCAAAAGCTCAACATCAATGCCAAGAAACGCCTCAAAGCCCTGATCGAAGCCTCCGAGCTCGGCAGCGGCTTCCAGCTTTCGATGCGCGATCTGGAGATCCGCGGAGCCGGAGACATCCTCGGCATCAGCCAACACGGCACCGTAAATATCGTCGGGGTCAGCCATTTCTTGCGCCTGCTCAACCAAACGATCAAAGAATTGCAAGAAGAAATTCCAATCGTTTCCGGTGAGAAAGGAGCGCTTCCCGAAGAAGAAGTGTACGATGTCTTGATGGAAATTCCGATCGACGCCTACATTCCCGGAACCTATATCGCCGATACCAAGGAGAAAATTCTCATGTACCAAAAACTCGCGGCGCTCCAAAGACTGGAAGACCTGGGGGAGCTGGAGGAAGAAATGGCGGAAGAGTACGGACGCATTCCGAATCAAGTCCAAAATCTTTTCCTGGTGCTGAAGCTCAAGATCTTGGCGCGGCAGGCAAATGTCAAAGCGGTGAAAGCAGCAGTATTTGGAGCGAATCAGCTCGAGATCACGCTCATCCTTTCGAAAAAAGTCACCGCGGTGGAGATCATGAATCTCCTGAAAGCTCAGCCGCAATGGCGTATCTCGGGCGAAACCCTGCAGCTCAAAAGCGGCGATCTCAAGTCCAATTGGGCGGAATCCCTGGAAATAGGGCTGCAGGCCTTGGCACCGCTCGGGAAAAAATCGAAGAAGGCGTAGGGAATTGCCATGGCAATTCCCTACCCAGGTTCGTCATCCTGAGTGAGGAGTTCTGCCGCAGGCGAAACGACAAATCGAAGGATCTCGCTGCGGTTTCTTCAGAGCCTCAGGAAGGTGCTTCTTTTGTTGGAAAAGCGAGATTCCTCGACTCGTCCGCCTGAGGCGGACTCGCTCGGAATGACGGGTGGGGGCTCAGGGTGACGGCGAAAAATCCCCGCTCGAAATTTTTTAGAAAATCCGGCAAAATGCCGACACCACTTCTGAAATCTATGCTGAAATTCACCAACCTCGGAAAAAACTTCGGACTGCAGACGGTGCTCAACCAGGTGAATTTAGAAATTGCCGCCGGCGAATTCGTAGCGCTCATGGGTCCATCCGGCGCCGGCAAATCCACGCTGCTTTCACTTATTCTCGGAGCAGATAAACCAACAGCGGGCAGCATCACGATCGACGGTATGAATGTGCAGGATCTCTCGCCGGCCAACCTTCAACTCTATCGCCGCAAGATCGGTGTGGTCTTTCAGGATTTTAAATTGTTACGAAAAAAAACGGTCTTTGAAAATGTCGCCTACACCCTTCAGGTCTGTGGCGAGAGCGACGTCGCGATCGAGCACAAGGTCGGCACGATCCTCCAGCGCGTCGGACTCGGCGCCATGGCGCACAAATTTCCGGCGCAGCTCTCCGGCGGTGAGCAACAGCGCGTGGCGATTGCCCGCGCGCTGGTGCATTCGCCGAAACTTTTGCTCGCGGATGAACCGACCGGGAACCTCGATCCGGATAACACCCATGAGATCGCCGCGATGCTGAAGAAATTTCATACTGAAGACGGGGTGACGGTGATCGTCACCACCCACGATCCAATCTTCCTCGTTGACCTGCAGCCTTGCCGCATCCTCCGGGTGGAAAATGGGAAAATCCTCGAAGGAGCAAAGTGATGCGCCCTTGTCACCCTGAATTTATTTCAGGGTCTCCATTTTCTCGTTTGGGGAAAAAGTACAAGAAATTTCCGGTTGCACTTCTTAAATGCAGAAGCATGAGATCCCGGATCAAGTCCGGGATGACAGTTCTGTGGATGACGCCTCCCCTAAAATCGTCGTACAATGCCTCTGTTCTTAAATTCAAAAATCTCTTCGCGCAACCCTCATTTAAAAGCTAAAATTTATCATCTAAAATTCTTCAAACCTATGTCAACTTACGAAGAAAGCGGCGTGAATATCGCCAGAGGCGATGCTGCTTCGCGCCGCGCTTATGAAGCAGCGCTGAGCACCTTTGCGAGTCGCGCTGGAAGGATCGGGATGCCGGTCGCACTGGAGGGCGGTTTCGCCGGAGCGTTGGATTTTGGCGCTTACTATCTCGTGCTCGGCTGCGATGGCGTCGGCACCAAAATTGATATCGCTTTAGAAACCAAAAACTTTACCGGACTTGGAAATGATCTCCTCGCGATGGTGGCGGATGACGCCGTATGCGTCGGCGCGGAAACGGTGGCGATCACCAATACCGTGGATACCAATGCCGTAAATCCGGATGAAATTGCGGCGATGATGGATTCACTCGCGGCGGCATGCCGTGAGCAAAAAGTGGTGATCCCCGGCGGGGAGATCGCAGAACTCGGGAGTACGCTCACGAAGACGATATGGAATGCCACCGCACTCGGGATTGTCGAGAAAGAGAAGTATTTGAGCGGCGATCGCATCGCTGCCGGCGATGCCGTCATTGCACTCAAAGAACAAGGCTTTCGGGCGAATGGTTTTTCGCTCGTGCGCTACGTCATGAAGAATTCTGGCATCGCCTACACCGATCGCTATGATGAGAAGCACACCTGGGGCGAGATGCTCCTCAGCCCCTCACACCTTTACCACGATGCGGTTTTACATCTCATCGGGCGTTTCGGGGAAAAAGCTGCGGTGGAAATTCACGGCATTGCCCATATTACCGGCGGTGGCATCGTGGGAAATTTCTCCCGCATTCTCAAGAAGAAAAAATTGGGAGCAAAGCTTCCCGATCTCTGGCAACCATCAGAGCTCGTGCGACGGGTACAAGCACTCGGAAGAGTTTCAAATGCAGAAGCATACAAAACCTGGAACATGGGCAACGGCATGCTCATCGTTCTCCCGCAGGGAGAAGTGGAAAAAGCAATTCAACTCCTTGCTGAAAAAGGAGTGCAGGCGAAAGTGGCGGGGGCGATTACCGAGAGCGGGGTGGTAACGTTGTAAAAACAAAATACGTAAAACCTGTATTAAAAGTCATCCTGAAAAGAATTCTGAATAAAGGTTCTTTTTTGTCACCCTGAACTTGTTTCAGGGTCTCGGTTTTAACTTTGTTCCCACGACGCGCTCAGATCTTCCCAGTGATGATTCACACTTTTAATTAAGTTTTCTTTCCATTCTCTGTGCCAGTTCTTGAGTTGCTTTTCGCGAGCGATAGCTTCCTCCACATGAGAAAATTCTTCAAAGTACACGAGTTTTGTGATGTTATACCGTGAAGTGAACCCAGGGTTCGTCTTGGTTTTATGTTCACGAATTCTTCTTTCCAGATCGTTCGTTACTCCGATGTAGAGCGTGGTATTTTTCTGATTGCTGAGAATGTACACATAATACGCGCGCATATCCTTCTTTTTACTTTTGTCTAAATCTAATCTAGAGAATAGAGATCCTGAAACAAGTTCAGGATGACGATTAATAGTATTTTATCTTTTCGACAAAAAATAGCTCCGCTTAGCGCTTTTAGAAAATATTAAGAAATTATAAAGTTTTTTCTTGACTAAAGGTATACCCTGGGTGTTAAATAATGGCAAGTTTTGTTTTTACAAACTTTTCTCATGAAAAGTCAAACACGAAGATGAGTTGTATTGAGCAGAGCGGAGTACATCCGGTCTGTTTTTTTGATCTTTCACACCATCGTTTCGTAGGGAGATGCCTGCATATGAACGCTCGAGCGTTTGCATGCTGCTCTTCCCCTGTGCTTCTTCATGATTGTCACCCTGAATTTATTTCAGGGTCTCCATTTTCTGGTTGAATAAAAAGATACGGAAATATTTCTGTTACACTTTCCTAATTCAGCGGCATGAGATCCCGAAACAATACTGAAATAAATTCAGCACAAGGTTCGGAATGACATGAATCGGAGGCAGAGGGGAAGTGGCAGCTGCCACCTCATCCTTAGTTCATGCGCAGGCATTCTCTCTGCGCGTAATAATTACGACATTACTACTTTTTATACTCACGCACGTTACTCACGTTGTTGTTCGTTTGTGCTTTTGGTTTGTTGTTTCGGTAGTGTTCTTCTTCTTTCATTGGTATCTGTGTTGAACTCGGCATGGTCCGAAGTGAGGATTTCTTTTCTCAGTTTTTAAGAAGTCCTTAGCTCGGACTATGCCGAAATTCCTCGGCATTATCCACGAAAGGAGAGAGCTTTTGACCAGCATTAACGTTTTACCAAGACCACCCCCGCAGTAATGCAGGACCTCGGTACTGTTGGTACTGTTCCATGAAGACCCTGTCAATCACCCTTCACTGTGTTACCTCAAAACCACACAACTGTGAGGAAGTCATGACAAACCGACATCTGCTTCAACCGCTTCACGGTCTCTGCGCGTTCGTCCTGCTCTTGCTGGTCGGCGGTCTCGGCGCTCCTGCGCGCGCCAACACGCACGTCGCGACCAAGGCTCCGGTGGCCAGCAACATCGCCCTCGGCAGCATTACCACGAACACTCTCACCGGCCTCGAGGCGATCGAGGTCGATTACGGCTACGGCTTCACCGGCGTCTACACCGAAGAGATGGGCGCCGCGATCTACGGCCACGTCGACATCGGAATCGGATCCGCGGGCGAGCTGCTCCAGAAGGCGGAACTCGACGATCATCCGGCTGCCGTCCTGGCAGCCAGAACATTCAACCGGATCGGCCTCGGTCTCGATGACCGAGTCCACCCCTTCGCGGCAGTCCCAGTCGCCCGCCGCTAGGGAGCCGAGGGATGGCGCGTGAGTCCAGTAGTTTCGTCGCGACTCACGCGCCGAGGAGTTTGTCCGAGAGCCGACGTTCCAACGTCGGCTCTCAACTCCTATTTAATTTTCTTTCCCTTTTTATTTTCAAAAGGGCTTTTTAGCGTAGGCATGTTTCGCGGCGTAGGGAACAGGCATGCCTGTTCCCTACCCTGGTGTACACGTCATCCCGAGTGATCTGCCGCAGGCGGAGCACCGAGGGATCTCACTGCGGCATCACTCGCACCACGGCAAAAGTGCTGCCCCGGTACAAAAGTGAGATCCTTCGACTCGTCGCTCCGCCTCCGGCGAAACTCCTCATTCAGGATGACGAAAAAAGAGGGAGGGAATTGCCATGGCAACTTTTTCTTGTCACTCTGAATTTATTTCAGGGTCTCACTCTTCACCTTATTCCCAAGATGTACTCAAATCCCGCCAGTGCGGATTACTTTCACAAATCAAATTTTCTTTCCACTCCCGATGCCAATTCTTCAGCTATTTTTCTCGCGCAATAGCTTCTGCTACATCTGAAAATTCTTCAAAGTATACCAGTTTTGAAATATGGTAACGCGTCGTAAAACCAGGTGTTACTTTGGCTTTATGTTCACGAAGTCTTCTTTCTAAGTCGTTCGTTACTCCGATGTAGAGCGTTGTATGGTGTTGATTGCTGAGAATATAGACAAAATATTCGCGCATATAAATCACATTTGCTAAAAAATTCTCTCCAATAGAGACCCTGAAACAAGTTCAGGATGACATCCAATAAATTCAGGATGACACTTAACAACCTTTTAGCATGTCCTTCTTCTCAGATTACGGACGGTAAAACCATCACCGCACCCACACCGTCTTCACATTTACAAATTCCTTGATGCCGTAATGCGAGAGCTCGCGTCCGTAGCCGGATTTCTCGATGCCGCCAAAGGGCAGGCGCGGATCGGATTTCACGATGCCGTTTACAAACACCGCGCTGGTATGGAGTTCGGCAATGCAGCGCGCGATATTTTCTTTGCTCTGCGTGCAGACCGCGGCGCCCAGTCCAAAGCGACTCTGATTTGCGAGGCGAATCGCCTCGTCAATATCTTTTACCACGGTCACCGCAGCGACGGGTCCGAAGGTCTCTTCGGCAAACACCGGCATTTCCGGCGTGACATTTCCCAAAATGGTCGGCGCATAAAAATACCCCTTCCCTTCCAACCGTTTGCCACCAAGCAGCAACTCCGCGCCCATTTCCACCGATTTGCTCACTTGTTTCTCCAAATCTTCCAAGATGTTTTTACTCGCGAGTGGACCGATATCGGTTTCTGTTTTGAGCGGATCACCAACGACCAGCTTTTTCGTTGCGGCAATGAATTTTTCCAAGAATTCCGCAGCGATTTTTTCTGCCACCAGAAAACGCTTCGCTGCGATGCAGCTCTGTCCGCAATTTTGAAATCTGCCCTTTACCGCTGCACTCACCGCAAGGTCGATGTCAGCATCGGCAAGCACGAGGAAGGGATTGCTGCCGCCGAGTTCCAATAGTGTTTTTTTTAAAGAGGCGCCCGCTTCCTTTGCCACCGCAATGCCGGCGTGTTCACTGCCGGTCAGGGTGACGGCTTTTACGCGATCATCGCGGATGAGCGCCGGGACTTGGTCGGATGAGATGAGCAAGCTCTGAAATACACCGTCCGGAAATCCGGCGAGTGTGAAAATCTCTTCCAGTGCCAAGGCACACTGCGGGACATTCGAGGCGTGTTTTAAGACACCGACATTGCCCGCCATGGCGGCGGGCGCGATGAAGCGGATGACCTGCCAAAACGGGAAATTCCAGGGCATCACGGCGAGGATTATTCCCATTGGTTCGCAGCGCACGAAACTTCTCGCGGCATCGGTGGCGATCTGTTCCTCTGCCAAAAACTTCTCAGCATTTTCCGCAAAGTATTCACAACACGTCGCGCATTTCTCGATCTCGGCGAAACTCTCGCGGATCGGTTTCCCCATTTCCAGGGTGATGATTTTCCCCAGATCTTCTTTTTTGCTCCGGAGTATTTCCGCGAGTTTCAGCATGAGTTTGGTCCGTTCGGCGAAGGAAGTTTTTTTCCAAATGCTAAAAGCTGTTGCGGCTTGTTGGAGCTTCAGTTCAATTTCCTGATTGGAAAGTTCGGTGAAGTTTTGCAGAACTTCTGCGGTTGTCGGATTGAGGGAGCGGATCGGCACGGGCGGAGCAATGACGAATGAAAAATTACGAATGACGAAGGTGAGAATATTGTACGACGGTTTGAGCAGTTCCGTCATCCTGAGAAACGTTTGTCATCCCGAATTTATTTCGGGATCTCATGCTGCTGGGTTGCGTAAGTACAACACAAGATTTCTTGTACTTTTAATAAACCAGAAAATGGAGACCCTGAAACAATACTGAAACAAGTTCAGCACAAGGTTCAGGGTGACATTGCTTTGGTTATAAGTCCTTCGTAATCTCCGGAAGCTCTTTCGTAAAGACGCGTTCATTTTCCGAATAATCGATCGGCACTTCGATCAAATGCACGCCTTTTTTTGCCAAACATTCCTTCAGGAGTATGAGCAGATCGGCAGTTTTTTCCACGCGATATCCTTTCGCGCCATAGCTCTCCGCATACTTCACGAAGTCCGGATTGCCGTAGGTCAATCCGAAATCGGGGAGCTTCATGGCCTGCTGTTTCCACTGGATCATGCCGTAACCGTCATCGCGAATGATCACGATCACGAGATCGAGTTTCAGGCGGATCGCGGTTTCGAGTTCCTGGGAATTCATGAGGAAGCCGCCGTCGCCGCAGATCGCCACGACTTGGCGTTCTGGAAAAATGAGTTTCGCCGCCATGGCGGAGGGCAGCCCGGCACCCATGGTCGCGAGCGCATTATCGACCAGCACGGTGTTCTGATCGCAGGCGAGATAATTCCGTGTGAACCAGAGCTTGTACATGCCGTTGTCGAGGGCAATAATGCCGCTCTCGGGCAATGCCGCGCGCACATCGGCGACAATTCTCTGCGGCAGCAACGGAAAATTTTCGGCAGCAGCTTTTTCCCGAATGTGTTCGCGCAAACGGGTTTGGACTTTCTGAAAAAAAGAAAAATTCCAGTGCGCTTGCGGTGCAATTTTCACGGCCAGTTCACTCAAGGTGTGGGCGATGTCACCCAAAACTTCAAATTGCGGAAAATAAATTTCATCCACCTGCGCCGCCGAAAAATTCACATGGATGACCTGTTGCGCGCTCTCATGCTGCATGAGAAAGGGCGGCTTTTCCACCACGTCATGACCGATATTTATGATGAGATCGGCGCTCTTTACCGCTCGGTGCACGAAGTCGTTTTCCGAGAGCGCCGCGGTGCCGATGTATTGATCGTGAAGTCGCCCGACCATGCCTTTCCCCATCTGGGTGTTGCAAAAGGGCAGTCCGGTTTTTTCTAAAAAGTTCACGAGCGCTTCGCCGAGGCGCTTCCGATTGGCACCAGCTCCGACCACCACCAGTGGATTTTTCGCCGCTATAATTTTCTCAGCAGCAATTTGCAGTGCTTCTTGATCTGCCACCGGACGTTTGCTTTCGAGACGGACAAAAGGCGCACCCTCCACGGTTTCGCGCGCGATGTCCTCGGGGAGCTCCAGATGCACGGCACCGGGGCGCTCCTCCTCAGCGCGGCGAAAGGCCTCGCGGATCAGTGCCGGAATGGTATTCCCATTCACGATCTGCTTCGTGAACTTCGTGAGCGGACGCATCATCTCGACGGTATCGATGATCTGAAACTGTCCCTGCTTACTTTTTTTCACGGGCTTCTGCCCAGTAATTACCAAGAGCGGCATCGCCCCCAGTTGCGAATAGGCCACGCCGGTGACGAGATTGGTCGCGCCGGGTCCAAGCGTGGAAAGTGCCACGCCGGCGCGTCCGGTCAGTCGGCCATAGGTCGCCGCCATGAAAGCGGCGGCTTGCTCATGGCGCGTCACGATCAATTGAATGGTGGAAGTGCGGATCGCCTCCAAGAGATCGAGATTTTCTTCACCGGGAATCCCGAAGATATATTTCACGCCTTCGTTTTCCAAACAGGTGATAAAGAGCTCAGCGGCGTTCATAGCGAATGAAAAGTTTTTCAGAGAAATTATACGGGGAAACTTCTTCTTCGTCATTCGTGGAACGCAAACCCCCTCTAACTCCCCCTTGTCAGGGGGAGAACATGATTTTGATTTCTCTGCCAAGTTTATATGAAAGTAAAAAGTTTGGTGGTTGTCATTCCCGCCACAAGGCAGAGCTTTTGGATCGAAAGCGAGAATCTCTTTGCAGCTATTTTTGAACTTCATAAAGGTTCTTCTCCAGCGCAGAAATGAGATCCCCGATCAAGTCGGGGATGACAACAGGGGTATTATTAGGAAATTTTTAATGCAAAATTAAGCGCCGGAAAAAATATTTTCCGCTAAGCTTCAGTATTATGAATTTTGAAACTGAGCTTTTTTGGGCGAGCCTGGATTTTCTCAATTTGGAGCGGATCGCATTGCTCCAGAAACATTTCGGCAGCCTCGAACAGGCACGGAAAAATCTCAAGAAAGAAGAACTCCTCCGCGCCGGGATCCCCGAGCGCAGTGCCCTTTCTTTAGTGAAAAAACTGGAAGAACTGCGCTTTGAAAAAGTAGAAACAGATTTCGCAAAATCGGGCGCAAAATTGCTCTATTTTCAAAATGCGGATTTTCCCGAAGCGCTGAAAAATATGCCCGATCCGCCGATCTTTCTCTTCATGAAAGGCGAAGTTTCACCGGAAGATCGCATCGCCTTGGCAATCGTCGGGACGCGCCGCGCTTCGGCACATGGTCGGCAGGCGGTCGCACATTTTGTGCCCGAACTCGTCCGTTCCGGTTTCACCATTGTTTCCGGCATGGCGCGCGGGATTGATGCGACGGCTCATACGGAAGCCCTCAAATGTGGCGGTCGCACGATCGCGATCTGGGGCACGGGCATCGATGTGATCTATCCACAGGAAAATGTCCGTTTGGCGCAGGAAATTTCTCAGCACGGCGCGATCCTCTCCGAGTTCCCGCTCGGCACCGGTGCCGAAGCGTACAATTTTCCGCGGCGCAATCGACTCATCGCCGGATTAACCCTAGGCACACTGGTGGTGGAGGGCGAAGAAAAGTCTGGCTCGCTCATCACGGCGCTGCTCGCGCTGGAGCAAAATAAAGAGGTCTTCGCTGTGCCGGGATCGCCGTTCGCGAAATACTCCGCCGGTCCGAACCTCCTCATTCAGCGCGGCGAAGCGAAACTCGTGAAAACTGCAGAAGACATCTTGCAGGAATTTTCTTTTGTAAAAAAATTGAGCGCTGAACCGCGGACCTTTACGCCCGAAAATGAATTGGAAAAACTGCTCTTCGACACGCTGACGAAAGAACCGATGGCATTTGATGAGCTGGTGCGCAAGATTGACAAGCCCGGATTTGAGCTCTCTTCCGCGCTGATGCTCATGGCGCTGCGCGGGATCGTCACGGATCTCGGGATGAATCAATGGGCGCGAAATTTTTGATAAAGAATGTCACCCTGAACTTGTTTCAGGGGCTCGGTTTTTTGTAGATAAAAAAGCTCAAGGCAAAAACCTTGTTACTAGACTTATTGAGTATTTCAAAGTTCATCAAAGCAATAGAGATCCCGAAATAAATTCGGGATGACATACTAAATTCCAAAAAATTGCACCGCATTTTTCGTCGTTGCCGCTGCAAATTCTTCCAAAGAAACCCCCCGTAAGTTCGCGATGAATTCGGCGGTGTGGCGCACGAATGACGGTTCGTTGGATTTGCCGCGCTCGGGTACCGGCGCGAGGAATGGAGAGTCGGTCTCGACCATGATTTTCTCCAAAGGCACCGCTTTTGCCACTTCTTGCAGCGCCGTATTTTTCGGAAAGGTGACGATCCCGGTAAAGGAAATCATGCCGCCCAGGGCAAAAATCTCATTCGCCGCCGCCATATTTTCCGTAAAGCAGTGGATGACGAAGTTTGCACAATTTTCATTTTTTAAAAATTCCAGCGTCTCCGCAAAAGCGGCGCGGGTGTGAATGATGAGCGGCTTTCGCAATTCTCGTGCGAGTTTGATATGAGCCAGAAATGCTTTTTCCTGCACCGCATGCGGTGCATTCTCCGGACGAAAAAAGTCGAGTCCGGTTTCGCCGATCGCCACGACCCTTTCGTGTTTCGCCAGTGTGGCGATGACGGCGAAATCTTCGGCCCAGTTTTCCGTGAGATCAGCCGGATGGAGCGCCAGTGCGACGAAAATCTGCGGATATATTCCAGCAATTTCCAGGGCTTTCTCGGCGTCAGCGAGATTGCAGGCGACACAAATCATTTTTTCCACGCTCGCAGCTTTGGCGCGAGCGAGCACAGGTTCCAAGTCCGTGAAAAGTTCCGGAAAAGTGAGATGGCAGTGGGTATCAATAAGCGGCATCTTTTGCAGAAAAAGAAATGGGACTCTTCGTAATAAAAAATGCGCCGATCGCGATCGGCAAAAGTCCGAGAATTTGTCCTAAGTTGGGAATTTCTGTAAGGAAAAGGTAGGCGAAGAGCAAGGTGAAGGCCGGAGCGATGGCGGTCAGTGCGATCGCCCGCGGCACCGATATCGCCGAGAGACTTTCGATATACAGAATTTTTGAAATGCCAAAGAGTCCGATTCCGGCAACGATTAGGTACGGCAGCCCTGCTTGAAAATTGCCAAAACTGGGCGGTGTTTCCAACCAGAAACTTAGCCCGAAGAGCAGAATGAAACTGAGTGCGCTGCGCCCGAGCATCACCACTCCGGCGCTTACCTTTTTCCGCGCCTGCTGCTGATAAAAGTTCCCGAGGGGTGGAACGAGCGATGCCAAGAGAATGATGAGATCGCCCTGATGCAAATCAATTTTTCCGGGAAAGAGTACCACTGCGGCGCCCAAAACCATCAGCCCTGCGCCAAGCATATGGACGGCACGATGCTGTTCCTTGCGCCAAATGCCAAAGAGCAAGAAGGTGAAAAGAATTTCCAAAAGGCCAATGATTGCCGCATTTCCAGCCGAAGTATGTTTGAGACCCCAGAATACTAAGCTGTAATACAGTACGCCAATTAAGAGCGTGCCGCGAAAAATATCTTGCAGCGCAGCGGTGTTTCTCAGCTCATGCCATTTGCGCTGCACGCTCACGACGACGATAAAAAACAGCGCAGCGAAAAAAGCCATGCCGCTCGCGGTAAAGAGCACCGGCAAGTTTTGAAACGAAAGTTTGGCGAAAATCGGAAAGAGCGACCAGAGTCCAAAACCCAAAATATTCAAAGTTTCGCCTTTTTTGCGCGCGAAGAAATTTTGTATATTTCCCATAGCGAGATTGTAGGGGAAGTTTATGAACTTGAAAAATTGCCAGTGCCGCTATTTTCTGAAAAAATGTCGGTACGATGCCGTCGTGGTGGAATTGGTAGACACGCAGGACTCAGAATCCTGTGAACGCGAGTTCGTGGGAGTTCGATTCTCCCCGTCGGCACCACTGTTGAGACAAAAACGAATTTGAGGTTTCGCTGAAAAAAGCGGAGCATTGTAATGAATTTAGAACTCAGAATTCAGATATGAATGTGTATCAAAAAAATACCGCAACTCTTTTGATCCTTATAACTGCCCTTCTTGGATCTGGGTACTTTGTTTTTACAAACAAGAGAGAAGCTCAAAAGCCGTTACTTCAACAAGCACAAAACTTAAGTCTCCCATCAGCGACCACCGCTCAAGATGCAAATTGGCAGCTCTATCGTGATGCAAAATTTGAACTCTCAATTCCTCCGCAGTGGCAAAAAGCTCCAGGTGGAACTGGAACCCTGATTTCAGCCGATAATAAATACTTTTTAAATTTCTTTGCCATAGGACTTGATCAATATGAAGTCAGCTCAACCATGAAATCCCTTTATGCAACTGGGAAACTTTTGGAAGCAGAACAAATGAGAATTGAAGCTCAATGTATCCAAGCTGATGTATGTGGAGAAATGAAAGAAGTAAATTCTATCCCCGTAAGTGGAGGCATCGGTATTGAGTTTATTATTCGCTATCAGGGCTTGGGAGTGGATGAGCCCGATAAGGGTTTCTCAAATGAAATCCATCGCACGATTTTGAAAGAGGGCATTCTGTACAGTTTTTGGACATCAGAGAGCGTGGCTCCTGAAGAACTAAAAAATAAATACCCGATATTGGATCCCTCCCCGATTCAGATATTCAAAAATATTCTAGATACTTTTGAAACCGTATAGTTCTTAAAATTTCATTTGCCACTAGTTTTTTCGACTTCCGAAAAATATTTCTCCAAAATCTCTTTCCAAATCGCAAAAACTTTCTCCTGCCCACCCATTTCATATATGCCGCGGAGTGAAGGATTGCGATTCACTTCGAGGATCGTAAAATTTTCCGGATGTTCTAAATTCGCAGTACTGAAAATATCAATCCCACAGACGCGTAAATTCATCGTTGCCGCAACCTTCTTCGCCCACGCACTGCACTCTTCCGAAACAATTTCCGTGTAGTCGGAGATGCAGCCGCCGACGCTCAAGTTACTTTTCGCGGCAATCTGCAAGGTTTTTCCTGCCGGCAAAATCGTTGTCACGGAGAATTTTTCTTGCCGCAATTTGTTTGCGAGGTATGGACTTTCACCGGAAATTATATGGTCAGGTTTGAGATTATGCGCAGTATTATGGTGATCCAAGAGTTCTTGAATGGTATGAATCGCATCCCCAGTAGCGTGCGGAGCGACTCTTTGGTAGGCATATTGCACCACGCCATCGACGACAAAGATGCGATATTCATTGCCGCGTAAAACTTCTTGAAGTAGGGCAATGGAGGTATAATCCGCAATTTTCTCTAGCTGAACTCTGAGTTCATTCTCGTCATGAACTACTTCGGCAAAATTGCCGTGCGAGCCGCGATTGGGTTTTACGAACACCGGATAGCCGAATCCTTCCGCAAAAAGGAAAGCATCGGCAAGCTCTTTTCCGTCGCCTCTGAGTTCGCGGTATTCCGGCTTTAAGAAAAAATAATCGCCTTTCGGGATGCGGAAATTTTTTGCTTTCAATAAAGTGTAGGTGTGCGCTTTATCATTGGCGATTTGCGAGGGCGTACTCAAATTCAGCGGATAGAGCGTGAGGATGCCGCCCCCGGTGATAAAACTCTTTTCACCGCGCGAAACTTCCACCAAATGCTTGGAGTAGCTATCGAGCACCGTGAATTCATAGCCGAATTTCTGACAGGCGGCGGCAAGGATCTGGAGGGCACCCGGGAGTTCGACAGCGATCATGCAAAAGAAAAGTCGGCAGCTACGCTAGGGGAAATACCAAAAAGACTCAAGATGTTCACCCTGAGTCTTTTTGAAGTTTGAATTTACGAATTCTTATTTCGTTTCGCAGCTTCCGTTGCGGCAAGGGCAGCGGCGCGAAAAGATCTTCATGATGCCGGCCAGTCCGACCAAGATATAGACCACCCACTCCACCTGTGGCCAATCACCCAAGATGAGGTTCACGACATTCAAGTTTTTTCCCAAGAAACCACCGAGACCGATGAGACCCCAGTTTAAGGCACCGATAATTACCAGAACGCAAACGAGGCTGCACATAAAGCAGCAAGAACAGCTTTTCTTGCTGTCCATGGGCATGTTGTCTTTCATCATAAGGGGAGGGAAAAAAGAAAAAAAAGTGCTTTCAATCTAGCACGCGCCAAAGAAAAAGCAAATTTTTGCGCGAAACCAAATACCAGTTCGCATTAAAATTTTGGACGATACTGCAAGCCTTCCGCAAGATGCGCGGTGACAATTCTTTCTTCGCCCGCCAAGTCCGCAATCGTGCGCGCGATTTTCAGAATGCGATGAAAGCCGCGCGCCGAGAGGTGAAACTGGCGCATCGCGACTTTCAAAAGTTGCTCCGCTTCAGATTCGATCTGACAAAAATGTTTCAACGCTTCGGTGTTCATCGCGGCATTGCAGTGGATCGGCAGGTTTTTAAATCGATGAGATTGAATGTCGCGCGCTGTTTGCACGCGAGCGCGAATCACCGCTGAAGCTTCCCCGGGACTTTGCGCAGTGAGTTTTTCAAACTGCACCGGCGCGACATCGACATAGAGGTCGATACGATCGAGGAGTGGACCGGAAATCTTCTTCAAATACTTCGGATCGATGCCAAATGAAGTACCATCGGAGTGCGGATCGTAGCCGGTGTGGCTCGGGTTCATCGCCGCCACCAGCAGGAAATTTGCCGGAAAGGAGGCGCTGCCGCTCACACGCGAAATCGTAATTTTCCGATCTTCCAGCGGCTGCCGTAATACTTCCAAGACTTGCGCCGGAAATTCTGAGAGTTCGTCCAAGAAGAGCACGCCATTGTGTGCCAGAGAAATT
>Ga0134122_10001785_pt1 | contig 15633 bp, 11 predicted proteins | sample KB302_FD_96461 | JGI IMG/M metagenome (GOLD analysis project Ga0134122, IMG submission 96461) | Terrestrial soil microbial communities without Nitrogen fertilizer from Kellogg Biological Station, Michigan, USA - KB3-0-2 | ecosystem: Environmental > Terrestrial > Soil > Unclassified ... | reverse complement strand
GAGGCTTGCAATTCACCGTTGGGCCAGAAGAAACGGTCGCGCCCCACGCCGACAGGAAACGATAATCCCCGTTCCACTGCATCCGTAAGTGCGCGGCGGAATCGAGGCGCCCATGCTGCGGCCTGCTTACTTCCTTCAGGGTAAAGGTTCAGCGATCGCTTCGCCGTGAGAATGGCCCGAAAAAACTGAATCAGCGCCGGATGAGTCGCCATACAGACAAGAGCGTAATATGAGGACATCCAACTCCAAAGGGGAACATCAAGGCAAACGCGGGGGGCAAGATTAGAACGACGTTTGAGTCCGCGAAAACTCCCCTCCTGTTCCAAGAGGGGAATTTTGGCTCCGACCAATAGCCGTCCTAATTGTGAGACACCACACTATCGTGGTGTCGAAGAACTAACTGGACACCGCATCAGCGAGAGTCTTTGCCAGCTCCGTTCTTTCAACGCAGCGCTTAAATCGAAACGAATCCATCAACTCGTCAATGTCCTCATTCGTCAATCCTTTGAACAAGTTTGCGAACTCGTCAACCAGCGGTTCGGTCAGCAATATATGACGAACGAGCTGGTCGATGTGCCGCCTTGCGCCGAACGGAAATGGTTCGTAGTTGGGGAACTCGCTCGCGAACGTTTGCTGGATGGGATCCATGATGTGACGCACTCCGGCATCGCGCGATCCCCATGCATCCACACCAAGGCGCGCCTTTTTCTCCAGCATGGGACGAATGCGCCGCATCCAGTTCGAGTCCGGCGCCGCATAGACGACGCCCTGCAGGCCAATATCCTTGTAGGTCCAGATCGCCCAACTAGCGCTGTGCCGTCTGTAGATCTCCAACTGATCCCGCAGCAATTGACGCCGCGCCGCATCGCTTTTCGGATCCCCGATGTATACCGGTCCGAATTCACCAACCCAGATTGGCGTGGCGGTGTCCCGCATGTAGCGGGTCCGTTCGAGAAACGTTTTTTCGAGCGCAGCACGGTCAATGAATTGTCCGCGCGAAATCCCGGGGTAGGGACCTCCATCAATGAAGCCGGGCAGCGCGTAATCGTGTGTTGTATAAACAACGTTCGGCCAGGGTTCTCCGAACATGTCGAAGTCCAACGAATAGCGATTGCCTTCGAGGAACAGAACGTGATTGGGATCAATCGCGCGGATCGCGTCGTAGAGGCGCCGGTACACGGGCATCAGCATCTGCCTGCTCGGGTCCGCGGGTTCGTTGATCAAGTTATAACCGGCGACCCAGGGATTGCTCTTGTAGCGGTTGGCAAATACTTCCCACAGATGCACCACGCGGTCCTGAAAATGTTTGTGCTTCCAAAACAGCGAGACATGCGTGGGATTGTCCGAATGCCAGTGTTGATTCTGGAAACCCGGCAACGCATGGAGATCGATGATCGTGTAGATCCCGTGATCTGCGCAGATCTCGATGGCCCGGTCCAGGAAGCTGAAGCCGGACTCCTGGATATCGAACGGCGCCATGTCGTCTTCGAAATGACGATAGTTGACCGGCAGCCGCAGCAGGTTCAGTCCCAGAGACTGGATGAAGGCGGCATCTTCTGATCCGAAAAATGCATCGAGAAAACGATCGAAGAATCGGTTGTACTTGTCGTCGCCGATCACCGCTCGAATGGCGTCGCGCATGGCTTCTTCATTTCCGGGATATCCGGTAATGAAGTTTTCCATATTCATCCAGCCACCCAGGCCAAATCCGCGCAAACGGACAACCTCGCCGGCGGCATTCACCAATTCCTGTCCACGAACCGACAGGAACGCGTCTTCCATCACATGTTTCTCCCTTATCCCTTGATTGCGCCGGCCATCATGCCTCCGGTCACTCGCTCCTGGGCGACGATATAGATCAGAATTAACGGCAGCGCCGACAGCGACAACACCGCCATGATCAACGGAATATTGGCGGAATACTGTCCCTGATAATCCCAGATTGCCAGCGGCAGCGTGCGGCGTGCCGGGCTGGACGTCAGAACATAGGCAAATACAAACTCATTCCATAATGCCACCGCGTTGTAGATTCCAACTGTCGCAAGGCCCGGTCCCGACAGCGGAAGGATGACCCGCCAGAAAATACTGAAGGGGCCGGCGCCGTCCATTTTTGCGGCTTCCTCCAGTTCGCGCGGGATCTCGCGCATGAATTCGGTCAGGACAAAGACTGAGATCGGTAGATTGAACGCCACATACGGACCGATCAACGCCCATAGCGTGTCGTAGATTCCAAGTTTCGTTGTGAGCAGGTAAACCGGGATCAAGGTGACATGAACCGGGATCACCAGTCCTGCAACGACAATCGCAAACAACGGCCGGCTGAAGCGGAATTGGATACGGGCAAACGCGTATGCCGCCATGGACGCCGTTGCCAGAATCAGCAGAACCGATAGCGAAACTACCAGCAGGCTGTTGAACAAAGAATGAACGAATGGGCCCGCCAGCACCGTCCGATAATTCTCAAGTGTCCATTCTTTTGGTAGCGCCCAGAACGGCGCTGAAAGCAGCTCAAATTGGGTCTTGAATCCGGACTGAACCATAAAGTAATACGGCAGACCGGCGGCCAGCAGCCAGGCCGCGGCGAGGAGAAACATCATGGGCCGGCGCATGCTCCTAAACCTCCAATTTGCGGCGCTGCCCGGCCGCGATCGTGGCAAGCGCTGCAATCATGACGATCATAAACATCGCCGTCGCGATGGCGCTTCCATATCCCATTCGATACGTCGCAAAAGCCTGCTTGTACATATAGGTGGCCATGAGTTCGCTGGAATGCGACGGGCCGCCCTCCGTCATGACCCAGATCAGGTCGAAATATTTGAGCGAACCGATCAGAGAAAGCGTCATCGCCGTGCCGACAATGCCGCGCATCAGTGGCAGTTCCACGCGCCAGAAAAACTGACGGCCCGTCGCGCCGTCCATCGACGCGGCTTCACGCAGTTCTGTTGGGATGCTGACCAGGCGCGCGAGAAACAGAATCATGTAGAACGGAATGAACTGCCAGCAGATCACTGCAATGACTGAAAACAGTGCGAATCGGGAATCGCCAAGCCAGTCGAGAGCGAGCGCATGTAGACCCAACGTCTCCGCCAGGGGATTGATTGCACCGAATTGAACGTTGTACACCGCCTTGAACAGAACGCCGACGGCAACGGTGGACATCAGCATCGGGAAGTAATAGACCACCTTGAACAGCTTCAGAGTTTTCCCGCCACGATGAAGCAGGACGGCCAAACCCATTGCGATCGGCAGCTGGATGGCGATCGAGAGAATCACGATGATGATGTTGTTTCGGAGGGCTCTCCAGAATACGGCGTCCGTTAACAGCACTCGCCAGTTGCCAAGACCGGCAAAGTGTCGCGAAGCCGTGATGCCGTTCCAATCGTAGAAGCTCAGTTGTATCGAGTACAGGATCGGCCAAACGACAAAGACAATGAGGAAGGCAAATGCGGGGAGAAGAAAGAGGAGCGGCTTACCGGTTGCTTTCATTTCAGTTTCGACCGCTCCAACTGTAGGCGCGGTCTATGACCGCGCACATTCCAGAATGAAAAGTAACGTGAAATCAAGGATCGTGCGCGGTCATAGACCGCGCCTACAGTAAAAGAACGCCAGCCTTCGTCCATAACTACGGCTTGTAATCCCTCGCAGCCTGATCGAGCGTTTTCGCGGCTTCTTCGGGCGTCATCGACAGCCCAAACAACGCCTGGCTGGTGTCCTTATGCGCTTCCGCCACAGACGGCGGCAGATACTGGTCATACCACAGCTGAACGTTTGGCGCCTGCTCGACGAGTTTGAGAATCTGCTGCAACACGGGGTCGTCGGTTTTGAATCCCTTTACGGGTGGGACGCGGCCGGCCTTGGCGCGCAGGGCAACCGAAGTATCGTCGATCATGGTTTGGAGCAATGCGAAGGCTTCATCCGGACTCTTGCACGAGGACGCGATGGCATAGAAGTTATCGCCGACTGTGCCCACGATATCCTTTGGATCGCCCTTTCCTTCCTTAATCGCGGGGAAAGGAAAGAATCCCAGATTCTTCTGATAGAAATCGGCATTCTCGCCCTTTATTGTGCTGAGTTGCCAGGTTCCCATCAATTCCATCGCCGCCTTTCCGGAATACAGCAATGCGCGGGTACCGCCGGAATCAAAGTCCAGGCCGTTGAAGCCTTCCTGAAAAGCTCCGGCTCGAACCAATTCCTGCACACGCCTCCCGGCCTCGATAAACACCGGCGCCTCAAAGGTCGCGCCTTCGCGGGCGGCCGCCTTGGCAAACGTTTCAGGGCCGGCGAGACGGTCGACCAGATACATGAAGAACATCGACCCCGGCCATTTCGGTTTGTTGGCCAATGCGAAAGGAGCCACGCCGCTCTGTTTCAGCGTTCGCACGATTTTCAGCAGATCGTCGTATGTTTCGGGTTCGCTGAGTTTGTATTTTTGAAAGATTGCCTTGTTGTAAAAAATAACGGCGAGACTCGTGTTTTCAATCGGCACGCCATAGACCTTGCCATCGAAGGTTATTGGCGTGAAGGCGGCGTCGAGAAACCGGTCCCGGTAGTTGTCCCTGGACATGTACGGAGTGAGGTCGACAACCTGGTTTGCTTTCACATACTCGCGCAGCGTGCCACCGCCCCACGTTGGGAAAATGCACGGAGCATTGCCTGCTCCCATGGCCACCTTGATTTTGGTTTTATACGCATCGTTGTTGATTGAGACAACCTCGACGTCGACATTGGGATGAGCCGATTTGAAACGGTCGACTGCCTGCTGGATCAACTGCGGTCCTTCTCCGGCAGTCTGATGGTGCCAGAGTGTAAGGGCCTTCCTTCCGGAGTCCGGCCCGGAGACTGGGGAAGTCGAACCGCAGCCTCCCAACGTGAGTGCCAGTCCCAGCGCGAGCAGGGAATTCATTCGCATTTGTGAAATTCCTCTTCTAGACGATGACGGTTTCCGTCGCGGCATCGAAAAAGTGACACTGATGCATATTGAACGCAACATCGATCTTGTCGCCGGGGCTCATCCGCTGACGTGTCTGGACGCGAACGACGAAACTGTGAAGGCCGGTCGACATATAGAAATGTGTTTCCGCGCCCATCGGTTCCACAACTTCAATGGTGGCATTTGCAGTGTTGACCACGGATTCCGCCGGATCCGGCCGCGCGGCAATATCCTCGGGCCGGCAACCGAACAGGACGGAACGGCCGACGTGGCCAGCCAGTTTTTCCGCCATGTCATCGACAGCACGAACGGCGAACCCGTGTTTCCCGTCCGAAACATTTTCGACGAACCAGATTCCACCTTCACGCTGCTCGACGACACCGCGAAAGAAATTCATGGGTGGCGAGCCGATAAATCCGGCGACGAATTTATTGCGGGGGTTGTCGTACAGTTCAAGGGGATCTGCGATTTGTTGGAAAATGCCGTCTTTGATGACGACAATCCGGTCGCCCATGGTCATGGCTTCGACCTGGTCGTGGGTGACATAGATCATGGTGGATTGAAGCCGGGTGTGAAGCTTTGAAATTTCCGCGCGCATCTCGACACGCATTTTCGCGTCGAGATTCGAAAGCGGTTCGTCGAACAGGAATGCCTTCGGTTGGCGGACGATCGCGCGTCCCACCGCCACGCGCTGACGTTGTCCTCCGGAGAGCGCCTTCGGCTTGCGTTGCAATTGATCTTCCGAGATTCCCAGAATGCGCGACGCTTCGATGACCCGCGCTTTGATTTCCGCTTTCGGATGCTTTCGCAGAGTCAGGCCGAATGCCATATTTTCATAAGCGGTCATGTGCGGGTACAGCGCGTAGTTCTGAAACACCATCGCAATATCCCGGTCTTTTGGGGCAAGGTCATTCACACGCCGTCCGTCGATGGTGATGCTGCCGCTGGAGATGTCGTCCAGGCCGGCAATCATGCGCAGGGTAGTGGATTTCCCGCAGCCGGATGGGCCAACCAGGACGATGAACTCGCCGTCCTCGATCTCAATGTTCGCATTGTCCAACGCCTTCACGCCGCCCGGATACACCTTGGAGACATTTTCGAGGACTATTCGTGCCAAATTGAAACCTCGCGATCGCAGTGAGCACCGAACTCACCTGACGAGATGAGCGATTGTTGCAACTCCAAAAACCACCAGGCCGACGCCAACCACTTTCGCGATGGTTGCGCTACGCGGTCCGATTTTTTCCAACAAAACAATACCCGACAGCAGAGCCACCCAGACGAGATTCATCACACCCACTGCGAAGAGCACGACCATCAGGGCCCAGCAACAGCCGAGACAATATACGCCGTGACGCCAGCCCATCTGAAAAGCGCCCAGCTTACCCGCGCGCCAGTTCGTCATCAGGAAACCCAGAGGACTTCTGCAGTGGGTCAAACACATGCTCTTCAATGAACTCCATTGATACAGACCCACGGCGATAAGAATCGCGCCACTCCAATAACCGCCGGTGACAGCCATGGAGGTGGATAGCTGCGCAGCTTCGTGCAATGCCAACTGGAAACCAGCAGCGACTGCGCTGAAGCCGGACCAGATGGCAGCATAACCGAGAGCGAACAGCAAAATTTCGAGGGAGGTCCCTCGACCGATACGTTCGGATTGCATCGAAGCGAACAGCAGAATTACCGGTGCCGCCGCGGGAGTCATCATGCCGATCATCATGACCGTCCACATCGCAAATGCAAGAAGAGCGTCTACCAGCGTCCAGCCCTGGCTCCCGGACATTCCCATGGCCGCCATGGCTTTCTCGTAATCCAGGTCAGCGCTCATCTGCCGATCGAGATGAACCAGATACGCCCACGCAAGGACCGTGATCAGAAGGATGCAGAGCGGAATAAACATCCGGTCGCGGCCGGGCAGGGACTTGAGTGGAAAGAAGCTAAGCACTCTTCCAGGAAAATGGCGCGTACTGTCCATTGTTCTTGCCGCTTGTGTCGTCCCAGGATAGTCCCAGCGCATGGACCTGGCTCTTCGATGCGCGGGCCAGGGCGATGCGATCTGCGGCCGGATGACCCGTGTTATCCAGGTGCAGCGGTTCGGTTGCGGACGGATTGATTCCCATCGCGGCGCTGGCTTTCATTTCAACAAGGCTGGATGCCTTCACAGCCCACGTGGGTCCGTCCCGATCGAAGCGAATCGGTGCGGGTTCCACGCCCAGAAAAGTTCCAATCAGCCCTGACAGTGCGGCCATCGGTCCACCCGAGCTGCCATTCGCGATTGCCGTTATGGCCTCGCGTTGCTCCGTGCTGGCCCGTTCATCGGTGATCAAGCCGACTTTCCAGTTTCCCTTTCCCATGGCTTCCGGTGTCCATCCCAGAACGATGAATCCCAGCCCGTTCAGCGAGACGCTTCCGAACTTGCCATTCTCGATCTGAAATGCCATCGCAAAAGTACAAGACCCTTTGCTCGGTTCCACCGCCATTTGCCCAGGCAGGCAAGGACAGACAAAATCGCAACTACACGTTTCATAATACTGCCCACTCACATTCCAAGCCGCCGCCATAGCCTCACCTCCGGCGACATTATAATCTGCCCTGCATTGGAAAAATCGATCACGATGTGCTTGAGCCAGACGTTCGATCAGAAGGGAAGCCTCCATACGAGGGACAAGGCTGACTTTCTGACGTTTTCAAAAATCGCCCCGGGATTGCACTCATGGCTCTACCTGCTTAAACCGCTTATCCGTACTGACAGCCCGAAAGATTTACAGAGACGTTTCGAAGGAGTAACTTTCCGCGGCAGTTTTATTCCCGGCCAGGTAACGAAAGAATACCCGATACTTCCCGTGACGAATGCTGGGTGGCAACTGAAAGTATTGGCCTTCACTTAGCCCGCCTCCTGCTCTGGCCTTCTGCAGTCCGTCCCTCTCCACAGGCACAACATACGTGCGGCTACCATCAACTGCTTCCAGCACCAGAACAATGGCCGTGAGTTCATCACCATCACGCATCCACATTTCATCGCGGCTCACAAAAATGGTTCCTCGCACCTTGCCCGTTTCCAGTGCATCCAGGGTAGCCAACGAGAGTACCGGCGTGCTGGGTATTTGCAGCTTCGCGAAATCTGACGGGCTTCGCTGCGCTATCAGGGTTTCGATAGCGAACCGTATCCTCGCCGAGTGCGAGGTCTTGTGGAATCGGATCAGCTCTGTTACGGCCTTTGCCATATCGACCTCAACCTGGGGCAGCCCGGATGAAAAACCCGTGGAGCGAATACCGGACAGCAGGGCGAGTGTCACCTGCTCGTCGGAAACGGTTGCCGACAATCTCACAATTCGTGTCAGGTATGACGAGTTGTCGCTGTCAGTCGATAGTGTGAAACGGGCGTTATTGTCACTCACGATTTCCGTGTTCGAGTGATAAATGAGTCCAACGTGCACAACTATAGTTGCCAGCATCCTGCGTTCGCCGACGGGTGCCGAAGAATCCCCGATTCTTTGCAAGAGAAGCTCACGGCCCTCAGGCGTACCCAATCCGGCGATAGCAGCTGATTCCTGCCCATAAGAACTCAGACCGATCTTCAGCATTTCCATCATCAGTTTTGGGTTTCGTAGCCGGGCCAATCGCCATGCTGCACTTTCGCCGATCGCGTCGCGCATGAACGTAGGCGGGTTTACGCGCCGTTCACGTATGAGTGCCAAAAGCTTTGCCGCGTCCCCGGGATTGGGGGCCGTCTTGAATTGTTCGCGCCACACCAGTGCTTTCTTCAAACTGACAGCAATCGCCGAGCGCAACTGAGTCACGCTCACTGTGGGTACGGTGCGACCGGGTATGGGGAGGTTCGCGACGTACAGTCCCGGATTGTCGTATTGAACAAAGGAATATGTCTTCTCTTGAACGACGAGTTTCAATCCGCTGGCGACTGGCATGAGCACCGTGCCATCGTCAGGGACTTCAAAGGCGAAGGCGGGACGGGCGGGAATGAGGAAGAGAAACAACCTGTCCCCAATCGTAAGCGGGGTTGTTCTTCCGGAACCGTCTAAAGGCTTTCGGAAGAAATCGATCGCTGCGACCGTGATCGTTTCGCCGGCCTGACCGGCGCCGGCGAGGCTTCTGCTGATCCGGACATCCACGACAGGCACACCAAGCGAACGAAAACCGATGATTTCGCCTTCGACAATACGATCGGCGAGGTAGACGAGGGAATCGAGATTGTAATGATCTAGGTTAATAGCGAGAACCGGACCTGGCAGTGTGGCGACGGTGACTAATATCGCAACGGCGCAGACCAGAACGCCCTGTTTCATATCGTTATACACGTGACGAAGACCCCATAACGGCCTGGAGGCACGTTGGAGAGACGGTAACGTCCCGCAGCATCAGTTGTTCCAAGGGAGATCGGATCGACGGAATACACGCCGCTCGCCTTCGGCAGTTCCAATGCCACAACGCGGACATCGGCCGCCGGAGTTCCATCCGGACCAAGCACCCTGCCTACGATGGTTCCCTTGCCGCTTTGTGCGAAGGCTGCAGCGTGAACCAGCAGGATTCCCGTAAGCAGGACGCACTTCATCTGGGCAGTCTACACCCTGCTTACCACGAATTAGGGAAATGAGGTCCCGCCCATTCCCCATTTTCCACTTCGAGTTCACGGCACTCCATTTGCTTTAGATCGACCTGTATGGTTATCGAAAGGCTTCGGCTTGTCCCTGCCAGGTCCGGACAAATGACTGTCGAAGTGAATGGCGTCGCTTACCACAGCCCGTACAACCCGTTGCGCGAAGTCCGCGAGTTCTACTCGGGTTTGCACCTCGAGGATGCGGACGTCCTCCTGCATTTCGGCTGGGGGCTTGGATATTGCGGCAAAATCCTGCAAGAACGGGCAAAACGGGGCGCTCGTATTGTCGTTTTCGAACCGGACGAGGACCTTTTCAACCTTTCGCGCTCCCAACCGGACAACCGGATTGTCCTGGAGGATCCACGTTTTCACTTCGTGATTGGCACGAAAGTGCGTCAGTTCTTTGACGACTGGAGCCTCGGCGAGTGTCAGGAAACAGATCAATTCTTATGGGTGGAGTGGCCCGCCGCTCTTCGCGAGCACGGCCTGGTTGCTGAATCGTTGAAACGTCAATTCAATTCCCACTTGAGAGACCGGGCAGCAAATCTTCTCACACACTTTCAGAGAGGCGAGACGTACTTTCAGAACGCCGTTGGCAACTTCGAATACCAACGCGATGCCGATGCGGGCGGACTTTTCGGGCGTTTCCCAAACATTCCGCTGGTGATTGTTTCCGCCGGGCCATCACTGGATCGCAACGCCGGCGATCTGCGTGGTTACGAAGATCGCTGCGTCATTCTGGCGGTGGACACGGCCCTGCGGCCTTTGCTTTCTGCCGGAATTGAGCCTCACGCCGTCATCATCGGAGACGCGAGCGAACTCAATGCGCGACACGTCGTCGGCGCGATGCCGGACAACGCATATCTCATCGCGGAACAGGCTATCCATCAGTCGGCACTTCAATCGGCAACGCGCCGTTTTCTTTTCGGGCTCGGTCTGTTTCCCGATCCGCTGTTTTCAAAATTTGGATTTGGCAAGAGCCGTATCGACGCGTGGGGTTCTGTGGCGACAACCGCTCTGGACCTGGCTTGCCGCATGGGCGCCAACCCGATCATCTTTGTGGGCCAGGATTTCGGCTACTCCGGTAATCGCGAATACGCCAGCAACACCATTTTTCATGGCGCCTCTTTCGATGCTTCTGTCGCCGGCAAGGCGCGAAGCCGCGACATCTGGGGCGAACAGATCTATTCCACGGAGAATCTCATCGCCTATCGCGACTATTTTGTCCGTCGCGCGAAACAGGCTCCGGACACTCGCCTGATCAATGCCACTGAAGGCGGCATCCTGACTCAGGGTGTGGAGATTCTTTCGCTGAAAGATGCCCTCAACCAGGCTTGCGGCCAATCCATGGATGCCACGGCCATGCTTCGGGCTTGCCACCGGCCCTCGAAGACTTCTGACGACGCACTCCAGCACCTGCTTCAGGTTCTCAAGTACCGCCGGACCGATTGCGAGTGCCTCAACGGATTCCTGGATCTCACTGCCAAGGAACACGTGCTCAAGAAAAACGGACTCGAGATCGAAAAGACAATCGTATGGGGAGCACAAATCGTTTCGGATTTCGTAAACGGAGCACACACCGCATGAACGTTGCAGTCATCACAGGTTCAGGTGGTCTCATCGGTTCAGAGGCGGTGCGCTTCTTTGCCTCAAAGGGCTTCAAGGTTATCGGCATCGACAATGATCTGCGCCGGACATTTTTCGGACCCGAAGCATCGACAGGTTGGAACGTTGAACGGCTAAAGGAAACGATCCCGGGCTACGTTCACATTGACGGGGACATCCGTGATGTTCCTGTGATCGAACGGGTATTCACGGACTACGGCGCCGACATTCGTCTTGTCGTGCATGCGGCGGCACAGCCATCGCACGACTGGGCCGCCCGGGCGCCGTTTGTGGATTTTTCGATAAACGCCAATGGCACGCTCAATCTGCTTGAAATGACACGCCTGTATGCGCCTGAGGCGGTGTTCATCTTCACATCGACAAACAAGGTGTACGGTGAGACTCCAAATACACTGCCGCTGATCGAACGAGAGACACGGTGGGAAATCGATCCCGCCCATCCGTTCTCCGCGCGCGGCATCGACGAATCCATGAGTATCGACCAGACGAAGCACAGTCTTCTCGGTGCGTCGAAACTCGCAGCGGATGTTCTCGTCCAGGAGTATGGCCGATACTTCGGGATGAAAACGGCCTGTTTCCGCGGTGGCTGCCTCACGGGCCCCAACCACTCGGGTACCGAACTCCACGGGTTTCTGTCGTACCTCGTGAAATGTGCGGTGACGGGAGCCCCCTACACGGTCTTCGGGTACAAAGGCAAACAGGTGCGGGATAACATCCACAGCTACGACCTGGTGAATATGTTCTGGCACTTCTACCAGAATCCCCGGTCGGGTGAAGTTTACAATGCCGGCGGCGGCCGCCATTCGCACTGTTCGATGCTGGAGGCCTTCGCGATGGTGAAGGAGATCACCGGCAAGGACGTACGCCGGACCTACACCGAAACGAACCGTATCGGCGACCACATCTGGTGGGTCTCCGACACCGCAAAGTTTCAGCGCCACTATCCTGAATGGCAGTACACATACGACATCCGGCAAATCATGGAAGAAATTGTCAACGAGATGGACAAGCGTGTCGGCAAGGAAGCGGCGGCCTCCGAAATCGCGCCCCGCATTACGGTGAGATTCGTGGACCGCTGGCAAGAAATGAAAGAAACCTTCGGGTTTGCGCGCGATGGAGTGTTGCTCGAACCGGATATCGATACCGTGGAGAACGACTGCGAGCTCTTCTCCCGCAAACGAAGGGACGCTGAAGTCTTGACGATGATTGCCGCAAACTGTTCCGGCAACGCCCTGGACATCGGCACCTCACACGGCCGCAGCGCCTACAAGCTTGCCACCAACATCCCCGGGCACAATACGGTCTACACCGTAAATATCCTGCCCGAGCAGATGGATGCAACCAGCGGAAAGATGATCACGCACCTCCTGACGAAGGAGGACATCGGCTCGTACTACCGCCAATTCAATCTGGACAACATCACGCAGTTGTATGCCAACACGGGAACATGGGATATGCCGCCGGAAATCGAGGGACTCGGGATGGTTTTCGTCGATGGCGCCCATGATACGGACCTCGTCTATTCGGATTCGAAGAAAGCCTACGCATGCCTCGCCGACGGCGGCTTCATGCTCTGGCATGACTTTTCCCCGGCGTTGCGTCAGCAATTCGATTGGATCGACGCCTGCATGCGTGGTGTCGAACGGTTTTGTACAGAACTGGGATCGCCAGTGGAGATCGTGCATCTGCGGAATTCCTGGATCGGAGTCCTGCGAAAGAAATCTGCCGTGTCGACTGGCATCGTTGTGACGAATCGGGAAGAGAATCCCGCTATCGCGATCGACCGCATGAAGGCACTCAAGTTTGTGATCGCTTACCCGTCGTACTCCACAGCACGCCAGGAGGAGGAGGAGCGGCTCATCGGACATCTCCGGGGATTCGGCTACGATGTGGAGGGTTTTCCCATTCCCTGTCCCGAGGGATGGTGGCCATTTGAAAGGCTCGACAAAGCCTGGCGGGAGAACGATCCCCTGCTCATGAAACCGTATGCCTCGCTCCATCTGCTGATGGAAGCGAAGGACGTGCTTATCTCTGCAGGCGGGTCGATGCTGCATCCGGGTTTCCTTCGAAGCCTGAAGGCAGTCACCGTCTCGGTTGCAGCGGATGATCCAGAGAGTTCCGATATCCTCACACGTCCCGTCATTCCCGCGTTTGATCTCGCACTGACCGTGAATCCGGGGTGCGTTGAAATGTACAGATCGTGGGGAGCCCGGCGCGCCGGTTGGATCTTCAGCCCGGTTCTTCCGGAAATGCTGGACCCTTCCGTATCCGAACGAAGCATTCTCGACGGGAACAGAAACGTGGATATCATTTTTCTAGGGGCAAAAGTAACTCCGGTCGAGGATCGCGCCGTGCGGCTTGCAGATCTGCTCCGGCGATTCCCTCAGGCTGTTCTTGGCGGTCCGGAGTGGCCGCTCGGATCGCTTGATCCGAGTCTCTGGTATCCACGCACAAAGATCGGCTGGAATTTTACCAACAACACCGTTGGCCCGAACAACACGCGCACGTGGCACCTCCCGGCACTGGGCGTGATGCAGATCTGCGACAACAAGTCGCAACTGGGGAAAGTCTTTACCCTCGACCGTGAAGTGGTGGGATACGACACGTTGCAGGAGTGCAGCGACAAAACCCGGTACTATCTCGACCACGATTCGGAACGCAGGGAGATCGCCCGCAATGGATGGAAACGGGCGACCACGGAGTACACGCTGGATCGCTGGTGGCAGGCACTTCTGAATGAAATGGAACCTGTCTGTTTTCCCGATACTTCGATCTCCCAGACACCGGAACTCTGCGAGATTCCCGCGAACGGTTCGCGTCCGCGCGTGGCGATGCTGGTCGATCGCCCGGGCTGGGCCTACGATCACGTCGCGAAGGCTGTCTCTGCACGGCTGGCAGTTGAGTTTGAGTTCAGGATTTTTTATGTTATCGACCGGCCCGACTTGTCATCGTGGGACTTCGACCTCCTGTACGTCTTTTTTTGGGGGGAAACCTACCACCAGTCGTTTGGCATCGATCCACAAAAAATTATCAAAGAAGTTTCAAGTCACCGCTGGGCGCTCGAAGATGCATACGGCAAGCTGGACGCGAAAGCGATGTGTGCCCGCTATCTCGCCGATGCCGGCTCCCTGACGGCAACGTCAGTCCGATTGCAGGAGTTAATCGCACCCTTCCGGGAAATTCTGCTCGTCCCGAATGGCATTGACGAACGGACGTTTCTGACTCAGGGAAAACGCGCGGGGCCACTGGTAATCGGCTGGGCCGGAAATGCAAATGATCCGTGCAAGGGAGTCTCCGACATCCTTGTTCCTGCGGCCGGAACGGAGTTCACGCTGCGCATCGCGGGTGGCGACCTGAATCACGATCGCATGCGGGAGTTCTACAATTCGATCGACATACTCTGTGTCGCATCCACTGCGGAAGGTTCACCATTAACGCTGCTGGAGGCCATGGCCTGCGGATGTTTTCCCGTCTGCGTGGATGTGGGGATCGTTCCCGAAGTTGTCCGTCACGGTGAGAACGGGCTGATCGTTGAGCGTTCCGTGGCGGCGTTTCGGGCAGCGTTTCAATGGTGCGCGGCCAATACGGAGTTCATCCGTGTTGCGGGTTCGGCAAATGCAACGGCGATTCGCCAACAACGAAATTGGGACATGGTAGCTCCGGCGTGGAGGCACGCACTGCGTGCCGCGCTCGGCAAGACAAAGTACCGGATCTGGCACAACCAGGCAGCAAAAGCCGTCGAGCCTGTTCCGCAGGAGCTCGCATCATGAAGACGTCGATCCCTTTGATGGTCTCCATCGATACGGAGTGCGATAAAAGCTCTACCTGGCATACCCGCTTTCCCCTGGGCTTCCGCGGCGTTGCAGAAGGTGTGGGTGAACGGCTACACCCGCTGTTCAGAGAATTCGACATTCGTCCGACCTATCTGCTTAGCACGGAAGTAATCTGCGATATCCCTTCGCGCAATCTGTTCCGCACCCTTGACGGATGTGAACTGGGGACGCACCTGCACGGTGAATACACTTCGCCGGGTGCCTTGCCGGCTCTGGGCGGCACCCTGACCCACGATATGCAGTGGCAGTACAAGGGCGAGGTCGAGCAGGCAAAGCTGGAAACTCTGACTCATCTGTTCATGCAGCAATTCGGGTATCGCCCGCGATCATTCCGGGCAGGCCGGTTTGGCATCGGTCATCAGACTGGGCGGTTTCTCACGGACCTCGGGTACCACACGGATTCCTCGGTGACGCCGCACATCGTGTGGACAAGCCGGGACGGCATCAAGTTTCCCGACTTTCGTGGGTTCCGCGAAACGCCTTATCGTGTCGGCATGGACGGCGATATCTGGGAGGAAGGCGCCTCAACCCTTCTCGAGCTCCCCGTGACGGTCCTGCCTGCAGGCACTCTTGCAGGCGCGGAGGGCCCGGACCCTGTCTGGTTCCGCCCCTGGTATTCCAGCCAG
>Ga0134122_10001784_pt1 | contig 15643 bp, 14 predicted proteins | sample KB302_FD_96461 | JGI IMG/M metagenome (GOLD analysis project Ga0134122, IMG submission 96461) | Terrestrial soil microbial communities without Nitrogen fertilizer from Kellogg Biological Station, Michigan, USA - KB3-0-2 | ecosystem: Environmental > Terrestrial > Soil > Unclassified ... | reverse complement strand
GTCCTTCCTCGGCCTCGGCGTCCAGCCGCCCACCCCGACGTGGGGCTGGATGCTCTCGGACGGCCGCAACTACATCGCGACCGCGTGGTGGCTCGCCACCTTCCCCGGCCTCGCGATCATGCTGACCGTGCTCGCGGTGAACCTCCTCGGGGACTGGCTGCGGGACACCCTCGACCCGCGGTTGAAGATCTAGCTCCGTGCCTCCGCTGCTCCAGGTCGAAGACCTCGTGACCGAGTTCCGCACCGCGACCGGTCCGCTGCGCGCGGTGGATCGGGTGAGCTTCACGGTCGACCGGGGCGAGGTACTGGGGCTGGTCGGGGAATCCGGGTGCGGGAAGAGCGTCACCTCGCTGTCCATCATGCGGCTCGTGCCGCCGCCGGGACGTATCACGGCCGGGCGCATCCTGCTCGACGGCGAGGATCTCCTCGTCAAGGACGCGGAGGCGATGCGCCAGGTGCGCGGTGCCCGCATCGGCATGGTCTTCCAGGAGCCGATGACGTCGCTCAATCCGGTCTTCTCGATCGGCGATCAGATCGCCTCGGCCGCGCTGGCGCATTCGGGCGGCGGCCGCGCGGCGGCCTGGGAGCGGGCGGTGGAGATGCTGCACCAGGTTCAGGTGCCGGCCCCGCGCGAGCGCGTCCGGGACTATCCACACCAGCTCTCGGGCGGGCTCCGGCAGCGCGCGATGCTGGCGCTCGCGCTCATCTCGGGCCCCCGGCTCCTGATCGCGGACGAGCCGACCACCGCCCTCGACGTGACGATCCAGGCCCAGATCCTCGACCTGCTCCGGCGCCTGCAGGCCGAGCGCGGCATGGCCGTGCTCATGATCACCCACGACCTCGGCGTCGTCGCCGAGCTGTGCCACCGGGTCGCGGTGATCTACGCCGGGCGCATCGTGGAGCTGGCCCCGGTGGAGCGCATCTTCGCGCGGCCGCTCCATCCCTATACGCGCGGGCTGCTCCGCTGCCTGCCGCACCCGAGGCGCTTCGGCCAGCCCCTCCATTCCATCGAAGGCGCGCCCCCCGATTCGCGTCGGCCGAGCGCGGGATGCCGGTTCGCGCCCCGCTGCCCCCACGCGATCGAGAGCTGCCGGCGCGACGAGCCCGCGCTCGAGGCGCGGGAGCCCGGCCATCTGGTGGCCTGCCCGGTGACCACGTGACGCCAGGTCCGCTGCTCGAGGTCCAGGACCTCGCCAAGCGCTTCGAGGTGGGCGGGAGCTGGCTCGGCCGGCATCGCCGCGTGATCCGGGCGGTGGACGGGATCAGCTTCTCCCTGGAGGCGGGCGAGACGCTCGGGCTCGTCGGCGAGTCGGGCTGTGGCAAGTCCACCACCGGCCGCCTCATCCTGCGATTGATCGAGCCCAGCGCGGGACGGATCCGCCTGGAGGGCCGGGACCTGCTCGGGCTGCCGGCGCGGGAGCTCTGGGCCGCGCGCCGTCGCATGCAGATCGTCTTCCAGGATCCCTACGGTTCGCTGAACCCGCGGATGCGAGTCGGTCAGATCATCGCGGAGCCGCTCGCGATCTACCACGACGCGGACGCCCCGGCCCGCCGCCGGCGGGTGAGCGAGCTGCTCGAGCTGGTGGGGCTCGATCCCGCGTTCGCCCTCCGCTATCCGCACGAGCTCTCGGGCGGCCAGCGCCAGCGCATCGGGATCGCGGCGGCCCTCGCGCTGGACCCCGCGCTGATCGTGGCCGACGAGCCGGTCTCGGCCCTCGACGTGTCGGTGCAGGCCCAGGTGCTGAATCTCCTGATGGACCTTCGCCGCCGGCTCGGCCTGACCTATCTCTTCATCTCGCACGATCTCCACGTGGTGCTCCACATGTCGGATCGCGTGGCGGTGATGTACCTGGGCGAGATTGTCGAGCTCGGGCCGCGCGACGCCATTCACCACGCGCCGCGACATCCCTACACACGCGTGCTGCTCTCCGCGGTACCGGTCGCCGATCGCACCCTGCGGCGCGAGCGTATCGTGCCGGCCGGCGAGGTGGCGAGCCCGCTCGCGCTGCCGTCGGGCTGCCGCTTCCACCCGCGCTGCCCCTTCGTCATTGACCGCTGCCGGGTCGAAGCCCCCGCGCTACGCGAGGTCGGCGCCGGGCATCGCGCTGCCTGCCATCTGATTTGATCCAAGTGGGGGGGAGCGCAGCGCCGCTCCTCCCCCACGTCCCCCACCGCTTCGGAGAAACCGGCCGGCGGTCAGATCGTTTCGGCCGGGCTTTGGCTCAAATCACATCGCGGGCGATGGGGCGGCCTGCCTGGTAGACGTCGAGCACGTTCCAGAGGGCGGTGATCTCGCGAGTGGGGTCGCCGCGCACCACGAGCACGTCGGCCTGGCGCCCGGGGAGGAGGCGGCCGCTCACTCCGCCCATCCCGATCGACTCGGCGGCCCCCGCGGTGCCGGTGACGATGGCGTCCGTATACGAGAGGCCGGCCTGGGCCATCATGTGGATCTCGTGGACGAACTCGCCCGGGGCGTACCAGCCCCACGGGGAGTCGGACCCGGCGGTCATCCGGACCCCGGCCTCGCTCATGCGGCGGACCGCGTCGACCCGGACGTCGAGCGCCCGCCGCGACTGCTCGATCTGGGCCATGAGTTCCGGGGTGAGCCGGCCCTCGCGCTCGCGCGCCTCCCGCATGCGCTCGATGCCCGCCTTCATGACGTAGAGGGTGGGATTCACCCACGCGTTGGCGGCGGCGAGGCGCTCGACGAGGTCGGGCCGGAAGCGATAGGTTCCGTCGGGTTCGGTGAAGATGCAGTGAATGATCATGTCGACGCCGGCCTCGAGGCAGTTCTGGATGGACTCGGCCGAGGTGCAGTGGGCCGCGGTCAGCTTGCCGTGCCGCCGCGCCTCGTCGGTCATCGCGGCCAGCTCGGCCACGCTGTAGGAGGCGCGGTTCGGATCCGAGGTGCGCGTCGAGCCGCCGCTCGCCACGATCTTGATGTAGTCGGCGCCCTCTTTGAGGAGCTTGCGCACCTCCGCGCGCACCGCCACTTCCCCGTCCGCCTCGGAGCCGAAATAGCCCATGTGCCCGCCGGTGATCGCGATCGGCCGCCCGCAGATCACCATGCGCGGCCCGGGGGCCAGACGCCGGCGAATGCCTTCGCGCAACGAGAAGGCGACCTTGCCCTTCGCCCCGTTCTCCCGGAGTGTCGTCACGCCCGAATGCAGCAGGGTGCGGGCGTTCTTCGCGGCCTGGAGCAGGAGGATGTCGTCGTCCTCTTTCGCGATGTCGTCGCCCAGCGTGCCGTCGCCCGGCGCCACCAGGTGGGTGTGGGCGTCCACCAGCCCGGGCAGGATGGTGGCGTCGCCGTAGGCCTTCCGGTCGACGGCGGCGCCGTCGGGCGTGCGCACCGCGGCCTCCGGACCAAGCGCGACGACGCGGCCCCCCTGGATCAGGACCGCCGCCCGCGCGATGGGCGGCGCGGCGCTTCCGTCGAGGAGACGGTCCGCGGTGATCAGCGTGAAGGGGCTCGTGGCCTCGGGCATGAGCTCGTTCCTTTCCCTGGTGTGCGGCCGCCGCCTTGCCCTCGACCGCGGACACGTCTACTCTATGGCGCGTCGCCAACGAGGAGACCACTATGCCCGAGATGCCTCCGGACGTCACGCTGGACGAGGTGAAGGATCGCGCGCGCCTCGCCGGTCTCGCCATTCCCCCGAACCGGCTGGCCTTGGTGCGCGGCTTCCTGGTCAACGCGCTGCGGCCCATCCGCGCCCTGGACAGCCGGACGATCCGGACGGTGGAGCCGGCCGTGCACTTCGATGCCAAGGGCGGGAGCGGATCATGAGTGCCGACGAGCTCTGCTACGCGGGCATCCGGGAGCTGGGGGCCCTCTTCCGCCGCCGCGAGCTCTCGCCGGTGGACTACGCCACCGATCAGCTCCGGCGCATCGAGACGCTCGACAAGGACCTCAATGCGTACGTGACGGTCACCGCGGAGCGCGCGCTCGCCGACGCCCGCGCCGCCGAGGCCGCGCTCAAGCGGGGTGATGCGGGGCCGCTCACCGGCATCCCGATCGCCTACAAGGATCTCTACGCGACCAAGGGGATCCGCACCACCGCGGGCTCGGCGCTGCTGGCCGACTGGGTCCCAGACTTCGACTGCACGTGCGTGGCGCGGCTGCAGCAGGCCGGCATGGTGATGCTCGGCAAGCTGATCACCCACGAGTTCGCGTTCGGCATCCAGTTCCCCGGCCACCGTTTCCCCCCCGCGCGCAACCCGTGGAACGTCGATCACATCCCGGGCGGCTCGAGCAGCGGCTCGGGCGCGGCGCTGGCCGCCGGCATGGCGGTGGGCGCGCTCGGCTCCGACACCGGCGGGTCCATCCGGGGCCCGGCCGCCTTCTGCGGCATCGCGGGCCTCAAGCCGACCTACGGCCGCGTGAGCCGGGCGGGGGTGGTCACGCTCTCGTGGACCCTCGATCACACCGGGCCGATGGCGCGCTCCGCGGAGGACTGCGCGTTCATGCTGCAGGCGCTGGCCGGCCACGATCCGGCCGACCCGGCCTCGGCCCGCGAGCCGGTGCCGGACTACCTGGCGACCCTCGAGGGCGGCGTCAAGGGCCTCCGGGTCGGCGTGGTCCGCGACTACTTCTTCGACCAGGTGGAGCCCGAGACGGTGGCCGCCTTCGAGCGCGCCCTGGCCGAGCTCGGGCGCCTCGGCGCCACCGTGCGCGACGTGACGATCCCGAGCATTCACGCGACCCCGTCCTTCATGGTGATCATGCTCACCGAGGCCTTCGCCTATCACGAGCGTGACCTGCGCACGAAGCCCGAGCTCTACGGTGACGTGCTGCGGGAGAAGCTGATGGCGGGGGGGCTCTTCCGGGCCGACGAGTACGTCCAGGCCCAGCGCCTGCGCGCCCAGATCCGCGAGGACACCGCGCGTGTCCTGCAGTCGGTGGACGTGCTGGTCACGCCCACCGCGCTCGGGCCGGCCCCCGCGTTCAAGGTGGTGCTGGATCCGGACTTCCCGTTCGCCAAGAGCAACATGGGCCCGTTCAACATCACCGGGCTGCCGACGCTGGCCGTGCCGACCGGCTTCTCCACGACCGGCCTGCCGCTGTCGCTCCAGATCTCGGGCCGACCCTTCGACGAGGCCACCGTGCTGCGCGCGGGCCACGCCTATCAGCGGGAGACCGACTGGCACCGCCGCCGCCCGCCGGTCCGGGCATGACGACCGCAGGGACATCGAGCGCCGCCCTCGACGACCTGAAGGCGCACGTCGGTCGCCGCGAGAGCGCGACCGACGTGATCACCGCCGCGCCCGCGAACCTGCTGCGTCTGACCTTCGGCCGCGACGAGCCCGAGCTCGGGCCGGGCGACCCGCTGCCCCCGGGCTGGCAGTCGCTCTACTTCCTTCCGCGCTTTCCGCCGGCCGCGCTCCGTCCCGACGGCAGCCCGCTCGACACCGGGGTGATCCCGCCGATGCCGCTGCCCCGCCGCATGTTCGCGGGCGAGCGCTTCCGCTTCCACCGCCCGCTGCGGATCGGCGACGCGGTCCGCCGCGAGACCGAGCTGGCCGACATCTCGGTCAAGGCCGGCGGCACCGGCACCCTGGTCTTCGCCACGGTGGTGCAGCGCATCTTCGTCGGCCCGGCCCTGGCCATCGAGGAAGAGCGCCGCACCGTGTTCCGCGAGGAGGTCCGGGCGGGCGAGCGCAACCAGGCCCCGCGCCGCGAGACCGCGCCCGACGACGTGCCGTGGCGGCGCCGGATCGTGCCGGACCCGGTGCTGCTGTTCCGCTTCTCCGCGCTGACCTTCAACAGTCACCGCATCCACTACGACCGGCCGTGGGCCACGGAGCGGGAGGGATATCCCGCGCTGGTCGTCCACGGCCCGCTCACCTCCACGCTCCTGATCGACTTCGCGCGCGACCAGCATCCCGGCCGCGTGTTCACCGGGTACGAGACCCAGGCCCGCGCGCCGCTCTTCGACAGCGCGCCGTTCGAGCTGCGCGGGCGCCCCGCCGCGGACGGGCGCGGGGCCGAGCTGTGGGCGGTGACTCCCGAGGGCACGGTGGCGATGAGCGCGCGGGCCGAGCTCGCGTGACGGACTATTCGAATTGAAACGGAGGACTATCCGCGATGGCCGATGAGCTCGAGCTCCGCATGGACGCGACTTCCCTGTATCGCGAGGAGACCTACACCGACCGGCGCATCGGCATCATCCGGGTGATGACCCCGGTGACGACGGACGGCTCGATCGACCTCTCCCGCAAGGTTCTCTACGTGGGAGAGGCCCAGCTCCTCTCCCCGGTGGGCGCGCTGCCGATCACCTTCGAGATCGACGCGACCTCGCTCGGCGACGCGGCCGAGAAGTTCGCGGAGGGCGCCAAGGTGGGCGTCGAGCGGGCGATCCGCGAGCTGCAGGAGCTGCGCCGGGAGCAGTCCTCCAACATCGTCATCCCCGACCGCATGCCACCCGACATGGGGGGCCGTGGCGGCCCGCGGGGCCCGGGCCGCATCCAGCTCTGATCGCGCCGCCATGAACCTGCTGCGGCCGATCGACCGGAACGTCACCGTCCAGGGTCTGCGCTTCCACGTGCTCGACTGGGGCGGGGACGGCCGCACCCCGCTCCTCCTCCTCCACGGCTTCACCGGGCACGCGCACGCCTGGGACACGCTGGCCATCGCGCTCCAGCCGCACTTTCACGTCTACGCCCTCGATCAGCGCGGCCACGGCGACAGCGATCCCGCGGAGGTCTACGGGCCGATCGCCGCCTTCGACGACCTGAGCGGCGTCATCGACCAGCTCGGGCTGGCCCCGCTCGTGGTGGTGGGGCTGTCCATGGGCGGGCGGAACGCGATGTACTTCACCTCGAAGCGCCCCGAATCGGTGCAGAAGCTCGTGATCGTGGATATTGGACCGGTGATCAGTACCCGCGCGTCGCAGGCGCCGGCCGGGCCGCCCGAGCCCGAGTTCTGGGACAGCATCGAGCAGGCGGCTCAGCATCTCCTTCGCGGGAACCCGTATCCGGGCATCCACTATTACCGATGGGTGGCGGCCCAGAGCCTGCGCCAGCGGCCGGACGGGCGCATCGTGTGGGCGTGGCATCCGAGCGTGAAGACGCGGCGCTCGACCGTGGAGGTGGACTGGTGGGCGGTGCTCCGCGCGATCCCGGTGCCGACGCTGGTGCTGCGCGGTGAGGAGAGCCCGATCCTCGACCGGGACGTCGCCCAGCGCATGGCCAAGGAGCTGCCGCAGGGCCGCTTCGTCGAGATCCCCCGCGCGGTGCACACGCTGCACGAGGACAATCCGGACGCGGTCCTCGCCGCGCTCAAGCCGTTCCTCGGCTTCTAGAACGGAGGGCAAACCCGATGGGAGTGGTCAGGCTCGAGATCATCCGGCGCGAGCCGGTGCTGGACGGCGCCGCGTTCAAGGGCGCGGGCGGGACGGCCCACGCGTACGAGAAGCTCGAGGGCGTGCTGCACTTCACCGCGGATCCGGCGGCCCGGGCCAACGAGCCGATCGCGGACCTGGGTCTGGCCCCGCGCAATGCCCGCGGGCTCGTGGAGTACTCCGCCGACTTCTACCTCCTGCGGCCGCTCGACGGCGGGCGCCGCCGGCTGCTCCTCGACGTGCCCAACCGCGGCCGCAAGATCGCCCTCGGCATGTTCAACACCACTCCGCGCTCGAACGACCCGACGTCCCGCGAGGATTTCGGCAATGAGTTCCTGATGCGCCACGGCTACACGGTGGCCTGGATCGGCTGGCAGCCCGACGTGCCGCGGCGCGACGGCATGATGGCGATGACGGTGCCCCGAGTGCCCGGCGTCTCCGAGCGTGTCCGCTGCGAGTTCCGGCCGAACGCGCGGGTGGACGTGCTGCCGCTGGCCGACCGCTACCACATCCCACATCCGGTCGCGCGCCTGGACGACCCGGAGGCGGAGCTCTCCGTGCGCGAGCACGCCGACGCGCCCGCGGTCACGCTGCCGCGCGCGGCCTGGCGCTTCCCCGACGCGGGGTCGGTCGCGCTCGACGGCGGCTTCCAGCCGGGCCGCATCTACGACTGCTACTACCGCGCGGAGAATCCTCCGGTGGTCGGGCTCGGCTTGACCGCGGTGCGCGACACCGCGAGCTTCCTGCGCTGGGGCACCGCCGCCGAGGGGAATCCCTGCGCGGGGACCATCGAGCGATCGTACGTCTTCGGCGTCTCGCAGAGCGGGCGCTTCCTGCGGCACCTGCTGTATCTGGGCCTCGACGAGGACGAGGCCGGCCGCTTCGTCTGGGACGCGGTGATCCCGCACGTGGCGGGGGGCCGGCGCGGCGAGTTCAACTGCCGCTTCGGTCAGCCCTCGCTCAACGCGGTGCACGCGGTGGGCAGCCTGTTCCCGTTCACCGACGGGGAGCAGGACGATCCGGTGACCGGCCAGCGCGACGCGCTCCTCCGGCGCCTGGCGGGCCGCCAGAAGCCGCCGCGCATCTTCACCATCAACACCTCCGCCGAGTACTGGCGGGGCGACGGCTCGCTCGTGCACACCGACGTCGGCGGCACGCGCGACGAGACCGCGCCGGCCTACGTGCGCCAGTACCTCTTTGCGGGGAGCCAGCACACCCCGGGCGCGCTCCCGCCACCGCCTGCCGATCCCAACACCGGCGGCCGTGGCTTCCATCCCTTCAGCGTGGTGGACTACTCGCCGCTCCTGCGCGCCGCGCTGGTGAACCTCGACCGGTGGGTGACCGAGGGCGTGGAGCCGCCGCCCAGCGCGGTGCCGCGCCTGGCCGACGGCACCGCGGTGGCCGCCGAGACCACGCGCGGGGTCTACGCGGCGATCCCCGGCGCGCGCTTCCCCCATCAGGTCCAGCGGCCGCAGCGGCTCGACTTCGGGCCGGCGGTCGAGCGCGGGATCGCCACCCTGCCGCCCAAGCTCGGCGCGCCCTTCGTGACGTTCGTCTCCGCGGTGGACGGCGACGGTAACGAGCGCGCGGGCATCCGCCCGCCCGAGCTGCGGGTGCCCCTGGCCACTTTCATGGGCTGGAACCCGCGCCATCCGGAGCAGGGCGCCCCGGGCGACATCATGGCGATGATGGGCTCGACCCTGGCCTTCGCGCGGACCGCGGCCGAGCGGGCGAGGACCGGCGATCCGCGCCTGTCCATCGAGGAGCGCTACGCGGGCCGCGAGGCCTACCTCGCGCGGGTGCGCCAGGACGCGGGCGTGATGGTCGCGGCGCGGCAGCTGCTCGCCGAGGACGTGGACGCGGTGGTGGAGCGCGCGGGCGCGCTCTGGGACTTCGTCTGCCCGCGCTGAGCTTGCCCTGGCCACGCCGCTGATCGCGTGGTCCCTCCCCGCCCTCCGGCTCCTGCTGGAGGTGCTGGGGCCCGAGCGGCTCGCGCGGACCGCGGCCGACCGCGACGCGGTCCGGTGGGGGAACGCGGCCCGGTTGTTCGCGCTCGACCCGGCGCGCACGGCCCCGGCGCGGACGTGATCGAGCTGCCCGGACCGGTGGCCGACCTGTGCGCGACGCTCGGCGCTCTCCGCGGCGTGGAGGCGGTGGCGCTCGGCGGCTCGCGCGCGGCCGGGACCGCGGACGCGGCGAGCGACTGGGACATCGGCCTCTACTACCGGGGGCGGCCCGACTTCTCCGCGCTCGGCCGCCACGGCGAGCTGCATCCGCCCGGGTCGTGGGGTCGCATCATGAATGGAGGCGCCTGGCTCGGCCTCGACGGGCTCAAGGTGGACGTCCTGCTCCGCGATCTCGACGTGGTCGAGCAGTGGACGGCGCGGGCGCGGGACGGCCACTACGAGGTGGACGCGCTGCTCGGCTACGTGGCGGGGGTGCCGACCTATAGCCTCGCCGCCGAGCTCGCGCTCAACCGGCTCGTCACGGGCGAGCTTCCACGCGTCGCCGAGTTTCCCCCACCGCTCGCCCGGAGCGGAGCGGGTCGGTGGCGGCAGCACGCGGAGTTCAGCCTGCTCCACGCCCGAACGCGGGCGGAGCGCGGGGACGTGGTCGGCACCGTGGCGCAGGCCGCGAAGGCGGTCGTGGAGACGGCGCACGCGGTGGTCTGCGGACGCGGCGAGTGGGTCCTGAACGAGAAGAATCTCGTCGAGAAGGCGGGGTTGCGCGAGGTGCACGCGCAGTTCACCCGCGTGCCGCCGTCCCCGCCCGCGCTGGTCGAGTGGGTCAACGCGTTGCGCGGGCAGATCTGATGTCCGCGATCTCGGTCGAGCACCTGAGCCGCTGGTGGGGGCCCACCCGCGCGGTGGACGACGTGAGCTTCGAGGCGGCCGCCGGGAAGATGCTCGTGCTCCTGGGACCGTCGGGGTGCGGCAAGTCCACCACGCTGCGGCTCATCGCCGGGCTCGAGGCTGCGACGGCCGGGCGCATCGCCATCGGCGGGGTGGATGTGACGCACCTGCCTCCCGCGGAGCGGCGGCTCTCCATGGTCTTCCAGTCCTACGCGCTCTTTCCCCACCTCTCGGTCGCCGAGAACATCGTCTTCGGCCTGCGGGTGCGCCGGGTGGCCGCGGCCGACCGCGCGGCGCGGCTCCAGCGGGTGGCCGCCCTGCTCGGCCTCGACGCGCTCCTCCAGCGGAGGCCGTCGCAGCTCTCGGGCGGCCAGCAGCAGCGAGTCGCGCTCGGCCGTGCCCTCATCGCGGAGACCCCGGTGTGCCTGATGGACGAGCCGCTCTCCAACCTGGACGCGCAGCTCCGCCTGGAGATGCGCCGCGAGATCCGGTCTCTCCAGCAGAGCCTCGGCATCACCATGGTCTACGTGACCCACGACCAGACCGAGGCCATGAGCATGGCCGACCAGGTGATCCTCCTCCGGGCCGGGCGCGTCGAGCAGGACGCCGCGCCCGACCGGCTCTACGCACGGCCCGCCACCGCCTTCACCGCCCGCTTCATCGGCACGCCGCCCATGAACATCCTCACGCTGGCCGACCGCGCGGGGGGTGCGGTCATCGCGGGCACCGACGGCCCGCCGGTGCTCGCGGGGCGGGGGACCGGGTTGCTGCTCGGGATACGGCCGGAGGAGATCCGCGTGGACGTGCGCGCGGGCCCCGCGGGCATCGGGGCGAGCGTGGCGGGGGTGGAGTACCTCGGCGCCGATTCGATCGTGACCTGCGCGGTGGGACGTCAGACCCTCGCGGTGCGGGCGCCGGGACGGATCACGCTGGCGCCGGGCGCGCCGGTCCGGCTCTCGTGGAGCCCCGAGGTCATCCACGTGTTCGATGCCCAGAGCGGGAGCCGCCGCGACGACGCGGCGGCCGTTTCATCCATCTTTCGATGACGAGGAGACCACTCATGACGAGACGCATGCTCGGATGGCTCACCGCCGCGGTCCTGCTCGCCGCCTTCGCGGGCGGCGCGGTCCCCGCGGGCGCCCAGGCCCCGGTGGAGCTCAGCTTCTACTACCCGGTCGCGGTGGGCGGCCCGGTGACCAAGATCATCGACGGCCTGGCCGCCGATTTCGAGAAGGAGAACCCGGGCATCCGGGTGAAGCCGATCTACGCGGGCACCTACCAGGAGACCATCGTGAAGGTGCTCACCGCGCTCAAGAGCGGCGAGCCGCCACAGATGTCGGTGCTGCTCTCCACCGACATGTTCACGCTGATCGACGAGGACGCGATCGTCCCGTTCGACGACATGGCCAAGAGCGCCGAGGACAAGACGTGGCTCAAGAGCTTCTTCCCGGCCTTCATGCTCAACAGCCAGACCGGCGGCAAGACCTGGGGCATCCCGTTCCAGCGCTCCACCATCGTGCTGTACTGGAACAAGGAGGCCTTCAAGGAGGCCGGGCTCGATCCGAACAAGCCGCCCGCCACCTGGGCCGAGCAGGTCGACTACGCGCGGAAGCTGACCAGGCGTGACGCGGGAGGGAACGTCAGCCAGTGGGGGCTCGAGGTGCCGTCGTCCGGCTTCCCGTACTGGCTCTTCCAGGGCTTCACCACCCAGAACGACGTGCTGCTGATGAACCAGGCCGGCAACGAGACCTACTACGACAAGCCGGCGGTGGTGGAGGCCCTCCAGTACTGGATGGATCTCAGCGGCAAGCACAAGGTCATGCCCACCGGCATCATCGAATGGGGCACCACCCCGAAGGACTTCTTCGAGCGCAAGACCGCCATGATGTGGACCACCACCGGCAACCTCACCAACGTGAAGAACAACGCCAAGTTCGAGTTCGGCGTGGCGATGCTGCCCGCGGGCAAGCGGCGCGGCTCGCCGACCGGCGGCGGCAACTTCCACATCTTCAAGAAGAGCACGCCGGCCCAGCAGGCCGCCTCGCTGCGCTTCATCAAGTGGATCACCTCGCCCTCGCGGGCCGCGCAGTGGGGCATCGACACCGGCTACGTGGCGGTGCGGCCGGACGCGTGGGAGACGCCGGCGATGAAGCAGTACGTGGCGGGATTCCCGGCCGCCGCGGTGGCGCGCGATCAGCTGCCGCACGCGGTGGCGGAGCTGTCGACCCACGACAACCAACGAGTCACCAAGGCGCTCAACGATGGGTTGCAGGCGGCGCTCACCGGGGCGAAGCCGGCCGAGCAGGCGATGAAGGACGCGCAGCGGGAGGCGGACCGCATCCTGCGTCCCTATCGGCGGTAGCTCGCTCGCGTATGCGTTGCGTCGCGCGGTGGGTGGGGGTGGCGGCGGGGTGGCAGGGGGGCTCTGACCACGACCGGCGATCTCGATTCGCTTGCGATCAGGAGTTCCCAATCGGGGTTGTTGGTGGCGCCGCGACCCTAGGCGGGGAACGGGTCACCCGCCCCCCTGCCGCCCCGCCGCCACCCCCACCCACCGCGTGCCGCAGCGTACACGGGCCCGTTGACCGTCGCCTCGCTGCTGGCCCCGCCCGCCGCTCAAGGTCGTTCCCGTGATTTCGGCGGCGTGGCGGGTGCATGTGATCGGGTGGCTGCTGTTGCTGCCGGCGGCGGTGCTGCTGGTGGCGTTCACGCACTATCCGGTGGCCGCGACCATCTATACGAGCCTGTTCTCGAATCCGAAGGCGGGGCGGGCCGGGGTGTGGGTGGGGCTCGAGAATTATCACGCGATGGTCGAGGATCCGGTGTTCTGGCAGGCGGTCGGGAACAATCTGTGGTTCGCGGTCGGGACGATTCCGCTGTCGCTGGCGCTGGCGCTGCTGATGGCGGTGTGGGTGAACGGGCGGATCGCGGGGCGGGGGTTGCTGCGCCTGGCCTTCTTCACCCCGACCGTGCTGCCGATGATCGCGGTGGCCAATATCTGGCTCTTCTTCTACACCCCGGGGTATGGGTTGCTCGAGCAGATCACCGGGCTCCTCGGGCTGCCGAGCCACAACTGGCTCGGGAGTCGTGAGACCGCGCTGGCCTGCCTGGTGGTGGTGACGGTGTGGAAGGAGGCGGGCTTCTTCATGATCTTCTACCTGGCCGCGCTCCAGTCGCTCTCCCCCAGCCTGGGCGAGGCGGCGGCCCTCATGGGGGCGAGCCGCTGGTACTTCTTCCGCCGGGTGACGTTCCCGCTCCTGATGCCGACCACGCTCTTCGTGCTGGTCAACGCGGTGATCAACTCGTTCCGGCTGGTGGACCACATCGTGGTCATGACCAAGGGCGGACCCGACAACACCACCGCGCTCCTCCTGTATTACATCTACGACGTCGGGTTCAAGTTCTGGGACCAGGCCTACGCGGCGGCGCTGACCCTGGTGCTGCTGGTGATCCTGGCCGCGGTGGCCCTCGGCCAGTTCCTGCTGCTGGACCGGCGGGTGCACTACCAGTGACGCGGGGCGGGCGCGCGCTCGAGACGGCGGGGGCCTGGCTGCTGGGCGTGCTCTGGGTCCTGCCGCTGGCCTACGCGTTCTGGACCGCGTTCCACCCGTCCGAGTTCTCGACCCGCTTCGTCCCCACCGCGCCGCTCACCCTCGAGAACTTCGTCAAGGCGTGGGCGGCCGCGCCGTTCGCGCGCTACTTCGTCAACACCATCGCGCTGGTCACCATGATCCTGGCCGTCCAGCTCGTGCTGTGCACGCTCGCGGCCTACGCCTTCGCCCGCTTCGCCTTCGCGGGCCGCTCCATCGCGTTCCTGCTGGTGCTGGTGCAGCTCATGATCATGCCGGACGTGCTCATCGTGGAGAACTACCGGACCATGAGCCGTCTCGGCATCCTCGACACGCTCGCCGCGATCGGCCTGCCCTACATGGCCTCGGCCTTCGGGATCTTCCTGCTGCGGCAGACGTTCAAGACCGTGCCGAAGGAGCTGGACGAGGCCGCGCGCGTGGAAGGAGCCGGGCCTCTCGAAGTCCTGTGGCGGGTCTACGTGCCGCTCGCGAAGCCGGTCTACATCGCCTACGCGCTGGTCTCGGTCAGCTACCACTGGAACAACTTCCTGTGGCCGCTCATCGTCACGAACTCGGTGCAGTCGCGTCCCCTGACGGTGGGGCTGCAGGTGTTCTCCTCGGTCGATCAGGGGGTGGACTGGTCCATCATCACCGCCGCGACCTTGATGACGTCGGGTCCGCTGCTGGTCGCCTTCCTGCTGTTCCAGCGCCAGTTCGTGCAGAGCTTCATGCGCGCGGGCATACGCTAGCTCAAAGGGGGTCCGAACCTCCCCCCGAAGACGGATTGCGCGGGCGAAGCCCGCGCTCGAAGCGGTTGAGTTAGCGGTCGCGGTCGCGCGGGCCGCGTTCTTGGCCGCCGCGCTCCTGACCGCCGCGTTCCACGGGGCCGCGCTCGGGGGCGCCCTTGCCCTGCGGCTCCGGCCGCGGCGCGCCCTGCCGTGCGTTTTCACGGACTCGGGGCGGCGTGTTCTGGACCGCGGGAGCCGGCGGCGATCCGGGCGGCGCGGCGGCCGGAGCCTGGCGAGCTGCCGGTGCCGCCGATCCGGACGGCGCACTCTGCTGCGGCGCGGGCGCGGCGACCGGGGGTGCGGGCGCACCGGGTGTGCTGGGCGCGGGGGGTGTCACGGTCGGTCGGGCGGGAGCCGGGACGCGGCCTCCATCGGGCGAAGTGCCCCCCTGGCGCGGGCCGCGGTCGCCGCGTTGGCGCTCGCGTGGCCCGTCGTCGGGCGTGGCGCGACCCTGGCCGCCGGGCCCACGCGCGGGGCCGGGGGCCGCGCCGGGCGCGGTGGTCGCGGCCGCGGCTGGCGCGGCCGCCCGCGCGGGGGCGGGCACGATGCGTTGCTGCGGCTGCGGCGCGGTCGGGGCGGCCCCGGCGGGCAGGCCCTGCTCGCGCAGCGCCGGCGCCGTGTCGACCGGCGCCCGCGTCGCCACCACCGGCCGCGCGCGGACGGCGTCCGGCGGCCGCGTGGCGGCGGCGGTCGCGCTTCCGGTGACACTGGCCGCCACCGGCCGCACGTCGACCGCTCCGCGCACCGGCGTGAGCCGCCCCGCCTCGGCGGCGTCCGCGAGCCGGACCGGGCGCACCGCGCCCTGGCCGAACCGGTCGGCGGGCACGCCCACCACCGCGTTGGTCACGTTCACGTTGCGGTACACGTTGATGTTGGTGACGTTCACGGTGGTCGTGCGGTTGATGACGACGTTGTTCACCACGCGCGGGCCGCCCCAGCCGCCCCACCACGCCACCCCGACGTAGCGGGGCCGGCCCCACCACCGGATCACCGGCTCGCCCCAGCCGAGCGGCGCCCAGTAGAGCGGCCGCCCCACCACGACGGGCCCGCCGAGGAAGACGACCAGCGCGGGCGAGTAGACGGGTCGCACGAGG
>Ga0134122_10001783_pt1 | contig 15648 bp, 10 predicted proteins | sample KB302_FD_96461 | JGI IMG/M metagenome (GOLD analysis project Ga0134122, IMG submission 96461) | Terrestrial soil microbial communities without Nitrogen fertilizer from Kellogg Biological Station, Michigan, USA - KB3-0-2 | ecosystem: Environmental > Terrestrial > Soil > Unclassified ... | reverse complement strand
TCTCGCCGGGGAGGCACCGATCGCCGCGCGCATGGCCATCTCTCGGTGGGGGCCCCAGCCGCGTGACAGAAGCAGGCTGGTGAGGTTGGCGCACGCAATCAAGAGTACAAACGTAGCCGCGGCCAGTAAGACCAAGTAACTTTCCTGCGCGTCGCGAACCCGGCTATCCAGGAGCGATTGCGCGGAGATGTGATAGCCCACTTTCAAATCCGGCTTTTCTTTCTCCAATTGTTCGCTGAGGCGTTGCGAAATGGTATCCAACTGGGCTTGCAGAGTTGGCAGGCGTGCTCCCTTGCGGAGTCGAGCCACACCCTCGATCCCGAAAAACGCCGGATTCCGTTGGTCCTCAGCCGTCAGCGCCAGCGGGATCCAGACATCGCTTCGCTCTGGGAACGAGAATGTCTTCGCCGCGATCCCAACTACGGTGTAGGTCTGATTGTCTAGGATAATCTGCCGACCGATGGTCGCGGGATGCGCGCCGAACTGTGTGCGCCAGAGAGCGTTGCTGATCACCGCCACGTGATTCTGCGCAGGCTTCTGGTCCTGGTCTGACAGAAGGCGACCTGCCTGTGCTCGAGCGCTCATTTCCTCAAAAAAGCCCGCCGAAACTCCCGCCACGTTCAATACTGCAGGTTGCCGTGTGCCGGTTAGCGTGCGGCCTATTTCCCAGCAAGCGGCGATCTGTTCCAGCGAATTGGCATTGTCGCGAATGGCCTGAAACGCCGGCCACGAAAGATATAACGAGAAATTCGGAAAGGCGGCAGCCTTCATCTCGAAGGTGACCATGCGCGAAGAATCCTTGTAGGGGAGCGGGCGAAGTATGACGGCATTCACGATGCTGAAGATGGCGGTGTTGGCGCCGATGCCGAGGGCCAGCGTCAATACGGCCACCGTGGTGAAGCCAGGATTCTTGCACAGCATCCGGGCGGCGAACCGGAGATCCTGCCAAAGCGTTTCCAGCAGCGGCAGGCCGCGGCGCTCGCGATACGCTTCCTTCGTTTGCTCTATGCCACCGAGCCGAAGTAGCGCCTTCCGTCGAGCTTCTTCCGCGCTCATTCCCGCCCGCAGATTGTCTTCGATGTGCAGGGTCAAATGACTCGCGAGTTCATCGGCAAGTTCGCGCTCGCGCCGTTCTTGTCCGAACAGGGCCGCCAGCCTGCGCGCAAACGCCACAAGTCTTCTCACCTGCGCACCTCACTCATGGCGCAGCGCCACCATCGGATCGACGCGCATCGCTCTCCGCGCCGGAATCCAGCACGCCAGCAAGGCCACGCTGACAAGAAGAGCCGCGACCCCCACAAACGTTGCCGGATCCGTCGACTTCACCTGGTACAAGTACGTTTTCAGCAGTTGCGTGACGCCCAGCGCCGTACCAACCCCGATGGCGATCCCGAGCCCCGCCAATCGCGCACCCTGCTTCAGCATCATTCCGAACACTTGTCCGGGGTCCGCGCCCAGCGCCATGCGCACGCCAATCTCGCGTGTGCGCTGGTTCACGGAATGCGCGATCACGCCGTACATCCCGATCGACGCCAGCGCCAGCGCCACCACACCGAACCCGCCGAGCAGCAACATCGCGAATCGCGGTCGCGTCATCGACTGGTCCACGATCGTCTGCAGCGTGCTCACTTTCGCCACCGGCAGGTCCGCATCCACGGCCGCCATCGCCGTACGGATGCTTCCCAGCGCCGCCGCGGGTTCGCCGTGTGTTCTCACGATCGCTTGCATCGTTAGCATCGACGGATACGGCTTCTGCGTGTACGTCACATACATTTCCGGCATCACGTCTTCGCGCAACGATTGATGCTTCATGTCCGCCACGATCCCAACCACTTTCATCGGCGGGAATCGCGGGCTTCCCAGGCCCAGCATCTTCCCCAGCGAATCTTCGTTCGGCCAATACTTTCTGGCCATCGCATGGTTGATGATCGTCACCGGAACGGATTCGGGCCGGTCGCTTTCCTGGAAATAGCGTCCGCGCAGCAGCGGCGTGCCTGCCGCACGGAAATAATTCGGCGACGCGATGGTGTAGTTGGCGTAGGGAGCCTGAAGGTCCGGCACCGGTGGCCGGTCCAGGATCTTGACGACCGTGCTCTCGCCGATGCCGCCCATCGGCGCCGTTTCCGCGATGCCCGCCGCCTGAACTCCCGGCAACGAACCCAGCCGCGCGAGGATGCGATCGTAGATGTCGACAATTTTTTCGTTCGAGGTATATTTCCCGGCCGGCAAAGAAATGGTGAACGTCAGCACCCGTGCAGGCTGAAACCCCGGATCGGCCTTCAACAATTGGAAAAATGTTCGCGTCAGCAGCCCTGCTGCGACCACCAGCACCATGGCCATCGCCACTTGCCCAACCAACAGTAATTTCCGGTATCGCTGCCCTGTCCGACTTCCGCCGCTGCGTTGATCATCTTCTTTCAGCGTCGTGGCAAGATCCGTTCCGGCCGCTCCCAACGCCGGAGCCAGGCCCGACAGGATTCCGGTCGCCGCCGTCACTGCGAGAGCGAACCCCAACACACGAAGATCGAGCCCAACCTCCTGCATCCGCGGCAGCATGTCGGATCCAATAATCTTGATGAATCGCACGCTCGCGTCCGCCAGCGCGAGTCCCGCCGCTCCCCCGATCGCCGCCAGCAGCAGGCTTTCGGTCAGGGCCTGCCGCAGCAGTCTCCCGTGGCTTGCACCCAGCGCCGCGCGCATCGTGAATTCACGTTTGCGTCCCATCGATCGCGCCAACAGCAATCCCGCAACATTGGATGAAGCGATCAACAACAACACGCCCACTGCGCCCAGAATTAGCAACAGCGGTTCTTTTGTGTCGCCGGTCACCTGCAGCGCCATCGGCGTAACCTTCGAAGTGAACCATCCCTTACCATTCGGAAACTGCTTTTCCACCTGCCTGCCCAGTAGGTCCATCTCCGTCTGCGCCTGTTGCACGCTCGCGCCGGGTTTCAGTCGCCCGATGATCGCCAGATCCGCTGGCTGCGCTGGATAGGGCTTGGCAGACAGCGCGAGGGGTACCCAGATTTGAGCTTCACGCGGAAAGTTGAAGCTGCTTGGCATTTGCTCGGACTGCGGAAAATCAAAGCCGGCCGGCATCACGCCGACAACGCTGTAGAGCTGCCCGTTCAGTTCAATCGACGCGCCCAGAATGTCTGGCTTGCCGCCAAATTTGTCGCGCCACAACGCGTAGCTCAGGATCACCTCAAATTCGTGTCCCGCCTGATCCTCTTCTTTCGTAAATGCGCGGCCCCGCTCCGGATAAATTCCCAGCGCGCTGAAAAATGCAGCCGAAACGCGATGGCCTTCCAGCAGCGCCGGCTCGCCCCAACCGGTCAGGTTGAACGATCCATTCTTGAACGCCGCCAGACTCTCGAACGTGTGCGCTTCGCGTAGGAAGAAGTTTGTATCGATGATTCCCCACGGCAACTCGTTGAATCCCAACTCCACGCCCGGCGGGCTTTGCCGCCATGGGTACACGATTCTCTCCGCATGTGGATACGGGAGCGGCTTCAGCAGAACTCCATTCACCAAAGTGAATACCGCCGTGCTCGCTCCGATTCCCAGTGCCAGCGTGAGGCTCGCCGCCATCGTGAACGAAATGTCTTTACCCAGAGTGCGCGCCGCGAACCGCAAGTCCTGCCACAACGTTTCGACAAACGGCAGCCCTCGCCGCTCGCGATACAGCTCTTTCGTTGCCTCCACGCCCCCCAGTTTGATCAACGCCTGCCGCCGCGCTTCCTGCCGGCTCATGCCCGCGCGCGCGTTTTCCTCCGCGTGCAGGTCCAGGTGACTCCCCAGTTCCTGCGCCAGCTCGCGATCGCGCCGTTCGCGGCCGAACAACCCGGCCACTCGCGCGAACCATGCGCGCAGCCCCTTCACGACTGGCTCTCCCCGGCAGCCAGGAAGCGCGCCAAAATTGCCGTCATCTGCTCGAAATTCTGCGCCTCGCGAGCCAACTGTTTGCGTCCCGCCCGCGTCAACGCATAAAACTTCGCCTTACGGTTGTTGTCCGACACGCCCCACTCCGACTTGATGTAGCCCTCCTGCTCCAGCTTCAGCAGCGCGGGGTACAGCGTGCCGTAGTTCACCGCCAGCAGGTCGCCGCTGGTCTGCTCGATCCGCCGCGCGATTCCGTAGCCGTGCTGCGCGCCCATCGTGTCCAGCGTCTTCAGCACCATTAGCGCCAGCGTTCCCTGCCACACGTCTGCTTTCTCGCCCATCGTTTTTTCCGCTCGAGTCGCCTTGGATGACTTCTATGGGATGCCCATATCGCCCGCCGAGTCTGCCACAACCCCCTATGGGAAAACAATACGAAATCACTCGCAACGAAGCTCCGCCAGTCCTTGGAATCTTCCGTACGTCGCACCGCGCGTTCGATTTTGCTTGCGTGCCGTGGATGTTAGCGTTGAAATCCCAAGCAGGCTGGCAGCCTGCTGCGGCGATTCTCGGGAGCCTGAAAATCGAGGCCATAACCGCGGCTGGTCCGTTCGCACTGTAGCTCGGGTTTACCCTGAGGGACGAAGAGCCTTCAGACCTGAGGGTTAGACGCAACGCCAGCAACACCAAACGAAATGCCGCAACATCGCAATCATCCAGGAGACATACCCGTTCAGGAGAGAAGATGCCAACGAAAGTACCGGTAACAATCGCACTAGCAGTGTTGTTGGCCGCCGTAACCTTCGCCGCCGCCCGGCCGGCAGATTCCCCGCCACCGGCGCAGACTCCGGCTCAGGCGCGCTGGAGCGAACAAGCCGCCAAAGACTGGTACGCCAAGCAACCCTGGCTCGTAGGCAGCAACTACATCCCCGCGACGGCCATCAACGAACTGGAGATGTGGCAGGCCGACACCTTCGATCCCAAGCGCATCGACACCGAACTCGGCTGGGCCGAATCCATCGGCTTCAACACCATGCGCGTTTTCCTCCACGATTTGCTGTGGCAGCAGGATGCCAAGGGCTTCCAGAAACGCATCGACACGTTCCTGAATATCTGCGAGAAACACCACATCAAGCCGCTGCTCGTCCTGTTTGATTCCGTGTGGGATCCCGATCCCAAGCTTGGCAAGCAGCGGGCGCCCACGTCCGGCGTTCACAATTCCGGCTGGCTGCAGAGCCCGGGAGCAAAAACACTGGAAGACAAGTCGCAATATCCACGGCTTGAATCTTACGTGAAGGGCGTGGTTGGAGCTTTCGCCAACGACAAGCGTATCCTCGGCTGGGATATCTGGAACGAGCCCGACAACACCAACGCCGGCAGCTACAAGGATCCCGCGAACAAAGCGGAACTCGTAGCCGCTCTATTGCCGCAAGCCTTTGCCTGGGCCCGCCAAGCCCACGCCTCGCAACCGCTCACCAGCGGCGTCTGGAAAGACAACGACTGGTCCTCGCAGGAAAAAATGAATCCGACCGAGAAAGTCCAGATCGCCGAATCCGACGTCATTTCCTTCCACAGCTACGACAAGCCGGATGGCTTCCAGAGGCGCCTCAAATACCTGCTCGGTTACAAACGCCCGATCATCTGCACCGAATACATGGCGCGCGGCAACGGCAGCACCTTCGAAGGATCGCTGCCCATCGCCAAGAAATACCACGTGGGTGCCATCAACTGGGGCCTGGTAGCCGGCAAGACGCAAACCTATCTGCCGTGGGACTCCTGGAAGCAGCCCTACACCGATCGCGAGCCCGCCGTCTGGTTCCACGAAATCTTCCGCACCGACGGCCAGCCCTACAAACGGGAAGAAATCGACTTCATCAAGCAAACCATCGGCAAATAGCCACAAGCTTCAGGGGAGATTGCCCTTCAGCTCATCGATCGATTCGAACAACCGTCCGTGCAAAGTTTGCTTCGCGAAATATAGTCCGTAGCCGGCCACTTCCTTGGAGTCGATTTTGGGCGGCAACGCCAGCGCATTCGGATTTGTGACTACATCCACGACCGCCGGGCCCTTGTGTGCCAACGCGCCGCGCAGCGAGCTTTTCAGATCACCTGAACTCTCCACGCGGAACCCGCGAATACCTACGGCTTCTGCCACCTTTGCAAAATTGGTCTTCGGCACGTCCACTCCGAAATCCTCGTATCCAGCCACGCGCATTTCCAGTTTCACCATGCCCAGCGTGCTGTTGTTATAGATCACCAATTTCACCGGCAATTCGTACTGCGCCAGGGTCAGCAAATCACCCATCAGCATGGTGAATCCCCCGTCGCCGCTCATCGAAATCACCTGGCGTTTCGGGAACGCCATCTGCGCTCCGATCGCCTGGGGCATCGCGTTCGCCATCGAACCATGATTGAGCGACCCGATCAGCCTTCTCCCGCTGGTCATGCGCAGGTGCCGCGCTGCCCACACGCAGCTCATGCCGGTATCCACCGTAAAGATCGCGTCATCGGCCGCCACGTCACTCAAAACCGAAGTCACGTGTTCCGGCGCCAGTGCGATGTCCTTCCTGTCCATCTCTTCCCGGCGCTCCAGCGACTTCCTCGTCTCCTGGTGCTTATCCAGGCAGGCCTTCAGATGCTTCTCGCTCTTCTTCGGCTTGAGCAGCGGCATCAGAGCCTCCAGCGTCGACCTAACATCGCCCATCAGGCCCAGATCCAGCTTTGATCGCCGGCCAAGATGCTCGGCGCGTACGTCCAGCTGCACGATTTTCGGTTTCTTCGGATACCACGCCGTATACGGAAAATCCGTGCCCAGCAGAAGCACAAGATCGGCTCTCTCCAGCGAGTAGTGCCCGCTTTCCGTTCCCAGCAATCCGGTCATTCCCGCGGCGTACGGGTTGTCATGCTCCAGAAATTCTTTGCCCCGAAAGCTGTAGGCGATCGGCGCCTTCAACTGCTCCGCAAGGCGCACGACCTCGCGATTTGCTCCCGCGCAACCGGCGCCCCCGAAAATCGTCACCCGGTCCGCGTCGTTCAGGAGTTCTGCCAACCGGCGCACATCTTGAGGGCACGGCTGAATCGCCGGGCGCGTCGCAAAAATCCGGTGCTCCAGATCTTTCGAGCTCATCTTCGCAGCCGCTACGTCTCCGGGCAGCACCAGCACGCTGACTCCGCCGCGCGACATCGCGGTCTGCATGGCGATTTGCAGTAATCGCGGCATCTGCTTCTCCGTCGCCACCAGCTGGCAGAAATGGCTGCACTCCTGAAACAGTTGCTCCGGGTGCGTCTCCTGAAAGTAGTCCGTGCCGATCTCGTTGGATGGAATCTGCGCGGCAATCGCCAGCACCGGCGCCAGGCTCTTGTGCGCATCGTACAACCCGTTTATCAAATGCAGGTTCCCGGGCCCGCAGCTTCCCGCACACACCGCCAGGGTTCCCGTGAGCTGAGCCTCGGCGCTGGCCGCAAATGCTCCCGCCTCCTCATGACGGACGTGAATCCACTCAATCTTCTTGTTGTGGTGCACTGCATCGACGATGCTGTTCAGCGAATCGCCCACAACTCCATAAATGCGGCGCACTCCGGCGCTGACCAGGGCTTCGACCAGGTGTTCTGCGACAGTTGTCATGGCTTTTCCCGTTTCTTTCCGCTGTTCTTGATTTCCCCGCTGGCGGCGTGCGGCGCAGGTATTTGGCCGCCGCCATCACACATCACACTTAAAGGATGAGATCCGAAACCAAAAGGTTCCAGATTTACCAGCTCCTGTATGCAGCTTGCCGGAATTTCCGAATGCTAAGACAGTCGCGATCGCGATGAATGATTACCCTACGAGAGGCGGGACCGAAGGGACGGAATCTTTGGTAGCGCTAACGGGAATCGAACCCGTATTTCGGCCTTGAAAGGCGACGATTATCTGGCCAGCGGGAAACAAGTCCAGGGTCGCATCCGCGAGGAACTGGACACTTTCTTTAAAGGCATTCGAGTCTCGGCTATCGGCGGCCGATTGACTGCGTTCCGAGAATGGCGCGAATCGTCGAAAGAAGTTTTGGAATACAAACAAGAATCGATCGCCAAAGAAGTCGCTCTCCAAACGATGAAAGCTAAGAGTGGACGTAACAAATCTCTGTCGGCGACCGATACGGCTCGCATAGAAAAGAACGCAACTGAATGGGTTGAAAATGGAGTCAAGGCGACGACCGACAAACGCCTTCGAATACTTCGCGCTATTGTTCGCCATGCATTCAAAGCGACGCAGAAGATCGGACGCGGCGACGTGCCGCACTTCCCTATTCTCGGGACTAAGGTTGACAACGTTAAGCAAAACAAATTTTCGAAGGAAGACTTCGAGAATATTTTGACAGAACTGCCGACGTACCTTCACCCTCTGGTCAAGTTCCTGCACTTCACCGGCATGCGTTCCGGCCAAGCCAAGGCGATCACCTGGGACATGATCGGCGAAGATAACGTTTTGCGGATGTCGGGATTCTTGACCAAGAACCGCAAGCCGTATTCCCTGGCGCTTACCGGAAGCAACGGCAAACCATATGCGGAGACCGCCTACCTGGTGAACATGAACAAAGAAAATCGACTGCACGGCGAACCTGTATTCGACACCGCGGCGCTTCGTGAAGAATGGCGCAAGGCGTGCCACAAATTGAAACTCGGGGTTTACGACGAGAGCAAGCGATCTTATCGAGGGGCGCAACTCCACGATTTTCGTAGAACCGCTGCGACCAATCTCATCAACGCTGGCGTCGCTCAAACCAGCGCAATGTCTGTGACGGGCCACAAGACCGCGTCGATGTTCGCCCGATACGGCATCGAAGAACTCGACTTTCAGCGTGCCGCACTCGACGCGGTAACAAGATAACTGCTACAATTTTCAGCGTGGCCCGGTAGAGTAACCGGTTAACTCGTCACCCTTTCAAGGTGAAGATTACGGGTTCGATTCCCGTCCGGGCTACCAAAGTTTTCATACCATTCCCTTTCATGCCATTCCCAAGGATGGTGACCTGTTCGTTGCATTAGCAAACAAGTCTCCAGGTTACTCGGGACAGATACGGAATGGGCCTGCATAGACGTGACTTAAGTGCCGGCCTTTGGTCGATACGACTTCCCTCCATATCTCCTCGGCGTTTGATGTCGGGTTCGTAATGACAATTTCTCTCCCCGCCGGACGGCCGCTGATGCCTTCTGCTTCGAGGGCCTCTGCACCCAATATTCGCTTATTGTTCGCCATTCCTTTGCCGGCCCACCCCGAATTGAGGGTCCCCAGCGTTTGGTGTTGACATTCGATTTAAGAAGGACTAAAAGGGATACACTCTAGTCCTTCTATGTCCTTGTGTTCCGGATGCAGCGAGGGCCAGTAAGAGACGCGGCTCGCCGCGATACGAATGTTGCAAGGAGCAGAAGAATGGAAACGAACTTTGGGAAGTGTCCCACATGTGGTGCCGAACTCTCGCGAATCAAATTTAATGAAATCGAAGAGAGGCGCAAGTACGAAGAGAAACGAACGCAGGAAAAGCTAGAGGAAGCTGAGCTCGCATTGAAGCGGCGGCTTGGAATCGAACACAAGAAAGAACTAGAGCAAGTCAGCCTGGCCGCGACCAAACGGGCAACGGACCAAGCTGAGCAGGAAATGCGAAAAGTCGTCAACGAACGTGAACAACTTGCTAAGAAAATCAAAGACTTTGAGGTACGGGAATCGCAGATTCGAAAGCAAGCATTAGCAGAAATCGAGAAACAAAAACAAGCCGCAGCTAAGAAGGCCACACAAGAGGCGGCGTCGCAAATCGCCAAGATCACGGCGGAGCGTGATTTGACGGCAAAGAAACTTAAGGAATCAGAGGAAAGCAAAGCGGACGTTCGAAAGCAGATACAGGACGAAGCCGAAAAACGGAAGCTGAAAGAATTGTTGCAGCAGCGTCAAGCGCTCGAACAAGACAAGAAGTTTTCGCTCCTGAAGCAGCAATCGGAATTTAACCGGGAACGTGAATCGTACCAGAAAAAAGCTCAAATCCTCGAATCTCAATTGCAGCGAAAGACTGCGAATGAGCTTGGAGATGGCGGCGAGATTGACGTGTTTGAATCACTGCGGGAGGCATTTGACGGGAGTGGTGGTAAAACAACACGCATCCCCAAAGGTCAACAAGGCCCAGACATTCTGCACGACGTATTTCACAAAGGACAGCCATGTGGACGAATCGTCGTAGACGCAAAAATTAGGCAGAGCTGGCAGAACAATTTCGTTACGAAGCTTCGACAAGACCAAGTTGAAACTAAAGCTGACCACGCTATTCTCGCGACTACGGTGTTCCCCGCTGGCGCGAAGGAGATGTGCATCGAGTCGGGCGTTATCGTGATGTCGCCCGCGCGTGTTGTGCACATGGTTCTACTCCTGCGTCAAGCAATAATCGCGATGCATATAAAGGGCCTCAGTATGAAAGAGCGAACGAGCAAAATGACCCGACTCTATAAGCTGATAACATCGGAAGCCTACACCGTAAAATTGGCTGAAGCGAGCAAACTCACTCAAGACATGCTCGAACTTGACGTGCAGGAACAGGCTGCTCACGGCAATGTTTGGAAGAAACGCGGTTCATTGATGAAGCGCATGCAGAACGTATTGAGAGAGGTGGATTCGGATGTCGCCGCCGTAGTCGAAGGTAACGAGGAAGATGTTTCAGGCGCGTTTGCTGTAGACGGTGTCGTCAGGACTCCGGGCGGTTCTGAAAAACAGGAGAATCTGTTATGGAGCAGGTGACCATGCAATGGCAGGAGCGGCGCCTTGGGCGCACGCTCCTGCGAACTTACCGGGATACCGTTAACCTGTTCGACGTTTTCCCAAATGACAAGCAACCTCGAATGGGACCAAAAGAAGACCCCGAATTGCAAAGACAGATCGAGGCCAATGAGGGAATCTTCGAACCGTTACTGTTGGAACCGCATCCAGATAATCGAGACAAGTTCCGTATTATTGACGGTGACCGTAGGTGGACAAATTCGAGAATCTTGGTAGAGGTTCAAAAGAAGGATGAATACAAACTAATCCCCGCTGAAATTACGGACCGCACCCTCACCGATGAAGAGCGCCTCAGGGTGTGGATTTACATTCACCGGCAACGGCGCGAGTGGGACACAAAAGAAAAAGAGATGGTGGCGTACAGCCTCGTTAACATGGTTGGTCGCGCGAGCGCGGCAAATATCTTGGGCAGTACGGTCCGAGAGGTAGACAAACTTGTCGAGATTTACGACCTCTCGTTGAAGTTAACGAATCTTGCCGAGCCGGGCGCATCAATCACGTGGGCGCGGGAGATTAAAAATCTCAATAGAAAGATTTTGACCCCGACAATAACGGACAATATCATTCGGAAAATCAATGAGCAGGAAATTACAAATTCCAAGGACATTCGCAAACTGCGTCTGGTACTTAAGGACCCAATTGCAAAAGAAAGTTTTGTATCCCCCGGTGGGACTATAGATACCGCCCTACGTATCGTGGCTCCTGCTCCAGCAAAAAGGCCGACCGGCCTTCTCGGCGACATCGAACAGATTTCCGAAGCGCTTCAACGATATCCGTGGACTACCCTTGCCACTTTAAAGGGCAACCCAGAGGTTTTGCGTAAGCTGGAAGAGACGGAAAAGCTTCTGAAGGAGTTAAGAAAGGCGCTTGCAAGGTAACCATGCTACATCAAGCCGCCTCCGCTTGCTGCCAGCACGAATCCAAATCAACACGACGAACGATGAAACGTCGGCCGATTTTCTTAGCTTGAATCTTTCTGGTTTCGATCAATCCGCGGATCGTCCAAACCGTTGATCCAAGATAGACGGCGGCCTGCTCGACATTTAAATATTCCGGCGACACTCCAGGCCTACGCTCAACAATCTTTAGTTCGGTCAGGAACAGATGACTCGTAATGTCTCGGTCAGCGAGTTCGTGACTTCGACCTCGCGGGGCAACAGCCTGAACGTGGGTGGGCACCTACACTAGCAATCGGCTCAGCTTCAGCCTGACATGGGCTCAACTGCGATCGCCGAAGTGAGTCCAACACCTTTCATACATTGCGAAAAGCAACAAATAAGATTGCGAATCCTGGTCTATAATCTTGCGAATCGCTCACGATTAAACTTGCGAATCATTTGGGACAAGCTTGCTAATAAAGCTTGACAAGCTTGCGAATTCTCGATCATAATATTGCGAATAGGAATGCATAAACTTGCGAATCGAGCGATTGCAATTTGGCAATAAGCTTGCGAATACAACGCAATAAGCTTGCGAAAAGAAGGTGCCATATGCCAGGGCTCAGAACACGGGGTCGCGAAATCAGAAAATACATCCTCGAACATGTTGAGGAACACCCACGGGATCTCGCGGCCGTAGTTGCTGGAAAGTTTGGAATATCACCGCAAGCGGTCCGCATTCACCTGAATCGTCTGACGAAATCCGAATTCTTGGCCGAGGAGGGATCGACGAAGGACCGTTCCTACTCACTACGGATTCTACAAGAGTGGACGAAAACATACGCAATCAATCCTGAACTAAGCGAACACGAGATCCTTGATGCGGATATTCAGCCAAGACTTTCGGACCTACCCACCAACGTTCAAAGCATATGGCAAACAGCATTCACCGAAATGTTCAACAACATTATCGATCATTCGGGCGCCGCGGAGGCGAACGTCGAAATTAGGAGCACTGCGGTGTACACGGAGATGGCGATCCACGACAACGGAATTGGAATCTTTAAAAAGATTCAAGAGGTACTCAAACTACCCAATGAGCGTGCCGCCATTGTCGAATTATCGAAAGGAAAGTTCACCACCGATCCATCAAAACACAGCGGCGAAGGAGTCTTCTTTACATCCAAGATGTTCGATCGATTCGACATTCTTTCCGGAGGATTGCCATTTTCAGGTGACCCAAACACTGCCCCACAGTGGGTCAAAGATAAATTCAAAGACGGAACGACCATCTGGATGAAACTGGCCGTAGATTCACCGCGAGAACCGAAAGACGTTTACGATCAGTACACCGAAGAATTTGCGTTCGTTAAGACCGCAGTCCCGATCAAACTCGCTCAAGGCAGTACAACCGGCTTGGTCTCGCGATCACAGGCCAAGAGAATACTGTCGAGAATCGACAAATTCAAAGTGGTTGCGCTTGATTTCACCGGAGTCGAGTGGATAGGCCAGGGTTTTGCAGATGAGATTTTCAGGGTCTACAAGGCCACGCATCCCGATGTAGAAATCCTTGTTCAAGGTGCGAATGCCGCGGTGCAAGCGATGATCGAGCACGTCAAAGCCGCCCAGACAATTGCCGTGAATACCTAGATATCTGATGCGATGACGAGCCTCGATAACCGCGAACGCTGGTTTGTTCAGTCGGATCGCGGATTTCCGTTCTCATCGACGGGGTATTCGTATACTCGGAACGCAGTCGACTCCACCTTCTTCAGAAATCCAAAACGATCTTGAATTTCCCGCGCCATCCGCTGGTGGTTTGGAGTCCAACGTCGAGCGTCCAAGTACGTAAAATCTTCTGAACGACCCTCAGCGAGACTCGCTTCGGTTGCGATACCAACGATGTCCAATGCCTGCGGATACTTAAGCTTGACAACATGGGAGTATTCGACGAGCCGTAGTCTGCGGACCTCGCGATACTCTGCCTCGCTCATTCCGGACCTCCATTCCAAGAAAAGAAAGACGTACCACGGCCCGTCCTCATCTAAAGGTCCGACGACGCGAGCATGGAATCCAAGTTCCTTCTTGGTGCTTTCGATGAGGGCCTCACGAAAACCCTCGGACAGGACTCTACGCAGCAGTCGCGGTTCACGAGCTAGGAAACGAAATGCAACTTCCTGATCTCTAAACGGCCGACCGCTGGTGGAATATTGAGTTCCAGTCATCGCGTGGAATCCGAATCTTTCTATCAAATGATCCCAGAGATAACTGATGTGGTTAGCTTCAGTCTGTGCTATGGGCTCGGGACGTTGATTGAAAGACTCCCACATCCCTTCGCCAAAAATGAGACGAGTTGGATTTCCTTCAATGACGAAGTCGTGCTCTCCGGCCTCGTTCATTTTAGAAAGATAGACGGCAAGAATCTCTTCCTCTCCGGCAGCCCGGACCATTCGGTCGCCGTCGAGCAATTTTTCCTTTTTCGTCAGGTACTCAGTGAAATCGGTGATGGTATCCAGCGTCGACATCACGATGTCCAATGTCGTGTCATCGAATACATGCACGTATCCCTTCGTTTCATCCAATCTCCCGATAGTGAAAGGGAAAAAAGAAAAGTGCATGTCGCCAACAATACTGTTGTCCAACATCTAGCTACCGCTTCCTCCAAGAACCTGCTCGCAGGCGCGGGCCGCATCATGTGCAACGACGATCCTATGGAAAATTGCTTTGTCCGGGTCAGGAAAGGAAACAGGAAATGGCTGCGAACACCCGCGATCCAGGAAAATGAGGTTCGGGTAGTCCCGAATCCAACGCTGCGCACCCCACTGTCCGGCAGACTTCATCACTGCCTTCCTGAACCATCGAGGCCATGCAATATCTAAGTCTCCAGATTTGAAACAACAGTCCTTGTCACTGAAAATGATTACGTGGTTGTCGAAGACCACCAAGAGATCACACAATTCTTTGCCGTCGCCTTTGCCGTTTTTCCGGCCCTGATCGCGATATACGGCGGGGTAGCTCCACATCGATAGGAACGTTCGCCGACACAACTGTCCTAGATATCTTTCCGCTGGCGTGACGCCTTCCGCGGGAAGGACGGGACTATTCTGAGGTTCTGGATCTCCCACTTGTTTTCACCTGATAGTATTAACCTCATTATATCTGTTGATAAAATCAAAGCGAGTGAAGAGCTTCGGCGCAAAAATGTGCAGAAATAGAAGGATGTCAACGCATGAGAGGAGGACGCTGTGCTGCTTGTTATATTCGGCGCGGGAGCATCCTACGATTCCGCATGTTCTAGATTGCCGCCTGAAGGTCCCAGCAAAAGGACACCTGTTGACGACATTCGGCCGCCTCTGGCAAAGGAACTCTTCGAGGAGCGGGAGATTTTCAGATCGCCATACCGTACCTATTCGCAGTTTGGAGCGGTTGTTAATCGCCTCCGATCGGCGGGCAACAGTATTGAAGATGTTTTAGGACAACTGGCGAACGAAGCGGAAAACACACCACAGAGGAAAAGCCAACTCATGGCGATTCGGTATTACATCAAAGAGGCGATCGAAAACATGTTGTTACAGGTGGCTTGAAGAAACCGATCACACGACGAACTACCGCATCTTGATTGATTTTAATCCGCCAATTTGGCGGCAATCAGCCCGTTTTATTTGTGACATTCAACTATGATCGGATGCTTGAAGATGCACTCCAAGGTGACCTTGACTATGACTTTTCAACTATCGATTCTTACGTGGTCGGTGTGAATCGCCAGTTCGCTGTGTTTAAGCTCCACGGATCGACAGATTGGGGAAGTTTGACGAGAGTGCGCCGGAGAAACCCACACCAAATCATCCGAGAAGTTGAAACTCAAGCTTACGAGGACGCTGGAATCATCGACCGAGAAGACGATTTGCAACGTCTCAATCGAGATTGGTCTTATATTCCAGCGATTGCGATACCCACAAAGTCAAAATTTGCCTTCGCGTGTCCGAAATCGCATTGCGACGCTTTAGAACGAGGGTCGACGTCGTTGCTCGGTCAGAACTTGAAGTCGATCGTTTCAGTGGTCTCTTTCGGGCCGGGTTCGAAGGTGCTCCT
>Ga0134122_10001782_pt1 | contig 15653 bp, 12 predicted proteins | sample KB302_FD_96461 | JGI IMG/M metagenome (GOLD analysis project Ga0134122, IMG submission 96461) | Terrestrial soil microbial communities without Nitrogen fertilizer from Kellogg Biological Station, Michigan, USA - KB3-0-2 | ecosystem: Environmental > Terrestrial > Soil > Unclassified ... | reverse complement strand
TTGGTCGTCTGCTTGCCGTCGCCGGAGAAGCTCGTGTCGAGCGAGCCGTCGGTGTTGTAGCGGGCGAGGGCGAAGTCGTTGCCGGACTCGCCCACGGCGACGATCCTCCCGTCCCCCTGGAGCCCCACCCCCCTCGCCGTGTCGGCGGCACCGAGGTCGGTCGTCTGCTTGCCGTCGCCGGAGAAGCTCGTGTCGAGCGAGCCGTTTGGGTTGTAGCGAATGAGCGCAAACTCGCTATCGCCGCCGAGGAAGGCACCGCCGACCGCGAGGATCTTGCCGTCGCCCTGGATCGCAACCCCGGTCGCCCGGTCGGCCTCCCCGAAGTTGGTCGTCTGCTTTCCGTCGCCGGAGAAGCTCGTGTCGAGCGAGCCGTTGGGGTTGTAGCGGGCGAGCGCGAACACGTCGCCGTCGGCGCCGACTAAGCCGCCGCCGACTACCACGATCTTGCCGTCACCCTGGAGCGCCACCCCGGTAGCCCCGTCGTCGAGCCCGAAGTTGGTCGTCTGCTTTCCGTCGCCGGAGAAGCTCGTGTCGAGCGAGCCGTCGGTGTTGTAGCGGGCGACCGCGAAATCGTTAAAGCGGGCTTGCGCGAAATCATTCCTGCCGTGAGCGGGGGAGGTACCGACCGCGACGATCTTGCCGTCTGGCTGGCGCACAATCGCTGCTGCGCTGCTGAACCCAAAGGGAAAGTTGGTCGTCTGCTTTCCGTCGCCGGAAAAGGTCAGGTCGAGGTCCCCTGGGGCAGCCTGCGCCGTCGCGGAGAAGACGGCGCCAGCAACCATCGCAACGACGAAAGCCAGCGCCAAGCGCGAGCCGCTCATCCCAACGCTTCGCTCTCCCATGGGCGCCCCTTTCGGCTGCCGCGTTCCTTAGGCGACCCTACACCCGATATGCCTACTGTCAAGGGTCCGTTGTTCCGCGAGTTCGCTCGCGGCGGATCCCGGCCTACCGTGGCGTGCTGGGTGGGCAGAAAATCGTCTTTCTGCCCGAATCCCCGGCAATCGTGCGTAATCCCTGGTAATCCGCGCGTCCCAGGTCGCTATCCTGCCGAGCGGCAATTTCCGCTTGGCAATGCGGATTTCGGCCCCTCAGACACACCGAGGAACCCGCCGCTTCACACGCGAGAGGTCGCTGGTTCGAAACCAGCCGCGCCCATCGGCAAACCGCCGGTGTGGGTGGCTCAACCCCCCAGATAGCGAGCAACTGCGAAATCGCTGGATTGGCTCGGGCCGAGGCCGGTCCCGACTGCGACGATCCCACCGTCGCCCTGGAGCACCACCCCGCTCGCCCGGTCGAAGCCCCCGAAGTTGGTCCTCTGCTTACCGTCGCCGGAGAAGCTCGTGTCGAGCGAGCCGTCCGGGTTGAAGCGGGCCAGCGCGAAGTCACTGGCGCCAGCGCCGCCGACCGCGATGATCCTGCCATCCCCCTGGAGCGCAATTCCCGTTGCCCCGTCGTCGCTGCCGGGCCCGAAGTTGGTCCTCCGCTTGCCGTCGGCGGAGAAGCTCGGGTCGAGCGAGCCGTCCGGGTTGTAGCGGGCGAGCGCGAAGTCGCTACCGGTGGCGCCCCCGAAAGCGGCCCCGACCGCGACGATCTTGCCGTCCGCTTGCAGCGCCACCCCGTTCGCCCCGGCGCCACCGCCGAAGTCGGTCGTCTGCTTGCCGTCGCCGGAGAAGCTCGGGTCGAGCGGGCCGTCTGAGTTGTAGCGGGCGAGCGCGAACTCGGCGCCGGAGTAGCCGACCGCGACGATCTTGCCGTCCGCCTGGAGCGCCACCCCCGTCGCTTGGTCGCCGCCGCCGAAGTCGGTCGTCTGCTTGCCGTCGCCCGCGAAGCTAGTGTCGAGCGAGCCGTCCGGGTTGTAGCGCGCGAGCGCGAAGTCGGGGGCGTTAATGCCCTCGCCAGCGGAGCCAACTGCGACGATCTTGCCGTCACCCTGGAGCGCCCCCCCCGCTGCCCCGTCGTCGCCACCTCCGAAGTCCGTCGTCTGCTTGCCGTCGCCCGAGAAGCTCGTGTCGAGCGAGCCGTCCGGGTTGTAGCGGGCAAGCGCGAAGTCGCTCTCGATGCCGTCGATGCCAACGTAGCCGACCGCGACGATCTTGCCGTCGCCCTGGAGCGCCACCCCGGTCGCCGTCTCGCCGAGGGCGCCCCCGAAGTCGGTCCTCTGCTTGCCGTCGCCGGAGAAGCTCGGGTCGAGCGAGCCGTCCGGGTTGTAGCGGGCGAGCGCGAAGTCGCCGGTGCCAGCGCCGCCCACCGCGACGATCTTGCCATCGCCCTGGAGCGCCACCGCGGCCGCCGTGTCGTCGCCACCTCCGAAGTTGGTCGTCTGCTTGCCCTCGCCGGAGAAGCTCGGATCGAGCGAGCCGTCCGGGTTGTAGCGGGCGAGCGCGAAGTCCTGGCCGGCGGTGCCGAGGGCACCGCCCACCGCGACGATCTTGCCGTCGCCCTGGAGCGCCACCGCGGTCGCCTCGTCGGACTCGCCGAAGAAGTCGGTCGTCTGCTTGCCGTCGCCGGAGAAGCTCGAGTCCAGCGAGCCGTCCGGGTTGTAGCGGGCGAGCGCAAAGTCCTGGCCGCCGGTGCCGAGGGCGCCGCCCACCGCGACGATCTTCCCGTCGCCCTGGAGCGCCACCGCGGCTGCCTGGTCGTGGTCGCCTCCGAAGTCGGTCGTCTGCTTTCCGTCGCCGGAGAAGCTCGTGTCGAGCGAGCCGTTCGGGTTGTAGCGGGCGAGCGCGAAGTCGGCGCCGCCGCCTCCAACCGCGACTATCTTGCCGTCCGCTTGCAGCGCCACACCGCGCGCTGCGTCGCCGAAGACGAGGGTCGTCTGCTTGCCGTCGCCGGAGAAGCTCGCGTCGAGTGAGCCGTTCGGGTTGTAGCGGGCGAGCGCGAACTCGGCGGCGCCGCCGCCCTTAGTTCGCCCGGCCGCGACGATCTTGCCGTCGCCTTGGAGCGCCACCGCGTTCGTTCGGTCGGAGGCCCCGAAGCCGGTCTGCTGCTTGCCGTTCCCGGAGAAGCTCGTGTCGAGCGAGCCGTCCGGGTTGTAGCGGGCGAGGGCGAAGTTGACGGTAAAGCCGGTGTCCACGAAGCCGACGGCGACGATCTTGCCGTCGCCCTGGATCGCCACCCCTCCCGCCCCGCTGGAGTCCCCGAATTCCATCGTCTGCTTGCCGTCGCCTGAGAAGCTCGCGTCGAGCGAGCCGTCCGGGTTGTAGCGAGCGAGGGCGAAGTCGCTCTCGGTGCCGCCGGTGCCAGCGCCCCCGACCGCGACGATCTTGCCGTCCGCCTGGAGCGCCACGCCCGTCGCCTGACCATTTAAATTTCCGATGTCGGTCACCTGCATTCCGTCGCCGGAGAAGCTCGTGTCGAGCGAGCCGTCCGGGTTGTAGCGGGCGAGCGCGAAGTTGCGGGCCGAGCCACTCCCGAGGCTCCCCACGGCGACGATCTTCCCATCCGGCTGGCGCACGGTCGCCGCCGCGCTGCTGAGACCGACGCCGAAGTCGGTCGTCTGCTTGCCGTCGCCGGAGAAGGTCAGGTCGAGGTCCCCTGGGGCCGCTTGCGCCGGCGCTGCCACGGCCGCGGCAAGCAGGAGGAGCGCTCCGGCCAGCGAGCCCAGGGCGGCCACCCGCCACCCGGTCCGCGTCCGCACGGCCTGCGGCCTCTCCACGCTCACTCCTCTACCCCACCTTCAGGACTTCCAGGTGAACCTACCACCCGAGCATGGGGCGGTCAACGTCATCCAAGCGGGCATGCCGCCATCGGCGCTCAGGACCTCGGGCCGAACGCCGGTCCAGCCCCCGGCCCCGCTGCTATTGGGCACCGTGGAAGCGGAACGGTCCGATCCAGCCGCGATGGGCACCTCCAACGGCGGCAGCCAGAGCCTGTGGTCACCTCGTCCATTGACCAAGCCTGAGAACCAGCCAGCTCATCTCCCGAATGCCGCTCTTCGCGCGGAGCGGGAGCGCCATCCCCGCTGCCATCGGGTCCAGCTCTGGCTCAATATTGACCACCAGACGCCAGGTCCCAGGCGCGGCTCTCAGTCCAGGCCCTCGACGATCTCGTTCGCCCGCGACCACTCGTCCGGCGGGACCATGAGATAAATGTCGCCGCGCCCTAAGCGGTCGAGCGGGTGGTCGGCGACACACGCCGCCTCCAGGCCTGCGCTCCGGAGGTGATCCCGCCAGGCCACGGCCGTCTCCCGGTCGTCGAGCGTGGTCACGACCTCCCAGTGATCGAAGCGGGGATCGGCCACGAAGATGGCCGGATCCTTGGCTGACCTCGACTTGAAAAAACGCTTCAGGGACACGGTCCCGACCACGTTAAACACGGATCGCGGTAAGGGCGTGGGCTGCCAGGGCGCGCTTAGCTGCAGCTATTCGGTGAGCCTGCTCCACGTTCTCTTGCGACATCGCCCGCGCAGTATCTCGCTATGCCGCAGCCGGGCGGCTTCGATGGTGTTCGTTACGGGTGGGTCAGGCAGCCGGAACCGGCACAGTCCCGCAAATCCTGGAGGCGACTCGCGAGCTGGGCTTGGATCAATGCGTAGGCGGGATCCTCGTGACGGCTTTCAAGCTCGAAGGGGTCGAGTGTCAGATCGTAGAGCTCTGTCTCGCCGGTGTCGTGCTCCGCGTACATGTAGCTCTCGGTCCGGATCGCCGCGAAGCTCGGCTGTTCGACCAGGAGTTCGCGTCCCTGCTCAATGCCCGGCTGCTGCGCGACCGGGATCAGCGGGCGCCCGTCCATCTCCAGGCCAGGGTTCGCCTCTGCCACGTCGACGATCGTCGGCGCCAGGTCGGCGTTGATGACGAGGTCGCTGACGCTCACCCCCAGCGGGATCCCTGGACCCCGCATCATGAGCGGCACCCGGATCGATTCCTCATAGATGCGCGTCTTGCCGGTGGGGATTCGGTGCTCGCCGTGGAAGAACCCGTTATCGGAGGTGAACATGAGCACGGTGTTCTTGAGCTCGCCGTTTGCCCTCAGCGCCCGGACGATCGCCTTCACCCCCTCGTCCACAGAGAGGATCGATTCCAGCCTGCAGCGGTAGTGGCGCTGGATGTTTGCGATTTGACTCGAACTCAGGCGTGGGAGGTTTCGGATCGCGGCGGGCTTGTCGAAGACGTTGGCCTCGTTGAAGTTCGGGGGCCTCGGGAGTGGCTCGGAGTCGAAGGCATGGGCGTGGCGGGGTGCCGGCTTCGCTGTGCCGTTGCAGTTGACGGGCGGGTTGGGATTTGGGTTCGGGCCGCCGCCGTGTGGCGCCGTGTAGGTGAGCCAGAGGAAGAACGGTTGTGACTTCGGCGCGCGGCGGTCGATGAGATCGACGGCCTTGCGGGTCAGTACATCCTGCTTGTAGTCGGCCGGGTCAGAGCCGTATTGGACGAGGGTGCCATTCTCGTTCAGCGTGTAGTCGTAGACGTCCTGCGTGTCCGGTGCCGCTACGCGCCACTCCGACCATCCGGGCGGCACCCGCGGTTCGTTCTGATAGCCGTTCAGGTACTTGCCGATCATGGCGGTGTAGTAGCCCGCCTCCTGGAGCCAGACAGCCAGGTTGTTGCTTCCGTGGAGCTCCTGGAAGCGAGAGAAGCCGCCGTTTGGCGGGATGTTGCCGAGCACGCCGTGGTTGTGCATGTACTGGCCGGTGAGGAAGGTGGCGCGCGAGGGACAACAGAGCGAGTAGTTGACGAAGCTGTTCTCGAACGTCGCCCCTTGATCAGCGATCAGGATCTGGACGCTTTTCATCACCCGCATCGATTCGACGGTCTGGTCGTCAGTCTCGACCACGAGGATGTTCGGCCGCGCGTGAGCTGCCCCTGCGGCGCTCCCTAGCGACACCAACAGGGCGATTAGCGCAACGGCCTTGGCGGGCCGGGACCACCCCTTGATCGAGTCCTTCATGAGGAACCTCCCATCCACGCAGGCCGCTCTAGACGGCCCGCTCACGACCCTAGCTACGCGGCAGGGGGCAAGTCAAGGGGTGGGTCAGGAAATCAACTCAATGGTGCCTTCGACGTTCTTCCTCCTCGCCTACTCCCGCAGCCCGGCGGCTTCGAGGGCTTCCTGGCGGGACTCGAATAGGCGGCAACGGACCACCTTCGATTCCTTCAGGTCGTAGACGTTAAAGAAGTCACGCTCCGCTCTGACCCCACTGGCCCGTCCCGTGCCGCTCTGACGGAACACGATTACGACCGCGTCGCCAGCATCGATGTACTCGCTCGTTTCTATTTCGTAGTCGCTCCAGGCTCCGAGCCACTCGCGGAAGAACTGCTCGATGCCCTCGTGGCCGTGGTAGATGCCCGCCGAGGGCATCCCGCTCGCAGACGTGTCCCAGACCACATCTGGGTCGAAGTAGTCACGCCACTCGTCGCGATCGCCTGCCTCGTAGAGGCGCGTGAACGCCTTGACGATCTCGACGTTCTCCTGCGACATCGCCCCACGCAGTATCTCGCGTTGGCGCTCGCTGGTCAGTGGCCCAAATGAGCGGAGAGCACCTTTAAGTCCGGTGCGGCTACGGCGCCGCCAGGGTCTAGAACGTCTCGAAGATATGCGCCTCGAAGACTTCTGGCTCACCCTGCATTTGGATTCCCGCTTCGTCAATTCTGGGGCCAAGCGTCTCGCCGAAAGCCTCGAACTTCTCGCGCGATTCCCAGACCTCGCTGACTCGAAGATCGCCCTCCTCACCGAACAGGACGTGAAGTTGACAACCGTCCGTCGGCCAATTGCCGGAGGCGGTAAGCGCGTTACGAACGGAGTCGTACTGCTCCCTAGTCATGTTGGCAGGCGGAAAACGGACAACAATGCTCATGCGGAACCTCCTGGGTCGAATCGCTTCCGTGGAGTGTTGAGCCTAGTTGAGCTTCGAGCGTCCCGCGCGCACGATCTCGACGTTCTCCTGAGACATCGTCTACTCCGAGAGCCCTGCGGCCCTGAGGGCTTTGTGCCGATCGGGAAACACCTTCACGCGCACGACCTTGCCTCCCTGGATGGTTACAAGCTGAGCGATCTGAACATCGAGTGGGATTCCGGTGTGCGACCCGTGGCCGCTAACCCGGATGAAGAGGAGCACGTCGTCTCCGCAATCGAAGGTCCGCTCGAGATCGATGCGCGGGATGCCACCCCACACCACGTCCCATTGCTCTTCCATGAATGCTCGAACCCGCTCACGGCCGCTGTACACCCCGGCGTCCGGCAGGTTCGGAGACGTTTCCCACTGCAAGTCCGGATCGAGCAGTTCCCACGCTGCGTCAAAGCCACCCTGAGACAGCTGCTCGACGAGATGTGTCGCGAGCGCCACGTTCTCCTGCGACATCGCGCGCGCAGTATCGCCGAGTCCAGGGTCGAGCAGCCGGGCTCGGCCGGCAACCTAGCTCTGGAGGACCGACTCTGCCGGGCGCATCGTGGTGATCGGGTCGCCGTGGCGGTGTGTCACCTTCCACTCGCCGTCCTCACGGCGAAAGATCGTCGTCGCTCGGATGGCGATTGGACTCAGCTCGTCGGATCCACCGACGCGCGTGCGGATGCGTTCGATGTCAATCGTGTACGCGAGCTCCGGGGTCACGACCGTCGAGATGTTCTCGAACTCGTAGTCGCGTCCGTCGCGGTAGTAGCCCGCCGCGAGGTCAAGCCTGGCCGAAATCTCTTCCCAGCCCCTGACCGGTGGTCCGAACGGATTCGCCAAGGTGGCGTCGTCACGTCGCGACCACAGCGACTTGTACACGTCGGGGTTTCCTCTGGTGATCTCAAGCCCGGCGCGGCGGTTCTCATCCACCGGAAGATCATGGTCGTCGGTCATGCTGCCTCCTTTCGTGGAACGTGCGGTGAACCTATCGATGGTTGGAAGGTTCGCCCGCGCAGTATCTCGCGGATAGGGAGGGCGCTACTCCCGCAGCCCGGCGGCTTGACGGCAACTGATAGCGCGGTTAGGGTTGGCTCGGCAGGCTTCTTTCGACAAAGGGGGGTCCCCCATGCGGGCACGCTGCCTCGTCCTCTCGGTAGCCATCAGCATTGTCGGTCTTGCGTCGATGGCGTCCATCTCCTCGGCCACGTTCTCAGGCACGAACGGGCGGGTCGCCTTCGCCAGCGACGCCGCGCGCGACCGCGACATCTGGACCATCAACCCGGACGGCTCCGGGGCCGCAAACGTCACCGACGCCGTTGGCGCACCCGGGTGGGATCGCGAGCCCGACTACTCGCCAAACGGAACCAAGATCGCGTTCCGGAGCGGGCAGACCGACGCCGCGGAGATTTACACGATGAATGCCGACGGCACCGGGGGGCTCACCCAGCTCACCTCCAATGCCTTCAAGGACTGGGCACCGGCCTGGTCTCCCGACGGATCGAAGATCGCCTTCGGCAGCAACAGGAACGACCCGAACTTCGCGACCTGCGTCGGCCTCTTTCAGGGCTGCAACGACGACATCTTCGTGATCCCCGCGACCGGGGGAGCTCCTGTGCAGGTCACCTTCGACAGCGGTCAGGACGAGTTCCCCCAGTTCTCCCCGGACGGAACCCACATCGCATACAGCACGGACCTCGGTGGGGCCTCCGCGATCTACACCGTGGCCCTCGCCACCCTGACGACGACCAAGCTCACCACGGACAGCCTCCGCGCCGGTGAGCCGGACTACTCCCCCGACGGAACGAAGATCGCGTTCGAGAACAACTTCTACGCCTGCAAGACAAACAACTCCGACTGCAAGTCCGACGTCTTCGTGATGAACGCCGACGGCGGGGGAGTCACCCGGCTCACCCGCAAGTTCGGCACCAACTACAGCCCGAACTGGTCACCCGAGGGAGACAAGCTCGTCTTCACCCACGCCAACTTGGGCGGCCGAGAGCAGATCTACGAGATGAACCCCGACGGAACCGGGATCACGAGAATCACCCACACGAGCGGTGCGAGCTCGGATCCCGACTGGGGATCGGGGTAGATCAAACCGCGCCCGTCGGTTAGTGCTCCCTGCATTTACTCGCGGTCGTGAACGCGGTCTGTCCCGGTGCTGATCTACTCCCGCAGCCCGGCGGCTTCGAGGGCCCGCGCGGTCCCTTACGGCGGCTGTTACGCCAATTTCTCGGCCACGTCCCCTGCCTCACCGCGCTTCTCGATGATCCAGAAGTGCGGATACTCCGCAACCACCTCTTCGAACTCGGAGGCGACGTGGCCGGGCGCCACCGCAAAGCGGTTCGGTCGGGAGCGGACCTCCCGCCACTCCTTTCCAGACAGCGCCATGCGCTCAGCGCAGTCCAGATGCCAGCACTCACATCGGAAACCGGCTACCGGGTTGCCGCTCTCAATCCACTTCGCCTTCGCCCTGCGTTCGTTGAGATCCCGGCACCAGTCCTCGTTGTAGGCGACGCGCTTGTCGCGCGAGCCGAACAGTGGCTCGGGGGGATCGGTCACGGGCCGAACAGTAGCCCCTGGGGTGTTGGGCGGTGAGGGGAAGGTCGGCCAGAGCGGGGCTCCTGCGACATCGCCCGCGCAGTATCTCGCGGCTTGCTGGATTACTCCCGCAGCCCGGCGGCTTCGAGGGCCGTCGAGCGATCCGCGAAATCCTCCTGCCGGATCACCAGGCCGCCTCTGAAGGTGAAGACCTGAAACACCGGCTGGCTGACGGCAACGCCGCTGCCCGATCCGTGGCCGCTTTGTCGGGTCGTCACCAAAGCCTTAGCTCCGAAGTCGATCATCTCCTCGGGGTCCCAGCGAATGTCCTCAAACGCATCGAGCCACTGTCGCCAGAACCGCCGGTAGCCGTCGTGGCCGTAATAGACCGTATCCATGTCAGGAGGAAGGTAATCGGCGCTTGGGTGGTACTCGTAGCTTCCGGGGTCGTTGGCGGTGAGGATGAGTTCGAAGTCGCGCCGATTTGCCGCCGCGTAGGCGCGGGTGATGACCCTCGCGAGAATCGTTTGGCGAAGCCGAGATCGTGGCGGGAGGCGAAACAGCGCCTTTCCCGACCATCGGAGGAGGCCGGGGAACCGAACTCCCAGGTGCTCGTCCAGGGTCCGGCGCTGAGCGGCCCTTTCGCTCGGAGGCTGGAGCGTGCTTCGGATTCCGCGCTCCTGCGACACCGCCTACTCCGAAAGCCCGGCGGCTTGGAGGGCCTGAGCCTTGGTGGCGTACATCCGGTAACGGACGACCCGACCGTCGCGCACGGTGAAGACCTGCCAGTTGGTCATCCGGACCCTCCGCGCCACTGGTTCGTCCCCGACCTCGATGGTTGATCGTCGCGACGACTTCGTCGTCCGAGGTTGCGCCGCGCCCATAGTTGGGTTCCGACTGTGCGCCGTGTGTTTCCCGCCGCGCCTCAACCCACGCGCCGCTCAGCCGCCCAGATAGCGGGCTAGCGCAAAATCACTGGAGTGGTAGGTGCCGAGACCGACTCCGACCGCGACGATACTGCCATCGTCCTGGAGCGCCACCCCGTTCGCCCCGTCCCCTGAGCCCCCGAAGTCGGTCGTCTGCCTGCCGTCGCCGGAGAAGCTTGTGTCGAGCGACCCGTTCGTGCTGTAGCGGGCGAGCGCGAAGTCGCTGAAGCCGCCCAAGCTCAGGCCGACCGCGACGATCTTGCCGTCGCCCTGGAGCGCCACCCCCCTCGCCCCGTCGGTGGCGCCGAAGACGAAGTCGGTCGTCTGCCTGCCGTCCCCGGAGAAGCTCGTGTCGAGCGAGCCGTTGGGGTTGTAGCGGGCGAGCGCGAAGTCCCCGCCGGCCGTGCCCTGACCGACTGCGACGAGCTTGCCGTCGCCCTGGAGCGCCACCCCAGCCGCAAAGTCGAAGTTCCCGAAGTCGGTTGTCTGCCTGCCGTCGCCGGAGAAGCTCGCGTCGAGCGACCCGTTCGGGTTGTAGCGAGCGAGGGCGAAGTCCCCGCCGGCCGTGCCCTGACCGACTGCGACGATCTTGCCGTCGCCCTGGAGTGCCACGCCAGCCGCAAAGTCGACGCCGCCGAAGTCGGTCGTCTGCTTGCCATCGCCGGAGAAGCTCGTATCGAGCGTGCCGTTCGGGTTGTAGCGGGCGAGCGCGAAGTCGTCGCCAGCCGCGAAGCCGGCCGCGACGATCTTGCCGTCGCCCTGGACCGCTACCCCGGTCGCCCGATCGAAGCCTCCGAAGTCGGTGGTCTGCCTGCCGTCCCCGGAGAAGCTCGCGTCGAGCGACCCGTCGGGGTTGTGGCGGGCGAGCCCGAAGTCGCCGCCAACTTCGCCTACTGCGACGATCTTGCCGTCGCTCTGGAGCGCTACCCCAAATGCCTGGTCGTCGAAGGGCCCGAAGGGGGTCGTTTGCCTGCCGTCGCCGGAGAAGCTCGTGTCGAGTGACCCGTTCGGGTTGTAGCGGGCCAGCCCGAAGTCGCTGGGGCGGGTGACGCCGCTGCCGCCGACCGCGATGATCTTGCCGTCGCTCTGGAGCGCTACCCCGTTCGCCTGGTCGACCACCCCAAAGCGGGTCATCTGCTTGCCGTCCCCGGAAAAGCCCGCGTCTAGCGACCCGTCGGGGTTGTAGCGGGCGAGCCCGAATGCACCGCGAGTGGCTGGGCCGACCGCGATGATCTTGCCGTCGCTCTGAAGGGTTACCCCGTTCGCCCCGAGGCCAAAGTCGGTCCTCTGCCTGCCGTCCCCGGAGAAGCTCGGGTCGAGCGAGCCGTTGGTGTTGTAGCGAGCGAGGGCGAAGTCTCGGTCGTTGCCCGCGCCGGCCGAACCAACGGCGATGATCTTGCCGTCGCCTTGAATCGCCACCCCCGCTGCCTCGGCGAGATCCCCGAAGTCGGTCGTCTGCCTGCCGTCCCCGGAGAAGCTCGAGTCAAGTGTGCCGTTGGGGTTGTAGCGGGCGAGCGCGAAGTCGACGTCAGGGAAGCTGAAGCCGACCGCGACGATCTTGCCGTCGCCCTGAATCGCTACTCCCATCGCCCCCTCGGTATCTCCCCCGAAATCGGTCGTCTGCCTGCCGTCCCCGGAGAAGCTCGGATCGAGCGAGCCGTTCGGGTTGTAGCGGGCGAGCGCGAAGTCTTGGGCGAAGTTCGCGCCGGCGAGGCCGACCGCGACGATCTTGCCATCGCCCTGGATCGCCACCCCCCTCGCCAAGGCGCCGTTCGCGAAGTTAGTCGTCTGGCGGCCATCGCCCGAGAAGCTCGGGTCGAGGGAGCCGTTCGGGTTGTAGCGGGCGAGCGCGAACCCACCCCCGTCGGGGGCGCCATTGAAGCCGGCCGCGACGATCTTGCCGTCGCCCTGGAGCGCCACCCCCCTCGCCGAGTCACCGGCATTGAAGTCGGTCGTTTGTTTGCCGTCCCCGGAGAAGCTCGTGTCAAGCGAGCCGTTCGGGTTGTAGCGGGCGAGCGCGAAGTCCTCGCGGGCGGCAGCACCGGTAGAGCCCACCACGACGATCTTTCCGTTCCCGTGGATCGCCACCCCGTAAGCGCTGTCGGACGGCCCGAAATCGGTCGTCTGCCTGCCGTCGCCGGAAAAGCTCGGATCAAGGGTGCCGTCGGGGTTGTAGCGGGCGAGCGCGAAGTCATTGGCCCCATATCCGCCAACGGAGCCGACCGCGACGATTTTGCCGTCTGACTGGCGGGCGATCGCTTCGGGGCGGCTGGAAGCCGAGCCGACTTCGGTCCTCTGCTTGCCGTCGCCGGAGAAGGTCAGGTCGAGGTCCCCTGGCGCACCTTGCGCCGGCGCTGCCACGGCGGCGGCAAGTAGGAGGAGCACTCCCGCCAGCGAGCCCAGGGCAGACACGCGCCGCCCGGTCCGGGTCCGCGCGGGCTGCGGCCTCTCCACGCTCGCTCCTCTCCCCCACCTTCAGGACTTCCAGATGAACCTACCACCGGAGCCAGGGGCCGGTCAACGTCACCTCCGAAAGCAGGTAGCGGCCCCCTCAGTCAACGCGGGGGGACGAGCGGAAGCCGGTTGGCCCGAGACCCCCTGAGGCCAACGGGCACCAGAGACGTTCTGGTGCCCGTTGGCGCGCACATCCGCGCATATCCACGCGCATCCGCGCACATCCAGATGTGCCCAACGACGCCCATCCGTGCCTGGGGCGCTACCGCTTCACACGCGAGAGGTCGCTGGTTCGAAACCAGCCGCGCCCATGTCGAAGCGCCGGCTAGGCCGGAACAAACTCCGCGATAGCTCGGGAACCGTTAGAGGAGAGGCTGTCAACCGCGCAGTGCGTGGGTGTTTTCACCGTGCGCCGTGTGGTGGTAGTTGCCCACCACCTGGCCTCAACCGTGGGTGGCTCAGCCTCCCAGATAGCGGGCGAGGGCGAAGTCCCTGGTTCCGTCGGCGCCGAGCGCGTTTCCGGCCGCGACGATGTTCCCGTCGCCCTGGAGCGCGACGGCGTTCGCGTGCTCCCCCCCGCCGCCGAAATCGGTTGTCTGCTTACCATCGCCCGAGAAGCTGATGTCGAGCGAGCCGCTCGGGTTGTAGCGGGCGAGGGCGAAGTCGCCGTTGACGCCACCGCGGCCGGCCGCGACGATCCTTCCGGTGCTCTTGATCGCCACCCCATTCGCGCCGTCGAAGCCCCCGAAGTCGGTGACTTGCTTGCCGTCGCCGGAGAACGTCGTGTCGAGCGAGCCGTTGGCCGTGTAGCGGGCGAGGGCGAAGGCGCTGGTGTTGCCGACGCCCGTGAAGCCGACGGTGACGATCCTGCCGTCCGCCTGGAGCCCCACCGCGTTCGCTCCGTCGGAGTCGCCGAAGTCGGTGGTCTGCTTGCCGTCGCCCGAGAAGGTCGTGTCGAGCGAACCGTTCGGGTTGTAGCGGGCCAGGGCGAAGTCGTCCCCAGCGCGACCGGCCACCACGACCTTCCCGTTGGCCTGCAGGACCATCCCGGCCGCCCTGTCATCCCCGGCGGCGAAGTCGGTCGTCTGCCGACCGTCGCCCGAGAAGCTCGTGTCGAGGGTGCCGTTCGGGTTGTAGCGGGCGAGGGCGAAGTCGTAGTCGGTGCCGTTGAAGCTGTAGCCGGCGACGACGATCTTGCCGTCCCCCTGCAGCGCCACAGCGGTCGGCACGTCGGAATCGTCGAGACCATGGGGCCTGAAGGTCGTCGTCTGCTTGCCGTCACCTGAGAAGCTCGTGTCGAGCGAGCCGTTCGCGTTGTAGCGGGCGAGGGCGAAGTCGTCGGGCATCGGCGACGTTGAGCACTGGCAGCCGCCGGTGCGGCCAACCGCGACGATCTTGCCGTCGCTCTGCAGCGCCACCCCGCTCACCTCCTCGAACTGCCCGAAATCGGTCGTCTGCCGGCCGTCGCCCGAGAAGCTCGCGTCGAGGGAGCCGTTCGCGTTGTAGCGGGCGAGGGCGAAGTCGACGGCGCCGCTCGACTCGTCGTCGCCAGTGCCGCCGGCCGCGACGATCTTGCCGTCGGCCTGGAGCGCCAGCCCCTTGGCCTCGTCGAAGCCTGAAAAGCTGGTGGTCTGCTTGCCGTCGCCGGAGAAGCTCGTGTCGAGCGAGCCGTTCGCGTCGTAGCGGGCGAGGGCGAAGTCACTGCCTGATTGGCCTACGGCGACAGTCTTATTGCCCGGCAGGAGCGCGACCGCGTTCGCCCGGTCGAAGCTTCCGAAGTCGGTCGTCTGCTTCCCGTCGCCCGAGAACGTCGTGTCCAGTGTCCCGTTCGGGTTGTAGCGGGCGAGGGCGAAGTCGCTATTCACGCCATTCCCGCCGACCGCCACGAGCTTTCCGTCGCCCTGGAGCGCGACCCCGTTGGCCTCGTCGAAGCCCCCGAAGTCAGTCGTCTGCTTGCCGTCGCCCGAGAAGCTCGTGTCGAGCGAGCCATTCGAGTTGTAGCGGGCGAGGGCGAAGTCGTTGCCGGCTCCGCCACCACCGGCGGCCACGATCCTTCCGTTGTCCTGGATTGCCACGGCTCTCGCTTCGTCGCCGGCGCCGCCGAAGTCGGTCGTCTGCCGACCGTCGCCGGAGAAGGTCGTGTCCAGCGAGCCGTTCGTGTTGTAGCGGGCGAGGGCGAGGTCGCCGCTGGAGCCAAAGCCGGTGCGCCCCGCCGCCACGATTTTCCCGTCGGCTTGGAGCGCCACCCCGTTCGCCCGGTCGTTGGTCCCAGCGCCGAAGCCAGTGATCTGCTTCCCGTCGCCGGAGAAGCTCGTGTCGAGCGAGCCGTTGGGGTTGTAGCGGGCGAGCGCGAAGTTGCTGGCGCTCAGGGATCCCGTCGAGCCCACCACGACGATCTTGCCGTCGCTCTGGATCGCTACCGCATGCGCCTGGTCCCCGGTGCGTGCTTCAGGGCTCCCGAAATCGGTTGTCTGCTTGCCGTCGCCGGAGAAGCTCGTGTCGAGCGAACCGTTCGCGTTGTAGCGGGCGATCGCGAAGTCATCGCCCGTATCGCCGACGACGACGATCTTGCCGTCGGCCTGTAGTGCAACGCCACTCGCCTCCACGAAGGCGCCGGGGTCGAATTCAGTGATCTGCCTGCCGTCGCCGGAGAAGCTCGTGTCGAGGGTGCCGTTCGCGTTGTAGCGGGCGAGGACGATGCTTCCGAACGTGGACCCGACCGCGACGATCTTGCCGTCCGGCTGGCGCACGGTCGCCGCCGCGTCCCCGGAGCCGAACCCGAAGTCGGTCGTCTGCTTGCCGTCGCCGGAGAACGTCGGGTCGAGATCCCCTGGGGCCGCTTGCGCCGGCGCTGCCACGGCCGCGGCAAGCAGGAGGAGCACTCCGGCCAGCGAGCCCAGGGTAGCCAC